>Ga0335074_10008512_pt1 | contig 14261 bp, 10 predicted proteins | sample Lox_Sample_23_FD_206715 | JGI IMG/M metagenome (GOLD analysis project Ga0335074, IMG submission 206715) | Soil microbial communities from Loxahatchee National Wildlife Refuge, Florida, United States - Lox_Sample_2.3 | ecosystem: Environmental > Terrestrial > Soil > Wetlands | place: USA...
GCCTGGCAAGATCGACGGCGGCCTCGGTATGCCCGCGCCGCCGCAGCACCCCGCCGGATGCATACCGGAGCGGGAACACATGGCCGGGCCGGACGATCTCGTAGGGCTCGGTCGCCGAGTCCGCCAGAGTGCGGATCGTCCTGGCCCGGTCAGCGGCGGAGATCCCGGTCGTCACTCCGTCGCGGGCGTCGACGCTGATGGTGTAGGCGGTCCGCATCCGCTCCGAGTTCTGCGCGGTCATCAGCGGGAGCTGGAGCCGGTCCAGCATCTCTCCTGGCATCGGCACGCAGATGACGCCGCTGGTGTAGCGGATCATGAAGGTGAGCAGTTCCGGCGTGGCCTTGCTGGCCGCGAAAATGACGTCACCCTCGTTCTCCCGGTCCTCGTCGTCAACGACGACAACTGGCCGCCCGGCCGCAATGTCGGCCACCGCTCGCGCGACGTCGTCCAGGCGGAGCCCGGCCCGCCCGACCGTCCCGTCCGGTGTGCCGGGCCGGGCGCCGTCCTGCGAAGTCACTGCAGCCTCCCCGCGAGCAGTCGTTCCACGTACTTGGCGATCATGTCGACCTCGAGGTTCACGACCTCGCCCGGCAGCCGCCGGCCGAGGGTGGTGCGCGCCAGGGTCTCCGGGATGAGGCTGACCTCGAACCAGTCATCGCCAAGAGCCGAGATCGTCAGGCTGATGCCGTCGACCGCGACCGAGCCCTTTTCCACCAGGTAACGTGCCAGGTCTGGCGGAACTGAGATCCGCACCACCGCCCAGCCGGTAGCTGACCGCCGGTCCAGCACGGTGCCGGTCCCGTCCACATGGCCCTGCACGATGTGGCCGCCAAGGCGCCCGTCATGGCGGAGCGGCCGCTCGAGGTTCACGGTCGCGCCAGGCGTCAGAGCGCCGAGGCCGGACCGGTTCAGGGTCTCCCCCATCACGTCTGCGCTGAACTCGCCGTCGTGCGCAGCGGTGACTGTCAGGCAGACGCCGTTGATCGCGATGGAGTCGCCGCGGGCAGCGCCGCCGGTGACCAGCGGTCCCCGGACTGTCAGCCGGGCCGAGTCGCCGCTTCGGTCGAGGCCGATGACCTCGCCGAGCTCTTCCACAATGCCGGTAAACACCGTTCCTCCTCGGAGCCTGCCTCCTGCGCGGCGGCTCCGGGGGATGCGCTAGCTGCGCAAGCGCGGCGCTCCGGCCGGCCCCGGTCCGCCGGGTCCGCTCCGTCCTGCACCGCGCACGTGCTGCCTCCCATCCGGACTTTAACCGTCGGTCCCGGAATTTCACCGGGTCAGCCAGCCGATGGATTCGGCCGGGTCGCGGACTATCACCGCCGGTTCGGAGTTTCACCGACCCCGGAGCACGCGTACTTGCCAGAACCAGTGTGCCATGCCCGGTATTCCGGTGTCGCGTGGCGCACTTGTGGCCCCGGTCACAGGCACAGCCGCGGGCGCCGCCGAGCAGACCGCCCCGCGTCCTGGCGGACGCGGGGCGGTCTCGGTCACTCGGGCGGCCGGGTAGGCACTACCTGACGCTGGCGGCTCTGGTCCCCCGGCGCGCAAGCGCGTCCAGGGTCACCGCGGCCAGCAGCACGAGGGCGGTCCAGATGTACTGCCCTGCTGCGCCAAGGCCGAGCAGGTCAACGCCGTTGTAGATGACCGCGACGACGAAGCCGCCCAGCACCGCGCCCAGCATGCGGCCCCGGCCACCGAACAGGCTGACCCCGCCAATGACGCCGCCCGCGACCGAGTACAGCACGTACTGGCCGCCGGGGAAGTTCTCCGACATGGAGCCGAGGTAGGACGAGTACAGGATGCCCGTGATACCGGCGAACAGCCCGGCCAGCGTGAAGGACAGCACCCGGATCCGGTTCAGGTTGATACCAGCGCGCCTGGCCGCTTCAGCGTTCCCGCCGACGGCGTAGACGTAGCGCCCGAACTTGGTCCGCGTCATCAGCACGCTCGCAGCCAGCAGCAGCACAAGGATGACGACGACCACCCACGGAACGCCCTCAAGCGTCGCGAAAAGGCCGCCGCGGTTGACGTTCAGCACGGACACCAGCGCGGCGCCGATGACGGCCATCACTCCGAGCTTCAGCAAGGTAACGCCCAGCGGCGGCGCGTCCAGCCCATTGGCCACCCTGCGCCGGTCTCTAGTGATCATGAAGATGCCGCCGAGAACCACCGCCGCTGCCAGGACTATCCATCCGGCCGCTGGACTGAGGTTGCCGTTGACGAGGTCGTTAATGAACCCGTTGTGATTGGAGATAGTCCCGCCGATGCTCACGCTGTGGGAGGCGTCGAACAACCAGATCAGCACGCCGTTCAGGCCAAGCAGGCCAGCCAGGGTCACGACGAACGACGGGATCCTGAGCCAGACGATGATGAGACCCTCGATCGCGGCGATCGCGGCACAGACGGCCAGGCCGACGAGGATGGCGACCAGTGTCGGCCATGGATGCTTGATAGACACCAGCCACATCACGATCGTGCCGCCGATGGCCGCGTTGAAGCCGACCGAGAGGTCGATTTCGCCCAGCAGCAGGATGAACGCCTGCGCCATGGCGATTGTGATGATCCAGCCGGCCTGACCCATCAGGTTGGCGATGTTGCTTGCTGACAGGAACGAGCTCTGCGACAGCTGGAAGTAGATCACCAGCACCACGAGCCCGAGGATGACGGGCAGGGCGCCGCTCTCGCCGCTGCGGACGCGCCGCAGCCAGAGCCTGGCGTACTCGCCTAGTGAGCTGACCAGCAGGTCCGGTGAGGCCGCGGTGCCCGCGCCAGCGACCACGGCCGGGTCGTCGGCCCCGCCGACCACCGTGACTGAGCCGGCCGCGAGATCCTTGGTCGGGTCTTCGTTCTCGGTAGATGTCATAACTGTCAGCCCTCCGAGCCGCTGCTTGTCCCACCTGGGACAACCGTGGCGATGGCGCTTCCGTTGCCGTTGCGGCCAGCCGACCCGGTCGTCATGTACTCAACGACTGACTGCGAGTCAAACCCAGCTGCCGGGCCCACCGCGGCCAGCCTGCCGAGATACAGGACAGCGATCCGGTCCGCAACCCGGAACACGTCCGTCAGGTTGTGCGAGACAACGACGACGGCGTGCCCGCGGCTGGCCAGCGTGGTGATGAGGTTCAGCACCATCTCGGTCTGGCTCACGCCGAGCGCCGCAGTCGGCTCGTCCATGATGACCAGCTTCGCGTCCTGCATGACCGCCTTGGCCACCGCGACTGCCTGCCGCTGCCCGCCCGACAGCGACCCGACCGGCTGCCTGATCGACCTGACTGTCGTGACGGAGAGATCGTGCAGGGTTTCCTTGGCGGTGAGCTCCATGGAGATCTCGTTAAGGAGGCCGAAGTGCGTCTTCTCGTGGCCGAGCAGCATGTTCTGCACGATGTCAAGATTGTCAGCCAGCGCCAGGTCCTGGTAGACGGCGGCGATGCCGAGATTGGACGCGTCCTTCGGCGAGTGCAGGTGGACGACCCGGCCGTTCCAGAGCAGCTGACCGCTGCTGGGCTCGTGAATGCCGGCGATGCACTTGATGAGCGTCGTCTTGCCGGCCCCGTTGTCGCCGACCAGGGCGGTGACCTGGCCGACAGGGATGTCGAGATTAATGCCGGTGAGGGCCTGGACGGGCCCAAACGATTTGCCGACGCCCTTCAACTGAAGCAGCGGTGCGTCGGCAGCTGATGTGCCGGGCACAGACGGTGCCACGCCCGCCGCAGCGGGCGTGGCACCATCTCCGGCGCTGTTGGTTACCACCGTGCCATCCTGGCCCGGTTGTCAGCGCTTTGCTTCATTACATAATCCCGTACTTCGTGCAGTCCGCCGCGTACGTGGGCTGGCCAGAGGCCGGCGTCGCGCTGCTGCAGATCTGGCTGGCCGGGACGAAGCCGTCCTTGACGATCGTGGACTGGACATCTCCTGCGGTCACCCACTCGGGCTTCAGCAGGATGGAGGGCACCGGGAAGTTGTGCTCGTCGATGTCGGCCACATGGTTGTTGACCAGCGACGACGGCGGCGTGATGCCGGCCCGCAGGTACATCGCGAGCGCTACGGCTGCCTGGGCCTCCAGGTAGATCGGCTTGTAGACGGTGCCGCACTGGTAGCCAGAAATGACGTTCTGGATGCCGGTGAGCGTGGCGTCCTGACCGGTCACCGGGAAGGTGTCCGGCTTGAGGCCCTTGGTCTGCAGCCAGTGGATGATCGGCGCGCCGTTCTCGTCGTTCGGCATGAGCACGGCGTTGGCGTCCTTGACCTTGGTGTAGGCGGCCTGGAACTCGGTCAGCGCGGTGGTCGGGGTCCAGGTACCGGCCGGGTTGGCCACGTCGGTCCAGGTCTTGTTGGCGAAGTACGGCGCCATCACCGCGTCATAGCCGTCGGCGAACAACGTGGCGTTGTTGTCAGTCGGGTCGCCCCGCATGACGATCACCTTCGGGTTCTTGACCTTCCAGTTGGCGATGCAGCTCACCAGGCCCTGGCCGAGCAGCGTGCCGACTTGCACGTTGTTGAAGCTGACGTAGTACTTCCGGCTGCCGCCGAGGGTGATCCGGTCGTAGTCGATGACCGGTACGCCGCGCGACTTCGCGTACGACTCGATCTTCGCGCCGGTGCCCGGGTCGAGCGGGTCCATGATCAGGACCTTCGCGCCCTTGGTGATGTCCGCCTGAGCGTCCGCGTACTCGGTCGCGTCGCTGCCCTGGGCGTTCTGGATGATCTGGTCCGACTTCGGCAGGCCGGCATCCGTCATGGCCTTGGCCAGGTAAGGAGCGTCGAACTCGACGTACCGGGTCGAGGACACGGTGTCGGGGAGGATGGCGGCGACCTTCCCTGTCCCGTGCGATGCCAGGATCTTGATCTTGGACATGGCCGAGAAGTTCAGGGTGAAGTCGGTGTAGCTGAGCTTCGGTACCTGCGAAGCGCTGAGCTTGCCGCCGGAGCCCGATGATGAACTGCCGCAGGCCGCGACCAGCAGCGCTGCGCTGCTGGCGATGGCCACAGCGGCCACTGCCTTGGAGGCTGAACGCAAGAAAACCACCTCGTCTGTTAGCGGGGCGGCCGGCTGATGCGGGCTCTGCACGAACCCGGCCGGCGTCCCGCGTGGGGGGTGAAATCGGCTTCCGACGCAAACACTAGGACGCGATCGATAAACGACTCCGTTAACAACCACGTAACCTCGTGAAAATACCGTAAACGAAATAATGCCAGGTCACAGCGCCTGTGCCAGACTCCGGTTCGCCGACGTGTTAACGACTCAGCAACAACACGTTTACGTAACAGACCGGTTTCATCCATCGCGATCCGATTGCGCGATGTGGCCGGTCAGCTCCGGCAAAGCGAATGCTTAACGGGCCGCCGGAGCGAATATGCAGCGTCAGCGCCGGTCGCATCGTCAGTCCGGCAGAATGCGGTAGCCAGCGCGCGGCTGGGTCACGATCAGCGGCGTGCTGCCGGTCTCCAGCTTGGCCCGCAGCCGGCGGATGTACACGCGGACGTACTCGGTCTCGGTCTCGTAGCCATGTCCCCAGACCCGCCGCAGCAGGTGCGCGTGGCTCAGCAGCTTCCCCCGGTTAATCGCCAGCTCCCGCAGCAGAGCGAACTCGGTCGGCGTCAGGTGGACCGGTACTCCGCTGCGGGTGACCTGCTGGCTCGCCAGGTCGATCACCAGATCGGCGACCGAGATGATGGCCGGCGCCGACTCCACCACCAGGCCGGCGGGCCGGGTCCTGCGCAGCGTTGCGTTGATCCGGGCGAGGAGTTCCTCGATGCTGAACGGCTTGGTCATGTAGTCGTCGGCTCCGACGTTCAGCGCACTCACCTTGTCGCGCTCGCCGCCGCGCGCCGAGACAACGATGATCGCGACAGACGAGCGCTCCCGGATCTGCCGGCAGAGCTCGAATCCATCGATCTCAGGCAGCATGAGATCCAGGAGCACGATGTCGGGTGACTCAGTCTCCAGCAGCCGTAGCGCGCGCACCCCGTCCGCGGACACGACGGTGTCAAAGCCGCGAACGGCCAGGTTGGACCTGATCAGGTCCACGATGTTCGGGTCATCTTCGACTACGAGCGCGCGCGTCGCCGCCTCAGTCAGCACCGGCACTGTCCCCCTTCTCGGCCGGCCCGCCGCCGAGTGCCAGGCCGCCCCCGATCGGCGCTGTCGCGTCCGCCACGGCCCGGCCGGCTGAATCTGGCTGGCCAGCCAGGCTCACCTCTGCTTCGATCGGCAGGCAGATCCGGAAGCAGGTGCCGCGCGCCTGCGGCACCAGCTCGATCCGGCCACCGTGCGCCGCCACGATTCCCCTGGCGATCGACAGGCCGAGGCCAGCGCCAGCGGTCGGGCCTCGCCGCCTCCTGGCCGACTCGAACGGCGCTCTGGTCATCTCCGGGCTGAGGCCCGCGCCGTCGTCGGTGACTGTCACCTCGACGTGCTCAGCCTGGGCCACGGCGCTCACCAGGACGTTGGTGCCGGCCGGGTTGTGGCCCACCGCGTTCGCGAGCAAGTTCACAAAGACCTGCTCCAGCCGGTCATGATCGGCCCAGATCACCGGCAGGTCGGCCGCGCAGGAGGTCCTGACGGGCGGCGAGACGTCTCGTGGCAGGCAGGCGATCGCGGCCTCCAGGACGAGGGGAAGGTCACACCAGTCGCGCTGGAGCCGCAGGATCCCGGACTCGATCGCGGAGAAATCCAGGAGGTCGTCGACCAGTCGACCGAGCCGGGCTGACTCGGCCGCGATCCGCCGCAGGAACCGGTGCTGCGACTCGTTGTCCCAGGTGACGTCCGGCTGCAGCAAGCTCGACGCATAGCCCCTGATTGCTGTCAGCGGCGTGCGCAGCTCATGACTGAGCCGGGACAGGAAGCCTCGCTGCAGCTCCTGCGACCGGCGCAGCGTCAGCGCTTCCTGGTGCGCGACCGATGCCTCTTCGCGCTCAAGCGCGAGTTGCAGCGACCGGGCCGCGTCCTCGACCAGCGCGGCCGCGTCCGGAGATGGCTGGCCTGCGCGCCAGCAGGCAACGAGCGCAGCGCCGCCGCCGGGCGCGGTGAACGGGACGGTCAGCAGAGCGCCGCCGTGGGCGGCAACGGAACGCTCGACCACGTCGTCCCGGTGCGGCCGGCCCAGCAGGTCGGCGGCGGCGGCCAGCAGGTCATCGCGCGAGTGGATGCTGCCAGCCGTAGCCCGGGTTCCGGGCGGCTCACCGGCGGGCTGGATGACCAGCGCGGCTTCGTCGGCCTGCAGGCCCCGGCATAGTGCCTGCAGGGCGATCCGCAGGCCCTGGCTCACCGGCAGCGGCCCGGCCAGCGTCTCGAGCATCTCCCTGATGGTCTCGAGCACGCGGTTGCGGGCAGTGACCTCGTGCAGCAGGCCATCACGCTCGATGGCGCTGGCAGCGTATCCCGCATACAGGGCGGCCAGGTCGAGATCATCCCGTTTGGGCTTGCCGCGCATCGACCGGAACACGGTGATAACCCCGGCCAGGCCGCGCGGACCGAGCACCGGAACGGACCAGGAACTGGCCACCCGGGCCGACCCGGCGAATCCGGCGTACCGCGCCCAGGCAGCGCTCGCCTGCACGTCCTCGGCGATGACCGGCTCCCCGGTCGCGGCGGCGATCCCGGCCGGGCCGCCGGCGCGGCCGAACGGCAGCACGGACCACGCTGAGAGCAGCGGATCTGCGACGCCAAGGGAGGCGGCGCAGGTCAGCTGCCGCCCCGACACCAGGTGGATGCACAGCCGCTCACTGCCGAGGGCCGCACCCAGCGCGGACAGGATCAGCGACAGGCTGGACGAGGGGTCCGCGCTAACGAGCCTGCCGGCGAGACCATGCAGCCTGGTCAGCTGGCTGCGGGCCGACGAGTCTGCATCCTGGCCGGACAGTAGTGCAATGACGTCGTCGGGATGCACCTCCGATGGCCTGACATCGGCCACCACCCGGCCGTGCCGCAGCACCACGATCCGATCAGCCAGCCGGAACATCATGTCGATGTCATGGCAGGCCAGCAGGATGGAGACGCCCTGCTGGCGCAGCCCGGTGATCAGGTCCTCGACCTGCTTCGACATGGCCACGCCGAGCGCTGCCGTCGGCTCGTCCAGCAGCAGCAGCCGTGGCCGGTAGCCGATCGCGCGGCCGATGGCGACGAGCTGGCGCTGGCCGCCGGACAGCGACCGGATGTCACGGGTGGTGGCAGGCAGGCTGAGGCCCAGATCCGCCAGCAGCTGGCGGGCCTCCCCGTGGAGCTTGACCTCGGATGTCAGGTGCCTGCGCCGCTCGCGGCCGAGCATCAGGTTTGCGGCGATGTCGAGGTTGTCGCACAGCGCCAGGTCCTGCCAGAGCACGCCGACGCCCTGGCGGGCGAGCGCACCCGGATCGGACTGCACCGGCTGCCCGTCAAGCCGTATCTCGCCGCCGCCCGGAGGGATGTCGCCACCGATGCATCGAACCAGCGTCGTCTTCCCTGCGCCGTTCTCCCCGGCCAGCGCGACGACCTCGCCCTGGCGCACCTGCAGGCCCACCCCGAGAAGCGCCTGCACCGGGCCGAAGCTCACGCTGAGATCGCGGATCTCCAGCAAGGGGGTCCCGGCCGGCCGGCCGGCCGCGGCGCGGCCAGCCAGGCGAGGCTCATCGGCGAGCCCGGCGGCCGTGCGAGCTGGAGAGCCGCTGAGATCAGAGCCGCTGAGATCAGAGCCGGGGACGTCAGAGCCGCCGCTGGTGTCGGGACTCGTCGCTGCTTTCATGAGCACATTCTGCGGCCGGCGCATCATCCGTCACCAGCAAAGATGAGGTCCGGGTCCGGATGCCTGCCAGCACCAGCACCCGGCATCGATGACGGGAAAGCTCGTATATGCGCCATTGTTACCAGAAACGGTAGTCCCCGCGCTGGTCGTACGCAAACAGCCCCCGTGGCCAGTTCTAACCTGCGGTGCCTTCGGTATCCGCACCGCGGCGGGCCCTGGCCCGGCGCTTGCCCTCATGCATGGCCGCGACCCGGTGGACCGGGATGTCATGGCCCTCGGCGACCAGGTCCGCAGGCAGCGGCACGGGCCCGGGCAGCAGCTCAGCCCACCGGTCGCGGCCGCCCAGCAACCCGGCGGCGGTGTGCACGGTGAAGTCGGCGGGCTTGGAGTCGGGCAGCTCGTCCCAGTCGAGCGGGAATGAGACCGTGGTGCCAGCCCGCACCCGCGGGCTGTAGGCGGCCGCAACAGTGGCGCCGCCGGCCCTGGTCGAGTCGATGAAGACCTTCCCGCCCCGGTCCTCCCTGATGAACGCGGTCGTCGCCACGTCCGGCGCGAGGCGCTCGGCCCTGGCGGCGATCGCCCTGGTGGCGGCGGCTGCGTCCACGGCCGACTGGCCAGGTGCTAGCGGCACGAAGACGTGCACGCCCTTCGATCCGCTGGTCTTGACGGCGCCCTCGAGCCCGGCGCCGGTCAGCGCCTCCCGCACCAGCAGCGCAGCCTCGACGACGACCTCGAACCCCGCGCCCTGCGGCGGGTCGATGTCGAGTATCAGGAAGTCCGGCTCGTCGAGATGCCCGACCCGCATCAGCGTCGGGTGGTACTCGACCGCCCGCTGATTGGCGAACCAGAGCAGCGTGCGCCGGTCATCGCAGAGCGCGTAGGCGACCTCCCGGCGCGAGCTCTCCGACCAGACGGTCACGGTGGCGACGAAGTCCGGTGTGTACTTCGGCACGTTCTTCTGCATGAACGGTTCCTGGCCGGGCCGGACCCTGATGACCGACAATGGCCGGTCGGCGAGGGCGGCAATGATCGGGCCGCTGACGGCGTCGAGATAGTCCACCAGGTCGCGCTTGGTCGCACTGGCGCCGTCGAACAGCGCGTCGTCGAGGTGGGTCAGCGCCACCCCAGCCCGTTCCCCGTCCTGATTTGTTTTCCTGCCAGCCATCGGAATGTCGCTCGCGTCGCCAGTCAGATGTCGCCAGGCGGCGCCGCCGCGGCGACAGCGAGGTCGCGAAGCAGCTTGACCGCGCCGGCCGGATCGGGTGAGCCGTAGACCGCCGAGCCGGCCACGAACATGTCCGCTCCAGCCTCAGCGCAGCGGCCGATGGTCTCCTCGTGCACGCCGCCGTCGACCTGCAGCCAGATCTCTGCCCCGTTCCTGCTGATCAGCTCTCTGGCCTGGCGGATCTTGGGAAGCATCAGCTCCATGAACTCCTGGCCGCCGAACCCTGGCTCGATCGTCATCAGCAGCAGCATGTCGACTTCGGGCAGCAGGTCCGCGTACGGGAGCACGGAGGTCGCCGGGTTGAACGCCAGCCCGGCCCGTGACCCGGCGGCGCGGATGGCCCGCAGCGTCCTGATCGGCGCGCTGGCAGCTTCCGCGTGAATGGTCACGTTGCGTGCGCCGGCCTCGGCGTAGCCGGGTGCCCACTGATCCGGGTTCTCGATCATGAGGTGGCAGTCCAGCGGAAGCCGCGCATGTTTGCGCAGCGATTCGACCACGGGCAGGCCAATCGTGAGATTCGGGACGAAATGACCATCCATGACGTCGACGTGCAGCCAGTCGGCCACCGCGGACACCGCGTCGGCCTCGTCCGCCAGCCGGGCGAAATCCGCGGCCAGCAGACTCGGTGCAATCTGCATGTTCATAACACCGCCGATTCTAGGCACCCTCATGATCAACGGTAACTCCGCGCCGTCTGCGTACCCGGATCTTCGGCTGACATTCGACGGCGCTGCATGGGCCAGGATGTCCGACCCACCCGCTAAGTTCGGTGGCGCACGCAGTACCGGCCGCCAAGGAGCCAGCTGAATGAGTACCTCGCCGCGTCGCGACGGCACCGATGCGCCCGACCGGCTGCTCGAGCGGGTCCGCAAGCTGCTGGCGAAGGCAGAGGACGAGGGGGTCACCCCGGCCGAAGCGCAGGCCCTGACCGCGAAGGCCGCGGAGCTGATGGCCAAGTACGGCATCGATCGCGCGCTGCTGGCCGATGCCCGGCCGGAGACCGACCGGCCGGCCGACCGGATCGTCGCTGTCTACAACCCGTGGGCCAGGGTGCAGGCGCACCTGCTGTGCGGGCTGGCGGCCGCGCTTCGGTGTCAGTGCATCCTGCTGACAAACTCGGAGGGTCTCCGGGTGCATGTGTTCGGGTACGCATCCGACATCGAGCGGGCCGACGTGCTGTACACGTCGGTGCTGGTGCAGATGTGGCACGGTCTGACGGGCGCCGAGGTGCCGGCCAGGGCGGCAAGCGTGCGCGCCTGGCGGCGCAGCTGGCTGCTTGGCTTTGCCACAGCCGTGATCGCCCGAGTGCGCCTGGCGGAGCAGCATGCCGAGGAGGCGGCCGGCGCCACCACCGGCGGCGGGTCGTCGCGCGCCGCCCTCGTGCTCGCCGACCGGTCGACAGTGATCAGGGAGAACGTCGGGCGGGCGTACCCGCACACGCGCACCGCCAGGATCACCTACAGCGGCAGCGGCTACGGGGCCGGCTACGCGGAGGGCAGGCGGGCGGACATCGGAGCGAGCCGCGTCGGCCAGAAGCGTCCGCGGTCGCTGAGCCGCGCCCGCTGAGCTGCCGGGCAAATGGCCGGCAAAGGGCAGCCAATGCCACGGTGAAATGCCATTGCGCTGCGACATTTCGCACACTGAAACCTTCACCGAGCCATTCCAGTCCATTAACGAAACCGTTGGCCTCCTGCCGTGGCGCGACTGAATCGTGCTGGGAAGCAGCTACCGGCACTCCCCGGACGGAGCAGGCCTATGCCCGAACTGACCAGACGCCGCCTCCTCACCTCGGCAGGGGCGGCGGCGACCGCCGCATTTGCCGCCGAGTTCCTGCCGCGCAGCATCCAGAAGGCCCTCGCCACCGGCCCTTCGCGCGGCACCGGACGCCTGAGCGACATCAAGCACGTGGTCATCCTCATGCAGGAGAACCGCTCGTTTGACCATTACTTCGGCACGCTGCCCGGCGTGCGCGGCTTCTCCGACCCCACCGCGCTCCAGCTAGCGGACGGCAACTCGGTGTTCTACCAGCCGATCCCCGCCAGCCCGCCGGCATCGAACCCGACCGAGTACACCAACCCGGACGGCTACCTGCTGCCGTTCCGGCTCAACACGATCACCACCAGCGCCCAGACCATTCCCTCAACCAGCCACGCGTGGTACTACCAGCACACGTCCTGGGACAACGGCGCGATGGACGGGTTCGTGACCTCGCACCTAGCCGCCAACGGCAATGCCGGCCCGTACACGATGGGCTACTACACGCGCGACGACATCCCCTTCCAGTGGGCACTCGCCGAGAACTTCACCATCTGCGACAACTACTTCTGCTCTGTGCTCGGCCCGACCTGGCCGAACCGCCTCTATCACTGGAGCGCCTGGATCGACCCGGAGGGCGTCGGCGGCGGCCCGATCACGGCGAACACCGACGTCACGCCCTACGAGTGGCTGACCTACCCGGAGGCACTCACCGAGGCAGGCGTGAGCTGGCAGGTCTACCAGGAGGTAGACAACTACGAGACGAACCTGCTGGAGATGTTCAAGAGCTTCCAGAACGCTCCGGTCAGCTCGCCGCTATTCCAGGGCGCGATGCGAACCTTCTCCCCCGGCCAGTTCGAGTGGGACGCCATGCACGACAAGCTGCCCACGGTGTCCTGGCTCGTCCCGACCAGCTACCAGTCCGAGCATCCGGACTACACCCCCGCGGCTGGCGCGGACTTCGTCGCCAGCAAGATCGAGGCGATCGCCGCCAACCCCGACGTGTGGGCCAAGACCGTGTTCATTCTCAACTACGACGAGAACGACGGGCTGTTCGACCATGTACTGCCGCCCACCGCACCGCCAGGCACCGCGGGCGAGTACATCATGGTGCCGGGCAACCCGGACTGGCCAATCGGCGCCGGGTTCCGGGTGCCGTGCATCATCATCTCGCCGTGGACGCAGGGCGGCTGGGTTGCCAGCGAGACCTTCGACCACACCTCCTCGCTGCAGTTCCTCGAGACGCTGACCGGCGTCACGATCCCCAACATCACACCGTGGCGCCGAGCCACCTTCGGCAACCTGACCTCGGCGTTCGGCTTCCCGCAGTTCCCGAGCTCGGTGCGGTCACTGCCCGGCACCAAGGGCACCCTCGCGCAGGCCGTCTACAACGTGAACAACCTGCCTGCGCCGCAGTTCCCGGGCGCCAGCCAGACCATGCCGGCGCAGTTGCCCGGCCCGCGTCCGCGTCCGCGCACTACCACCCGCGACATCTGACGGCCCGGGCGAAAGGAGAACCCACGGTGTCTGACTCAACAGTGTCCGACTCAACCAGCCCGAGCCGCAGCGCGAGCCCGAGCCCCAGCAGACGGCGGCGCATCGGCCGCCTGACCTGGGCAGCTGGCGCCGCCGTCGTCGCGCTGGCCGCGCCTGCCGCGGCCTACGGCATCGCCGGCAGCCTCACCGCGCACAGTCCGAGGGCGGCGAACGCAGCACAGCACGCCGATGCGCTCAAGATCGGCCAGAAGTTCACGCTGAAGCACGAGACGGGCCTGAAGGCGGCCGATTCGAGCACCGCCTACACCGGGTACGTCTCGCTTGCCGGTGGCGAGAAGGTCGCCGCCGTGAACGTCGCGACCGACACGGTAGTTGCCACGTACTCCGCCGACAGCACCGAGGGCGTGGCTGCCACCCCCGATGGCTCGCAGCTGTTCATCGCCGAGACCGGGCAGTACAGCGTCATCGCCGCGAACACCGCTACCGGCGCGGAGACATCGATCTTCGTCGGGCCCTACCCGCAGGACGTCGCTGTCTCGCCCGATGGCAGCACGGTTTACGCGGCAGTCACCGGCGGTGACAGCGGACCCGGCGGGTCTGATGTCGTAGCAGTCATCTCCGCCGCGACCGACAAGGTCACCGGCGACATCAAGGTGGGTCCAGGGCCGCGCCGAGTTGTCTTCAGCCCGGACGGCACGAAGGCCTACGTCACCACCGAGGACGGCGTGGCCGTCATCGACACCGCCAGCAGCAAGGTCGCCGGTTTCGTGCCAGTCCGCTCCGGGGCGCAGGGCATCGCGATCAGCCCAGACGGCAGCACGCTGTACGTGACCGCCCCGGCGACCAGCAAGCTGCTGGAGATCAGCACCGCAACCGACAGCATCACCAGCTCGATCGCAGCCGGAGCCGAGCCGTACGCCGTGGCGGTCACGCCGGACGGCGGCCAGGTCTACGTCACCGACATGAACGCCGACGAGGTGACCGTGATCGACGCGGCCACCGGCGCGGTCACCCGGACCGTCGCGACCGGCCGCCAGCCGGCCTCAGTGGCGGTCACGCCGGAC
>Ga0335074_10008515_pt1 | contig 14257 bp, 11 predicted proteins | sample Lox_Sample_23_FD_206715 | JGI IMG/M metagenome (GOLD analysis project Ga0335074, IMG submission 206715) | Soil microbial communities from Loxahatchee National Wildlife Refuge, Florida, United States - Lox_Sample_2.3 | ecosystem: Environmental > Terrestrial > Soil > Wetlands | place: USA...
GCGGGCTCGAGGTGACCTTCGTCCGTAACATCACCGATATCGACGATCGCATCATTCAGCGCGCAGCCGAGCAGGGCAAGCCGATCGGCGAGTTCACCGAGCACTTCATTCGCGAGATGCACCGCGACTACGATGCGCTCGGGATCCTGCGTCCCGACCACGAGCCTCGGGCGACGCAGTACGTCCCGGGCATGATCGAGATGACGCAGACGCTGCTCGAGAAGGGCTACGCGTACGTGGCCTCCAATGGCGATGTCATGTACTCGGTCGGAAGCTTTCCCGCATACGGCAGGCTCTCCGGGGAGCGCCTGAGCGAGCTGCGCGCCGGCGAGCGGGTGGAAGTGCAGGAAGCCAAGCGCGATCCACTCGACTTCGTGCTGTGGAAGCGGGCCAAGCCCGGGGAGCCCTGGTGGCCCTCTCCCTGGGGCCCGGGTCGTCCGGGCTGGCACATCGAATGCTCGGTGATGTCCCAATCGCTTCTGGGCACGCGCTTCGACATTCACGGGGGCGGGCTGGATCTGAAATTCCCCCACCACGAGAACGAGATCGCGCAGTCCTGCGCGGCAAGCGGCGAGGACTTCGCCCAGGTGTGGATGCACAACGGCTTCCTCACGCTCGACAACACCAAGATGTCGAAATCGCTCGGTAACATCTTTCCCATTCGAGAGGCGTTGAGGCGGGTGCGCGATCCGGAGGTGATCCGCTACTTCGTGCTGTCCAGTCACTATCGCGGACCCGTCAACTACTCCGCGGATCTGCTCGACCAGGCCGATGCGGCGCTCCAGCGCCTGTACACGGCGCTGCGTGACCTGCCCGCCGCCGAGAATCCGGCGCGACCGGTGGCGACAGAGCCGCACACCGAGGGCTTCGCGGCGGCGATGGATGATGACTTCAATACTCCCGAGGCGCTCGCGGTCCTGCAGACCCTCGCGCGCGAGATCAACTCTGCCCGGGCAGCCGGGCGAGACACGCACGCCGCGACGCTGGGTGCACAGCTGCGCTCCCTGGGAAGCGTGCTCGGAATCGTGACGTTGCCGGCTGAGCAGTGGTTCAAGCGCGCCCGGCCGTCCTCTGCACCCTCCGAGAGCGCCCCCGAGTCGACGGGCGCCGGTGCGGGAGAGGCCGCCGCAGGTTTGAACGGCACGGCGGCTGCTGGCGCGGTGATGAGCGATGCGCAGATCGAGCAGCGCATCGCGGCTCGCGCGGCCGCGCGGGGCGCGAAGCACTGGGCCGAGGCCGATCGAATTCGCACCGAGCTCGAGAAGGCCGGAGTGATCCTGGAGGACAAGCCCGGGGGAAAGACTCTCTGGAGGCGAGCGTGAGAGCGATGCATCGCAAAGAGCTCTCGGCATGACGGCCGGAGCTGAAACTCTGACCGGGCAGGAGGCGCCGGCTGCAAGCCCTGCCCGCGAGGCCTTCGTCGGACTTCGCGTGTATCTGGCGAGCCAGATCATCGGCCAGGACACCCTGATCGAGCGGCTGCTGGTCGCGCTGCTCTCCGACGGGCATCTCCTCGTCGAGGGTCCGCCGGGGCTTGCGAAGACCCGCGCGATCAAGGCACTCGCACATGCGCTGGAGTGCGATTTCCAGCGCGTGCAGTTCACGCCGGATCTGCTTCCGGCGGACCTGACGGGCTCGGACATCTATCGTCCGGAGGAGGGGAGCTTTCGCTTCCAGCGTGGGCCGCTGTTCCACAACTTGATTCTCGCGGATGAGGTCAACCGCGCACCCGCCAAGGTGCAATCCGCGCTGCTCGAGGCGATGGCCGAGCGTCAGATCAGCGTGGGCAAGGCGAGCTACGCACTGCCTGCGCTGTTCCTCGTCATGGCGACTCAGAATCCGATCGAGCAGGAGGGCACCTATCCATTGCCCGAGGCGCAGCTCGACCGGTTCATGCTGCACACGCGCGTGGACTATCCGGACCGGGCACGGACCCTGGAGATCATGGCACTGGCGCGTCGCGAGGCCATGACGCGCCGCGAGCTGCCTCCGCCTGCCACCCGCGTGACCCAGGAAGCCGTCTTTGCCGCTCGGGGCGAGGTCTGGGGGCTCATCCTGTCCGAGCCCGTCGCGGAGTACATCGCCGCGCTGGTCGATGCCACGCGTCACCCCGAGCATTACAGCGCCGCGCTGCGCGAATGGGTCCGCTGGGGGGCCAGCCCGCGCGCCGCGATTGCGATGGAGCGGGGCGCCCGCGCGCTGGCCTGGCTCGACGGGCGCGGGTACGTGAGCCCCGAGGACGTGCAGGCCATCGCACCCGATGCGCTGCGGCACAGGCTCCTGCTCGACTACGCCGCCCAGGCTCGCGGGGTCACCGCCCAGGGGTGCGTGGAGGAGCTCCTGTCCAAGGTCCCGGCGCCTTGAGGGGCCGGCGGCGCCGGGTGACGTGGCCGCGGGCGCGTCATACCCTGTAAATTGACGCTCCACGGGGGGGTTCCGTATGATTCGCGCCCCCCGTGGAGGGCATGGGACGGGGCATGGCGCAGTCTGGTAGCGCATCTGCTTTGGGAGCAGAGGGTCGGGGGTTCAAATCCCTCTGCCCCGACCATCACGGGCCGCCCTTCGACGAGTCGGCGCGCCCGTAGCTCAGGCGGATAGAGCATCGGCCTTCTAAGCCGAGGGTCGCAGGTTCGAGTCCTGCCGGGCGCGCCACGGGGGCCTGGCGACCGGGCTCGGGCGTGGACGAGCGAGTATCGACGGTGGACGTAGCTCAGTTGGTAGAGCCCCGGGTTGTGATCCCGGCTGTCGTGGGTTCGAGTCCCATCGTCCACCCCAACTAGGGCCATTAGCTCAATTGGTAGAGCAGCGGACTCTTAATCCGTTGGTTATAGGTTCGAGTCCTATATGGCCCACCAATAAATACTTATAAATCAGTATTTTGTTGCTGATCTGCAATTCGAGCTCTTTTCTTCTGCACTGACTTCGTGCACGCTCCGTGCAGTCGTTAACTCGCCGCCACGCATGAGGCTTACGGGGTGCACGGTGGCCTCGATTCAACGGATCGTCAGCCCGATCACGAACGCGATCTCCTACCGCGTACAGGTGAGAGTCAAAGGGCGGCCGGCGCAGAGCGAGACGTTTCCGAATCGCAAGGAAGCCGAGCAGTGGGCGAGCTCGATCGAGGCCGCGATCCGCGAGGGCCGACACTTTCCCCATGCGGCAGCCAAGCGAACGAGCTTCGATGCGCTTGCGAGGGACTACGCCCAGACCGTGCTCGCCGACTTCGACCCCAAGGAGAAAGCGACGCGGGTCCGCCAACTCGCTTGGTGGTCAAAGCAGTTCTCAGGCCTCTCGCTTTCGGAGATCACGGCCGACCGCATCTCGCGGGCCCGCGACGAGCTCGCGGCCGAGACATTCACGCGCGGTAAGCCGCGAAAGGACAAGAAGTCGGGGGAGCTGCTCGCGCCGAAGCACTACAAGCGCACGGGCGCCACGGTCAACCGCTACATGGCGACGCTCTCACACCTTTTTTCCTTCGCAGTGAAGGAGCGGCGGCTGGTGGATCGCAATCCGGTGAGCGACATCAGCCGCAAGAAGGAGCCGCGCGGCCGTACCCGCTTCCTGTCCGAAGAGGAGCGGACCGCGCTGCTCGACGCTTGCGCGAAGTCGGAATGGCCGGCGCTGCCTGCGCTCGTTCTGCTGGCGATTACGACCGGCGCTCGCAGGGGCGAACTGATAGGCCTGAAGTGGGCCGACGTCGACCTGAAGAAAGGGCGCGCGCTGGTTCGTGAGACGAAGAACGACGAGCAGCGCACGCTACCGCTCGCCGGCAAGGCGCTCGATGCACTGCGCGAGTTGAAGTTGCACGATTCCGCTCGCAGCGAGTGGGTCTTCGTGCAGCCCTCAGGTCTCCCGGGCCCGGGCCCGTATGAGCATTTCGATGCACATTGGCGCGCCGCGCTCGAAGCGGCGGGAATCTGCGACTTTCATTTCCATGACCTGCGCCACACGACGGCGTCGATGCTCGCGGCGCAAGGCGCCTCGCTGCTCGAGATCGCCGATGTGCTGGGTCACAAGACGCTGGCCATGGTCAAGCGTTACTCACACCTGGTGGTTGATCACAAAGCCAAGGTCATCGAAAAGATGATCGCGGCGACCGGGCTTTAGAGCGATCCGCGCGCGAGGTGGTCCGATTTCTTGGACTCTCTCAGAACCGGACCGTCGCGATCGAGCAGCCTATATTCCCTCACGACCCTCTGCCGCCGGTCGTCAACGACCGCTTCCGAGCAGTCAAAGTGTGGACTTTCCTAAAAAAACGCGCATTCGCGCCGCCGCACCATAGAAGAGTCAATTCCTTGCGCCACAATGATGCCGGTCGCGCCAGGGCGTCCCGGACGATCAGCCGTCCGGTTCCGCCCGTACCACCCAAACAAGAACCTTCATGTTCGATCGCGATCTTCATTGGTGTGAACGTCGCGGTTCACGCCGTCACGGCCTTCTGGGCCGCCGCGAAGACTTCGCGTGCGGACGTCGTACCCGCTACGTGCTCCGTACCCTCGACTCCGAGGTCCATCCATCCCGCATTCACGGCCTCAAACATTTCTTCGGCGGGTCCGGTGTGGCCCTTCGGGATGCCGAATTGCTCAAACGCTTTCGCCCACCCTGCACGCGGGACTGCAAAAGCTTTCACGTCGAGATTCAGGACTTCACCCAATTGCTCTGCGACTTCATCCGCGGTGACCATCGAACCAAGCTCGACGACGCGCTGCCCTGACCACGCTGGCCCGGTCAAAAGGGTTGCGACCTCCGCGCCGATGTCGTTCGTCGCGACCATGGTCGATTTCCGATTTGTCGGATTGTAGTAGACCGGTAGCGTTCCGCCCTGGGCGACCTGCAAGCCGTAGAGGAAGTTTTCGAAGAATCCTCCTGCGCGCACAAATGCGATTGGCGATATCAGGTCGCGAAAACCTCGCTCCAGAAGGGACAACGCCGTGATCATCCCAAGCCCGCTCGTCCTGTTCGCACCCATCGACGAAAGCGCCACCACCCGTGGTGGCGCTGCCTTGGTGAGCGCCTTGACGTAGTTCGCAATCACGCCCTTGGCTTCTTTGTAATCGGGCGAGGGGGCCCAGACGGCCGGCAACATCACAAATGCGCCTTCGACACCTTTGAGCGACCGCTCGATGGCTGCCGAATCATTCCAATCACCGTCAAACAGTTCCACACCGCGGTTCGCCCAGCTTGACGTCTTCTCGCGATTGCGAACGAGTGCGCGTACTTTCTTGCCGTGTGCCAACAGATGTTGTGCCGTCGCGCCGCCTACTTTTCCCGTGATTCCCATTACCAAAAACATGTGTGTTCTCCTGAGGTTGAGGGGCAGAGCACTGCCCCGTTGGTTCAATGAATGAGCGGCAGAATGGTTCGGACCCGGGGATCGCGCGCGTAGAGGCCAACCCAAGTCATCACGCCCAGCAATAGGGCAATGATTTCCGGCGGCGACCCCAACTCTCCAATGCGGACATGGGCGCAGATGGCGCCTCCCAAGAAGCCCGTCACTAGGATGGCGCCGAGCACGGCGGTGGCCGGGATCGCGTAAAGGATGGCGCAGGCGAGTACGATCGGACCCAGGACACGGGTCAACTCGATCGCGAACCCGGTTTCCCGCAACACGCTCGCGATCTGTGCCGGCGCGAGAAGCTGAATGGCGCCGTCTGCCAGCAGCGCGATTACGACAAACGCGCTCATGATCCGGCCGAGCCACAAGACACGATGCAAGGTCAGGGTTTCAGGCACCTGATGCAGATTCATAGTTTGGGACATTTGTCTTTCTCCGATGGGGGGATCCCAGTGTTCGGAACTTACTGTGTCTCCCGGGTCTGATAAACACCGGGGACAGGAACTCACTGTTCTCTTTGCGGTGAACAATGCCGAGGCACGAAAATGCAGAATCTCGAACCCATCCTCATTTTCATAACCGTGGCGGAAATGGGGAGCTTCACCAACGCCGCCGATAGCTTGGGCATTCAGAAAGGGAGGGCCTCAGCGGCGGTCCGGAAGCTGGAAGAAGATGTCGGTGTCAGGCTTCTGCACCGGACGACGCGCAGTGTGCAGTTGACGGAGGACGGACGCGCATTTCATGCCCGTGCCCGCGACCTGCTTGCTGACGTTGATGATCTGCACTCAATGTTCGCAAGTGATGGAGTGGCACTTTGCGGGCGCTTACGGGTTGATCTGCCGAGCGAAGTGGCGCGCACCACTATCGTGCCGGCGTTGCCGGCCTTCATGGCGACTCATCCCGAATTGGAGCTGGAGGTGTCGAGTACGGATCGCCAAGTTGATCTGGTTCAGGAGGGGTTTGACTGCGTATTGCGACTTGGTCCCATCGGGGACGAGACGCTGATTGCGCGCCCCCTGGGCAAGTTACGCATGGTCAACGCCGCCAGTCCTGCCTACCTGGCGCGCTATGGCGTCCCTCGATCGCTAGAAGATCTGCAGCGTCAGAAACATCGGGCAGTTCATTTCGCACCGACGCTCGGCGCAAAACCCTATGGCTGGGAGTATCCGCACGGCGACAGCTACGCAAGGCTTCAGTTGCCAGGTGCGCTGCGCGTCAACAGCGTGCAGACCTACGAAGCCGCTGGTATCGCCGGCCTTGGCCTCATTCAGGCACCACTGCTGGGCATTGGCCGTTACTTGGAGAGTGGTGCGTTGGTAGAGCTTCTTCCAGAGTTTCGGCGTAAGCCGCTCGACGTCTCGTTGGTAGTAGCGCATCGGCGCAACCTGTCGCGCCGCGTCCGCGCATTCATGAAATGGTTCGAAAGTGTGCTTGCGCCCTACCTAGAATAGCGAAACGTGCAGCTTTGTGAGGCGGTGCAACATGCACCAACACCCCACAACCAGCCCAAGCCGATAGGAATCAATGCTGGTACGTTGGCGCGGGCGTAGGGGAATACAACGCCAGTTTCGAGGTAGTTGACTCTGGGTACCGCAACACCGTCTTCCAATTCTTTGGCGGCTTGCATGGACGGCCGCTATGTGGAAGGCAATTTGAGCCATCCGAGGACCGCAGTTGGCCGATTAGGGACGGATGCGCTCAACGGCTATTACGATGCGAGTGTCTTAAACGAAGAGATGACGCGCACCGGCGCTCACGGCCGCGGCGCGTAGATGCGGTCGAGCAACGCCGGGCGCGCCGCATCACGGACCAAGTGCGGGTAGCGCAGGCCACCGTGATAATCGATGCGCACGCTCTGGACGCGGTCGCTCTCGCGCACAATGATCTCGATCGGCTCGACGGCGTGGGCGGCCGTGCGGACGGCGGACGTCAGGCGATCACTGTCGAAGGCATATCCGTTCACGGCCAGCACCTGCGCGCCGGGTGCGAGTCGAGCCTTCCACGCCGGGCTGTTCCACACCACTGCACGCACCTTGCCGTCAGGGTCGACAGAGACGCCAACGGAGTAGGCGAGGTTCGTCATCTTGTCGTGCTCCTCGCTGAGGCGATACACCTCGCTGGGCGTGTCGGTGTACACCAGCCGATAACCGCCGCGCGTCACGCCGTCGAGCGGCAGCTCACCGCCCAGGGCATCCAAGCGCGCACGCAGAAACCCGGTCCAATCGTAGGGCAGCACGCGATCGAGCGATGCCACCACGTCCTCGAAGGTGTAGGTGCGCTCGGCGCTGCCGTCGTCGTTGGTCCCGAAGAAGTCCCGCGCGAAGTCATCGAGCGAGCGCCGTCCGCCGGAGCGTTCGCGGATGAGCGTGTCGGCATCCAGCCAGATGAGCTGACCCACACGGTAGTAATCGAACGCACGCTGCCAGGTGGTCCAGCTTTGCGGCCCGTCATCGTTGATGATGGGCTCATTAGTCGTGTCCTGCAGGGACCGCCACTCGCGCCCGGGCTCGCTCTGGTAACGCGCGATCAATACCGCGAGCCGCTTGCGGCGAGGAAATTCAACGGCGCGTAATTTCGCAGTTGGCCGGCACGTGACTGGTTAGCGGTCGTCGGAAAGCTCCCGTACGAGGACCGCGGCGGATCGCACCTCGGTGATCTTACCCACTCCCATTCCGGCGTATAGGGCGCAATCCAGAACGTCGCCGCTCATATCGGCATACGGCATCCAGTCGTCATAGCGATGAACGGGGGCGCCCGTTTTGTGCCTCGCGACAACATCGCCTTCACCCGGTCGGCGTCCGGATGGCAAGCAGCCAGATGCCTCCCAGTTCACCAATGTCCTGTTACGCAACACTCGATGCAATGCGTATGGCCAGTCGCCGTCAAAGCATCCTGTAAGGGATGTATCCGCAGCACTTGCGGCGACCAATGCCTCCTTGTATGCCGAATGTGCAGCGCTTTCGGTACTGGCTACGAACCTAGTCCCCAACATGGCGGCGCGAGCCCCCAGCGATTTGACCTCCGTCACGTCGGCGCGATCAGCAAGGCCACCGGCTGCGACCACTGGTACCGCCCCCGCGACCGCGACGACCTCTGGAAGGAGCTCGCGCAACGGCGCGGATGACTGTACGTGCCCTCCGGCTTCGAGGCCTTGGCAGATGATGAAATCGCAACCTTGATCGAGCGCGCGCTTCGCCCCCTCCATCGAACCGACCTGCACGCCCACAACGGCACCGACCGAGTGCACGCCTTTAACGAGCTCTCCGGGCAGACCCCAAGAGAACGTTACAACTGGCACGCCGGCCTCAAGGGCCGCGGGCAGCGCCAGCGACTCGAATGCCAGCACGAAGTTGGCGCCAAAGGGCGCGGCGGTCGCTGCTTTTACTGCTGCCACCAAGCGGGTGGCGACGTGGGCATCGGTCCAGGTAAGCGCAAGACATCCGAGGCCGCCAGCATTGGATACGGCGGCGACGAGCTCGACCGTAGCGAGACCGCCAATCGGCGCTTGAAGAATGGATGGGAGGGCAAGACCTTGGCCCAAGTTCCCTACCTCTGTGAAAGCTGGCGAACTGCGACGAGCAAATCTAACAGACCGAGCACCGTGCTTCGACTGTCCGCTTCGGGACATTGTCGCATTGCGTGCGAAGGTCAGCTTCTGGCCGACAGGCTGAGTAGCTGACGCCGACGCGAACGACTGCTTTCTAGAACTCGGTCCGCCCCCACCCGATGCAGGAGTCGGCTCAAACGCTCAATGAGGTCCTGTTTGAGCAGGATAGGCTATCGGCCGCTGTTTGATCCAAGCGCCTCCGTTCGCCGCTCTTCCGTCGCAGAGACCCGACCGAGCGAACGGATTGGCCTAGATCGCGAAGAATCGTCCTGGCGTGTACCTTGAAATATTGCAATTCTTGCAATATTATCTCACCGTCATGAGCGATCGACTGCGAGCGGGGCGACTAGCGGCGGGGCTGACCCAGGTCCAGGCCGCGCAACGCCTTAGGGTGTCGCAACCATACCTGTCGCAGCTCGAGAAGGGGGAGCGCCCGGTAACGGCGGAGCTCGCCCGAGCGGCCGCCGCGCTCTACCGCCTTCCGGCGACCGCTCTGCCGATGCCGGAATCGACCCCGGAGGATGCGGATCCACAGCGGCTTGCGCGTCAGCTCGCCGGCCTGGGGTACCCGGGCTTCGCACACCTGAGGTCCCTCAAGGCGAATCCGGCGGCCGTGGTAGTCGGAAGCCTCCTGCAGAAGGATCTGGAGGTGCGATTGGCCGAGGCCCTCCCGTGGGTCCTACTCACCTACCCGGACATGGACTGGTCGTGGCTGGTGCGTCACGCGAAACTGCATGACGTCCAAAATCGCCTGGGCTTCCTGGTTGCCCTCGCGAAGAGCGTCGCCGCGGCTCAGCCGCAGTTTCGGGATGCATTGGGGCCACTGTCTTCGGTCGAAGAGCAGCTGGAGCGGGCGCGGCTGGCACGGGAAGACACGCTGTGTCGCGACTCCATGCCTGCGGCTGAGCGGCGCTGGCTCGAGGAGCGTCGCTCGCCGCTTGCGCGGCACTGGAACTTGCTGAGCGGACTCACTGCAGAGCAGCTGTCTTATGCCGCGTGAGAGGACCGAGCGCGCCGCCGCAGAGCCTGCGGAACCCTGGCGCTCCTTCCTCAGGGACCTCGATGCGGCGCTCAAAGGCTCCGTCGAGCTGCGCTGCCTGGGCGGCTTCGTCGTCGCGCAACACTACGGAATCGGCCGTGAAACGGCGGACATCGACTTCCTCGCAGCAACCGCACAGTCCCCGGAAGATGACGTTGAAGCCCTCGCCGGCCTGGGGTCCGCGCTCCACCGCCGGTACCGCCTCTACGTGCAACGGGTCGCGGTCGCAACGCCTCCGTCGGGATACGCGGACCGATTGGCCCGTATGTTTCCCTCGGCGCCCTGGAAGCGGCTGAGGCTCTTTGCGCTGGATGCGACCGATCTCGCCCTGACGAAGCTCGAGCGAAACGCCGAACGCGACCGTGAGGACGTTCTGCGCCTCGCGCAGGCCGGCCACCTCGATCCTCGCGCTCTGAAGGATCGATATCTGAAAGAGCAGCGTCCGTACCTGTTAAGCAGGCTCTCCTGGCATGACAAGACTCTCGAGCTGTGGATCGAAATGGCTTGGCCATCGAAATGACCGCTGGCGCTCAGTGCAAATTCAGTGCAGTGACGTACTCGTTGACGCGCGTTGATACGCGCCGCGACGCAATCCTCGTTTGGCTGTATGCTGCCAATTCAAGTACTTGCGAGGTGGCTCGCGGTGTGTGATTGAGTCGTAGGGAGCAGTGACCGCGACTCTTAATCCGTTGGTTATAGGTTCGAGTCCTATATGGCCCACCAATAAATACTTATAAATCAGTATTTTGTTTCTGATCTGCGATTCGGTGGTTGATCACAAAGCCAAAGTCATCGAGAAGATGATCGCGGCGACGGAGCTTTGAACCCCCGCGGTAGCATCTCTGGCCACGGGCTGGAAGCGATCGGCCCCGATCTAGGATCGCGCCTGATTACTGCCAGACGATAGCCATACAGCATGGGTGGGTTGCAGCCGGAAAGGGCGATCCGGCCAGCGGTGTGAGCGCCCCTGTGCTGCTAACCGTAAATCCCGAGACGTTGGCTGAGCCTTCGTTGACGGCGTATACGGTCCCATCCCTGGGATCGATGTTGACCGAGATAGGATTAGTACCCGCGGAGAAGGGTGACCCAGCAACCTCAGAGAGCACCCGCAACACTACGGAATCGGCCGTGAGACCGCAGACATCGATTTCCTCGCGGCGATAGCGCAGTCACCCCACTCATTGTTCGCATCAACTCACATGCAACGCGGCGACGAGCGCGGCAAGGTCCTCTTCCGAGGTCTCCCCGTGCGTGATGCAGATGCGGATGACCTCGCGTTCCTCGAATCGCGCAACCGAGACCCAGGCACGCCCCGATGCGAGCACCCTTGCAACGATGGTGCGGGGGTCCCCGAGCGCAGCCGGCGGGACGGCCGCGAGCACCGCGAGCGGCGAGTCGTTCGCGATGACCCAGCCGCGCGCCTCAAGAGCCTCCCGGACCCAGGCGGCTTGCGCCACGGCACGCTCGATGTGAGCCGCGTGACCGGACCAGCCTGCCGCGGCGAGCGATAGAAAGAGTCGCAGTCCGAGAAAGCGGCGCGACCATTGCGCCGAGTTCATGTAAGGATCCACGGCGGCTTCGCGCGATTGCATGAAGCTTGCCGAGACGTGAAACACCGCAGACGGTGCAGTCGCGTCGCGCACCAGAAACATCCCACAGCCCATCGTGGCAGCGAACCACTTATGGGCATCGATGGTGATCGAGTCCGCCCGCTCCATGCCACTCAGCACAGGCCGCAGGCGCTCGGATGCGATCGCTGCACCTCCCCAGGCGGCGTCCACGTGGTACCAGAGCCCGTATCGCTGGGCGATGTCGGCGCAGGCTGGTAGCGGATCGATCATGCCCGCCGGCGTCGAGCCGGCCGAGGCGACGACCAGCACTGGCACGCAGTCCTGTGCAAGATCCGCAGCGATCGCATCGAGGAGCGCCTGAGGAGCCATGCGTCCCTCACCGTCGGTGTTGACCAGCCGCGCGGCGGATCGGCCGATCCCCACCTGATGTGCGATCTTCACCCAGCCGCGGTGAGAGTCCTTCGATGCATAGAACACCGGAGCGCCACTGAACGCTCGGGCGCCCTGGGTCGCAAAGGAGGGGTGCGCGCGCGTGAGTGCGCACAGGAGCGCAGCGCAATTGGCCTCCGAGCCCCCAGAGGTGAAGTGTCCCCCAGCTTCCTCGGGCAGGCCTGCGCGCTGCGCGACCTTGCGGATCACGTGTGCCTCCAGCTCGACACCTGCCGGAGAGGTACCGGAGCTTGCAAGCTGTGGGTTGAAAGAGTTGACGATGCGATCCGCGCACTCTGCCGGAAAGCACGGCGCGGGGTTGAACAGTCCAAAGTACCGCGGGTTCGTCAGATGGACAACGCCACGCTCGAGCACGCCGATGCTCCATTCGAGAAGCTCGGGCAGCGGACGCGGGACGCTGAAGTCGAAGCTCGCCAGCTCGCGCCGGAACGCAGCCATGTCGATCGTCGCAGTCGCCGCGCCCGCTGCAACACGCGCTTGTGCCTGCGCCAGTCCGCGGGTGAGGGAGTCGTCCACTTGTTCCCGTACTGCAGGGCTCGGAAACAGCGCTGGATCGGGCTGCGCAATGCTCGCGGGCGGCTTGGTGCTCGACATGGCCGCTGCATTCTCGTCGATCGGGGGCAAGGCGGGCAAAGCCCCGGAGAGGTAAGATTCCACCGCAGCCGCGCTTGTCCGGCGCGCCGGAGAAACACAATGAACTGGGTTGCCGGGGTCGTCCTGCTTTCCTTGGTCGAGTACATCGTGTTCGGCGCGCTCGTCGGCCGGGCGCGCGGTACGTACGCAGTGGCGGCTCCCGCGGTGACCGGCCATCCTCTGTTCGAGCGCTACTTTCGGGTGCACCAGAACTCGCTCGAGCAGCTCATCGTCTTCATCCCCGCAGTGTGGCTCTTCGGCATGTACGTCAGTGCCACCTGGGCGGCTGCTGTCGGAGCGCTCTTTCTGGTCGCGAGAGTCATCTACGGAGTGGCTTACATCGGCTCGCCGGAGAAGCGCGGGCCCGGTGCGGTTCTGACAGCCATGACCGAGGCGCTGCTGGTGCTCGGTGCGTTCTACGGCGTCGTGCGATCACTCGCCGCGTCCTGAGCTTGGCTGTTCGGCAGATGAGCTCGGAAGGCGTTCGCATGCAAGTGAGGACCGGCGGGGAAGCCCTGGTCGATGGCCTGCTGGCTCACGGGATCGACACGGTTTTCGGCCTGCCCGGCGCTCAAACGTACGGGCTCTTCGATGCGCTGTACCGGGCTCGGCCGCCCATCCGCGTGATTGGCGCGCGTCACGAGCAGGCATGCAGCTTGATGGCGCTCGGCTACGCCCGCTCCACGGGACGACCGGCGGTGTGCACGGTCGTCCCGGGGCCGGGTGTGCTCAACGCCGGCGCTGGTCTCTTGACGGCACTTGGAGGCAACCAGCCGGTGCTCTGCCTGACGGGCCAGGTCCCGCTCGACTTTCTGGACCGGGGGCGCGGGCAGCTGCACGAGATGCCCGATCAGCTTGCGACACTGCGCGGGTTCACCAAATGGGCGGAGCGAGTGGTGGATCCCGCCCTGGCTCCGGCGGCGGTGGCGCGCGCATTCCAGCAGATGACCTCGGGGCGCAGGGGCCCCGCGGCTATCGAGATGCCGTGGGACGTGTTCACGATGAAGTGCGAGGTCGAGCCCTGTGCCCCGCTTGCGCCCCTTGCACCGCCGCCCGCGGATGCGCAGCGCATTGATCAGGCGGTGCGGCTCATCGGCGAAAGCCGGGCGCCGATGATCTTCGTCGGCGGAGGCGCGCTCGGTGCGACGGAGGAGGTGCGCGAGCTCGCCGAGCTCCTCGACGCACCGGTGGTGGCATTTCGCAGCGGGCGAGGCGTGCTGAGTGATACACACGAGCTCTCACTCACGGTCGCTGCCGGCTACCGGTTGTGGTCTCAAACGGACCTGATGATCGGCATCGGCACGCGACTCGAGGCGCCGCTTTGGCGCTGGCCGGCCCGTGCGCCGGGACTCAAATCCATTCGCATCGACATCGATCCGGCGGAGCGGGATCGCTTTGCCGCGACGGACTTTGTGCTCGCGGATGCTCGCGACGCCGTGCGTTTGCTGCTCGCGCAGCTGCGCAAGCAAGGGCGGCCCCGACCGGCGTGGCGCGAAGCTGCGCTGCAGGCGCGCCAGGCGGCCGAGGTTGCGATCCAGGCGATCCAGCCTCAGGTCGGCTACCTTCGGGCGCTGCGGGCCGCGCTTCCTCCCGAGGGCATCGTGACGGATGAGATCTGTCAG
>Ga0335074_10008516_pt1 | contig 14257 bp, 10 predicted proteins | sample Lox_Sample_23_FD_206715 | JGI IMG/M metagenome (GOLD analysis project Ga0335074, IMG submission 206715) | Soil microbial communities from Loxahatchee National Wildlife Refuge, Florida, United States - Lox_Sample_2.3 | ecosystem: Environmental > Terrestrial > Soil > Wetlands | place: USA...
CCGGGGGGGCTCTTGGGCGTAGCAGGCACGAAGCGGGTCTGGGGCGTGCTGTGGCTCTACTTCGCGTTCCTGTGGCTGACCCCGGCGAGCACCGCCGCGGACGGGATCAAGAACACGATCAACGCCGCGCCGTCTGGCATGAGCTGGCTCTCGACCGTGCAGGACTGGTTCGCCAACCGCGCGTCGGGCAACGGCGAGTGGCTCGCGATCTTGCTCGCGCTCGTCTCGGCGGCGATCGCGCTCGCGGTGCTGCTCGATCGGTATCCGCGTGAGGCCCTGGTCGGCGGGATCGTGCTGGGGCTGGCCTATTGGGTCATCGGCGAGGGCTTCGGCGGGCTCTTCGCCGGCGGGGCCACCGATCCCAACTCGGGTCCGCTGCTGGTGCTGCTCGCGTGCTGTGTGTTCGCGGTGCTTCCCGCCCGACACGCTGTCCGGGCGGCGGCGACCAACCTCAGATCGACCTCTGCGGCGATCCCACAACCTGGAGGTTCCGGATGATCAACTCAATGAAGCTGCGCCGCGCCTTCGGGCGAGGCGCAGCGCTCGTCGCCGCCGCAGCGCTCGTCGCCGGCTGCGCCGCGGCCGACAAGAACGCGACGAGCGCGTCGTCGGGTAGCTCCGGCAGCTCGAGCGCCTCGAGCGGCATGGCCGGCATGAACATGGGCTCGGGCTCGAGCACGGTCGCAGCCGTCAACGGGATCAAACCGATCCCGAGCCAGCTGCTGGCCACCACGACGTGGCAGGGAATGCGGATAGAGGCGCGGACGATGACCGCGGTCCCGTTCGTGATCTTCAACGGCACGAGCGAGCAGATGGTCAAGCCGCCGAAGGGCACGAACTTCCACCTGATGGTGATGCTCAACGACGCACACACGAACGAGCCGATCCCATACGCAAGCGTGTGGGCGACGTTCACCAAGAACGGCAAGGTCATCTACGACGAGCGGCAGTGGCCGATGCTCTCGGCCTTCATGGGCCCGCACTACGGCAACAACGTGAAGCTGGCCGGACCAGGCGAGTACAAGCTGAGCCTGCTGATCACCCCGCCGGTGTCCGCGCGGCACCTCGAGTACCAACATGTGTGGCTCGTGCCGCATCGGGTCACGGTCGCCTTCAACTGGAAGCCGCCGACGACGTGAGCCTGACGAGAAGGCGCTTCCTGACTGGCGCCGCCGGCGTTGCGGCCGGCGGCGCTGTCGCGGGAGGAGTCGCCGCATGCGGCTCGAGCAGCAACGCGGTAACTCGAGTGCCGAGGGTCGCGCTCGGCCCCGAGCCCAGCGGCCTGCCCTCACGCCAGCACGCCTGGGCGCAGTACGAGGCCCGAGACACGTACGGCAACCCGGTCGCACCGCGGTTCGACCGGCTGCTGTATTTCGATGTCAGCGGAACCCCGGGGCCGGACCACGCGCGGATGCTCGAGGCGGCGCTGCGGATGCTGGAGCGGACGTTTCCGTGGAGCCACAAGGGGCTTCTGTTCACGGCCGGCTGGGCGCCGTCCTATTTCGAGTCGGTGCTCGGCGTCGCGTCGCCGATCCCGCGGGCCAAGCGGCTGTCGGACTTCGAGCTCCCCTCGATCGACGATTACCACCTGATGCTGCACCTGGCGTCCGACGACGAGAACCGGCTCGCGGCGATCGAAGGGGCACTGTTGCACGGCGAACCGTTGAGCGGTGCCAGCGGCTCCCTCCAGATCTCCGATGCGCTCACCTGGCGGGAGACCCGCACCGGTTTCAGCGGTGCCGGTCTACCCGCCGCGAACCAGAACGTTGGCGGGATTCCGTCCGGCGATCCCGTGCCCAAGAGCTCGCCCTTGTACATGGGGTTCAAGTCGGGGCTGAAGAAGAACCAGGCGAGCGAGGACAGCGTCACGATCGCCGGCGGCCAGTTCGCCGGCGGCACGACGATGCACAACAGCTACATGCGGCTGCGTCTCAGCAGCTGGTACGACGACCTGACAGAGTCAGAGCGGGTGGCACGGATGTACGCGCCGCAGATGACGCCTGCTGAGGTGGACCGGGTCACGACCGATGCGGAGAGCGATCCCGGGAAGATCAAGCAGGCGATCAACCACTACGGGGTGATCGGCCACTCGCAGGCCACCGCCACGGTGCGGCGCAAGGGACAGCCGCGAATCCTCCGCCGCGACTTCGACACCATCGACGGCGGGCAGGCCGGAGTTCACTTCGTCTCGGTGCAGCAGACGATCGAGGACTTCGTTCTCACGCGCACCGCGATGAACCAGGCGAATGCAGCGCTCCAGAACCCGGCGATCACCGCGACGGTCAACAACGGCATCAACGAGTTCATCTTCGTGCTGAAGCGCGGCAACTACCTGCTGCCGCCGCGCCCGCAGCGCTCGTTCCCGCTCCTGCAGGGCCGCTCCGCGGCGTTAACCGCCTAATACCTATCCGTTTCCACCAAACCTCTAGACGGCCATTAACCAAAACGTCACAATGCCACCGGTAACCCGCCTTACTCTGGGAGACCGTGAGCACGACAGCGCATCCACCGACTTGGCCCGCCGACCCGGACCACCGCGACGCGATCGACACGTTGCTGGTGATGGCCGCAGCCGAGCATCGCTGGGGCGAATCGGGCCGCGCTCTTGAGCTGCTCGACAACGCCGAGCAGATCGTCGGGACGCTGCCGCGTTCCTACGAGCGCCTCCGCGTGCGCTGCCGGGCGAGCCGCCACAGCGACCAGCGGTGACGCCGGCACCGATCGCACCGCGGGTTCGGCCACCGCGTACAGTTAGCGCATGCTCTGGTTGCTGCGCCACGCCGAGGCGGCCGACGGTTTGCCCGATGACCAGCGCCCCCTGACCGAGCGAGGAATGCGGCAGGCGACGGACGCGGGACTTGCGCTGGCTCGACTCGGTGTGCATCTCGATGCGTGCCTGTCGAGCCCGAAGCTGCGCGCGCTCCAGACCGCCGAGGCCGCCTGCGAGCCGCTCGAGGTGCAGGTCACGGTCGAGCCGGCGCTCTCGGGTGAGCCGTTCGATGTGAATGGCCTGGTCGCGGGCCTCGGCGACGTGCTGCTGGTCGGCCACGACCCTTCGTTCACGCTCACGCTCCACGACCTGACCGGAGCGCAGTCACGCATGCGCAAGGGCGGCCTCGCCGCGATCCACAAGGGAGAGCTCGTGACGCTGCTGCGCCCAAGCGAGCTGTCCGCGATCGCGGCCGCCGCGGAGCGCGTGGCGTGAGCGATCAGGCAGTCGAGCAGCTGGACACGTCTCCTAGCGCCAGGCCTCGTTCATCAAGGAGGAACGGCGGCTCCCGCGCGGTCCGCCTAGGGGACCCGTCGCTGTACGTCAACCGGGAGCTCTCGTGGCTCGGCTTCAACGATCGCGTGCTCCAGCTCGCCGAGGGCGACCTGCTCCCGCTGATGGAGCGCCTGAAGTTCCTCGCGATCTTCGTCACGAACCTCGATGAGTTCTTCATGGTCCGGGTGGCAGGCCTCCACGACCAGCTGGACGCGAGGATCGACGCACGCGGCCCGGACGGCCTGTCGCCGGCCGAGACGCTCGAGCAGATCGCCACCTCCGTCCGCGAGCTGGATCGGCGCCACTCCCACGCATTCGCCGACCTGGTCAAACCGGCGCTGGCCGACGAGGGCATCAGGATCGTCAGCTGCGAGGAGTCGGGCGCCTCCCAGGCCCGCCTCGCGAAGTACTTCCACGAGCAGATCTTCCCCGCGCTGACCCCGCTCGCGGTCGGGCCGGGGCGGCCGTTCCCGTACATCTCGAACCTGTCGATGAGCCTGATGGTGAGGATGCGCGACCCCGGGCTCGACCACGAGGTGTTCGCGCGCGTCAAGGTGCCGAAGGAGGTTCTGCCGCGGTTCGTCGAGATCGACAAGGACACCTTCATCCCGCTCGAGGACATGATCGCGACCCATCTCGACGCGCTGTTCCCGGGGATGAAGATCATCAGCCACGACCTGTTCAGGGTCACGCGCGACGCCGACTTCGAGATCTCCGACGAGGCCGACGACCTGCTCCAGGCAGTCGAGGATGAGCTCCGGCGCCGGCGTTTCGGCGAGGTCGTCCGGCTCGAGGTCGGTGCGGGGATGGACCCGGCTTTGAAGGCCCGGTTGATCGAGTGGCTCGACGTAGACGAGGTACAGGTCTACGACGTCGACGGCCTGCTCGACATGGGAGACCTGTGGCAGATCGTCGGTTCCGAGGTTCGCCCGGAGCTCCGCCAGAAGCCGTGGACGCCGATCACGGCGCCTGTGCTCGTGACCGGCGAGCCGGACGAGCCTCCGGACGTGTTCGCGGCGATGCGTCGCGACGATGTGCTCGTCCACTACCCGTACCACTCGTTCTCGACCAGCGTCGAACGCTTCGTCAAGCAGGCGGTCGACGACCCGAACGTGCTTGCGATCAAGATGACCGTGTACCGCACCTCGGACGATTCGGCGCTCGTCCCGTCGCTGATCCAGGCGGCCGAGAAGGGCAAGCAGGCGGTCTGCCTCGTAGAGCTGAAGGCCCGCTTCGACGAGCGGCTCAACATCCGCTGGTCGAAGGCGCTCGAGGAGGTGGGCGCGCATGTTGTACACGGAATCCCCGGGCTGAAGACGCACGCGAAGGCGATCCTGGTCGTGCGCCGAGAGCGCACCGGCGTCCGCCACTACGTCATGGTCGGGACCGGCAACTTCCACGCCAAGAATGCGCGCCTGTACGAGGACTTCGGCTTCTTCACCACCGACCGCGAGATCGGCGAGGAGGTCGCGAACCTGTTCAACACGCTCACCGGCTACGGCCATCCGAAGCGCCAGCGGAAGGTGCTGGTGGCGCCCGAGTCGATGCGCGAGGGGCTGCTCGAGGAGATCCACAAAACCGTCAGCGCTCATAACGCCGGGCAGCCGTCGCGGATCGTGATGAAGATGAACTCGCTCGTCGATCAGCAGTGCATCGAGGCGCTCTACAAGGCCTCCCAGGCCGGCGTCCAGATCGACCTCAACATTCGCGGGATCTGCTGCCTGAAACCCGGGATTCCGGGCGTCTCCGAGACGATCCGCGTGCACTCGGTCGTCGGGCGCTTCCTCGAGCACTCGCGGATCTACACCTTCCACCGGGGCGAGGAGAGCACGTACTACATCGGCTCCGCCGATCTGATGCCGCGGAACCTCGACACGCGCGTGGAGCTGCTCGTGCCGATCGAGAAGCCCGAGCTCCGCACCGAGCTCGACGACACGCTCGAGCGGTGCATGGCCGACGACACGTTCTCCTGGGTGATGGACGCCCACGGCGGCTGGACCCGCCAGCACGGCCACACGCGCTGCCTCCATGAAGAGCTCATGGAGCGCACGCTCGCGCAGGCCGCGGCAACCCAATAGACGCTCAGAAGATCGTCGGCACCCACCGCATCGAATCGATCGGCGGGCGCGCGTACTTGGGGTCGGCCGGCTGGCGCGGCGGCAGCTTCAGCTTTGGCGGATGCGTGTCCTTGTATGGGATCGAGGACAACAGGTGGTGGATGCAGTTGAGCCTGGCGCTGCGCTTGTCGTCCGCGTCCACCGACCACCATGGAGATTCGATCGTGTCCGTGAAGTGGAACATCGTGTCCTTCGCCTTGGCATAGTCGAACCACCGCGCTCGCCCTTCGAGGTCCATAGCCGACAGCTTCCAGCGCTTCTCCCGGTTGTCGTTGCGCTCGATGAAACGCCGCTCCTGCTCCTCGTCGGAGACCGAGAACCAGTACTTCAGCAGCGTGATCCCGGAGCGGATCAGCATCCGCTCGAATTCGGGCGCCGAGTGCAGGAACTCCCAGTACTCGTCGTCGGTGCAGAAACCCATCACGTGCTCGACGCCCGCGCGGTTGTACCAGGAGCGATCGAACAGCACGATCTCGCCGGCCGCCGGCAGGTTCGCGGCGTAGCGCTGGAAGTACCACTGCGTGCGCTCGCGTTCCGTCGGCACGCCGAGCGCGGCCACGCGGCAGATGCGCGGATTGAGCGGGGCGGTGATCCGCTTGATCACACCGCCTTTGCCCGCGGCGTCGCGACCTTCGAACAGAACGACGACCTTGAGCCCTTTCGCCTTGACCCAGTCCTGGAGCTTGACCAGCTCCAAGTGGAGTTTTGCGAGCTCGGACTCGAACTCGGAGCGTTTCACGAGCGGCGATCCTACTCCTACGCGATTTCGCGACCCACGGCCGCGGACGCCCGGCTTACGGACTCTGGTCGCCCTGGCCCGGCGCCTCTTGGGGCCGGACACCGAGCGTGACCTTGACCTGCATCGTCTTGCCGCCACGCTTGACCGTAAGCGTCACCACGTTCCCGGGCGAGTAGTTGCCGAGTGTCGCGATGAACGCGTCGGTGGAGGTGACCGACTTGCCGTTGACCGCCGTGATCAGGTCTCCGGGCTGGAGACCGGCCTTGGCGGCCGGGGAGCCGGACTCGATCGGCGAGCCACCGTCCGCTGAGGTGGCGATCTGCGCGCCGCCGACGGACGTCCCGTTCAGCTGCACGCCGAGGTATGCGTGCTTGACGGGTTTGCCGGCGATGATCGCGTTGGCCACTTTCAAGTCCTCGTTGCCCGGAGTGGCGAATCCGATCCCCGAGCTCGAGCCCTCGCCCGTTGAGGTCGTGTTGTTCGTCTCGATCTGGTCGTCGAGGCCAAGAACCTGGCCGGCCGCATCGAGCAGCGGGCCGCCCGAGTTGCCGGGGTTGATTGCCGCGTCGGTCTGGATCGCGTCGGAGATCGTGTAGTTGTTGGGCGCGGTGATGCTGCGCCCCGTCTGCGAGACGATGCCGGCGGTGACGGTCTCCGGGAGGCTGAACGGGCTGCCGATCGCAACGACTTGGTCGCCCACCTGCGCCTCGTCGGAGTTGGCGAACGGGATCGGGTGCAGGTCGGACGCCGGTACGTTGACGCGGATCACACCGACGTCGGTCGACGCGTCGCTGCCGAGCACCTTCGCGCTCACCCGCTGCCCATCCTGGAACGTCACCTCGACGGACGTCGCGTTCGCGATCACGTGCTCGTCGGTGATGATGTCGCCCTGTTTGTTGAGCACGACGCCGGCGCCCTCGCCCTCGCTCTCCTGAGAGCCACCGAACAGACTGCCGGAGGCGCTCTTGGACGCCACGAGAATGTCGACCACTCCGGGCGAATCTTCGCGGTAGATCTGATTGACCGTCATTCCGACGCCGGTTTTCAGCGAGGCGGGCACCGTCGAGGCGCCGCGAGCCTGCTGGATCACGGTCGTCGTGTTGCGTGTCGTGCCGCCGCTGGCGACGATCAGCGCGATCGCGCCGCCTGCGATCGCGCCCGCGATCACCGGGATTAGACGCCGCGCCGATTTCATGTTCTGGTTCTCTTGCTCATCGTGCTCTGCCGCTGAGTATCACAGCAGTCACCGATGAGATACCCGTGAGAGCCGGATCAGAACTCCGTAAGAGTCTGAAACGTGGTTGTTAGCGCTCGCTGGGATCGGCGCTCGTGACGAACGTCGCTAGCCGCTGCCGCAGCCGAGCGATCAGCATGTGCGCCTCCGCACGCGTGATCAGCTTCGCCGCCACCAGGCGATTCAGACGCGCACGCTGTGCGGTTAAGATCGCGCGCTCGAGACCGGCGACCGACTTCCCGTGCGCGGCGGCAATCCGGGCGAGTGTCTTGTGCGCGCGAAGGCGTGCCCGCCCTCCCAGGCCCGGGAGCGGGAACAAGAACATGCGCGCTCGCGCGTGGCCGCGCGCGGAGATCACCTCGCCCAGAGGCACTGCCTCGCCGCTCTTGATCCGCCGCCGGATCACATTCGCCTCCGCCGCAGACAGGCGGCCGCTCGCGACCGCTCGGCTCAGTGCATCGAGATCCGCGCCCTTGATCGCGTTGCTCAGCTGCGGCACCGTGACGTGCAGTCGCGCCGCCAGATCGCTCAGGAACGCGGCACGAGGACTCGATGCCTCCGTCGTCGCCGCGACAGCGCCGCCCGCAAACGATGCGAGCGCCAACACTCCAATCGCGATCACGGTCTTGCGCCTTAAGACCCTGAACATCCTGAGCCAGGATAGCTCGCCCGGGCGCTATCAGCTCCACTCTTCGATCGTCCGAGCGAACATCGCCCGCACCCCGGCGACGCGCTCGTCGAGCTCTGACACCTTCCAGCCGCGGGTCGAGATCGGATCGAGCACGGCTACATCGATCGTCCCCGGCCGGATCACCAACGATCCGCGCCACATCACATCGCCGGCGTTGCGAATCACGATCGGGACAAGCGGGACCCGCGCCTGCATCGCCAGGTGGAAGGCACCCTTCTTGAACCTGCCGAGCCGGGGCGTCGGGCTGCGTGTGCCCTCGGGCGCGATTGCGATCGAGGTGCCGGACCTGAGCCGGTCGACGGCCGGCTTCAGCGCGGCTCGCGCCTGCTTGGAGTTGGAGCGGTCGATGTACACGACGTCCGTCACGAAGCCGATCGGAGCGAAGCGCGGGTCTCGTGCCGCCTCCACCTTCGCAACACCGGTCAGGTCACGGCGAACAAGCGCCCCGATGATTGCCACGTCGATCGAGCTCTGGTGGTTGAAGATGAATACCGCCGGGCGATCGGACCACAGGTTCTCCTCCCCGACCACGTTCAGGTGAACGCCGGCGACGGCGAGGGCCAAGTCTGGCCCCACCGAAGCCGCCAGGTTCGCACCCCGCCTCCTGTCTCCGGTCAGCAGTCCGACCGCGATTCCGACGCCACCGGCTGCACCGAGTCCGGCGAGCGCCGCTCCGGTCCGCGCGACGTCGACCAGGCCCGGACGCCCCCGCTGGCCGAGGTCGACGGCTGGCCAGTCGCGCTTGCGAGCGACGCGCTTCAGCTCGTCCGCCGGGTTCAGCGCCCGAGGCAGCGCAACCGTCTTCAGGAACGGCACATCCTCGTCGCCGTTCGCATAGGCGAAGCTCTGCCCCAGGTCGACCCCGTTCTCCGTCGCGAACAAGCGAACCGCCTCCGCCTTCGCCTCTCCCCACAGCACCGGCCCATCGATGTAGCCGCTGAAGTAGCCGCGCACGAGCTCGACCTCCGAACACAGCACATGTTCGACCTCCAGGTCCTCCGCGAGCGCCGCGAGCTGATACCGGGTCGCGCTCGAAGCGAGCACGACCGTGTGACCTGCACGAGCGTGAGCGCGCACGAGCTCGCGCGCCTCCGGGTACACCATGCCCGAGATCCGCTCGTAGAACAGGCGGTCGAACAGCTCTCGCACCTCCTCCTCGCGATGGCCGGCCCAGTTGGCGACCGCGATCTCCATCAGCTTCGAGACGTCGGCACCCCGCAGCCCCATCTCGAGAATCGCGGTCAGCGAGCGGACGATCTCGGACGGGGTCAGCTCGAAGCGCCGGATGCGGTCCTGGTAGAAGACGCCCGCCGAATAGCCGGCGATCAGCGTGCCGTCGAAGTCGAAGAATGCGCCGACCTCCGGCCCCTCGGGCGCTCGCTCGATCTCTTCGAGCAGCTCGACGACGGTGGTCATACGCGCGGGGCGAGCGCGAGCGCGCGCAGCTGGGCGGTGCGGTCGACGAGCTCCGAGATCTCCTCGCGGAACGCGAGGCGGTCGGCCTTGAGCGTGGCCGGGTCTGTGTCCTGGTCAAGCAGCCCGCGGTTGCCGGCGAGCTTCAGCGCGGTGGCGAACAGCTCCCGCGAGATCGACTCGGTGCTCGCGAGCTTGCGTTGAAGGCGGTACTGGTGGCCGACGCCGAGACACTCGGAGATCAGCTCTGTCTCGTCCACCGGCTGCGAGGAGTCGCGGACGGCAAGTCGCTCAGCGACGACCAGGTACGCCTCGAGGAACGAAGCGAGCACGCGTGGCGCAAGCAGCAAATGGGTCTCGGCGAGCGTCTTCACCGCCGCGCCCGGCTCGGGTTCGCGGTCCTCCCATGCGGGGTCGATCAGCGCGAGCTCCTCACGCAGCTCGCGGTCGAAGTCGCGCTTGCGCGCAAAGAAGAACTCGAACTTGAGCATGTCGCGGATTCGCAGCCCCTCGTCCCAGCCGGCTCGGACCGGATCGGCGCCACCGGCCTGGTCGTCGACGTGTACGAGCAGCAGCTCGGCGATCGCGCGAGTGACGAAGAAGTGGACGATCGAGTTGCGGTAGAACGCCGCCTCCAGATGTCGTTCTGGAGCGATCGACCAGACCGGCTCGGTTCCTTCGTCGTAGCAGCGCACGATTCCGTGCCGGCAGAGCGCGTCGAGCGCCTGGCGCACGTCCTCGTCGACGCGAAGATCGAGCTCTCCGGTCACCGGCAGGTTGCGCCGCGCCACGTAGCGCAGCAGTGGCGCGAGCGTCGTTCGCACCTCGGACAGCGTCAGTGCTCGGTCATCGGCGCCGAGCAGCGCGAGCGCGACAAGCGCGGTCTCGGTGATCGGGGTGGCGCGGTTGATCCGGTGGCAGACCTCGAACGCGACCCGCTCCACGGCGTGCTCCTGCTCCTGCGCGTCGGCGAGCGCCTCGCTCAGAGGCAGCGGGTCGCCGAACCGGATCCGGACCTTGCCGAACCCTCTCCCCTGTGCGCGTGCGTAGCCGACGAGCCAGCTGAGGCTCTCGGGCGTCTTGCTCGCACCGTGCTCCTCGGCGGCCATCGCGCCGACCTCGTAAAGCTGGTCGTAGACGATCGACGTCGGGATCAGCATCACCTCGGTCCTCGCCCCATCGCGGAGTGAGTCGACGAGGTAGTTGAGCAGGCCGAATCGCGGCGGGCGGAGTTTGCCGGTGCGAGTACGGCCGCCCTCGATGTACCACTCGACGTTGAACCGCTTGCGCACCAGATAGCCGATGTACTCGCGCAGCACGAGCTTGTATACGGGCTCGCCGCGAACGCTGCGGCGGATGAACACGACGCCGCTGCGGCGCGCAACCGGGCCGATCGGCCAGAACGAGACGTTCAGCCCGCCGAGCACGTGGTTGGGCGCAAAGCCGCTTCGGTGCAGCGCGGTTCGCAGCACGAGCGGGTCGAGATAGGACCGATGCGAGGGTAGGAAGGCGAGCGGATACCGGTTCCCAAGCCGTCGGATGTGCTCGACCGCGCGCTCGTCCACCTCGACCGAGTACGCGCGGCTCAGCCAGCGGCCGAACTGCTCCCAGGCGTCGATCGCGAGCCGGCTGTGGCTTGCGGCCATCTCGTGCAGGTACGAGATCGCCTCGGCGCGAACCGCCGCCTCGGGCCGGCCAAGCTCGGACGCGAGCGCCGCGACCTGGCGATTGAAATGCGCGCTCGCCTCGATCTCCTCGACGACGAGCCGCGGCACCTTGTACTGAAGCCCGGTCTGCTGGCGCTCGGCGCGCTCGAGCGCGAGTCGCGCCTGGCGTCCGACGAACGCGCTGAAGCCGTCGGCGTCGGGGTCCGAGTCAAAGCGCCGCCGCAGATCGGTCAGTCGCGCCGGTTCGGCGGCGACGACCAGGCAGCGGTCGGGCTCTGAGCGCAGGATCTGCGCCTGCTGCCTGAGGCCGGGGCGCCTCGGGTTCCTGAGCGCGGCGAGGTCGGCGAGCCGTACCGCACGGCTGCCCTCGCGCTGGCGGGGCAGCCACGCGACGCGCACCGGTACGACGAACGGGTCGTCGTGCGCGTCCGCGATCGCCTGCTCGAGACGAGCGTCCGGCTGCTCGAGCAGCTCCACCCGCGTAGTCCCGTTGCCAGCCGGGTCGCGGGCCTGGCTGACCCACTCCCCGACAAGCTCGCGCTCGGTCTCCGATGTCGTGAACGCGAGTACGAGCGCCGGCGCGCCGGACGGGGCCGGCCACGTCGTCTCGGGCTGCCCGCTGTCTGACACGGTAGCGGTCAATTTGCCGCCAGCTCGGTCGTGGGCTCCGTCCGGAGCAGACCTCGGAACGCCTCCGACGCGGGCCGTCCCTCGTTCAGGACCGCGTACACCTCGGACGCGATCGGCATCTCGACGTCGTGCCGCTCCGCCAGCTCCATCACCACTCGCGAGGTCTTGATGCCCTCGGCCACCATGTTCATCTCCGCCGTGATCTCCTCGATCGTGCGGCCCTTCGCGAGCTCCTCACCAACGTGCCGATTCCGGCTCAGCGGGCTGATGCAGGTGGCGAGCAGGTCGCCCATCCCGGCGAGCCCGGCGAACGTGTGGCGATCGCCGCCCATCGCCTCGCCGAGCCTCGTCATCTCCGCGAGCGCGCGAGCGATCACGAGCGCCCGCGTGTTGTCGCCGGTTCCAAGCCCCGCGGCCATCCCGGCCGAGATCGCGAACACGTTCTTCAAAGCGCCGGCGACCTCGACGCCGACGACGTCCGTGGAGGCGTACACGCGGAAAACGGTGCGGCTGAAGATGCGCTGGAGCCCGCGGCCGACGCGCTCCTCGGGTGTCGCGACGACGGCCGCCGCCGCGTACCCCTGGACGATCTCGCGAGCCAGGTTCGGGCCGGCGAGCACGCCCGCCGGGTGACCCGGGAGCACGTCCTCGATCACCTCGGTCATGCGCTTGTGGGTCTTCTGCTCGAGCCCCTTCGTCAGGCTCACGATCGGCACCCACGGACGGATGTGCGGCGCGGCCTGCTCGAGCACCTCGCGAAATCCGTGTGAAGGCACTCCCATGACGATCACGTCCGCGGTCGAGGCCGCCTCCTCGAGGTCCGCGGTCGCGTGCAACTCGCTGTCGAGCGTCTCCCCGGGCAGGTAAGCGCTGTTGATGTGGTCGCGCTCGACCTCCTCGGCGATCTCGGGCCGCCGCGTCCACAGCAACGTCGGCGCGTTGCGCGCAGCGAGGGAGGCAACCGTGGTTCCCCACGAGCCGCCACCGATCACGGACACGTGCGTCTTCCTACTCATCTCCTCACTTACGGGAGACCTTACCCGTCGATGGGATGCAGCTACGCCTCGGCCGGTGGCTCGCCGGCGAGCTCGACGAAGTAGTCGAGCGCGGCCGGGTTCGCGAGCGACTCGCGGCTCGCAGCCTCGGACACTGGCGTGCCCATCAGGATCCGCTTGACCGGGATCTCGAGCACCTTGCCCGACAGCGTCCGCGGGACCTCCTTGATCTGGTTGATCTCGTTCGGGACATGCCGGGGAGAGCAGTCCTCGCGGATCCGCGTGCGGATCTCCGCCTGGAGCTCGTCGGTCAGCTCCACACCCTCGCGGAGCACGACGAACAGCGGCATCCAGCCGTCGGTCCCGTCGCGGGGAATGTCGACGACGAGCGCGTCGAGCACCTCGGGCACCGACAGCACGGCGCGATAGATCTCGCTCGTTCCCATGCGCACACCGCCGCGGTTGATCGTCGAGTCCGAGCGGCCATAGATCACAGCGGTCCCGCGGTCGGTGAGCATCAGCCAGTCGCCGTGGCGCCAAATGCCCGGGAACATCGAGAAGTAGCTGTCGTGGTAGCGCTGACCGTCCGGGTCGTTCCAGAAGAACAGCGGCATCGACGGCATCGGCTCGGTGATCACGAGCTCTCCGACCTCGTTTATGACCGGGTGGCCGTCGGGATCCCACGCCTCGACCGCCGCCCCCAGCGCCCGCGCCTGGAGCTCCCCGAGATACACCGGGAGCGTCACGACGCCACCGACGAACGCGGTGCACACGTCCGTCCCGCCGGAAGTCGAGTACAGCCAGATGTCGGACCCGAGCTGGTCGTACACCCATCCGAACCCCTCGGGCGACAGCGGCGATCCCGTCGATCCGACCGAGCGGATAGCGCTCAGATCGCGCCCTTTGGACGGCTCGATCCCGGCGTTCATGCAGCTCGCGATGAACGCGGCGCTGGTGCCGAAGTTCGTCATTCCCGTCCGCTCGGCAAGGTCCCACAGCGTGCCCAGATCGGGGTACCCCGGGTTGCCGTCGAAGAGGATGATCGAGGCGTCCGTCAGCAACACGCCGACGAGGAAGTTCCACATCATCCAGCCGGTTGTCGAGAACCAGAAATACCGGTCGCCGACCTGTGCGTTCAGATGCAGCAGACCCTTCTTGAGCTGCTCGAGCAGGATCCCACCGTGGCCGTGCACGATCGGCTTCGGCAGACCCGTCGTGCCCGAGCTGTACAGCACCCACAGCGGGTGCTCGAACGGCACCGCAGTGAAGCTCAACTCCCCGGCTGCCGTGAACCCGGGCTCCCAACCGCTGCCGTCGAGGTAGCCGAACGTCACGACGCGCTCGAGCCCGGGCAGCTCGGCGGCGATCTGCTCCACGGCGTCCCGGCGGTCGAAGTCCTTGCCCCCGTACCGGTATCCGTCGATTGCGAGCAGCACCTTCGGCTCGATCTGCGAGAACCGGTCGATCACGCTGCGCGCACCGAACTCCGGCGCCGCCGAGGACCAG
>Ga0335074_10008517_pt1 | contig 14256 bp, 12 predicted proteins | sample Lox_Sample_23_FD_206715 | JGI IMG/M metagenome (GOLD analysis project Ga0335074, IMG submission 206715) | Soil microbial communities from Loxahatchee National Wildlife Refuge, Florida, United States - Lox_Sample_2.3 | ecosystem: Environmental > Terrestrial > Soil > Wetlands | place: USA...
TAAGGGGTGGTCACGAACCCGTGCTCCGACACCTCCGCGTAGGAGGACAGCGACCCGATCAGGCCGATGTTCGGCCCCTCCGGAGTCTCGATCGGGCACATCCGGCCGTAGTGGGTCGGGTGCACGTCGCGCACCTCGATCGGCGCGCGCTCGCGCGTGAGTCCCCCGGCACCGAGAGCGGAAAGCCTGCGGCGGTGCCGGAGGCCCGCGAGGCTGTTCGTCTGGTCCATGAACTGACTGAGCTGGGAGGAGCCGAAGAATTCCTTCAGCGCCGCAACGACCGGGCGGATGTTGACGATCGTCTGGGGCGTGATCGTGTCGGCGTCCTCGGTGGTGAGGCGCTCGCGTACGACGCGCTCCATCCGGTACAGGCCGATGCGGAAGGCCTCTTGGATCAGCTCACCGACCGTGCGTAGACGGCGGTTGCCGAAGTGCTCGTACTCGTCGAGGTGGTCCTGGATCGGCTCCCGCGGCATCGCCAGCGCCTCGGCGGCATAGTCCTTGGTGTCGACGCCGTCGTCCTCGGGCATCCCGAGCAGTCGCGGCAGCGTGATCAACTCCTTGACCAGGGCGATGATGTCGTCGTGGGTCAGGGTGCGGGTCTCGAGGTCGATGTCGAGTCCAAGGCGCGAGTTCAGCTTGTAGCGCCCCACGCGCGTGAGGTCGTAGCGCTTTGGGTCGAAGAACAGCTGGTTCAGCAGCGATCGCGCGGCGTCGACCGAGGGCGGCTCGCCGGGGCGCTGCTTCTTGAACAGCTCGATCAGCGAGCCCTCCTCGCTGCGCACCATCTCGGGGTCGGCGTCGAGGGTCAGGCGGATGTAGAGCGAGTTGTCGAAGAGGTTCAGGATCTCCTCGTCCGAGGCGTAGCCCATCGCGCGCAGTAGGACGGTGACCGGCAGCTTGCGCTTGCGGTCGATGCGGACGTAGACGCGGCCCTTCTTGTCGATCTCGAGCTCGAGCCACGAACCACGGGCGGGCATCAGGTTCGCGATGAAGACCTGCTTCTCGCGATCCTTTGGCTCCATCACGTAGGCGCCGGGGGAACGGACCAGCTGCGTAACCACGACGCGCTCGGTGCCGTTGATGATGAACGTGCCGCGCTCGGTCATCCACGGGAAGTCGCCCATGAAGACGGACTGCTCGCGGATCTCGCCGGTCTCGCGGTTGATGAAGGCGACGGTGACGGTCAGTGGACGGGCGTAGGTCAGATCCTTCTCCCGGCACTGCTCGAGATCGGCCACGGGCTCGTCGAAAGTGAACTCGCCGAACTGGACGGCGAGGTTGCCGGTGTAGTCCTCGATCGGTGAGATGTCGTCGATCGTCTCGCGCAGGCCGCCGCCGGCAGGGTCGGTCAGCCAATCGAAGGACTTGCGCTGGATATCAATGAGGTTGGGGACTTCAAGGACCTTGTTCAGACGCGCGAAGCTCCGGCGCGTCCGGGGGGCATGAGTGGTTGCCAAGACGGCGACTCCTCGGAACGGTCGAGAGGGAGGTAGGTCAGCGCTTCCCGAGGCACGTACTCCCCACGAAGCGCGACCATCAAAGATAGCACACGGCACCGATGCCCTGTGCAGGGACGCTCAGCTCTCACGGACCCCGCCCCGGATCGCCGCGTATGTGGCGCGGCGCCGCTTGTGTTCGGGCGGCTGCGGCTATTGGCTGACCGGGGCAGTGTACCCGATAAATCAAGCCCCGCCGTAGAGGAGCACATGCGCCGATCGCCGGCGGCGCCCACCGTCAACGGGCGGGTTTTCGCCATTCAGCCCCGGGCCGCCGGTACGCTCCGCACCTATAGGGGCGCGCGCGCCGCATCGCCGTGCCCAAGTCGGAGAAGGAGGGGGACCTATGCGACTTCCACGACGGCGGTACTCACGACCCGCCCGAGCATCAGCCGTGGCGGCGCTGCTCGCCGGCGTGCTGCTGGCGGCCACGGCCTCAAGCGCGATTGCACGCGTGCAAACGAAGACCTGCCTCCGGATCAGCTCCTGTGCGATCTCCGGGCTTGCGCCTCCCCCCCTGCCCACCGCCACGCAAACGCCGCAGCCACAGGGCCGGTTCGCGCTAAAGATCACCACCGCGCCCACGTCTACGCCTGGCACCGCGAGCAACCCGGGCCACCTCGTCGTGAACCCATTGCTCGGCCGGCGGATCACGTGCCCGGACTACAAGCTGCGGTCCGCCGACACGCTGGCCTTCCAGCTTCTGACCGCGACTCCGCTCCACATCACATACGTGGTCACCGAGCGGATCGCGAACACCACGAAAGCGGGGATCCAGTTCTGCTTGGCAGCGCCTTTCGCCTTCAAGACGCTCTCCGGCGGACAGGCACCGCCAACCCGTCTGCCCGATGGGACATCGGGACACGTGGGCCTGCTGCCCGGCTGCGCGAACACGCCCGCCACCGCGCCGTGCCTGGAGCCGGTCACAACCGTCCATGACTCGGCAAGCTCAACCACGGTCGACGTGATCGTGAGGGTGCGGGTCCCGGTGCTGACCAAGGTCGGCGATCCGTGGGGCGGCTCGTAGCGGCCGCCCCCTAGCGAATCGCGGACTCGCCCAGCGCCGGCGCCGGCAGTCGCACGACCTTCAACCGGTCGAGGATCTCGTCCCGCTCTCGCAGGAGTTCGGCATCGGTCGCGCCCACCGCCTCCATGGCATCGATGGTTGCCGCCACGTCGTACTCGGCACCTCGTTCACGCGCCGACTCGAGCGCGGCGGCCAGCTCTCCGCGTGCCTGCTCGATGCGTCCGAGCCGTGCCAGCGCGACGCCCGCGACCCGTCTCAGCAGCGGGGCGTTTCGATCGCGCGCCTGCAGCTGCTTTCGCGCCAGCCGGAGCGCCCGCTCCGGGTCGCCACCGAAGGCCTCCGCTTCGGCCACGAGTGCCTGGGCGAAGCTCGCATAAGCGTCCATGCTGAACCTTCGAAGCTCGTCCGTCGCGGCTTCGAGCCTGGGGACCGCGTCGCGCCCATCGCCGCGGCGCGTCGCCAATCGGGCCAGGAGAACGTCGATGAACGCCACCGAGTGCGGCTCGCACGTCCCGCGCCAGACGTGACGCGCCCGCTTCAGGTGCTCCTCCGCGTCCTCGACCCGACCCTGATCGGACAGGATCTCCCCGATGTTGCAATCCGATCGTGCGACGTCGGCCGGCGTGCCGGCGCGTTCGCTGGAGGCGCGCGAGCGGCGGTAGAGCGCAAGCGCGTCATCCCACCGCCCCTCGAAGTACGCGAACATGCCCAGGTTGTTGAGCACGGTGGACTCGCGCTCAGGGTCTCCCAGCTCCCGGTAGATCTGCAGCGCCCGCCAGGAGTAGTTGGCGTCTTCCGGGTGCCCGCATTCCCGGAGCGCCCAGTCAAGCGCGTAGCAGGCGCGCGCCACCGCCAGCGGCTCACCCACCGCCTCGGCTTCCGCGATCGCCTGCCTGGAAACGCGCACCGCCTCCGCCCACCGACCCTGTCGGTTGCGAACGCCCGCCAGGTGCGAATGCAGGCGTGCGCGGCTGCGCATCGCCTCCGTGCTGTCCAGACCGTCGACGGTCCTGAGCCCGCGCGTGAGCCACCTGACCGCGCCGCTCAGCGCCTCGCTCCGCTCGGCCACCTCGGCCTGCCGGTCGCACAGCCGGGCCTGGGCGATCGGGTCCTCGCGCAGCAGCCGGCGAGCCTCGGTCAGGGCCCGGCTCGCCTCGACCGGTTCGCCCATGCACCGCAGCGCCTCCCCCATCTGCTCCCAGGCCTCGGCCAGTGGTCGACCGTCCGACCCAGGCCCCAGCGCGCGGCCGGCCTCGATCGCCCGCCGGTACAGCTGCACCGCGTCGGCGTGCGAAAACCGCTCGGTCGCCCGCTTGGCGGCGAGCATCGCGTAATGGTGCGCGCGTTCGTGGTCGCCCGCCCTCGCGAAATGATGGGACAGGACGGCCGGCCCGGGGTCGTGTTCGCTGGCCGGGTCGCGCTCGAGCCGCTCCGCGACGGCCTGGTGCAGCCGGCGTCGAAGCTTGAACGGGAGGCTGGCGTAGGCGGCTTCCTGTAGCGCCGGCCGGCGGAAGGTCACCTGGCCGTCGGCCTCGCGTGTGAACACAACGGACATCCGGTCCCAGAACCCCGCATCCGGCGCCAGCAAGTCGGGAACGAGAACGTCCGCCAGGCGCGCTGCGTGGAACGTCTGCCCGAGCACGGCGGCGCGGCGAACGATCGCTGCGTCCGCTGGATACATGGCATCGAGACGTGCCATCGTCGCGGCGCTGACGGTGTCGGGGAGCGCTTCCCGATTCCCCGTGGCGGCGGCCGCCAGGAGGTCGAACAGGAACTGCGGACTCCCGCCCGAGCGCTCGACGGCGAGCTCCACGACGTGCGGCGGCACCTGGGCCGATTCCGTGGTCGACATGGCGAGCGTGCGAGTCTCCTCGGCCGACAGCGGGGTGAGCTCGATGCGCGGATGCGGATGATCGGCGAGGGTGAGGCCGCCCGGCTCCTCGCGGCGGGTGACGAGCACCACCCAGGCGGTCGACCCGAGCTCGCCCGCCAGCGCCTGGAACAGCTCAACCGAGGCCGCGTCCATCAGGTGCCCCTGTTCGACCTCCACGATCGTCGGCACCACCAGCGAGCGGCGCAGGAAGCGCAGCACGACCTCGTGCAGCTTGGTCGCGCGGGAGGCCTCGGAGAGCTGTAGGACCTCGGCCGATGGTGCGATATCCACGTCGAGGACGATCCCGATCATCGAGACCCACGGCTCGAGCTCGGGATCGGTGAGCGCGATCTCCTGCCGCAGCCGATCGACCACATTGCGGTCCGGTTCGTCCGGGCCCAGCCCGAGCAGCGGGCGCAGCAGATCCCGCCAGACCGAGTAAGGGGTGTCCCGCGTGTACACCTCGCAGGCCACGCGGAGCGCGACCATCCCTTTCGCGAGCTTGCTCGCCTCCGCGAGCAAGCGCGACTTGCCGCTGCCCGTCTCGCCGATCAGTTCGACGAGCGTTCCCGAGCCGTGCTGAGCCCCGACGACCGCGGCCCGCAGCAACTCCAGTTCGATCTCGCGCGCGACCAGCGGCACCTCTAGCCGCAACGCGTGCACGGAGGAGCCGCGTACGGGTGGTCCCACGTCCCATGCCTTGACCGGTCGCGACTTTCCCTTGACCGGAAACGGCTCGAGCCCGGTTTGGCGGAACCTCGTCTTCGCTCCGCTCAGGACCTCGCCGGTGGCGTAAAGGTGTCCCGCCGGCGCCTTGGCCACGAGCCGCGCCGCCAGGTTCACGCTGTCGCCCATGACCGCGTACCACCGTCGGTAGGACGGCCCGACCGGGCCCGTGAACACCGGACCGCGGTTCACCCCCACCCGCACGGGCAGCGGCGGATCGCCCTCGATAACGTGCCGCAGCGCCAGCAACATCCGCTCCTCGTCATCGCCCACTACCCGTGGGACGCCCGCGCTCAACCGGATCTTGCCCCCATCGGCGGAGATGTCCGTATCCAGGAAGCACACGTCGTAGCGCTCGGCCGCCTCCTGTACGAGCCGCACGATCTCGTCGAGTCGCCGCGCGGCGCCAGCGCTCCCCTCCTCCGCGATCAACCGATCGAGTCCTCCGAACTGCACGAAGGCGATCGTCGCGTTGCGATGCTCCGGGCCGGCCGAGCCGCTCAGGAGGTGCGCCCGGACCGCCGGCGGGAGGAAATCCGCGATCGTTTCGGGCGCTGGCGCGGGCAGCCCGCCAGGCGGCTCCCATTCGCACGGGGGCGGTGACCGGCTGAGCAGGACGCCCTGCCCGCTCAAAGAACCGACGCAGCTTCGCGGCAGCCGACGCGCGGTGTCGGGGCTGATCAGGATCTGGCCGGTCGAAGCCGCCGCCTCCATCTCGACGACCGTCGTCGCCGCCGGCCCGCCGATCAGCAGCTCGCGGTGCGATCCGCCGACGACGAACATCGCGTACTCGCCGCTGTGCACGCCGACCGACATCCGCAACGTGACGTTCGCGTCCCCCACGCGGATCCGCCCGACCTCGCGCAGGACTCGTCGCATCTCCGCCGCCGCACAGCATGCCCGGACCGCGTGCTGCTCGTCGCCCCGCTGGTCGTAGAACAGCAGCAGCATGGCGTCGCCGCCGAACTTCACCAGCGAGCCCCCGCGCCCGTACGCCTCCGCCAGCAAGGCGGTGAAGCAGGCGTTGATCACGTCCACGAGCTGCTCGGCTCCCTCCTGACCGCGCCGCGCCAGACGCTCCGACAGCCGCGTGAAGCCCGACACGTCGGCGAACACCATTGTGCATTCGACGGTCTCGGACAGGACATCGATCGGTCTCGCCAGACGCGCCAGCACCGCCCGAGGCATGTACGGAGCGAGCATCGATGTGTCGGGCAGGACGGTCCCCTTCTCTGCGCCCACACCGGGAATGATCCCACCGAATCGGGCGCGGGTTGGCCTCACACCGCCGGCCAGCCGCCGGCTCGCTCAATGCTCGAGCAGCGTGTCCAGGATCTCGCCGTACGAGCTCAGCGAAAGGGAGAGATGGCCGTCACCCGCCCGGATGTGCGGGTCGGCTCCCAGACGCGCCGCGAGCCACTCGCCATGAGCGACCGGGACGAACGTGTCCTGCCCGCCGTGCCAAACCGACAGCGGCACACAGATGCCGTCGAGGTCGAAGCCCCAGTCCCGTAGGAAGGCCCCATCGTCATCGAACCAACCCCACACGCCGCTCGCCAGCGCGTGGTTCGTCTGGCGGACGATGAAATCGGCGAACTCCCCGCTCAACGCGCGCCGGTCCACGTCCGACACGAGATCCCCAAGGGCCGCGACGACCTGCTCGGCCGTCGTTCCCACCATCTGCTCGACCTTCTGCTCGAGGAACGCCTCGAGCTCGGACTCTCCCGCTCGAAACGCCGCGAGTTCATCGACGTTCTCGTGTCCCATTCCCGCCGTCCACTCGAGACCCTCCGCATCGACCGGCGCCGGCGACGCTATCGACGCGGCGGCGATGACCCGCCGCGGCAGCAGCGCCGCGCACGCGATCGAGTGGGGACCACCCCCGGAGCCGTCGGAAACCCCGCTCCGGGCCGGCGGCGACGAGCGGACCAAACGTATCCGCCGCGCCGGGGGTACCGTGATGGGTGACGAGCGGTATTCCATCCGGTGGACCAGCGAGCACGACCTTGAGCACCCGGCCGTCCGCCACCGCCACCGCCACCGCCACCGGCATCGCGTCCACCTCCCGCTGAAGCGCCGCCGTCAGGCGCCGCCGGCAATTGGACTACTACTTGAGTTCGACGGTGGCGCCGGCTTCCTCGAGGTCGGCCTTGAGCTTGTCGGCCTCCGCCCGATCGATGCCTTCCTTGACCGGCTTGGGCGCCTCGTCCACGAGCGCCTTGGCCTCCTTGAGACCAAGTCCGGTGGCGGCGCGGACGACCTTGATCACCTGGATCTTCTTGTCGCCGGCAGCCTGGAGCACCACGTCGAATGCGGTCTGCTCCTCGGCCTCCTCGCCGCCGCCGTCGGCGGCTACGGCCCCGGCTGCGGGCGCGGCCGCCGCGACCGCCGTCGCCGAGACGCCGAAGGCCTCCTCGAGCGCCTTGATGCGCTCAGACAACTCAAGCACGGAGATTGACTTGAGCTCGTCGATCCACTCCTGGGTGGTGGGCATGGTTCCTCCTTACGCGCCGGATTCCTCGTCCGGCGCCGCTTCCTGGTCAGTTTCTTCTGGTGTCGGGACTCCCGGCTCAGCGTCGACGTCCACGATCGTGTCGCTCGGCGGAGCTTCGGCCTCGGGCTCGGCAGCGGGCGCCTCAGCCTCAGCCACCGGCGCCTCGGGCTCAGCCACCGGCGCCTCGGGCTCAGCCACCGGCGCCTCGGGCTCAGCCGCCGGCGCCTCGGGCTCAGCCGCCGGCGCCTCGGGCTCAGCCGCCGGCGCCTCGGGCTCGGGGGCGGCCGCCGCCGGCGCCTCGCCGCTCACCAATTCTTGCTCCACGATCTGCTGGAGCTGGATGGCGAGTCCGGCGATCAGCGCGTTCAGCCCGCGCACGAGGCCCGTGATCGGCGCCGCGACCGTGCCCACGAGCTGGGCGTGAAGCACCTCGCGTGCCGGGAGGCGGGCGATCGCCACAACGTCTGCCGCGCTCAGCGCGGCCGAGTCCATCATGCCGCCCTTGAACTCGAGCGTGTGGAGGGTCCGTGCCGCGTCGTTCAGCGCCTTGGCCGCCAGCGCCGCGTCGCCGGTCACGAACGCCAGGGCGGTCGGACCCTCGAGCAGCGCCTTCAGCGCCTCGGCGCCGGCCTGGTCAGCCGCTCGCTCGGTCAGCGAGTTCTTGACGATCCTGAAGCGTGTCCCGGACTCGCGCAGCCGTCCTCGCAGCTCGGCGGCCTGCTCGACCGAGATCCCGCGATAGTCGACCGCAAAGATGGCGTCGGACGACTTGATCTGCTCGGCGATCTCGTCGACGACTGCTGATTTCTGGTCTCGGTTCATCTCTGTGGTGGGGTGGTGGGTGGGACTTAAATCAAAACGCCCGCACATCAGGCGGGCGTCGAATGCGGGAAACGAAATCCAGCTCGAGGCTCCGCCTACCCCCGGACTTACGTTCCCGCCGGAGGTCTCGGGCAGTGCTCTGATCGATCAGTTTACGCCGCTACGGGTTCCTCAACGATGTCGCGCGTGCGCGTGGGGTCGACCTTGACGCCCGGCCCCATCGTCGTAGCCACGGTCACCGAGCGGATGTAGCGACCCTTGGCCGCCGACGGCTTGGCGCGGATAAGCTCGTCGATCACGGCTGCGTAGTTCTCGAGCAGCTTGCGGTCGTCGAACTCGCGTTTGCCGATCACGAGGTGCACGATCGCGTTGCGGTCGGTGCGGTACTCGACCTTGCCGGCCTTGGACTCCTCGACCGCGCGCGCCACGTCCATCGTGACCGTCCCGACCTTCGGGTTGGGCATCTTGCCGGCGGGGCCGAGGATCCGGCCGAGGCGACCGACCACCGGCATCAGGTCGGGCGTGGCGATCGCGACGTCGAAATCGTCGAAGCCGTCCTGGATTCGCTGGGCGAGATCCTCGGCGCCGACGACGTCGGCGCCGGCCTCCTCGGCCTCCCGGGCCTTGTCGCCCTGGGCGAACACGGCGACCTTGACGTCCTTACCGAGCCCGTTGGGCAGGGCGATCGTGCCACGCAGCTGCTCGTCGGCGTGGCGGACGTTCAGCCCCGTGCGCACGTGCACCTCGACCGACTCGTTGAACTTCACGCGCGCGAGCTGCTTGATCAGCCCGACCGCTTCGGCCGGCGAGTACTCGCGCTCGCGGTCGTAGCGCTTCTTGGCTTCCTCGTATGTCTTTCCGTGATGTGCCATGTCTCCTAGACGACCTCCACACCCATCGAGCGAGCGGTGCCGGCGATGATCCGCGCGGCCGCGTCCACGTCGCCCGCGTTCAGATCCTTCATCTTCTTCTCGGCGATCTGGCGCAGCTGGTCCTGAGTGATCTGCGCGACCTTGGTGCGGTTGGGCTCGGACGAGCCCTTCTCGAGCCCCAGCGCCTGCTTGATAAGCACGGCGGCCGGCGGACTCTTGGTCACGAACGTGAACGACCGATCCTCGTAGACCGTGATCACAACCGGGATCACCGTTCCCAGGTCGCCCTGGGTTTGGGCGTTGAACGCCTTGACGAACTCCATGATGTTGACGCCGTGCTGGCCCAATGCCGGCCCGACGGGTGGCGCCGGCGAAGCCTGTCCGCCGACGGCCTGCAGCTTGATCTGAGTCAGAACTTTCTTGGCCACCTAGATCTTCTTCACCTGGTCGAATCCCACTTCCACCGGCGTCTCGCGGCCGAAGATCGACACCAGCACCTTCAACCGCTGCGCGTCCTCGTTGACCTCGGAGATCTCACCCGAGAAGTCAGACAGCGGACCGGAGACCACCTTGACCGACTCCCCGATCGAGAACTGGGCGCGGCTCGGGCGCCGTTCCGCGACCTCGCGATGGAGCAGGCGGTTGACCTCCTCCTGGGTCAGCGGCACGGGCTCGTTCGAGGCACCCACGAACCCGGTGACCCCGGGAGTGCCCTTGACCAGCGACCACGAGTCTTCGTTCAAGTCCATGTTCACGAGCACGTAGCCGGGCATCGTGCGCTTCTCGACCGTGACCTTCTGGTTGTCCTTCATCTCCGACACGGACTCGGTGGGGACGACGATCTGGCGGACAGCCTGCTGCTGCCCGAGCGACACGATCCGATGCTCGAGGTTGTGCTTGACCTTGTTCTCGTGACCCGAGTATGTGTTGACGACGTACCAGCGAAACATTCTGTGGGTGGGTTTGGGTTTTTTCGGCGCTTGCCGCCTTAGAGGCCCTCCAGCCTCGGCGCCGGGTGGCGCCTACTTCAAGATGAAAGTCACGAGCTTCCCGGCGACCCAGTCGGACGCCCCGAGGAACGCCGCCGCCACGATCACAAATCCGATCACGACGCCCGTGGCCTGCATCACCTGACGGCGATCGGGCCACTGTACTCGTTGCAGCTCGCGCCAGCTTCCTTGCAGGAACCCGATCAGCCGGGTCGGCAGGTTCTCTCGCGCCTCTACGTGCCCGCGACTGGGAACGGCTAGCTCGCCGCCGCCGGCTCCACCATCGTAGCCACGGCCGCCGCCACGGCGACCACGTCTCCGGCCGCGGGAGTCGGTGGGGGCCTCATCCTCGATCGACTCATCCTCGATCGACTCATCCTCGATCGACTCCTCCACCTCGAGCTCGAACTCCTCCTCGTCGGCCTCGTCGTCGGGCTCAGGCTCCGCTGGCCGGCCGTAGGCCAGCTGCTCTTCCGCCAGCTCGACGTCCGGGGTGGCGTGCTCGAGCGGGTCCGGCGCGCCGTTCTCGTCGATTGCGTCGGGAGCGCCGTTTTCCTCGAGCGGGCCGGGCGCCCCGTTCGCTTCGCGCTCATGCTCATCCACGAAGGACGGCTCGGTCGCGGTCGGTAAACCTTGCCGCGGATCGGCAGCCTGAGCGGGCCGGCGGGGTCGCCGTTGGTTGGCGCGTTTGCGGTTTCGAGCCACGGGCCCTCCGGTCAGCTCAGCGCGTCTCGCGATGAGGCGTGTGCCGCCGGCACCAGCGGCAGTACTTGCGCAGCTGGAGCCGTTCCGGGTTGTTCCGCTTGCTCTTGTTGGTTTGATAGTTGCGGCGCTTGCACTCTTCACACGCAAGAGTGGCAGCGATCCGAACGTCTCCACGAGCCATGGTCGGCGCTTCTTGTCTGGATGGTCAGGATCCGGCGGCCGGACTGCGGGCGTCAAAACGTACGCCGCCCGGCGCCGGTCCTCAGTGTAGCGAGCGGGCGTCGCTCATTCGACCAGCTCGACCGGCGAGACCTCCAGGTCCAGCCACCGATCGCCGCGCAGGATGCGGATCGGCATGGGATGCCCGATCGCGTCCTGTCCCATCAGACGCTGCACGTCGTCGACCCGCTCGATCGCCTGGGGTGGGTGGGCACCCATCTCTACGATCAGATCCTCTGCCCGCAGGCCGGCCCGCTGGGCGGGACTGCCCGGCGAGACCTCGATGATCTCCACGCCCGACGAGCGTGGGTCTGGCCCCAGTTTCACGCGCGCGTTGGGGGGCAGCGGGCGCGGTCCGGCCGCGATCCCGATCCAGGCGCGCCGCACCCGCCCATCGCGCATCAGCGCGCCGATGATCTGGCGGGTGGCGGCGTTGATCGGCACCGCCAGCCCCAGCCCCACGCCGGCGACGGCGGTGTTGATCCCGATCACCCGCGCCGATGAGTCGACCAGGGCACCCCCGGAGTTGCCCGGGTTCAAGGCCGCGTCGGTCTGGATCACGTTGTCGATGTGGCGGACGGTCCGCCCGGCGCGCGCCGGCAGCGAGCGCCCCAGCGCCGAGACCACGCCGGCGGTCACCGACCCGGCGAACCCGTTTGGGTTGCCGATCGCGACCACGAGCTGACCGACGCGCAGCCTCTCGGCCTCGCCGAGCGCGGCCGGAGTCAGGCCGTCGCCGTCGGCCCGGAGCACGGCCAGGTCGGTCAGGCGGTCGACGCCGACCACGCGCCAGCTGAGCTCGCGGCCGTCGACGAACGTGGCCCGCCCGGTGCGACCCGGGGCGTGGGAAGGCCCCGAGACTACGTGGGCGGAGGTGATCAGGAAGCCGTCGGGCGTCAGCGCCACCGCGCTCCCGGCGCCGGCCGGCACCTGCCCGCCGCGGCCGCGCCGCATCACGCGCAGGTTGGCCACGCTGGGCGCGATCCGCTCGGCCACGTCGACGACGATCTTCGAGTAGGCGTCGAGCGCCTCGGCCTCACGCTGCTGGGCGCCATCCGAGTTCTCGTGCCGTTCGGCAGTCGTGCTCATTGGATTACAGGCTCACCGAGACGGTGCGCTCCTCGGTGCCGCGGACGATGGTCAGCTCAAGCTGGCCGCCCGTCTGCACGGCGTCGAGGACCTCGTAGACGGCATCCATGCGGTCGAGATCGCGCCCAGCGGCGGCGACGATCAGATCGCCCCGCTCGAGCCCGGCGCGGTCAGCGGGACTGCCGCGCTCGACGCCACGGATGAGCACGCCGTCGCGCTCCGGCAGGCCCACGGCCCGCCGCAGCCGCCGGGCCACCCGCGGTGGCGCGATCGCGATCCCGAGCCGCGGCCGCTCCGGCGTCTCGCCCCGGCTGAGCTTCTCGACGCGCTCGCGCGTGACCCGATCGGCCGGGATGGCCAGGATCAGGCCACCGTCAACCCGGACCGCGTTGATGCCGAGGAGCCGGCCGGCGCCGTCGATCAGCGGACCGCCGGATGAGCCACGTGGCAGCGGCGCGGTGTGCTCGATCGCTCCGGCCACCCTGCGCCCGCGGGGGCCCCTGAAGCGCCGCGCGGTTGAGGAGATGAAGCCCGGCGTGACCCTAAGGCCGCGGCCGCCGGGGTTGGCCAGGGCGAGGACTGAGCGGCCGATCGGCAGCGACTCGACGTCGTCCTCGGACCACGGCAGCGGCTCGATTCCCGCCGTGTCGGCCTCGATTACGGCCACGTCCAGGTCCGGATCGGACGCGAGCACCTTGCCCGTCTCGCGCCGGCCGTCGCCGAAGGTGACGGTGACCTCGTCACCCCTGAGGTTGTGCGCGTTGGTGAGGATGCGGTTCGCGTCGAACACGAAGCCGGAGCCACGGCCCCAGCCCTGCCCAAGGCCGATCACGGCCGGGCCGGTGCGCTCGACCGCGGTCTGGATAGCACCCTCGAGATCTTCAAGTACAGCCATCTTCCTACTCCTTACTTGCAATTTGCAAGTGACAACTGTACCACGGGCTAGGATCTAAGTCGTGAACGACGCCCTCGCCGACGCCCTGGCCACGATTGGCGACCGCTGGACCCTCTTGGTGATCGCCGCGCTCCTCGACGGGCCGCGCCGGTTCGGCGACCTGCAGGACGAGGTGGTGGGGATCGCGCCCAACGTGCTCACCCAACGGCTCCGCCAGCTCGAGCGCAACGCGCTCGTCGTGGCCCGTCCCTACTCGGAGCGGCCGCCGCGCTTCGTATACGAGCTGACCGCGGCCGGGCAGGAGCTGGCCGGCGCGTTACGGCTGATCGCCGGCTGGGGCGCGCGCAACGCCGAGGGCGCCACCGCGCCGCAGCACGGCGTGTGCGGCACGCCGATGGAAGCCGTCTGGTGGTGCCCAACGTGCGAGCGCGTCGTGTCCGGCGACGAGGACGACGAGCTGCACTACGCGTAGCGCCACCCGTCCAACCGAGCACGCAGCGCCACCCGTCCGAGGAAGCACCGGCCCGACGGCGCACGGGCGGGGCACCGTGAGACCCCGAGCGGCCCGCGACCGCAGCCGGATGATGCCTCCCCCGGCGTCGCGGCTGCGGAGCGCTCGGCGTCCATGCCTCGCCTGATGCGCCGGCCGCGACATCATCCGGAGGACGCCGCGAAGCGGCCCATCCCAGCCCCCACCCCCCGAACCCAACACGGAAAAGCCGCCACTCGCCTCCCTCCCGGCGGTGAATGGCCATTCGCACGGCCCTGGCACCGAGAACGCGGCGCTCGCGCCGCGCGAAACGTCGAGTGCCGAGTTGTCCGCCATCGCTCGCCCACCTGAGAGGTCTCTCACCCACACCCGCCGGCGTCAGCGGGCAGTAGAGAATGCGCGAACATGCTCCGCCTCCTTGGCATCGTCATCTCGATCGGGCTGGCCGACTCGCTCAACCCGAGCACGATCGCGCCGGCGCTCTACCTCGCCACGGGCGAGCGGGCCCGCGATCGCGTGGCGGAGTTCACCGCCGCAGTGTTCGCTGTGTACTTCG
>Ga0335074_10008518_pt1 | contig 14256 bp, 14 predicted proteins | sample Lox_Sample_23_FD_206715 | JGI IMG/M metagenome (GOLD analysis project Ga0335074, IMG submission 206715) | Soil microbial communities from Loxahatchee National Wildlife Refuge, Florida, United States - Lox_Sample_2.3 | ecosystem: Environmental > Terrestrial > Soil > Wetlands | place: USA...
GCCGCCGACGCCGGCGCCCTCCCACCTGCCGAGCAGGAAGCTCAGGGGCGCGATCGCCGGGTGCTCCTCCGGCAGGCCGTTATCCGTCATGCGGTCCTCCCCTAACCACCTTGACCGCCACGTAGCCGGCCGCCACGGCGACCGCCGCGAAGGCGAGGATCATGATGACCGCGCTCAGCATGCCGTTCACGCAGGCGAGCCTAGTGCGCGGGGTCCGGTTTGTGCCGCACGGCACGCCGACGGCTAGAGTTCAGGCGTGGGGCGGACTCTGGTTATCAAGGCTACGGCAGGCAAGGACGACCCGGAGCGCTGCAACCAGGCCTTCACCGTGGCGGCGGCCGCGGTGGCCAGCGGTGTGCAGGTCTCGCTCTGGCTGACCGGCGAGGCCTCCTGGTTCGCGCTGCCCGGCCGTGCGGAGGATTTCTCGCTGCCGCACGCGGCACCGCTGACCGACCTGCTGGCCTCGGTGCTGGCGCTCGGCACGGTGAGCGTCTGCAGCCAGTGCGCCGCACGGCGGGACATCACGACCCAGGACGTGATCGACCGGGTGCGGATCGCGGGCGCGACGACCTTCGTCGCCGAGATCATGGCGGACGGCGCCCAGGCTCTCGTCTACTGACGGAGCCCGGAGTTACTGGGCGGGGCTGACCGCCGCGAGCCGCTCGTCGCGCAGCCGCTGGGCCAGTTCCTCGGCCTGCGGCGGGAGCGGCGGGAGCGGGCCGGCGGCCCAGAACAGCAGCAGGTCGGCCAGGCCGGGGTTGCGCACCAGCGCCGGGCCGTGCAGGTACGTGCCGAGCACGCGGCCCGCGTAGGCGCCTTCGGTGCCGTCCCCGTTGCCGGTCCCCAGCGAGGTGCGGGCCAGCGGCCTGGCCTGCGGGCCGAGCCGGGTGACGCCCTGGTGGTTCTCGAACCCGGTCAGCCGCGGCACGTTGAGTGCGGGGTCCACGTCGGCGACGATCTCGCCCACGGCGCGGCTTTCGCCGCGCCCGCTGCGGATGTCGAGCAGCCCGAGCCCGGGGACCTGCTCGCCGTCCGCGCCGCCGAACTCCGTGCCGAGCACCTGGTAGCCCGCGCAGACCGCGAACACCACCGCGCCGCGGCCCGCTGCCTCGTGCAGCCCGCCGTCCGCCTGCAGCCGGCGAGCGGCCAGGATCTGCGGCAGGTCCTCGCCGCCGCCCATGAGGTAGATGTCGCCGTCTCGCGGCACGGGCTGGTCGGAGTTCACCTCCGCCATCTCGACAGGCAGCCCGCGCAGCCGGGCGCGCCGCTCGAGCACGAGCAGGTTGCCGCGGTCGCCGTAGGTGCTCAGCAGGTCCGGGTAGACCCAGACAAGCCGCAGTGGCCGCATCACTGTGTCCTCCCCAGGACGGCACGGTACTGCTGGAATGCCGTGTAGTTCGCGAGCACCTCGAGGTTCGGGGCCACGGTCCTGGCCGCGTCGATCGCCTCGTCGAGGTCGTTCACCAGCCGGAACGCCACCTCGTCGGCTTCGAGCCTGACCGCGAGGTCGAGCTTCCGTTCGCCGCCGACCAGCACGTTCCTGCCGCGCAGCCGCCGGTAGTCGACGTCCCACAGCCACGAGGTGTCCCGGCCGTCAGGTCCCTGCGCGTTCACCGCCAGCAGCACGGGCACCGGTGGCGGGGCGAGCACGTCGAGCGCCTCGAGCCAGCCTGCCGGGTTCTTGGCCAGCAGCAGCCTGACCTCGATGCCGCGCCTGTTCACCTGCGTGTACCGGCCCGCCACTGAGGTCACTGTGCGCAGCTGCTGCAGGGCCTGCGGCAGGGGCACGCCGAAGGCATCGGCCACCGCGAGCGCGATGACCGCGTTGGACCCGTTGGCCCGGCCTGGAAGCTTCAGGTCAAGGGGGGTGGCGTGCCCTGAGGGGTCGATCACCTGGTCGCCGCTGAGCATCCAGCTGACCGGGGGCCGCCGGCCGCCGCACTCCGCGCACGCCCAGTCGTCGCCGTCCCTGCGCAAGTGAGATCCGCAGTTGGGGCAGCACCAGGAATCTTCCCGCCAGCGCTGCCCGGCGGCCACCCAGGTGATCTGCCGGGCACCGCTCGCCGCCCAGGCGACCAGCGGGTCATCGGCGTTGGCGACCACGCGGCAGCCGGGCGCGGCGGCCAGCGCCTCCCGCCAGCGGCGCGCGAGCAGCCAGATCTCCGCGGCCCTGTCCATCTGGTCGCGGCTCAGGTTCAGCAGCACGACCACCTTGGGGTTGGTCGCCTTGATCATCGCCGGGATGTACTTCTCGTCGGTCTCGAGGACCGCGAGCGGCGCGTCCGGCGCGCTGCTGAGCGCCGAGGTGAGCCCGGCCTCCATGTTCGCCCCGTAGATGTTCGAGGCGATGCGCTGGCCGAGCGGGGTCAGCGCCGCGGTGATCAGCCGGGTGGTCGTGGTCTTGCCGTTCGTGCCGGTGACGAGGACGACCTGACGGTCAGCGGCGAGCAGTGACAGCAGGCCGGGCTCGAGTCGCAGGCCGATCCTGCCGCCGATGACCGAGCCGTCACGTCCCGCGAGACGGGAAACCGTAGCGGCGGCACCGCCGACGGTGGTCGCGACCCTGGCCCGCATCGGCAACCTGGAGCGGTGGTTGTTCTGGTCCATCGCGGCCGATGCTATCCGGTATCGGCACGCGGCCGTCAGCGCTTGCGCCAGTCCAGCCGGGCCGCCGGCGGTCCCACGTTGGGATTCGGATGGCGCGAGCGCCGCAGGTTCCCGGGTTCGGGAGCCGGGTTCTCCGCCAGCTCGTGCACGTCCGCGAGCGGGGTCGTCGTGGCGACCGCGAGCCCGCCGATCGCCGGGTTCGCGTCCGCGAGCACGACATGCTGCCCGGCCGCCGTGCCGTAGCTGACGATCATCGCGGTAGGCGGCAGCCGCTGCAGCTCCGCGGCCTCGACGAGGAACTCCCTCGAACGCTGCAGGGACTGCGCGAGCGACTCGCTGTCGCCTGCCGCGCGGCTGGTGGACATTCCCCAGGCCGTGCTCGCGCTGATCCCCGCGGTCAGCGACTCTGACTGGCTCGACCCCTGCGACCTGCTGGTCTCCGCGGAGCGGGACGAGCCGCCGCCGAATGGCAGGAAGCTGCTCGGCGCCGAGCGGGACTGCCCGCTGCCGCGGGACAGCGACTCGCTGCCGGTGACGGAGGTGGCCAGCGAATCCGATTCGCCGACCGTGCTGGTGTAGGAGACGCCGGTCGTGTCGGTTACCGACGTCCCGACGGTCTCGGTGAGCTGGGAGAGGACGAAGCGGTGTTCGGTCCCGATCTGCTCGGCTGCCGCCTTCGCGTCCTCCGCGTTGCCAAGGCGCATGAACGCCACGCAGGCGTTCCCCCTGCCGATGCGCTGCCGGACCTGCGGCGGCATCGACCGGTAGGCGAGCACCAGCCCGGAGCGGGAGTTCTCGCAGACGTCGGTGAGCCTGTCGAGCACGTCGTCCCTGAGGCGTTCCGCGCCGAGCAGGTACAGCGTGTGCTGCCAGGGCTGCCCAGGCTGCACCTGGCCAAGCAGATGAGTGAGCGCGGTGACCACGAAGCTGCCCAGCAGCTTCGCCGACAGCGGACCGACCCGCTTGTCGACCGCGACCACGCGCAGCCTGCTCCGCGGCGGCGGGATGGGCTCGCTGCCCGCAGTAGCCAGCTTGCGGAGCTGCGCTTCGATACTGAGCGCCCGCTCCAGCACCACGCGGTCGGTGGCGCCCTGCCCGAAGAGCGCGTTGAGCTGGCTCATCTCCTGCTCGGTGAGCTGTCCGGCCGCGACGTCCGCGCGCGGGTCGCCGACTTGCGCCAGCGCCCGCAGCGCGGCGGCCACGCTGGCCAGCCTGGTGCGGTTACCCGCGCCGAGCACGCCGATGACTCGCTCGAGGATGGCGGTGTCGACCGCGAGGCTCGCGGTTGAGCCCCGTTCGTCGGACGCCGCGACCGACAGCGCGATGACGTCGGCGAGGTCGGTCGCGTCGAGGGACCCGGCCAGGTCGAGCCTGGGCAGGTCCGCGGGCAGGACCCAGACGGCGGGCTCGATGCCGCCATCGCGCGCCACCCGGACCAGGTCGGCCGCGACAGCTCCGCCGGACAGGTCGAGCACGGTCACCTCGCCGCCAGCGGCGAGCCGGTGCACCGCGGTCATGGTGAGCAGCGCGGACCAGCCAGGCAGCGTGCCGCCTGCCACGTCCACCCGGTCGATCCCGGCCGGCAGTGGCACGGCGAACCAGCGCTTCTGGCTTTCGAACGCGACCTGCCGCGCCTGCCAGTCCCTGACTTGCCTGGCATGCTCGGCCTGCCAGGCGAACAGGCGGCTCTCCTGGTCCTCCCTGAACACCTCGACCCGTGACTGTTCGGCGCGGATCCTGCCCCGCAGCGCCCGCTCGCCTTGCAAGATCGCCAGGCCGGTCAGCGCGAAGGCCACCAGGCAGGCCGCGATGGCGGGCGCGGCGATGAGCGCGGACAGCCAGCCCGCGGCGACGCAGACCACGACGACGATCAGCGCCACGCCCGCCACGGCGCAACCGATCTTCAGCGGCCTGCTGATGAGGTTCTCCTCCCGCCGCTGCGCGGCGAGCCAATCGACAGACAGCTGCTGCCGTTCTGGCGGCACAGGGCGCCGCGGCGGCGGACCGGGTTCCTGCAGCGGCGTCGCGTACTGCCAGCCGAGGTAGACCTCGCCGGCTGGCCGGCCTGGCAGCCGCGACGGCCCCGTGGCCGGCGTCACGGCGCGGCTCCGCGTGGCAGCCGTGCGGGGACCGCCCGCCCGAGCTTCACCAGCCGGTAGCGCGGTGAACTGACCGCGAGGACGAACTCGGCCGGCCCGAGAGACAGCAGCGCCCGGGCCGGCACGGCAGGGACCGGGACGAGCCCGGATGCCGGCAGCGCCGCGGACGCGGCTAGTGGCATGCCAGCGAAGCGCGGCATGGCCGCGCCAGGCAGCATCATCACGGCTGGGTGGCCCGCGGCAGGATGCACAGTCGCTCCCGGCGGCATGGCCACGCCTGGGTGCATGCTCGCGGCAGGCTCCATATACCCAGTCTGACCCAGAACGTCGGATACCGGGACGGAACCGGCAGGATCCAGGGCCATGGCGGGCTGGACCGGCGAGGCGGTTGCAGTCTGTGGCCCCGCAGACCAGCCGGCCGGAACCAGTTTGGTGCCGGTCCGCGCGGCCAGGATGTCCGCGGCTGCCAGGTTCGCGAGCCGGTGCACGAGCAAGACGCTGACCAGGTCAGCCAGGTCCGCGATGGCTCGCGGCGATGTGGTCGTGACGAGCACGGGCAGGCCGGCGGTGGCGCCGCCGGCCACCAGGCTGGCTACCGTTCCGCCGAGGGGGCCGTCGGGCGGGGGCTCGTAGCCGTAGAGCCAGACGAGCCCGTCGCCATCGGCACCGATCCTGCGCAGGTTCTCGCCGAGAGACAGGATTCCGGTGCAGACCTCCGCAGCGGCGCCAGCGGTGCGCAGGCTGAACAGCGCGGCCGAGCGTTCCCTGACCACGCGCGCCAGGAGGGTCTCATCCGGCTCGTGACCCAGCCAGTGTCCATCGTGCGACTCCCCTGCTGCCCGCAACGGAGTTCCGGTCGCCCTGCAGGCGGCGCCGAGCACTCCGGCGAGAGCCCCGTCGCCGCTCAGGTCCAGCGCGATCAGCGGCTTGCGGCGGCGCAGGGCGGCGTGCACCACCTGGAGGCTGCTCACCGCAAGCGCCCTGGCGTCCGCGCCTGCCGTCAGGACGCCGCCCGCCATCTCCGGCCAGCGAAGCACGACCCTCGCACCGCTGTCCGGCACGACGCCGAGCACGCAGCCGTCCCTGGTGACCACGGCCCCGGCGAGGGTTGCCCGCCTGGCCAGCGCGCCGCGGGCGGCGGCAAGCGCTCCAGGCCGCGGTGGCCGGACGGCCCACTCGTCGGTGTGCACCCAGGCCAGCCAGCCGGCCAGCCCGGCCTCGGCGGCGGCCGCGATCAGCGCGAGCGGGAACTGCCTCGGCAGCCAGTCGCCGATGCCGGCGAACGCGCCGTGCGGGCGCAGCAGGCGGCCGGCCGGATGCGCGCCGCTCAGGTACGCCAGGATCTGGGCCGGGCCGGCGGCGAAACCGGCCGCGGCCGCCCGCGGCCCGATCGCCAGCGTCCAGGCCAGCCCGACGGCCGCGGGGACCGCCAGCCACCACAGCCGCCATCGCGTTGTCTTGCTCACTGCGGTGAATACGACCGCCAGCACGAGCGTGAGCTGGGCGAACAGCAAGTGAGCGACGAGCACGAGCACGGCGGAGGCCGCCACGACCTCCCCACGGCGGGGAAGTTGCGTCGGAATCAGGTGGCGGGCACGCCGCGGCATCGCCCCCGTCCCTGGGACCATCTCTAGCGGCATAACAACTGTCAGTTTCCAGTCAAATACCCTCCGTGTCCACCCTTTTGCGGCAAATGGCCTCAGCACCCTTTATTTGGCGCCCATCGCCGACAACACCAGCAACTTCCGTTGGCTTTGTAGACGCCGTGACCACTTTTCGGCTGGAGTGACCGGTCACAAGTGGTCATATCGGCTACAAAGACAGCCTAGGTATCCCGGTCATCGAGAGTTGTGAGGCCTGTGGGGCCGGCGAGGTGTGAGCGAGAGGGGCCTCGGCGTCGGCGCAGACGTCGGGGCTGCCGGGGTGGCAAGCAAGGTGCGACTACGAGCGGGGGGCGCTGAGCGGGCCGCCGGTCTCGATCACCACGCGGAACTGGTCGGGCTTCAAGATCACGACCGTCAGGCCGACCGGGTCGCCCGTGTCGTGGTCGTCGAACCTGATCGTCACGGAGAACGCGGACTGGCCGGGGACTAGCCGCAGGCTCCGCGCGACCGACGGCTGCGGCGGGGACAGCTCGAGGTCCACCGCCCTGGCGCGGGCGGGCTCGGAGCCCGGGCCCAAGGCAGGGATCGAGTGCAGCATGGCCTCGAAGGACTCCTGATCCTCGCCGGTCAGCGAGTCGGCGGCCGCCTCGGGCACGTAAGCGGTGGAGATGGCCACCGGCTCGGTATCCACCACCCACACGCACCTGATAATCCGCAGCGGCGCCTCGCCCTCGACGCCGAGCGCCCAGGCGACGTCCTGCGGCGCGCCGCGCTGCGACACGTGCCTGGACTGGCAGGCGATCTCGCCGCCCATGGGATCAAGCCGGGTGGTCAGCCCGCCGACGCCCTCGACTGGGATCAGGTACTCCGCCGGGCTGGCCCGGTACAGCTGCCCGTCGGGCAGCCTCCGGATGAGCGACCGGCGGGAAAGCTCCGCTATCGCGGCATCGATCTCGGCGATGCCGACGCCGTACCTGCGAGCGAGCGCGCTGCGCCGGGGCAGCCGCCAGCCGGGCTCGCGGTGCACGAGGGCGGCGGCGATCCGGTCGGCGAGCACGTTGGAAGACGCCCGTTGGGCCGGCACGGCGGAATCTACCGCCGCGAGCCTGCGCTGGGCCGCAGACCCAAGAGAGCTAGGCCCGCCGCCCATGGCAGGCACACCGCCCGTGCCTCCTCCGCGGCGCGCTCCATCCCGGCCTGGCGCTGCCCGGCCGGGGGAGGCATCGCCCGGTGAAGGCACCTGACCGCTGCCCTCTCCGGAGCCAGAAGTCATTTCGCATGTCGCCGACACGAAGCAGGCCCGGCCGACCATTCTGCCCACATACCTGCCCGTGCCTCCAGCCTGCCCGGCGACAGGGAACCCGTCGCAACGAGCCACAATTGGTGTGCGCGTCCTGACGACTTGCCCTAGCGCGCCCGGCCAAAACAAATAGAAATTTGCCGCCCCGGGTCATTGTTATTCACCCGAGGTTAACTGGAGCTGAATTGAACGCGAATCGAAGCGGACTTCTGCGTGTCATGTAAGTAAACGATCACGCAACGGCGGCGCCGGCGAGTCTCCGACCAGCGCGCCAGTCCCGCTGGGGCCCCTCGCGGTCCAAGACACCAGAAGTTTACCTTCTGGACTCTCGCTGTCCATCTCAGTTTTACGCGCGGGTACCCTCTGCGCCGCAAGACTGTACCGGACGCACGATTTGCCGGCAATAGGCCGCGCCGGGTTGATCACCGCGTGCGATAGACGCTATACCCACAAGGAGAATCCGGATATGCAACTTCGAGGCAGAAAGCACGTCGCGACGGTGGGAGGTGCCGTCGCTGTGGCTCTCCTCGCGGCGTGCTCCTCGAGCTCGAGCTCTTCCTCTTCCTCGGGGGCGACCAGTGCGCCGGCCGCCACCTCGGCCTCGGGCAGCGCCGCCGCCGCCAGCGGCAAGCTCGACGGCGCTGGCTCGACCTTCCAGCTGACTTTCCAGCAGGCGGCCATCTCGGCCTTCAAGTCGGTGAACTCCGGCGCCACAGTGAACTACGACGGCGTGGGCTCTGGCTCGGGCCGCGCTGACCTGTACGCGGGCACCGTCAACTACGCCGGCTCTGACTCGACGATCCCGACCACCGAAGAGTCGAAGCTCAACGGCAAGAAGGTGCTGTACTTCCCGATCTTGATCGGCCCGATTGACATGGCGTACAACCTGTCGGGCGTGAGCAACCTCAAGCTGAGCCCCAAGGTCATCGCTGACATCTTCCAGGCCAAGATCACGACCTGGAACGACCCCGCGATCGCGGCCATCAACCCGGGCGTCAAGCTGCCGAGCACGCCGATCACCCTCGCGGTCCGCTCGGACTCCTCAGGCACCACGCAGAACTTCTCGCTGTTCCTCGAGGACGCCGCGCCTAGCGACTGGACCCTCGGCAGCAGCTCGACGATCAAGTGGCCGTCCACCGCCCGCGCCGCCAGCGGCAACGGCGGCGTCGCGCAGGTCGTCAAGTCGACGCCAGGCGCGATCGGCTACGTGGACTACTCCACCGCCAAGGCCTCCGGCCTGACCGGCGCCTCCATCGAGAACAAGGCCGGCCAGTTCGTCGCGCCGTCGACGACCGCGGCGTCCACGGACGCTGCCGGGGCCACGGTCGCGCCTGACCTGACGTTCCACGCCGTGTGGGCGTCGAGCGACCCGGGCGCTTACCCGATCACCTACCAGACGTGGGACATCGTGTACGCGACGCAGCCGAACGCCAACGACGTCGCGCTGCTCAAGGCCTACCTCGGCTTCCTGCTCGGCTCGCAGGGCCAGGCACTGCTCGGGCCACTCAACTACGCACAGCTGCCGTCCAACATCGACTCTCAGGCCGTCGCGCAGCTAAGCCAGATCACCTCTTAGCATGAGGAACGTAACAAGGCAGACTGTCTCCATGAGGAGTTTGCTGACGTGAGTATGACGGCAAGGGCGGATTCGGCCATCCCGGCCGAATCCGCCTCCCCCCTTACCAGGCGACGCCCGTTCGGCGATCGCTCATTCCAGGTCCTGTGCCTGGCCGCCGGCCTCCTGGTGCTGATCATCCTGGCCCTGATCGCCATCAGCATGACCCAGCAGTCCGCCACGTGGTTCACCACGGAGGGCTGGTCCGGGGTCTTCTCGACCGACTGGGACCCGGCGCACAACGCGTTCGGTGCCCTGCCGTTCATCTACGGCACGCTCGTCACGGCCGCGATCGCGATCATTATCGCGTTCCCGGTGAGCATAGGCATTTCCCTGCTGCTCACCGAGGTGGTGCCGCGGCGGTTCGCGCGGCCGATCGTGTACGTGATCGACCTGCTGGCCGTCGTCCCCTCGGTGGTCTGGGGCCTGTGGGGCATCCTGGTGCTGGCGCCCTGGCTGCAGGGCATCTACCAGTCGATTGCCTCTGGCCTCAACGGCGTCCCGGTGCTCAGCACCTTCTTCGGCGGGCAAGGCGTCAGCGGCGCCTCGTTCTTCACCGCCGGCCTCATCCTGGCGGTCATGATCACCCCGATCGTGACCTCGCTGTCCCGTGAGGTCATCGCGACCGTGCCGGCGATCGACAGGGAAGGCGCGTACGCGCTCGGCGCCACCCGGTGGGAGATGATCCGCGGCGCCGTGTGGCCGCACAGCCAGGCGGGCGTCGTCGGGGCGGTCTTGCTGGGCCTCGGCAGGGCGATGGGCGAGACGATCGCCGCGGCGCTGGTGATCGGCTCCTCGGCCACGATCACGACGCACCTGTTCAATCCCGGGTACTCGATGCCCGCGGTCATCGCGAACGAGTTCGGCGAGGCCACGGTCGGTGTGTTCCGCGCCGCGCTGATCGGGATGGGCGTGCTCCTGTTCGTGATCACGATCATCATCAACCTGAGCGCCCGCGCGATCGTGGACCGCTCCGCACGCCGTTCACGGGGGGCATGATGGCCATCGCAAGCGAGCAGCAAACCGTCGACCTCCGCGAGCCCAGCGGCTGGCGGCGCACCAAGAACCAGCTCGCCACCGTGGGCATGTGGATTGCCTTCGTGGTCATGCTCGTGCCGCTCGGCTTCGTGCTCTTCACGGTGATCTCGAAGGGCGCGTCGGCCATCAGCTGGCAGTTCCTGACCGGCAGTATCCCGGTCAACGTGCTGCCTGTGACCTACGGCGGCGTGGGACCGGCCGTCTACGGCACGCTGGTCATCACGGGCTTCGCGTCGCTGATGGCCATCCCGCTCGGCATCCTCGGCGGGATCTACATCAACGAGTACGGTGGCAACCACCTGCTGGCGCGGGTCATCAACTTCTTCGCCGACGTCATGACCGGCGTGCCGTCGATCATCATGGGCCTGTTCATCTTCACGATCTGGGTACTGCACTTCGGGTATTCGGGACTAGCCGGCTCCTTCGCCCTCGCCTGCCTGATGCTGCCCATCGTTATCCGATCGACCTACGAGATGCTCCGGCTGGTGCCGAATAGCCTGCGGGAGGCGAGCTACGCCCTCGGTGCCACCAAGGCCCGCGTGACGCTGACCGTGACGCTGCCTGCCGCCATCGGCGGCATCGTCAGCGGCGCGCTGCTCGCCGTCGCCAGGGCCGCGGGCGAGACGGCGCCGCTCGTCTTCACCATCCTGGTGACCCAGACCATCAACAAGAACCTGTTCAGCGGGCCCAACACCGCTCTGTCGACGCTGATCTTCCAGAACGCGACGCAGCCGTACACCGGCGCCCAGGCTCGCGCCTGGGGCTCGGCGTTGACGCTGATCGCGATCGCGTTCATCCTCATGATCGTGGCGCGCCTCGTCACCGCACGGTTCGCCCGGTACGACCACTAGGGACACATCATGGAACAACAAGAGCAAAAGGTCACCGCCAAGCTGGAGGTGCCGCAGACCACCACGGCACCCGTATCCCCGGCGACAGAGGCCAACAAGATCTTCGACGCCAAGAACGTGTCCATCTACTACGGTTCGTTCCGCGCCGTCACTGACGTCTCTATCGCGATCTACCAGAACGAGATCACGGCGTTCATCGGACCGTCCGGGTGCGGCAAGACGACCGTGCTGCGGACGCTGAACCGGATGAACGACCTGATCCCGTCCGCGCGGGTCGAGGGCGAAGTGCACTACCGTGGCGCCTCGCTGTACGACAAGGCCGTCTCGCCGACCGCCGTGCGCCGGCGCATCGGCATGGTCTTCCAGAAGCCGAACCCGTTCCCGAAGTCGATCTTCGAGAACGTCGCGTACGGGCCGCGGATCAACGGCATCAGGAAGAAGAGCCAGCTGGAGGAGATCGTCGAGCGCTCGCTGCGCCAGGCCGCGCTGTGGGACGAGGTGAAGGACCGGCTGAACAAGTCGGGCCTCGGCCTGTCCGGCGGCCAGGCCCAGCGGCTCTGCATCGCCCGCACGCTCGCGGTCGAGCCCGACGTCGTGCTGATGGACGAGCCTTGCTCGGCGCTCGACCCCATCGCCACGGGCCGGATCGAAGATCTCATGCAGGAGATCAAGTCGCAGTACACGATCGTGATCGTCACGCACAACATGCAGCAGGCGACCCGGGTCAGCGACCGCACCGCGTTCTACTCGGTGCTCCGCAACGAGAAGCCGGGAGCGAGCGACACGCGCACCGGTGTGCTCGTCGAGTACGGCGCGACGCAGCAGATCTTCGAGGACCCGCACGACAGCCGCACGCAGGCCTACGTGACCGGCCGCATCGGGTAAGAACAGAATCATCATCCAGAACGTACGCGCCTGACTCCCGGCGATATTGCTCGTTACGCCGCCGGCGAGTCGGGCGCGTTTCCTGTTGACGGCCCGTCCCCGGAGCCCGCGAGGTAGACCACGCGCCGGGAGATGTTGACCGCGTGCGCGCCCACCCGCTCGTAGTCGCGCGCCACCAGCGCCATCTCCATGGCCACCGGCACCGCCATCTGGCCCGAGGCGAGCTCGGCGGTCAGGCTGGAGTGCAGCTCGTCCATCTCCTCGTCGCGTTCGCCCAGAGCGAACACGGCATTGCGGTCCCGCTGGTACCAGGCGTCGGCCGCCGTCCGCCACATGGCCGTCGCGAGATCGCCCATCCGCTCGACGAGCACCCTGCTGCGCGGGGTCAGTGCCTCGCCGAGGCCGTGGCTGGCCCGGGTCGCGATCGAGGTGACCAGGTCGTGGGCGCGCTCGAGAACCGGCACGATGCGCAGCACCGACAGGAGGTAGCGCAGGTCCACGGCGACCGGCGCCTGGAGCACGATCTCCCTGTTGACCAGTTCCTCGATCTGCGGGTAGAGCATGTCGATGAGGCGATCACGCTCGATCAGCAACGCGAGCACCTCGTCGGCGTCGCCGCTCAGCAGGGCCTGCGTGGCCCTCGGCAGGTCCTCGGCCACCATCGCGAACAGCTCGATGACCTTGGCCTCGATGTCTTCTAGCTGACGCTCGAATTCCTCGCGCGGTTCGACCATGGCCCGAGCGTACTGGGTGCGGGATACGGGCAAGCGACGGCGGCGGGTACAGACGGTGAACCGCCGTACCCGCCGCCGTGGTGTTCGCTTGCCTAGACGGCCACTTCCACCTTGGTGATCTGGCCGATGTCCGCGGAGACCGCGTACTCGGCGCGCACCCCGCCTGGCGCGAGGACGCGGAGCGTCCAGTCGCCTGGCGCGGCGAAGAAGCGGAAGCCGCCGTCCTCGCCGAGCGGCACCTCCGCGACGAACTCGTCGCCGGTGCCGAGCAGCCGGGCGTAACCAGTCGCGACGGGCGCGCCGTCGCGGAGCACGTGGCCCTCGACGATCGCCTCCTTGCCCGCCGCGTCCTTCGTGATCGTCACGCCGCCAGCCGGCGCGCCGCAACCGTCGTTGCTCACTTGCCCTCCCCGAGCTCGATCGGCACGCCGACGAGCGAGCCGTACTCGGTCCACGAACCGTCGTAGTTCTTCACGTTCGGCTGGCCGAGGATCTCGTGCAGCACGAACCAGGTGTGCGCCGAGCGCTCGCCGATCCGGCAGTACGCGATCGTGTCCTTGCCGAAGTCGACGCCCGCGTCGTCCCTGTACAGGGTCGTGAGCTCGTCGTCGGACCGGAACGTGCCGTCCTCGTTCGCGGCCTTGGACCACGGGACGTTCTTCGCGGTCGGGATGTGACCGCCGCGCTGCGCCTGCTCCTGCGGCAGGTGTGCCGGGGCGAGCAGCCGCCCGGCGAACTCGTCGGGAGACCGCACGTCGACGAGGTTCCGCTTGCCGATCGCGGCGATCACCTCGTCGCGCAGGGCGCGCAGCGAGGAGTCCTGCTCGGAGGCGTGGTAGCTGGTCTTCGCCCGGCTTGGCACGTCGGTGCTCAGCTCGCGGGAGTCGAGCTCCCACTTCTTCCTGCCGCCGTCGAGCAGCACCACGTTCTGGTGCCCGTACAGCTTGAAGTACCAGTACGCGTACGCCGCGAACCAGTTGTTGTTCCCGCCGTACAGGATGACGGTGTCGTCGTTGGAGATGCCGCGGTCCGAGAGCAGCGTCTCGAAGCCGGTCCTGTCCACGAAGTCGCGGCGAACCGGGTCCTGCAGGTCCTTCTTCCAGTCAATCTTGATCGCGCTCGGGATGTGTCCCTTGTCGTAGGCGCTGGTGTCCTCGTCGACCTCGACGATGACGTAGCCGGGCTCGCCGATGTGGGATTCCACCCAGTCGGCGTCGACCAGGACGTCGGAACGGCTCATAATGCGAGAAACCTCCTTGTGCGGCCGGGCCCTCAGGCCGCCGGCCGGATCCGTTGGATGAGCAAGTACATCTGGCAACCGAGGCAGTAATCGAAGGCCGCGTTCAAGAACGCGGCGCCCAGGGCGAACGCGGCGAACACGTAGCCGACCACGGTAGCGCCGGTCAGGAAACCGACGGTGCCGATAGCGGCGAACACCATGCCGACGCCCTGAGCGAAGCGGGGCGGAGCCTCCGCCTCGGTCCTCGACGGTGGTCCGAGCCGTGGCCGGACCAGGTGACGGT
>Ga0335074_10008519_pt1 | contig 14256 bp, 18 predicted proteins | sample Lox_Sample_23_FD_206715 | JGI IMG/M metagenome (GOLD analysis project Ga0335074, IMG submission 206715) | Soil microbial communities from Loxahatchee National Wildlife Refuge, Florida, United States - Lox_Sample_2.3 | ecosystem: Environmental > Terrestrial > Soil > Wetlands | place: USA...
AGCGCAAACGGCGACTTCGAGTTTACCATTGCTCGTGAATCCACGAACTTGGATAATAAAAAGAGAGTATTTGCTGATATGTCATGCCGTGCAGGGCCATTGCTTCATCTCCCCATTGAGACATTCCCACGCCGTGGCCGTGGCCGCGGCCGTTCGTCAATTCAATATATGATCCCGCGTCACGTATATCAAAGAAACTGCTCGGCGGCACCGGGGCGTTTTGAAAAGGATTCATGAATATAGCCATGCGGAATTCTTCGGCGCGCATTTTTCCGACGTGGCCATAGACGTCTCTGAGTGTAATAATTTGCGGCCGCCCGGTAATTGTATTTTTTTCACTGACTGCGACAGAGGCAATTGGGCCAAGTTCGGTCAGATAAGGCAATCTGTTTTTTAGCCCCCACCAGTTAATGACCTGAGTAATCTGTGCTTTGCTGATGACCATGGGCGGCCAGAAAAAATCGGGACTCTCATCGTCCAGTGTTCCGGTCGATTCATCCGTCAAAGTAACAACAGCCGCATCGCCCCATGCGTCCGCGGCGCTTTGGGTGGCGCCACCATCGCAGGAACAATAGAAAGAGCAGAAAATACCGATGCCGGAATCACCTGACGTATAAAGCACCAAACCTCGCGTTCCGGTTACCGCATCCCAGGAGCGGACGGTTTCAGCCTCTTTCCCTCCGTACATCTGGGAAGTCAGCGTGCCAGTAACATCCCAGGCATGGGTTCTTCCAAAAGTCATGATCTGATAGAGCGCATAGGTGCGAGCAGCTATGGCCTGGGCGGCGTATGCGGTCGGACGCCAATCACCGTAAAGCTCACGGGATAAGACGCCTGCCAGATATTCCTCAATGGGCAGGGCGTTAACCGCGATAAATTCACCATCAGCAAGACGTTCAATTAACACTTTGCCCCGGTATAACTGGGGATTGATGGAAGGAGGATAAGCCTGCTCAGGAACAATTAAAACTCGAATATATGGTTCCGAGGTTATCGCGGCGACTGATACAACTGGAGGATAAACCTGTCCTAAAATAATTGGCTTGGGTAGTACCGCCGGAACCGCCGGGAACGTACTTATCGGGCTGGGAATTATAGGATTGGAACTGTTTGAAGCCTGCCCTGAAGTGGTCGGAGGCTGGCTTGGAGAATTGGGAAGCGTGCTGGAATCACTGGAAGGCGCACAGCAGGGAAGAGAAAAAAAGAAAACGACGATGCTGGAAACCAGCAGAAGCCGGATCATCCATGATCCCAGGGTCATTTGGCGAACTTCCATAACGCCACAGAGTATGAATTTGGAACTCTAATCCATCTTTCGCAGGGACAAACCGAAATTGACCAGGCGTTCTTTAATTTCATCCAGACTGGTCTGACCAAAATTTTTAACCCCTAAAAGTTCAGCTTCGGTGCGGCTGGCCAAATCACCGATCGTGGCGATTCCCAGACGCTGCAGCGCTTTTCCAGAGCGGACGGAAAGTTCCAGGTCAGCAACAGGCTTGTTAAGCACGGTTTCCGGAACCGATGAGGAAACGTTCTTCAAAAGTTCCTTGCGCTGTGCCTGGTGGGCTTCATCCGCGGTTTGACCCAGTCGCAAGCCTTTTCGCCCAAGCATTTCCCTGATTTCGTGGAGGCTGGTTTCACCGAAATTTTTGTAGCTCAGAAGTTCCGCCTCCGTCGTTTTCAATAAGTCGCCCAAAGAGCGAATGTTCATTTTCTTAAGGCAATTGCGCGCCCGGACAGAAAGTTCAAAATCCGTAATGGGGGTTTCCAGAAGCAAGTTGCGGGTAATAACGCGTTTTTCCGAATCATCTTCAAGTTGCATATCCAGCGAACTGTCCACGTGACGGTAATACATTCGCCCAACAGGGTGGTTGGGCTTTGCGGATAACAGCCGGTGCAGAAGTTCCTCGGCTTCATCGTAACGACCCGCGTCTTCGTAAAGAACGGAAAGGTTTAGCAGGACGTTTTCATGAGTTTTGGGGCTATGAGCGAGGGCTTCATAAAGTTCAACCGCGCGCTCATCATCGCCACGAAGGTCCAGAAAGTAAGCGAGTTTAAAGATTACATCCGAATCGTTCGGATCCAGTTCATGAGCCTTCTCTAAATCTTCCAGGGCCTGGTCGAAGGCTCCTGAGTCAGCGGCTTCCAGAGCGCGTTCGTATAAAGATTTGACCTCAGAAGAAGCCTTATCCGCAACGGCGGCCGTCATCATAGAATTCCCCCGTCAATCACAGGCCCGGGATATACACACGAAAAATCTAATGCGGGCCAGAACAGAGAAAGTACACTCTTTAAGACAAATTTACAACAGTTCTAGCTTCCCAAAGGAGAATAGGAAAAGTGCTGCCCTCCAATGGCTGCCTGGAACATAAGACCGCCGAGTGGTTTGGTGAATACAAGCACTCCATCCTGATAATCAGCCGCAGTGCCAGCGCCGGATGCGGCTGCAACTGCGGTGGCGCGGGCGTCAAAAGCAGTCTGGCCGGACTGAAAAGTCGCCATGGCAGCGGCATTTTGAAAGAAAACAATTTCAGCAAAACTCTGGCCGCCAAGCTGGAAGCCGATATTGGCCTGGCCCATCTGGCAGTAACCAACGAGTTTACCTTGTTGGAAAACCTCGCCATTGCCGCCGGCGCCTCCGATGCCGATGGCCCCGGCGCCAATAGATGGAAATACCGCATAGCCATAGGCGGAATCGAGAAAAACCTGAATACCAGGATCAGCGTCTTTGAAGTTCTGAATGGTGCCTTGAACCTGGCTATCCTCATATTGACTGTCGGCGTTGTTTTCGGGAACCATAGAACTGCATCCATTGAGTCCCAAACATAAAATGCAGCCACCAACTGATAAGATGAATGAGCGTGACATATTTGTTCTCCTCAAAAAGTTAATCAAATATGGTGCAGACACAAAACGGAACGACAAGGCCATCCCCACATAGGACGAGTCATCGGACTCCGACGCCGCCACGGTTAAACCCTTTACGATCCAACGTGACGTGGTCATATTTCGTCAGGGAGACGTCGAAGACAAAGGTACGAATTTAAAGCTCTGGCCGCCAACAGCCGCCTGAGCCATTAATCCTCCCTGCGGCTTGGTGAAGATCAACACGCCATGCTGATATGCAGCCGTTGTTCCGGCGCCGGCGGAGGCCGCAACCGCGGTGGCTCGTGCATCGAAGGTGGTCTGTCCGGACTTAAATTCAGCAAGAGGTGAGGCGTTTTCGAAGAATATAATTTCAGCGTAGCTCTGGCCGCCGATTTGAGCCCCGATGTTGCCCTGGGTCATCGAGCAATAGCCGGTCATCTGACCACTTTCGAAAAGCTCGCCGTTGCCATTGGCTCCGCCGACGATCAGAGCGCCGGCAGTAATCGCCGGAAAAACGGCGTAACCGGCAGCGTTATCAAAAAACTTTTGCATGCTTGGGTCAGTAGTTTTGAAGTCCTGGATGGTTCCCTGGACCTGCTGATCGAGAGTTTGTTTTGCATTGTCATTTTCTGGGGCGGTCGACGCACATCCGCCAAGCGAGAGAATCATGAGTGTTACAAGCGTCAGGGGAAACAGCATGAGAAAAGGGGATTTCATGGCCAGCCTCCTTGTAGTAGAACCTCTTAAACTCCGAACCGTTGTATTCTACGCCCCCGGCTTTGCCAAGGCTATAGCAAAATATTTGCATGTATTTTTATCGTTTTGAGCTTGACATCAGCAAATAGGCTCCTACGATTGCCTCAGAAGCTCTGAGAGCAATGATGCGCAATCTGATAGCTGTTCCTGTCTTTAATGAAGAGCGTCACCTGGAAAAGGTGCTCGCAGAAATTCGCCAATTTAGCGACGCGGATTTACTGGTCGTTGACGATGGTTCAACCGATGCTACCGCCAAAATTCTTTCCCGACTGACAGATATCAACATCATCAGGCATCAGCGAAACATTGGTTATGGTAAAAGTCTGATCGACGCATTCTGCTTTGCCATCCGCCGCGAATATGACTGGATTATTACCATGGACTGCGACGAGCAGCATGAGCCGGCGGCTATTCCGGATTTTGAAGCTGCCATGGCGCTGGACAATGCGGACATCGTCAGCGGATCACGATATCTTTTGCCGCCGGAATCGAAAAACGCAGCGCCGCACGACCGAAGGACCATTAACCGGACCATCACGCAAGTCATCAATCAGAATCTGGGCCTGAATTTGACGGATAGCTTTTGCGGTTTTAAGGCGCATCGTGTCGCTGCCATCAAGCATCTGCCGCTGACGGAAAAAGGGTATGCATTCCCCATGCAATTCTGGGTGCTTGCCGCCCGGGCGGGTCTGCGAATTGTCGAGTTGCCCGTTCGGCTGATATACAACGACCCAACGCGGCATTTCGGCGGGCAACTGGACGACCCGGTCCACAGGCTGCAGCATTATCTGGATGTGTTTTACAGACAGTTACGGTCAGTGGGATCGGCGCAGTCGGCCTCTTTCGTTACGGAACCCGCCGGAGCCTTGTGTGGCCACGCTGGTGCAATCGAATGACCAAGCTTGAGTGCCTCAGTCAGGTCGCTATAGTCAGCAGGAAATGCAGCAATCAGCCGGTCAATCAGTTGTTCCTGTAATAGCCCCCGATCCGGGTTGCATTCGCGTGCCGCGCCGCCATGGCGAAATACTTATTGAACCGACTGTGGGTGAACAAGAAAAGTATTTATTATCCATCAAACCAGGTTCCGTTTTTGATACTTTGCCTGAACCATGGAAAACGCTTTCCAGATTAGCACGAAAAGAATTTCTCGAATCAGCCCGCGCATTCGCACGCGCAACGGGGTTTTCCGCCCCGGATGAATCGCAACTTGCAAAACGATGGATCGTCACCGGTCACCAGGTTGAGTTTTATCACGCCGGCGTGTGGGCCAAGGTGTTGTTCGCCGCTCATTTAGCCCGACGAACCAATTCGGCGGCGTTCGATTTGCTGGTGGACCATGATGTAGTGGAAACAATGGGTTTTGGAGTTCCGTGCCGTGCGGGTGGGCGCTGGTTGCGGGAAACCATCGCCTGGTCTGACGCCGGAATCCTGCCCGCTGAATTTCTCCAGGCGCCGGGACATGAAATCAGAAAAGCTTGGATGGGAAAAATCCGCAAGCGATCGGCTGTTTTCAGTGATGCTTTGGGTTTCACACTACATCAACTCGATGCCAGCGAATTAACAGGTTATACGCCCTGGATGAGCCAGGCGCGCCGGCGGCTGGAACTTAAGATGGACGTTCATGTTCCACACGTCAGGTGCAGTGACCTTTGTTCGGGAACGGCGTGGGCGGGTTTTGTACTCTCCTGGATTCGCCATGCAGACGCCTGGACAACGGCATATAACTCAGCTCTGAATGACTATCGCCGGATTAAAAATATAAAAAATTCGGGCCAGCCCATGCCCAATCTGGAGACCAATGAGCGATATCTGGAATTGCCGTTCTGGATTTACTCACAGAATTCCGCGCGCCAGAGGCTTTTGTTTGATCAAGCAGGCGGCAAGTTGATTGGTTCCGGATCTGGAACAGAAACGTTCGAATTGACTGCTTTGATGCAAGGGGACCTGATTGGGGCGACACAACAATTTGCTCAAAAGCTAATTAGGGCAGGTCTATTGATTCGGCCGCGGGCGCTCACGCTCACGCTGTTTATTCGTCTGCTCGTTAGTGATTTATTTATTCATGGCATTGGCGGGGCGATATATGATCAGATTACAGATGAATTTATGAAACAGACCTTTGGCGTCCTGAAAGCTTATTCGTGTGTATCTGCTGGATGGTTGTTGGAACTTTCGAATGGGGCGCAAGCGGGCGATGTGGGGTTCTTACGCGGTCAAAAACATCATTTGTTACATAATCCGCAATTGATTCAGACACATACGCGAGAAGACAATGTCGAACTGATCAAACAGCGGTCGGAATTGATAACGGAAATTGAAACGCTGTTACAAGCCGATCGAGAAAAAACCGGTCATTCACACGGGCCAAATCGAAAAGATCGTGCCGATAAATTTCAGGGTTTGCATCGGGTCAATGGAAAATTGATTGAACTACGACAAGCGGAGATTGCCCGACTGGACCAGCAGATTGCCGCCGCTCAGGCGGCTTCCAGGGATTACGCGGTGACGCACTGGCGGGAATATTATTTTGCGATGCATTCGTTCGAGTCGCTGGAAAAATTGAAGAAGGCGTTATAAACCACGAAGGCCACGAAAAGCACGAAAATCTGGGGGGACGCAATAAGTTTTTTTCTCAGGCGTTGTATTTTGACAACTTCTATTGCGGAGAAAAAGATGCAAAAGAGAATTGATTGGATGCGATTACCCGTTCTATTTTTGGCCAGTATTGTCCTTGTTCTCCTTGGCGGATGTAATAGCCAGAGCACAAGTTCCGGAGCTTCCGCCACCAATGCTCCCGTCGAAGCTCAGATGCAAGTGCAGCCGGAGTTCGTATCGCTATTTGACGGTAAAACGCTCAACGGCTGGATACAGATTCCGGAGAATTCATGGACGGTTAAAGACGGGGCCATCGCCAGCCTCGGCGTCGGACGAGGCATGATTTATACCACCGACGATTACAGCTTTTATCGGCTCATTTTTACCGCGCGGCATATTACGGTGCCCAAACACGATCACCAGGAATGTTTTCTTATTTTCTGCACCCGGCCTACTCCCGGTCAGAAACCCTTAGATGCCCTTGGCGGCGTTCAGTTCCAGATTCCCAACGGCGGCCACTGGGACTATCGCAAAGGGCACAACAATGGCGGCAAGGGTGAGTTTACAACTCTACCGCATCCGAAATTCGATCCGACTAAATGGTTCCAGGTTGAAATACTTGTCAATGCCGCCACGGGCAAGGCCCGCATGGCGGTTGCGCAGCCAGTAGGCTCCAAAGCAGTGGAGGTTCTGGACTTTGACGTGCCCGCCGCCGGCAAAACGGGGCCGTTCGCCTTTCAGATGCACAACAAGGGATTATTTGACGAATACAAAGATGTGATGATTGAAGTGAACCCGACATATGACGGTTTGATCACAACGAAATAAGCGGCGCGGTTTTTAGCCACAGAGGGCACAGAGGCCTCAGAGAATTATTTTTACCACGACGACACGACGATTTTAATCACCCTTCGACGCAGCTCAGGGCAGACGAAAAACGATCCGCAGATGACGCCGATTAATACAGATTTTTCACCACAACGTCGGCTGCATTTTGTTCCTCGATGTCCTGAGCGCTTCTAATTACGTAGTCGGGTTTATTGCTCCTATTTTTGGGCCTTCTAAGCGCTACAACGTTACAAAGGCTTATTTTATAGAGTATTTTGCACTTTTTGATCCGTAACATGATTAGTGCTTGTTGCGCCTTTAAGAGTGGAAGAAACACAACGGAGGGGATAGGGAATAGGTGACAGGGGACAGTGAATGATCCGCAGATTACAACGTAGGGGATAGGGAACAGGCCACAGGCCATAGTTTTTAACCACAACGACACCACGACACAGCGGAGGGGATAGGGATATAGTTCCGCGAGGCCACCGCTTGATATTTACTTGTCAAAGAACCGGCTTTAAGAGCCTTTATACTGAATAGGCAAACCATTTGCATAAAGTGGATAGGGGATAGAGACGAGTCGGGAGACGGGAGTTTTGAGTCGGGAGTGAGAAAAACGTTTTAACGCAGAGGCCGCAGAGGTTGCGCGGAGTCCGCAGAGGACGGCTACGCCGAGTTTTGAGTCAGGAGACGGGAGACGGGAGACGGGAGCGACGGCGCGGCGAAGCCACGCCGTAGTGAGTAGAACAGTGGATCAGGCGAACAGTGGAGCAAGTATGGATGTCAGATTCTTATGGTTCAAAATCAATGATCCCAGGCTACTGCATTGACCGTAGTTGACATAGTAAGTAGGAATTCATACACTATTGGTATGAAAACGATTGTATCCCGTAAAGGGCAGATTACCATTCCACAGCCGCTTCGCCGACGCCTGGGTATTCGTGCGGGCCAGGCCCTGGAGGTTCGTGAAGAAGCAGGGCGTCTGACTCTTGCCAAATCCAACACACGAGATCCGCTTGAAGCGGTTTATGGAATATTGAAATTGCACAAGCCTACGGATCGGGTTATGGCGGAGCTGCGCGGCAAGGCGTTGCGTCGGTGATTACCGCCGTTGATACCAACATTCTTCTGGACGTATTTGGCGCTGATCGCGCCTTTGGTCAGGCCTCCAAGGATTTGTTGCGCCGCTGCATCGCAGAAGGTCAACTTGTCGCGTGTGAAGTGATCTGGGCTGAAGCGGGCGCTTTATTCCCATCAACATCCGCAGCGCGAGAAGCAATGCAACAATTGGGCGTGGAATTCAGTCCGATGAGCCTCGAAACCGCATTGGAGGCTGCCCGGGCATGGAAAGATTATCGCCGGGGCGGCGGACCCAAGAATAGGGTGGCAGCGGATTTTCTAATTGGAGCCCACGCATTGCACCAGGCCGATCGCCTGTTAACCAGAGACCAGGGCTTTTATCGCACGTACTTCAAGCCCCTGGCCATTCTTGACCCATCCAGACGTTGAGTCAGCGTTCAGATACACGCGAGAATACCGCGATATTATTCAAGCCAGGAAATTAGCGGCACTGTTGTGCCGAGACGGGAGTTCGGAGACGGGAGACGGGAGCGACGGCGCGGCGAAGCCACACCGAGAGAGTAGAACAGTGGATCAGGCGAACAGTGGAGCAAATATAGATGTTCGCAAAATGCGAACGCGCGATGGAAGGCATGGGGGGGAATTGCGAAGGGATAAACTAACCGCGCCTCCGTTTCACTCTCCGTTATGTTTCTTTGTCACGTCTTTAGTTGTGGTATCCCACGATGTATTCGCGTGGATTCACCCTCTTATAAACACAGGTGGCATTGCCGGCCAATCCAACGATGCGGAGTGGTGGATATCCCCAATTGTTGACAAACGCAGGATCGGGAGGATTGAGCCCCACCTCGGACGGTGTCAACGGTCCACTGCCATAGATAAATCCGTCCCACGCTCCGATCCAGCCGATATTCGTGCAGAATAATAACACCAGTCTTCCATCTTTGAGTTCTGCCGCATCGACCAAGCCATCAATCGATAGATGGGCAAATGCCGGCGGCAGCTTGAGATTGAGATAGCAACCGGGATTGGGATGTCCAAGTTTCACCCACACGATCACCGCATTGCAATCTCGATCCAATCTCCGTGTTTGCTGGCGATTTCCCAGACTCCACACGGCGCCATAGACGAGCAGAGCAGCCATGATTCCGATTACCCATCGACCGTGATGAGATATGGAAATCTGCTGTTGAGAAGGGCTTATTCGTTTCACACATAGAAATGGAACCACCATGGAAAGAAAAATGACGGCCAAAAACCATGCCAAGAAATCGGGTTCCCTCGTTGGAACTTCCGTCGAATATACCTTGACGAGCGAGGCGATTGCTATAGGGATCAACTGGCACGACAAGCCTATCAGAGCGATCATCAATGATTTCCGCGGCATCAGAGGGCCATCAACCCGTTTGATCATTAATAGAAGCATGATTGTGATACAGATGCTCATACCGACAGCGGCGATGGCGCCGCCGATGGCGGGGAAAAGAAACTCGCCAATGCCAATTGACCAATAGGAAATGACTCCAACAATTCCCGCTCCGAACAAGCCTATCAGAGCGATCATCAATGATTTCCGCGGCATCAGAGAGCCATCAACCCATTTGATCATTAATAGAAGCACGATTGTGATATAGATGCTCATACCGACAGCGGTGATGGCACCGCCGATGGCGGGGAAAAGAAACTCGCCATTTGACAAATAGGAAATGATTCCAACGATTCCCGCTCCGATGATCATGCCTGCGCTCAGAGATAGAGCGGCAGAGACTATCCCGCCTCGACCGGGATATCTTTTTTGATTTGGCAACTCGTGTTTCATTCCGAGAAATTGTACCCCTGCATTCGAGTTTGATGACGTAACGATAAATTGGCGGTATGGTCTCTTAAGACAAGACGTGCTAGTTCGTAAGCAATGCGCATCATGTGCGCCAAAGAACTTAAAATTTTTCGCATGGCTTTGTTTCCTCGCCGGAAGAATATTTTACCACAACGACACAACGATACGACGCAGACTACGGAGGATTTTAAATGTTTTTCAGCGTTGGATTTGTAGATTTGGTAGCGCTTTTTGCAATTCCGCTATATCCTTAGCCTTTTACCTCACCGATTTGTTTCGCCTGCTTTGAGCATGTTGCAGGTTATATTCAGCGAGCCATCGCATCAACTCTATGCTCTTGGCAGGCTTGGTACTCGCGTGCTTCTCAGCCCATACGAGTCGCTTCTTGGCATGCCGTCGATAGCGCTTACGGGTTTTTTTTGTTGTATCGAAATGGTGAGACCATGTAAATAGGTTATCTAAATGTAAATCGTTGTTCAATCTCGGCTTTTTACTAACCAGGGCGACAGAATATCGAGTGAATTATTCATCAATGCGTTTTCTGAGATTGATACATGGCAAAGGTGAACATCAATTCCCAATGCTTTGAAGTTATTTGGCTTTATCCGCCAAGTATTGTGCTTTTAGTTGATCTGGTATTACGCCCAAGCCATTTGTATATGGCATTCAAAGCAAGACTCAAACATGTCGGAATGATTATTGTTCAACTTGTTTTCTCTTTTGTTTTTTTCAATATTTTTATAATAGTTGGCTGGTTCACTTTCATGTACGTGATTATGGCTGGTCTATGATGAGAAATTGAAGAGCTGGTAGCTTTTTTATGGTCAGATATTCAATCATCAGTTATTTTAACATCAATGACATGATTGTTACTAAATATAACGCTATATCTAAATCCCATCCAACGCCATGAATCCCGATATGATAACCATAATCTGCCTTCACCATCCGTGGTCTTGAACTCCGGCTTGCCGAATTTGGCGACGATCTGTGCGGGGGTTAACCCGCGCAACTTCGATAATTCAAAACTACGATCGGGAAATATCCCCGCCACAATATAAACCGCCAGAAATACAAATGCCGCAAGAAACATCAGCCGACGCCTACGCCAGCCGCGAGTCTTAGGTGCAAAGAGGTAAAATTGAAATGAACGAATACGCCCTGGTTCAGTCTTTGCCATATCTGGTGGTGATTCTAAAGGTGGTCTTTTATGGCGTATTGCTATAAAAAACAGAGAGCGCATTAACCGTAAAACAAAACCTATAAAAACAGTTACCGAAATGAGTCCATAAATCACCACAAGAATAAACGAAGCAAAAGCAATAAATGAGATTATGGAAAATAAAAGATCAGCGAAAAGATCGCGAAGATTCACGCACGGCACTCCTCAGGTTATTTCATATTGCTTCATTTGGGCGCTTTTCTATCCCGGTGGAAGATATTTGTCATCTTCTGAATAAAACCATACCGGAGGTGAACTATTCGCAATTAATTCATTCCGCCGATATAGGGTGTCATATACACTTAGGAACGTTCCTCCTGTAGTCGAATCCAAAAGCTAATTGATCACCCGTATCACTTCCTAAGACCGCGCTTGGGACATTGCATCGAATAGGACCCATGCGGAAATGAGACAACTGATATCTATCGACAGATAAAGTAAGATCAGGAATATCCGTCTCTCCGAAGTGTGGTGTCCTTCCACGTCTGGGTCAAATTCTAGCGACGCCCAGATCATTGAAAAGAGTGCCACCAATGTAGCCACGATCCAGGGTCCAACGCACCAACTGTCCTCCAGACTGGCTGCAAAAAACGGCCAGCATGCGGTCGTAACGAAAAGATTACGGACATCCCCCGACAAAAAATCCTGTTTTCCCGCCACAAGAATAATGTAACTGCTCCAACATAGCAGTTGCAGGCAAACCGAAATCATCGCAAGGTAGCCCGCACGAAGACGAAAACGTGTTGGAAAACTATTCATCTCTCATCTCCTGTAACATCAATGACATAGTTGTATTTAAATGTAACATCATATACAAATCCCCAGCCCCTAGAATGCGAATATACATAGTTAAGTTCGCCATTCACATTCGTCCACTTCACCGCCGGCTCGCCGAATTTGGCGACGATCTGTGTGGGGGTCAACCCTCGCAACTTCGATAATTCAAACCTCTGATCGGGAATGGGAAATATCACCGGCACAATATAAAGCGCGAGCAACGCCAGTAATATGAATACCGCAACAATAAGCATCAGCAGACGCCTACGCCAGCCATGATTGCTGTAAGCAATAAGAACCAGTACAACTACAACAAAGATGACACACACCAGATAGGTAGTTGGGATTACATATCTCATGAGCCTCCTCTGATCGGATAGATTAGGTTGCCCTCTCTGGCATCCACCGTCATAGCCTTATAAAAGTTCCTACACTGCTCGGCGGGTCGTCTCATGATGGCAGATATTAATCCCTCCTACCTATTGCAACATCAACGACATGGTTGTCATTAAATATAACTTCATATCCATATCCCATCCAGCTCCTATGAAAATATAAAAAGTGAACACTGTCACCCTCCGTATACTTCAACGTCGGCTCGCCGAATTTGGCGACGATCCGTGCGGAAGTCAACCCGCGCAACGTCGATAATTCAAAACTCCGGTCGGGAAATGCCCCCGCCACAATATAAACCGTGAGCAACGCCAGTAATATGAATACCACAAGAATAATCAGTCGAGGTGCAATAATGTTGTAAAATTGAAATGAACGAATACGCTGTGGTTCAATATTTGTCATAACTATTTTCTAAAAGTTTGTCTGGCTTTGTTTCCTTGAGGGCCATTTCAATAATTAAGCCTTTTGAGCCCATATTTTTTGAGGATGGCTTCCGCTTCGGTCAATTTTATAGACTTATTCTCGTCTTCAGAATAGCAAGTCCACGGATTCTGCCTATTTGCGGCTTTTTGAAAATCATATGAAATATCTATCTCTCCATGCCCTTCTTTAAATATATAGTCGTCCTCTTCCGATATTCGATTGCCCAATTCATCTACCCGAACGCGTTTCAAAAAGTACATCGGCTGCTGCATATTATGATGATAATAATCTGGATTAATCCACTCATATACGTAATCTTGCCCTCGGCCAAATTTCCAACCTGGCGGAATGATTGGAAGTTTGCGGGCCATTCGATCGGCATTCATCGCAGGCCCATATTTGTTTGCCAAATAAAGATATCCAAAAATAGCGACGATAAACCCGATAACCAAAAGAAATTGAAGGGTCGTCATTGCGGTCTGTCCAAGTCTTGCTTTGAACGATGACTCGCGACAAAAACGCCATATACTCAGAATGACCCCAGTAATAGCAAGATATAAACCAAGAAGTGCGCCTCCCAAACTCACATAAGTGAAGAGGTCATGATCATCGGGTGAATTCCTTGTGGCCCATACCATCGGGTATTGGCATAACAATATTGACTCAAAAAGTACCCGCTTGAATCCGTTGAGTTTTGGATTTAACCAGAATTCACTTATTTTGGGATTCAGTTTATACATTTAAATCCAATTTTTGTTTTCTTTAGTTAGAAAAATAAAATTGACTATGGAAGAGCGTTCATACCCTTCTCGGCATTACGTCGTAATTGTCCGACCAGCAGACCGATTATTACTGCAAGCCTTAATAATTCGTCGTTTCAGCCAGATAATTGGAAGAATGAACGTGAACGAGCACATCCAAATTGGGTCGATCGTGTAGATTTCCCCATGGTGATATTGTTCGGGCACCAAATGTGGCCAGCAATCAACTGGAGGATTATTGAGTTGGACCTCCCAATTGCCGAAACAGAAAAGCCATAGGATCACAAAGCCTATCGCAAACGAAACCATGGTAAGAACGTCGAAAATTCTATATTCGGCAAATTTAAGCACTAAACTCATTATGGCCAGCATGACAATAACCACAATAAATGTGTGGTTGGTTATGTCATCTTCGGAATAACCTGCAAACAGAAAAGCGGCCACAATGAAAATGATCGATGATGAAAACCAAATAAGTATACCTGCGAGGCTGATACTTCGAGGTATATTCATGATTTGTATCCGCCTTGATTCCATATATATAAGCTTATCAACCGAAGATTCTTAAACAATGATATAATAGGTGAAAAATGGACGGCGTCTTGATTTGAATCGTGCGTTAATTCTGAGCACAATGACATAACAGCACGACGTTGGCCCCGGGAAGAAATCCCGGGGCTATGCTCAGGCTGGAGAGCCCGAGCTACATT
>Ga0335074_10008520_pt1 | contig 14254 bp, 13 predicted proteins | sample Lox_Sample_23_FD_206715 | JGI IMG/M metagenome (GOLD analysis project Ga0335074, IMG submission 206715) | Soil microbial communities from Loxahatchee National Wildlife Refuge, Florida, United States - Lox_Sample_2.3 | ecosystem: Environmental > Terrestrial > Soil > Wetlands | place: USA...
CGCTGCCTTCACCCAGTAACCGGCGGTGGACGATCCGGAGGTCCAGACCACCGGAACCTGCCCGCCGGTGCTCAGTTCCAGGGTGGTGGGTGCGGTGTTCTGATTGCCGTCGCTGGTGAGGGCCACGGCCGCGTTCCACACCCCATTGCTGGTTTGCCGGTACACCAGGTTTCCGCCGGCATTGGTGTAAAACGCCCAGAGGTTGGCGCCATCGGTGGTCAGCGACGGCGAGGTGCCCGCGGGGTCCAAGGCTGCCGGCACGGTCCAGGACTGCCCCGCGTAGGCGGCATAGTAGACTCCGCCCTTGGCCGGCGAGTACACCAGGTTTACCTGGCCGTTGGAGGTGACCACGGCGCTCATGGACTGGCCCACGCCGCTAATCGATCCGGGCAGCAATTGCGGCGCACTCCACGACTGGCCGTTCCATGCCGACCACGCCAGCGAACCTCCATCGGAGTAAATCACCGCCGGGTGGCCCTGATAAAGCACCATCGCCGCGGGACTTGCGCTGGATTTATTGATTTGCGCGGTGCCCGTCCAATTCACTCCGCCGTTATCGGAATAATAGCCCGTTAAGTTGCCGCCGGTCTCCAATGCCAGCCACAGGCGCCCGCCGGCTTCACTTACTATGGGACTGGGAAGGTCGGCGCCGCCGCCGGAGGGATAGACCGGGAAGCCCGTGTCCTGAGCCATCACCCCGGCGGAGTTGATGGCGAATTTTTGAAAAGTCTGGTTGTAAGTGGGCCACTGAATCGAGCTGATGTTGATCTGGCCCTGCGGGTCGACCCATATGGAAGTGGTGGGTGAGTAGATCACCGTGCCCGCGTTGGAAAGCGCCAACTGGCCCTGGCCGCTCCAGGTGAGGCCGCCATCGAAACTGAAGTTGTAAGTGGGGTATTGCGGCTCTCCGCTGGCCGGCCCGATATAGACCGCTACTAAGGTGCCGTTGCTGGTGCGGACTAAGTGGCGCTGGAACCCGAGATTGGTGCCGAAGCTATTGGGTCCGGTGCTATAACCCAGGGTGGCGATGGCGATGGTATTGGCTGCCTGCACGGTGAAGGTGGGTTCGTTGGCGGTCTGGCCCACGCCGGTCTGCACTCGGATGTGATAGGTTCCCGGAGCGATTCCCGCCGGGATTACGGCGCCAGTAATACTTTGATCGCTGGCCACTGTGTACCCGGTAAGCGGCGTGCCGGAGTTGTCGTCCAGGAAAACGCTCTGGACGGCACTGGCCGATCCTCCTCCGAAGAAACCGCTGCCGGTTAAGTTGACGGCGGCGGGGGCGTTATTCGGCGCCAGCGAGAGGGACAAGGCGGTTACGGCCGGCCCGATAGCGGCGCTTTGCGGCTGGAAGGCGTAGAAAGTATTAGTCAGGTCGCTGGTGAAGACCAGACCGCCGGCGATGACCACCGGCCCCCAGGCGGCCGTGCCGGTGTAATGCCATACTTCGGCGCCGGTGCTCTTTTGGAGCACATATAGAGTGCCGTCCGCGCCAGGCACATAGATCAGGTTCCCGGAGATGGCCGGAATCTGCAGCGGGGTGAACGGCGCGCCGGTCTTGAAGGTCCACTCGACCGAGCCGGTGGCCGCATTCAGTGCATAGAAGTTTCCATCGGCGGCACCTGCGTACACCGTCCCTTCGCTGACAATCGGCGTATCGGCGGCGGGCATGGAAACGGACCACAGCACCGGGACCTGCACGCCGCTCGAATTGAAGCTGATCCCGGCTACGTTCAACGCCATCATACTGCCCTGGTCAAGGGCGTAGAAGTAGACCACCCCATTGGACACCGCGGGCGAGGAGTTGTCGTCCATTTGGCCCCAGGTCCACATCTGCCATCCGGTGGTGGCGTTGAAAGCGTTCAGTTGGCCCAGCATATTCACGTAGGCCGTGTAATTATCGACTGCGGGAACCCTGAAAGAATCATCCGTGAAGGTGGTTTTGTTGTCGGGGCTGTAGTAACTATCGGGGTTAGGGATCACCCAGGCTACCGGGTCCTGGATCACATGGAACGCTTCGGTGCCGTCGTCGGTGCGGACGAATTGAATGTACGCCATGTTGTTCCATGCGGCGGCGCCTCCGAAGGGCCAACCCCCGTTGGTGTTGTAAGCCGACTGCGTGTTGGCCCCGGTGGCCGCATCGAACGACGCGGTGAAGTCGGTGGAAGCGTTCACGATCCGTCCATCGACGGCCGTAGGGTAGTTATAAAACTGAAACAGGTAGGTACCGGCCTGGGCGTATCCGGGATTGTCCCACTCCCAAAGTTCGGCGCCGGTGGCGGGATTCAAACAGAACACGCGATTGGCATTATTGCCGCCCTGAAGGTAGACTTGGCCCTGGTAGTAAATCGGCAGCCAGAAATAGGGCTGCGGAACGAACTTACCGTTGTCTCCGAGGTCGTAAGCTTCGGTATCTTTCCAGGTCCAGGCAAGCGTCAGCGGCGGAGTAACTACCTCGGATGTTTGCCCCGTATGGCGGGCATCGTGGAAGGCCATCACCCAATCGTCCGCGCGGGCCCGCGATAAGTGGAAAAAGAGAATCAGGGAGATCGCCAGCGCGAGCGGCCGCGCGCAAGCGAAATTGATAGGTAACTGCGCAGTTCCTGGGCCTGGATGGTCCAACATTGCAAATCCTGGTGCTGCTCTGTAGTGCCTGCCGGAAGGCAAAAGTCAGCTCCGGTTCACGCTGTCGGGGCGCTGGACCAAAGCTTTCGGTCAGAATATCACCATGCCGGGCTTTGTTGCAAAAAATACTGTTCGGCACATGTCTGGTAACAGAAAGTACCTTTCGGAGGCCGAATTGTTAGTGAAATCACACTGGAAAGTCAATCAGTTAAGCGGTTGTCGGGCGTGCGGAGAGGCGCGGTGTGCCCGGCCGGGCCAAAGAGCGGCCGAATGACTAAATCGGGGTGGCGAATTTGCTTCTTTGTTTTCGCTGTAATTTCGCCCTAACCTTCGGTCTAAATGCGGTCCTAACATTCGGACTATAGGTCCTCCACAACGCCACTAACTTAAGTCAGATTTCCCGGCGAAATCGCCGAGGGCGGTTGGAGGGACCGCCAATTCCGCGCGCCGGACCGCGGCCTCTTCAGAGGCGCCGGAGTCATCCGTGACCGGCTTGGATGCGCCGGCGCGGCGGCCGGGCGACGCGCCAAGGTCCAGTCCGGCGGTGCGCAGGGCGCGGGGCCGCGCACGGCGCCTGGGGTGAAGGTTACGGTTGGGCGTTCGTGTAGTGCGGCGACGGCGCGGTTCGGGGAACCCCAGCCTCGCGATGCGTTCACCTCGATGGCCTCTGCCTTCGCCTTTCCTACTTGGCAGTTTGGGCCAGGATGTCGTACACCGGCTTGTTATCGGCGTAGACGCGCCACTGGCTGACGAGGCCGTCTTCGACTGTCGCCAGCCAGGCGGCCGGAGTACGCCACGATTGGCCGGCGATGGTGCCTCCGGCTGTGCCGAAGACGGCCACCACGTTACCCTCGGCCAGAATGTGCTCGTGAGCCACCCAGTAATCCGGGCAAAGCGAATAGTATCCCCGCCAGCCGGCGCGCATCTTCTCGCGGCCTCGGACCTGGTTCCCGAGCGAATCGATAAACTCGTGGTCCTCGGTCAGCCGTTCGGCGAGGCGGTCGGCATCCCGCTGGTTGATGGCATTGAGGAAGGCCAGAACCGCGTCATGAGGCGTCATGCTGCAACCCCGCGGCGCGCTCGGCGACCAGCGCCACGCTGGCCCAGTCCAGGTTGCCCTGGCCGTGCGCGATGGCGGAAAGGAACTGGTCGCGGAGCAGGCTGGCGATGGGCATGGGCGCGCCGCATTCCTCGGCGGCAGCCAGCGCCAGGCGCACGTCCTTGGCGCCCAGCGTCAAAGCGAAGCCCGCAGGTTCGAACTTCTGCTCCACGATGGCGCGTCCGTAGATGTCGTAGACGGGCGACGCGAACAGGCCGCTCATGGCATCCAGAAATACCTGCGGCTGGATGCCGGCTTTGCGCACCGTAGCGAAGGCCTCGGCGAAGGTTTCGAGCACGCTGGCAATCATGAAATTGCCGCACAGCTTGATGGCGTTGGCTTGCCACGGCTCTGTGCCGCCCACGATGGTCTTGCGGCCGATCGCGTCGAAAACCGGCCGGCAGCGCTCGATCGATTCGGCCGGACCGGCGGGCACCACCACCAGTTTGGCGGCCTCGGCAGCTTCCGGCCGGCCGAAAACCGGGGCCGCCAGGTAGCCTTGGCCTTTGGCTGCGTGTGCGGCGGCGAGACTGCGCGAACAGGCCGTGCTGATGGTGCTGGACGAAATATGGATGGCGCCGGCGTCCAGCCCCGAGGCGATTCCGCCAGGGCCGAGGGTGGTTTCGTTGGCCGCGTGATCGTCGGCCAGCATGCTGATGGCGGCTTCCACGCCGCGGCAGGCGCCGGCGGGCGAATCGGCCACCTGCGCGCCATCCGCCACCAGCGCTTCGGCTTTGCCGCGCGACCGATTGTAGACCGTCACCTGGTGGCCGGCGCGCAACAGGTTGCGGGCCATGGCCGATCCCATCCGGCCGAGTCCCAGAAAAGCCAGTTTCATTCCTTCAGGATAGCCCGCGTTGCCGGGGCCCTCTTGCCGCGCCGCAAATTTCCTGTAAGGAAAACGGCGGTTTGCGGACTACCGGAACAGCCACATGATTCAAGTGCAAAACCTTCGAAAAAGCTTCGGCCGCCGGACGGTGGTGCGGGACCTGACCTTCGCGGCTCCCAATGGCGCCATCACCGGATTGCTGGGTTCCAACGGGGCCGGAAAGACTACCACTCTGCGGATGATCACGGGCGTGCTCCAGCCGGAAGCGGGGACGGTCCGCATCGACGAGGCCGGCGGGGACGCTTCGGCGCTGGACCGCCAGCGGCGGCTGGGCGCGCTTCTCGACCACCAGGGGATCTACACGCGCCTCACGGTGCGCGAGAATCTGGCGTATTTCGGACGGCTGCGCGGGATGCCGCCGGAGGTCCTCGGCGCCAGCGTGGAGCGGGTGGTGCGGACGCTGGGCCTGGAGCCGATTGCCGACCGCCGCACGGCCGGCTTCTCGCAGGGCGAGCGCATGAAGACGGCGCTTGGCCGCGCGCTGCTGCACGCGCCGCAGAACCTGCTGCTGGATGAGCCGACCAACGGTCTCGACGTGCTCACGGTGCGCTCGCTGCGCGAGATCCTGCGGCGGCTGCGCGATGCCGGCGTCTCGGTGGTGTTTTCGAGCCACGTGCTGGAAGAGGTGCGAGCGCTGTGCGACCGGCTGGTAGTGATTTCGGCGGGCAGCCTGGTGGCGGAGGGATCGCCTACGGAAATCTGCGCCCGCGCGGGCACGGCCTGCCTGGAGGACGCATTTGTGAAACTCACGACGGCGGAGACAGCCGCATGTTGAACGCCTCGATGGTGGTGGCACAGAAAGAAGCGGTGGACGGGCTGCGCGATGTGCGGTCGGTGATCTCGTCACTGCTCTACGCGCTGATGGGACCGCTGGTGGTGGGGCTGGTATCGCTCTCGAAGGCGGGGTCGGATGGCAAGGTCATCGGCGCGATGATGTCGATTTTCACGCTGGTGGCGGCGTTCGTGGGCGGCATGAACGTGGCCATGGATGCGGTGGCCGGGGAGCGGGAGCGGCACTCGCTGCTGCCGTTGCTGCTGAACCCGGTGCGGCGGCTGGATATCGTCATGGGCAAGTGGCTGGGCGTGGCTCTCTTCGCGGTGGCGGGATTCCTGGTCAACCTGGTGGGATCGGCGATGGTGTTGCGCATGCCGCCGCTGGTGTGGCTGCCGGCGGCGCTGGGGCTGCTGCCGCTCCCGCTCTTCGCGGCCGCGCTGCAACTGCTGATTTCCACGGTCTGCCGCAACGTGAAGGAAGCGCAGACCTACCTGTCGCTGATTGTGTTTCTGCCCATGGGCATCGGCATGTTCCTGGTGTTCTTCCCGGCGGCCAATCGGGCGTGGTGCAGCTACTTGCCAGTGGTGGGGCAGCAGTTGCAGTTGCAGGCGCTGATGAGCGGCGGCCGCGTGCCGCTGTTGGGAACGGTGGCGCTGGGATGCCTGACCGCCGGCCTGGCCCTGCTGATTTTGGTGGCTACCGCCAACCGGCTGCAGCGTGATGAAATCGTCTACGGGAACTGACGCCGCGCTGAGGGACGCGGCGGCCTGCAATCTCTTGCCACGAGCCGCGCTGGAGCAGACTTTCGACCGTCTCCTGGCCGCCCACGGGCCGGCGCTGTCGCGGCTGGCGGGGAGCTACACCAACACGCCCAGCGACCGCGACGACCTGCTGCAGGAAATCGCCATCGCCATCTGGCAGGCGCTGCCGCGGTTTCGCGGAGAGTGCTCCGAACGGACGTTTCTGTTCCGCATCGCGCACAATCGTGCCATTGCACACCTGGCGCGCACCCGTGCGCAATTGCCGGGAACGCCCGAAGAGGTGGAAGCGCGCGATCCGGCGCCCGACCCCGAATCGGGCCTGGCGCAGGAGGAACGCGCGGAGCGTCTGCGGAGGGCGGTGCATCGCTTGCCGGTGGTCTACCGGCAGGTGGTCACGCTGACGCTGGAGGGCCTGGGATATGGAGAGATTGCCGAGGTGCTGGGCATTTCGGAGAGCAATGTGGGGGCGCGCCTGACCCGCGCGCGGCAGATGTTGCGCGAGTGGCTGGAGAATCGCTGATGAGCATGGATGCCGAGTTGGAGGTGTGGCGCCGAGAGTGGCAGTCGGAAAACGCGGTCCCGGTGGACCTGCGCCGGACCGTGGAGCGGCAATCGCGCTGGATGAGGGTCGCGCTGGCGGCCGATATTCTGGTGACGGTGGCGATTGGCGGGGGAACGCTGGCGCTGGCGGTGCGGGCGCCGCGGGCGGATCTGATCGTGCTGGCCGTGGGGACGTGGCTGTTCCTGGCCGCGGCGTGGGCGTTCTCGCTGGCGGTAAACCGCGGCACGTGGTCGCCGGCGGCGTTGGATACGGCTGCGTTTGTGGAGCTTTCGGTGCGCCGCTGCCGCGGCCGGCTGGCGGCGGTCTGGTTCGGAGCGGGTCTCTATCTGGCGGAGATCGCGTTTTGCGTGGGATGGATATACCGGGATTCCGCGGCTCCGCGGAAGCCGCTATTAGCGTGGCTGTGCTTTGGTCCGCTGAACTGGGTGTGGGCGGTTACGGTGGTGTTCTTCGCGGGGTTGATGTGGTACCGGCGGAAGAAGCGGGCGGAACTGACGTGGCTGCTGGGGCTGTGCCGGGAATCGAGCGGACGGGAGGACCGGTAATGGGCCCTAAACGCCGTGGGCCAACAGGACGATGCCGGCGGTTACTAGCAGCGATCCGGCCGCCCGCCGCGCGCCGACTTTTTCGCGCAGCAAAAACCTGGCGAGTACGGTATCCAGGACAAAGCTGCCCGCCGATGCCGGCACGGCGAAGCTCAGGGGCGCCGTCTGCAGCAGCCGCATGAAGGCGAAGAACGAAATGCCCAGGCAGACAATGGAGAGGATCAGATAACGCCGCCGGACAATTTCGCCGAGCAGCCGCCGGATGCCGCGGGCATCCATGCTCTGCTGGCCGGCGCGCTTCATTTCGTAGCTTTGCAGAAGGTCGCTGACCACCGTGGTGACGATGGTGATCCAGACCAGCAGCCAGGTCATTCGGTGGTTCCCGCCTCCTTGGTGGTGCTATGGGAAGTGGAGCCGACCAGGGCGGCTCCGGCGAAGATCAGGGAGATGGCCAGCCAGCGCGTGGGCGTAACCTGCTCATGGTTGAAGACGTGGCCCAGGACGGCGGCGAGCACATAACCCAGGGCGGTCATGGGCACCACGAAAGTCAGGTCGGCTAGGCTCAGCAGGGCCAGACGGGCCAGCAGCGCCAGAATCAGCATGAGGATTCCGGCGAACACGAAGGGGTCCAGCATCGAAGTAAGATACGACAAAGGATTCGAGGACAGCGTCTGCGGCAGGCGGTGGGCGCCCCAGCTCAGACAAAGGTTCCCGAAAGCGCTGAGCGCGAGTAAAAGTACCAGCAGTAGGTAAGTACGAGCTCTCACATCCCTTATTATCGCACTGCCAGGCAGGCCCGCCACGCGAAGTCCTATGACTGGGTGGTACGCGCGGCGGCCCTGAGAAAGGGTTGACGCGGGCGGGAAGGCGGGGTGGTGGGCGCGGCGCTGCGGGTCACTTCTGGCCGGTGGTGGTGAAGGCTATCGCGGCCGGAGTGCTTCCCGCCGGCGCGTTGAGCGCCGTTCCGGGGGCTTGCGGAAACCTGCCTGACGGCTGTCGGGGTCATCTGGCGCGCCAGCCCAAGGCTGAGGGGAAGTCTCCCGGAACCCTGGGTCGACCCCGGAGCCGCGTGGCCCGATGGAACACCGCCAATCAGGCCGCCGCCGGCTTCGGCTTTGCGGGTACGCCCTCGGCTAATTACCGCCCTTTTTGCGCGTCCCGGCCTTCTTACGGCCACCGCTGCGGCTGCCACGGCCGCCACTGCCTTTCTTCTTGCCCTGCGCCGACAACACGAGCGGCGCCGCTAATAGCATGCCCATCAGGGCCACACTGAGAGTTCTCTGGAAGAGTCTGCGCATCGTCACCTGCACCTCAGCAAGCCCATGGTAAATCACCGACTTGTGGGCGCGAAAGAGGATTGCGAAAAAATAAATTTTGGAACTTCGTGCTGCCCGCGCGGCTTCCCTGCGTCGGCCGCCAGGTTCCTGATGGAATCGCTTGCAGTGTATCCAATTGGTCCCTGGCTGGCCAATTCCTGGAGGATCGCACCTGTTCGCACACCCGGCGCGGGGTGCGGGGAGCCGGATGGCGTGCGCCAAGGAGTGTGATCGCGGGGCAGGCGATTTGCCCGCGCCGCACGCCGGCGACTATCTCAATCTACTGCCCGCGGCGCGCCGTTTGGGTGGGTGGCGGCGTTTGCGTCTTCACCCGGAACACCAGGGGGATATCGGCAATCGTCATCAACTCCGATTCGGACGGGCAGTTCAGACACTCATCGCCGCGGCTTCGAAACCAGAGGTACATTTCGAACATGTCGATGGAATTCACGGCGTCGCTGTCGGGCATCCAGTACGTCTTGTAATTGGGCTCCAGCGGGCGGTAATGCAGGGTGGTCGGCTGCTGATGCAACTTCCAAGCCGCCAGCCTTGCCGCGCGTATGGGGAGCATGTACATGGCCTTGAAAGCCGCCGTTCTCTGTAGCGGCACGGTGAACTTGATCAGCTTCCCTGCGGCGCCAAAGTCGGAATAAGGCCGTACCGGATAACCCTGGGCATTCAGATCGGAGCAGAGCCATGCCGGGTACAGGAATAACAGCCCGCCCGGCTTCAATACACGGCGGATTTCCCGCAGCGCCTGTTCGGGATTGGGCACGTGCTCCAAGACCCAGATTGTCCACACCGCATCGAATTCGCCGTCCCGGAAAGGCATGGCCCGGGCGTCCGCCTGCACAAAGCGCTTATGGTATTTGGCCCGCGCCGTCGCCGAGATATCCAGCCCGGTATAATCGTCCACCACATCCTGGAGCCGGCCCTCGCCCGAGCCGACATCCAGGACGTGCGCTTTGCTCAGATGATTCTTCTCTACGAACTCCTCGACCTTGTCGCGGATATGCAACAACTCCGCCTGGTCCCTCGCTACCACCTCGTAACGCGCCTGCTGGGCATCGAATGCCACGTTGTAGAAGTCCTGCGCTTCGGGCGTGGGTTGAAAGTGAATGGCTTCCGGAGGATCTGTCCGGCTGGGGTAGAAATGAATGACGATTGCCAGAAAAACCAGCGCGTAAACACTTAGGCAGGCCTTGAGTGGTGACGGACGGCGAAGAACCACGAGCTAACGGTAAGGCCCCTCACTCTAACAAGCAAGTCAGCTTTGGTTAACAACTCCCCGTCAACTTGTCATAACGCGCGGCATGGATTCGGAAACGATCCCACCGCCGGCAGCATGGCTTACATGCCCGGTGGGATGCCGCCGCTTCGGCTTTGCGGGTACGCCCCTCGGCTGATTACCGGCTTTTTTGCGCGTCCCGGCCTTCTTACGGCCGCCGATGTGATTACCACGGCCGCCACTGCCTTTCTTCTTGCCTGCGCCGGTAACACCCGCGGCGCCGCTATTGGCATGCCCATCAGGGCCACATGGTCAATCACCGGTTGCGGGCGCGAAAGAGGATTGCGAAAAAATAAATTTTGGAACTTCGTGCTGCCTGGGCGGCTTCCTACGCCCCCGCGAACCGGCTACGGGTTGATTTCGACGGTGGCGCCATCCGCGACGAGGTTCCAGATCTCGTCCATCTCCGCATCTGCCACGGCGATGCACCCGCGGGTCCAGTCGCGCTCGGGATGCCCGCGCCCGGCAGGGTCTACTCCGTTCGGCAAGCCGTGGATCATGATGTCGCCGCCGGGGTCCACGCCCAGTTCCGCCGCGCGCTGCCGGTCGGCCTGGTTGGGATAAGAGATGCGCAAGGCCAGGTGGTAGGCGCTGCGTGGATTGCGCCAGTCGATGGTGTAGCGGCCTTCGGGAGTGCGTCCGTCGCCTTCCTGCAGCTTGTGCCCCACCGGGTCGAAACCCAGGGCGACACGGTACGAGCGCAGCACGCTGGCGCCCGAGAGCAGCAGCAGTTCGCGCCGGCTTTTGTTGATCACCACGCGGTCCACGCGCGCCACTCCGCATTGCCTTGGCACAACGCCCGCAGTATAGCGCGCCGCCCGCGCCGAACCGCAAACGGATATTCGCATCTATATATAAGGATACGGCGGCAGGCGCCAGGCTTGCCCGTGGCAGGTGCCCGGCGGCGGTTTCGCAAGGTGAACCCTCTGGCCACCCGGCTTGCACCCGGATGCCGCAGTCTGATATAAATGCGCTACGTTCTTCGAGCCATGGTGTCAATTATGTCTGAGAAGAAGAGAATCATCCCGGCAAAGACCGCTGAAACGCGAGTGGGCAAACCCCCAGGACCCAAACCCCTCAGGAACTCCGAACCGGGCGCCGTAGCCACTCAGACCGCCGCCGACACCTCCGTCCCGCCCGCTGACGGCCCCTCTCAACTGGGCAGCTTCGAATCCGCCATGAGGTTGTTTCACGCCCGGCGCTTCGAACAGGCCCGCGAGCTGTTCACGGCGGCCTCCGAAGGATCCGAGCGCGATATCGCCCAGCGTGCGCGCCTGCACATCGCCATGTGCGACCGCCGCCTGCAGCAGGGCGGCCTCAGCCTGTCGTCGGCCGAGGAGTATTACAACTACGGGGTGGCGCTGATCAACACGCGCAACCTGCTGGAAGCCCGCGCCAGCCTGGAAAAGGCCCTGGAGCTGGCGCCCAATACGGACCACATTCACTATGCTCTGGCGCTGGCGCAGGCGCTCAGCGGCGATTTCGCCACGGCTCACCAGAACCTCAAGCGCGCCATCGAACTGGAACCGCGCAACCGCGCCATTGCCCGGCAGGATGCCGATTTCGCGCCGCTGGTCAACCTGCATCCCTTCGACACCCTACTGTATCCGGAGAAGAAGCCCTGGTAGATGGTCCGCGCGGCGCGGTCGATGGAGATGGAAAATTCCCAGCCACTGCGAGTGGTCGCAATCGGCGGAGGCACGGGCCTGTCGGCGCTGCTCTCGGGCCTCAAACATTATGCGCGTCAGGAGAACCTTGCGACGCCGCCTGTGGACATCACCGCCATTGTGACGGTGACCGACGACGGGGGCAGCTCCGGCCGGCTGCGGCGCGAATTCGACGTCCTGCCGCCCGGCGATATCCGCAACTGCATGGTGGCCCTGAGCGAAGATTCGGCGCTGCTCTCGCAGCTCTTCCAATACCGCTTTCCGGCCGGGCGCGGCCTCAAGGGCCATAGCTTCGGCAACCTCTTCCTGATGGCCCTCACCAAGATCATGGGCGATTTTCCGGACGCCGTGAAGGCTTCGGCGGAGGTGCTGAAAATTGCCGGCCGCATCTTCCCCTCCACCGCCGCGAATGTGGCTCTGGAAGCCACCCTGGCGGATGGCAGCACGGTGGTGGGCGAAACCCGCATCAGCCGCAGCCGGCACCGCATCCAGCGCGTGCGCCTGATTCCGCGGAGGGCCCGCCCGCTGCCCGCGGCTCTGACGGCGCTGGCCGACGCCGACCTGATCACCCTCGGCCCCGGCTCCCTCTTCACCAGCGTGGTTCCCAATCTGCTGGTGCAGGGCATTCCCCAGGCCATCCGCCAGTCGCGCGCCGTGAAGGCCTACTTCGTCAACCTGATGTGGCAGCCGGGGGAAACCATCGAGTTCCGCGCTTCCGACCACGTGCGGGCCATCCATCAGCATGCCGGCGGGCGCCTGCTGGATTACGCCGTAGTCAACATCCGGCCCATTCCTTCAGCCATGAAAAAGGCATACGCGCGGGAGGCCATCATGCCGGTGGAAAACGATATCGACGGCCTGTTCAAACTGGGCCTGGAGGTGATGGGCGGCAACCTGGCGCAGTTGAGCGGCAAGGTGCGCCACGACCCTTCGGCCCTCGCCGCCGTGGTGGTGAAGCTGGCGCAGGAGGGCCGGCGCCGCAAGGCCGCGCGCCATAATGGGAAGTGATGCAAATGCCCCTTACCGTTGTGATCCTGGCCGCCGGGCTGGGCACGCGAATGAAATCGCGCCAGGCCAAGGTGCTGCACCGCGCCGGAGGCAAGGCGCTGGTGGAACACGTGGTGGATACCGCGCTGGAGCTGGCCCCGCCCGAGCGCGTCTTCGTGGTGGTGGGACATCAGGCCGAACAGGTCCGCAAGGCCGTGCGCACGCCCGGTGTGGCGTTCATCGAGCAGACGGAGCAGAAGGGCACGGGCCACGCCCTGATGGTGGCGCGCGAGGCGCTGGCGGGGATGCGCGGGTACCTCATGATCCTGTACGGCGATTCCCCGCTGCTGCGCGCCGAGACCCTGCGGCAACTGATGGCCGAAGCCGCCGCGACGGATGCCGCCGGCGTGCTGCTTTCGGCTCATATGGACGACCCCACCGGCTACGGCCGGGTGATTCGCGATGGCCGCGGGCGCGTGCAGGCCGTGGTGGAGCAGAAAGCCGGCACGCCGGAACAACTGGCCCTGCGCGAAGCCAACATGGGCATCTATTGCTATCGCGCGGACCTGTTCTGGAAGCACGTGGACGAGATCCAGCCGGACAATCCGGCGCACGAGTATTACCTCACCGATATGGTGGGAATCCTGCATCGCGCCGGACATGCGGTGGCGGCCATGACCATCGCCGATGCGCGTGAAGCGCTGGGCATCAACACGCGCATCGAGCTGGCCGAAGTGGACGCCCTGCTGCGCGACCGCAAGCGGCGGGAGCTGATGCTGGCGGGCGTTACCATCGAGAATCCCGAGACGGTGACCGTCGATGGCGGCGTGCGGATCGGCATGGACACCGTAATCGAGCCGTTCGCGCGGATTCTGGGCAACAGCACGATTGGGGAGAATTGCCGCGTGGGCGCGGGCGCGGTTCTGATGGACACGGAGCTGGCGGACGAAGTGGAGATCGGCCCGTACACCGTGATCACCGCATCGCGGCTGGCGCGCGGTGCGCAGGCCGGTCCTTTCGCGCGGCTGCGCCCGGGGGCGGAAGTGGAGGAGCGCGCGCATATCGGCAACTTCGTGGAGCTGAAAAAGACGCGCCTGGGCGCGGGGTCGAAGGCCCAGCACCTGGCCTACCTGGGCGATTCGCAGATCGGCCCGGGCGTGAATATCGGCGCCGGCACCATTACCTGCAATTACGATGGCCACTTGAAGCACCCCACGGTAATCGGCGAAGGGGCGTTTGTGGGCAGCAACTCAACCCTGGTGGCGCCGGTTGAAATTGGCGCCGGGTCTTATATCGCCGCTGGATCGGTGATTACCGAGGCTGTGCCCGCCGACGCGCTGGCGGTGGGCCGTTCGCGGCAGGTGAACAAGGCAGACTGGGCCCGCAAGCGGCGCGCGCTGCGCAAGAAGCAGGCGGTGTAAAGCGCCGGGCCGGGTTGGTTTATCTGCGGCTGCCTTTGGCTCGCCGGCCACCAGGTCCAAGGCCGCGCCGCCACAACTCCGTCAGGTTGCGAACGGCCTGCTTGAGCGCCTTGCGCTGGATCTGTAATTCGTCCAATACGCCGATTACTTCCAGAGGTGCCAGCCCGAGTCCCTTGGCGCGCCGCGATAATACTTGGGGCGGCCGGGCCGCGGTCGACCTGCTCCGCAGCGATCCAAAGAGTTCGGGCAAACGTACGCCCAGCGCCCCGGCCACCCGCAGCACCGTGGAGAGCGATACGTTCTTCTCGCCCCGCTCCAC
>Ga0335074_10008521_pt1 | contig 14254 bp, 12 predicted proteins | sample Lox_Sample_23_FD_206715 | JGI IMG/M metagenome (GOLD analysis project Ga0335074, IMG submission 206715) | Soil microbial communities from Loxahatchee National Wildlife Refuge, Florida, United States - Lox_Sample_2.3 | ecosystem: Environmental > Terrestrial > Soil > Wetlands | place: USA...
TTCCAGTTTACCCCGGCGAGGTCCTTGAAACCGAATTTGTCGGCGCCATAGGCGCCGTTCCGCACACCCGTCTCCTGCACCTTATGCCTCCGCTTATGGCCCGCCCGGCCGCTTCGGGCATCAATAGCCACCCCGTGATGTTCGCGGTCGATCGCGCGCCCGGCGAGCGTGCGACCCTATAACGAGCCTCCCGGCATCTGCCAAGGCTGAAACAAGACCGCAGCAACACTGCGGCATCTTCAAGCCTAACCAAAACATACCGTCGCCGTTCCGGCGTTGCAGTGCAGCGAAACGGCGCAAGCTTGATCGAGATTATAGGCCGGCCGGTTGGCGCCTCAAGCCGCTTGCGCCTTTGCCGCCAAAGCAACAAGCGCGCTGCGCAATTGCTGGGCGGTGAGAATGCGCTGCGCAAAGCGCAGGCGCAGCGCCGCATCGCCGCAGGCCAGATCGAGACCCTCGGGATCGAGCCCGGTCAGCCGCCAGGCGCCGTCCGGCGCGCCAAGGAGCCTGGTCGCGTAGAGACGCACGGCCTCGGCGTGGTCGGCGTTCATGTGGGACACCGCGCCGGCCTCGGCCTCGATCAGGTCGGCCGCCCCGGAAATATCGGTGAGCACGTCGGCGGCTGTCAGGTCGGCGGCGCGGGCGAAGCCGCCATTGAGATGCGCCGCGGCGGTGTCGAGCCGCCAGAACGAAAAGTCGCCGAAACCGGCATAGAGCTCGGCTTTGGGATGGCGGGCGAGGAAACGCCGTCGCAGCCGCGCTTCGCCGGGGTCCTCGGGCGGCACGCGCAGGAAGCTGCCGAGCACGGTCAGGCGCGGATGCGCCAGTGGGTCGCCCTTGCCGGTCGCGGCCAAAAGCAGCGAGGCGCGGGGCTCGGCTTCGAGATTGGCGGTGTGGGTCGACAGCCGCGAGATCAAAATGATCGGCGCGCCGTCGCTGTCGGTGCCGACATTGACCAGCGATGCAAAGGGATGGCCGGTATTGCGGTCGATGGTGGCGAGCGCGCCGGCGCGGACGCTGCGCAACAGCTCCTTGGCGAGCCGCTTCGGGTCGAAATCCGGCGCCGGCGCGTTCTCCGGCAGCCGGTCCGGCATGGTTCCCGGCAGCGGCAGTTGGCGCCCGGCAGCGGCTTTGTCGGCATCGGCCATCGCGGTCCCCGCGGCATTTCGGTTGGTTTTAGCACGCAGGGACGGCTTGCGGCGCGGCCGGACATTAGGTCAAACCCGCGCAATTGCCCCTATTTTGCCTTGTCTTGTCACACTTCCGCCCCCACATGGGGTTTGAAAGGTTGCGGGGCCGGGCTTTCGATGCTGCGGCCGACTCATGTAAGAAGGCCGCTATGCCGACAATCGCTCTCGTCGACGACGACCGCAATATCCTCACCTCGGTGTCGATTGCGCTGGAGGCGGAGGGATACCGGATCAATACCTATACCGACGGCGCCTCGGCTCTCGATGGCTTCAAGACCGCGCCGCCCGATCTGGCGATTCTCGATATCAAGATGCCGCGCATGGACGGCATGGAAACGCTTCGCCGCCTGCGGCAGAAGTCGGACGTGCCGGTGATCTTCCTCACCTCCAAGGACGAGGAGATCGACGAATTGTTCGGCCTCAAGATGGGCGCCGACGATTTCATCCGTAAGCCGTTCTCGCAGCGGCTTCTGGTCGAACGCGTCAAGGCCGTGCTGCGCCGCGGCCAGCCGAAGGACGGCACCGCGCCGAAGGAAGCCGACAGCAAGGTGCTGGAGCGTGGGCTCCTGCGCATGGATCCCGAGCGCCATACCTGCACCTGGAAGAACGAGCCGGTCACGCTCACCGTCACCGAGTTTCTGATCCTGCATGCCCTGGCGAGCCGGCCCGGCGTGGTGAAAAGCCGCAACGCTCTGATGGATGCGGCCTATGACGACCAGGTCTATGTCGACGATCGCACCATCGACAGCCACATCAAGCGGCTGCGCAAGAAGTTCAAAGCGAGCGACAACGATTTCGACATGATCGAGACGCTTTACGGCGTCGGCTATCGTTTCAAGGAATAATACGCGCGCGCCCGGGAGCCGGACGCGGACGGCCGGTTCCGACGGTTGAAGCTTTCGCAACGGGCCGCGCCAGAGCATGATCCGGCCAAGTGGAAGCCGGTTTTCCGAAAAGATCATGCTCCACCAAAATGTTGGAGCGCCAATCGATTCCATTTGAAGCGATTGCGCGCTAGTCTCATTGGCCGCCGAGCCGGCCGCTGACTGGGCGGCCGGGGTGCGGTAATAATGGCGTGCCCGCGAGGTGGCGGAGCATGATCGGAACCCCGGCAGACGACGTGCTCGATCGAACCCTAGATCGCCCGGAGTCCGGACCTCTCGCTGCGGCGGAGGCCGAGCCGCGCATCGACGGCCAGATCGAGGCCGAAGCCGGCGGCGCCGGCCTCGACGAGGACGACGCCCGGCCGCAGCCGCGCGGCCTGGCGCGCATGCGCGATTGGCTGCACCGGGCGCTGCAGTTCTTCGCCACGCAGAGTTCGTCGAGCCTGACCCGGCGCATCGTCGTTCTCAATCTCACCGGGCTTGTGGTGCTGTCGATCGGCATCACCTTCCTCTCCCAGTTCCGCAACGGCCTGATCGACGCGCGCATCCAGAGCCTCCTGGTGCAGGGCCAGATCATTGCCGGCGCCATCGCCTCGTCCGCCACGGTGGAAAGCGATTCCTCGATCACTCTCGATCCGGACAAGCTGCAGAACCTGCAGCCCGGGCAGAGCTACGGCCCCAACGAAGAAGCGCTTTACGGCATCTATTTCCCGATCAATCCCGAACGCGTGGCGCCGATCCTGCGGCGGCTGGTGTCGCCGACCAAGACGCGGGCGCGCATCTACGATCGCGACGGCGTCCTCTTGGTCGACAGCCGCAATCTGTTCGGCCGCGGCGACGTGCTGCGCTTCGACCTGCCGTCGCCGACGGCGGAAAAGCCCGGCCTGTTCGAGCGCGCTTTCATTGCGCTGCGGATGTGGCTCGGCCGCGGCGACCTGCCGATCTATCACGAGCTCGGTGCCGGCGACGGCAAGGGCTATAGCGAAGTGGCCCAGGCGCTCAACGGCCACGACGCCAGCATGGTGCGCATCAACGAGCGCGGTGACGTCATCGTCTCGGTGGCGGTGCCGGTGCAGCGCTTCCGCGCGGTTCGCGGCGCATTGATGCTCTCCACGCAGGGCGCCGACATCGACAACATGGTGGAAGCCGAGCGGCTCGGCATTCTGAAAGTGTTCCTGGTGGCCGCCGGCGTCATGATCGTGCTGTCGATCCTGCTCGCCGGCACCATCGCCGAGCCGGTGCGCCGCCTTGCCGGCGCCGCCGAAAGCATCCGCCACCGCATCCGCGCGCGCGTCGAAATTCCGGACTTCACCCGGCGCCGCGACGAGATCGGCCATCTGTCGGGCACGCTGCGCGACATGACCAGCGCGCTCTATTCGCGCATCGACGCGATCGAGAGCTTCGCCGCCGACGTCTCGCACGAATTGAAAAATCCGCTGACCTCGCTGCGCTCGGCGGTGGAGACGCTGCCGGTCGCCAAGACCGAAGAAAGCCGCGGCCGGCTTCTCAACATCATTCAGCACGACGTGCGCCGGCTCGACCGGCTGATCTCGGACATTTCCGACGCCAGCCGGCTCGATGCCGAGCTGCAGCGCCAGGAGGCCGCACCGGTCGACATCGCCAAGCTTCTCAACACGCTGGTCGGCGTCGCCAACGAGGTCAAGCGCGACGACGGCGTCAAGGTCACGCTGCGATTCGAAGGCGGCGGCCCGCGCGTGTTCGAGACGCCGGGACACGATTCCCGGCTCGGCCAGGTCATCGACAATCTGATCGAGAACGCGCGCTCGTTCTCGCCGCCCGGCGGCGCGGTCCGCGTCACCTGCCGGCGGCTGCGCAGTCACATCGAGATCTTCGTCGACGACAACGGTCCCGGCGTGCGCGAGGACGTGCGCGAAAAGATCTTCGAGCGCTTCTATACCGATCGCCCGCATCAGGGCTTCGGCCAGAATTCCGGGCTCGGACTGTCGATCTCCAAGCAGATCGTCGAAGCGCATGGCGGCACGATCCTGGTGGAAAATCGCACCGGCGCGCCCGATGCGGACGGCGTGCCCGAAGTGCTCGGCGCCCGCTTCATCGTCCGCCTGCCGGCGCTGTGATGGCGTCATGGCCGCCGATGGCCGCCGGAACAATCACATGACCTCGCCAACCATCCATGCCTCGGCGGTGCTGGTCGGCGCCCGCGCGGTCTTGATCCGCGGACCCTCGGGCGCCGGCAAGTCGCTGTTGGCGCTGCAACTGATCGAGGCCGGCGCCGCCGGCCAATTGCGGCTGGTTCGGCTCATCGGCGACGATCGCGTGCGACTGAGCGGCGCAGGCGGCAGGCTTGTGGTGCGGCCGGCGCCCGAGCTTGCCGGGCTGATCGAATTGCGCGGCGTCGGCATCCTCCGCCTCGGCCATGAGCCGGCCGGCGTCGTCGGGCTCGTCGTCGATCTCGCCGCCGCCGATGCCGAGCGCCTGCCGGAGCGATCGGCCATCGCGCTCGACGGCGTAGAGGTCCGCCGCTTGGCGGTGCCGCGCGATAAGGCCGCATTGCCGGCCGTTCTGGCGCTTATGGGGCCTTTCGCCGCCGGGGAAATCGCGGTTCCGAACCCGGTTCCCGCGCCCGGGCCGCGCCGCGCGGGCGCCCGCGGCGAATTGGCAATTGGTTAACCATAATCATCCAAGACTATGCCCATATGCCAGATGCCCTCGGCCTCGATGGCCCCGGCGGTCTCGTTGACCCGGCCTATTGCGATGCAGCAAGCTTCAGAAATTGCCCAAAATGCCTCTTGCGCCGTGGCTTCGGATCGTCATGATGTGCAGCCTTTCGTGCGGTGCAACCGGGACGCGCCCGCGGGGAGTTCCATGATTGGTCTTGTGCTTGTGACCCACGGCCGGTTGGCCCTCGAGTTTCGCGCGGCCCTCGAACACGTGGTCGGACCACAGGTGCAGATCGAAGCGGTCACCATCGGGCCGGACGACGACGTCGAAGAGCGCCGCAAGGACATCATTGAGGCGGTGCGGCGCGTCGATAGCGGCGACGGCGTGGCGATCCTCACCGACATGTTCGGCGGCACCCCGTCCAATCTCGCCATCTCGGTGATGAGCCGGCCCAAGGTCGAAGTGCTGGCCGGGATCAATCTGCCGATGCTGGTCAAGCTCGCCAAGGTGCGCGACGAGTGCCCGCTGGCCGAAGCGGTCGCCGCCGCGCAGGAAGCCGGCCGCAAATACGTCACCATCGCCAGTCGGGTGCTCACCGGCAAATGAACGATCAGGCCCACAGCGCCGCAACGGCCGGCGCGGGCCAGGCGTCCGACGGCGCCATCAGCCGCGTATTCGTGATCTGCAATAAGAAAGGCCTGCATGCGCGCGCTTCCGCCAAATTCGTGCAGACCGTCGAGAAGTTCGACGCCGAAGTGCGCGTCTGGCGCAACGGCGAGACCGTCAGCGAAGCCGTCGGCGGCACCTCGATCATGGGCCTGATGATGCTGGCGGCGGCGCCCGGCACCTCGATCACCGTCGAAGCGACCGGCCGCGAGGCGGCTGATGTCGTCGAGGCGCTGGCGTCACTGATCACGTCGCGGTTCGGCGAAGCCGATTGATCCGGGCCTTGAACTAGGATTGGCTGATGAAGCGGAGCGCTTCGCGCAACAAGTCGCCGCCCCGCAAGGTTTCGGCCGGAAAAACACGTCCGAAGGAGACAAAGCAGATGAGCCCCGAACCGACCACCAAAGGCAGCGCCGCGAAACCCGCTGCCACGCCGGCAGCGCCCGCCGCACCCGCCGGTGACACGCGCCAGCCGGCGGCCATCCGCTATGTCGATCGCGCCGATATGGGCGAAACCTTCGCCGACTCGATCACCGGGCTGATCTTCGACGGCCAGACGCTGCGCATCGAATTCGGCGTGACCCGCTTCGACGACGTCAAAGCCAATACGCCGATCTCCGGCCGGCGCTATCCCGCCTGCCGGCTGGTGTTGCCGCCGGCCGCCGCCGTCGACCTGATCAACCGCATGCAGCAGATCGCGGCGGCGCTGACCCAAGCCGGCGTGGTGCGGCAGGCGCCGCGGCCCGGCGCCGCAGCGCCGAAGGCGGACTGATACCTTCACCGTCATTGCCGGCAGCGCGCGGCAATCCCGTCTTTGGCTGAGTCGGGATTGCATCGTCGCGGAGCCGGTCATCGCGCCGCGCGCTGCGCGCCGACCCGTTGGCTCCTCGCAATGGCGCGCTGACCCTTCGCCGTCTTCGCCCGTTTCAGATCGGCGACGAATTGCCGATACGCCGCGCGCTTGTCGGCCTTGTCCCTGATCCGCAGCAGCGCCGACGGATGCACGGTGACGACAAGCGTCGTGCCGTCGGCCATCGCAAGCGGCACTTTTCGCATTTTGGCAATGGTCACCGGCTTGCCGGTCAGGCTGCGCGCCGCACTGGCGCCGAGCGCGATCACGGTGTGCGGCTTGACCAGCTCGCGCTCGGCATCGAGCCAGATCTTGCAGCGCTCGATCTCGTAAGTGTTGGGCCGCTTGTGCAGCCGGCGCTTGCCGCGCATCTCGTGCTTGAAATGCTTGACCGCGTTGGTGACGAAGGTCTCGCCACGATCGATGCCGGCATCCTTCAGCGCGGCATCGAGCACGCGCCCGGCCGGGCCGACGAACGGCTTGCCGGCCAGGTCTTCCTTGTCGCCGGGCTGTTCGCCTACCAGCATGAAGCGCGCCCGCTTCGGTCCTTCGCCCGGAACCGCTTGCTTTGCGTTCCGGTAGAGCGGGCAGCGCCGGCATTCGGCCTCGGCTTGCGCCAGCGCCGCGAGCGATTTGATCGGTCGATCCACGGCTTCGGCCCCGCCTTGATCCATGTTGTCAGAATATCGACGGGCCGGAGAAGTTCGGACAGGGAAATCAGGAAATCTTGGACATAAAGAAATCTTTATGTGTTATTGCCGCTCCGCCGGGGTCCTGCTATGAGGCACGCCGAAGAGCCGCCGCGCCGGCTGTCCAAGCCGCCCTTGGCACGACCTCGCAAAACCGATCGCCACCCCTAGGACCGTCAAAAGGATTGCCATGAGCCCGTCGACCCAGCCGAAGGCCCACGCCTCGTTCACCGACTATGTCGTCAAGGACATCGGCCTCGCCGAATGGGGCCGCAAGGAAATCGACATGGCCGAGACCGAGATGCCCGGCCTGATGGCGACGCGCGAGGAATACGGCCCGAAACAATCGCTCAAGGGCGCGCGCATCGCCGGCTCGCTGCACATGACCATCCAGACCGCGGTGCTGATCGAGACCCTGAAGGCGCTCGGCGCCGATGTGCGCTGGGTGTCGTGCAACATCTATTCGACGCAGGACCACGCCGCCGCCGCGGTCGCCGCCGGCGGCACGCCGGTGTTCGCGGTCAAGGGCGAGAGCCTGAAGGATTACTGGGACTACACCGCCCGGCTGTTCGACTGGCACGGCGGCGGCATGCCGAACATGATTCTCGACGACGGCGGCGACGCCACCATGTTCGTGCACCAGGGCGTGCGCGCCGAAGCGGGCGACACCGTGTTTCTCGATCAGCACAATAACGAAGAGGAAGAAGTCTTCTTCGCACTGATCAAGCGCATGTTGAAAGAGAAGCCGAAGGGCTGGTTCGGCCAGCTCGCCAAGTCGATCAAGGGCGTGTCGGAGGAAACCACGACCGGCGTGCACCGGCTCTACGACATGCAGAAGAAGGGCACGCTGCTGTTCCCGGCCATCAACGTCAACGACAGCGTGACCAAGTCGAAATTCGACAATCTCTATGGCTGCCGCGAGTCATTGGTCGACGGCATCCGCCGCGGCACCGACGTGATGATGGCCGGCAAGGTGGCGATGGTCGCCGGCTATGGCGACGTCGGCAAGGGCTCGGCCGCGTCGCTGCGCCAGGCCGGCTGCCGCGTCATGGTGTCGGAGGTCGATCCGATCTGCGCGCTGCAGGCGTCGATGGACGGCTACGAAGTCGTCACCATGGAGGACGCCGCGCCGCGCGCCGACATCTTCTGCACCGCCACCGGCAATGTCGACGTCATCACCATCGAGCACATGCGCAAGATGAAGCACCGCGCGGTGGTCTGCAATATCGGCCATTTCGACAGCGAGATTCAGGTCGCGTCGCTGAAGAACCTGAAATGGCACAACGTCAAGCCGCAGGTCGACGAGATCGAGTTTCCCGACGGCAAGCGCATCATTCTTTTGTCGGAAGGCCGCCTGGTCAATCTCGGCAACGCCATGGGGCATCCGTCGTTCGTCATGTCGTCGTCGTTCACCAACCAGACGCTGGCGCAGATCGAATTGTGGAACAATCCCGGCAAATACGAGAAGAAGGTCTATACGCTGCCGAAGCATCTCGACGAAAAAGTCGCCCGGCTGCATCTCGACAAGATCGGCGTGAAATTGACCAAGCTGTCCGACAAGCAGGCCGACTATATCGGCGTGCCACAGGCCGGTCCGTACAAGGCGGATCATTACCGGTACTGAGAGCAAACGCGCGACGAAGCAATCCAGCCCGCATCGCTATGGATTGCTTCGCTCCGCCCGCAATGACGTCGATCACCGCCCCGGCAGCGCGGTGATGTGCATCGCCACCGGCGGGCCTGACAGCCCAAGGAACGTGCGGGTGACCGTCAGCCCGGCGGCTTTCACGCCCGGCTGCGCGGCAACCGCGCTTTGGGTTTTCCGGCATGCCGCGTCGGCATCGAGGCAGGCGATCAGCAAGCCGCGCCTGATAACGTCGGCACGATTGCGCGCTGATATCGGATCGCCCATCAGCGGGTCCGCCCCCGGCACATAGAACGGCAGATTGCCGGTGACATCCGGCGAGCCCCAATAAAGCGCGACCGGCTTGCCGGTGAGTGTCCGCGCCGCGCGGGCGAGCTCCTGCGAGGTCGGCCGGTTGGAATCCAGTCCGGCGCGCAGATGCGCGGCGGCGATGATCGGCGAAGCGGCGAGAAAGCCGAGGCTTACCGCGAGCGCCAACAGCCCGGCGACCGCCGCCGCATAGGCATCGACGGCGAGCTTGCGCGAGCCGTAAAGCACGATCGGAAGCAGCGTCCAGTTCGGCAGCGACCAGTCGGCGGTCAGCCGGTAGGGCGACACGAGATTGACCAGCGCCGGCAGGACGAGCGGCACGGCGAACAGGATCAGCGCCTGCCGCCGTTCTTCCTCCGCCGGCCACAGCGTGTCGGCAAGCGCGGCCTTGCTCGGCCGCAACAGCGCCAGCAACACCAGCGGGCCGGCCGCATAGGCGATCGTGCCCAACAGATAGCGGATCGATCGTTCCAGCGCCGTGCCGAACGAATCCGTCGTCATCACGCTCTGCCGCAGGAACGCGTAGTCGGCGCCGCCGGCATGCGTCGCGTACCAATAAAGATGCGGCGCGATCACCACGATGGCGGCGGCCGCCATCAGATAGGGCGCGCGCGAGCCCCAGAACCGCCGCGTCCCCGGCCCGGCGAAGGCCGCAACCGCCATGCCGGCGAGCAGATAGACCGTCCAATATTTGCCGAGCATGGAAGCGCTGGCGCAGGCGCCGGCCAGTAACGAGTCCACCGTGCCGTGGCCGCGCCGCGCGCGCAGATAGAACAACAAGGCCGCGGCCCAGAACGGCAGCATCGCCGTGGAGGCGTTTAGTTCCGCAGTCTTGAAGGTGTAGAGCGGAATGAGAATGAGCGCGGCAAGCCCGAGCAGCGCCTTGTTCTTGTCGAACTGGTCGCGCGCGGTGCGCCAGGCGAGCAGAAGCGTGATCGCCGACAGCAGCACCGCATTGAGGTGCATCGCCCAGTCGGCGCGCGGAAATACCGCGAACCAGGCCATGAACAGCCAGGCCGTCATCGGCGGGTGCTTGTAGCCGAAGGCGAAATGCTGCGCCCACAGCGCCGCCTCGGCGGCATCGTTGCGCAGATCGACCGGCCACAGCGACACGGTGTGGAACGCCAGCCAGACGATGACGAAGGCGGCGAGCACGGCGGCGACGATGCGTCCTTCGCGGCCGCTCTCGACCGCGCGGCGGGCGGGCTCGAGCCAGCGCGGGCCGCCGCGCGTTGAAAGTCCGGCTTCGGTTGGGTTCGGTTGCGTGACGGTCATCAGCGGACGATGCGGGCAGGCGGAATGGTCGGTGCCACAACCGGCACAAATTATGGCTTTTCGCAAGCGCGTTGCTTTTCGCGCGGCCCAGCCTTAAGTGGCGCGATGCACGGCATTCCATCCCCCGCCGCATCGGCATCCGCGGCCGGCGCGCCAGCGCGCGGCGGCGCGGCCGAGGCGGTTCCGGATCTCGCCGTGATCGTTCCGCTCTACCAGGCGCGCGACCGGCTCGCGCCGTTCCTGGCGGCGCTCGCGCCGGCGCTGGCGGGCTTGTCCTGGGAGGTGCTGTTCGTCGACGACAATTCGCCCGACGGCACCGCCGCCGCCGTGCGGGAGATCGCCGCCGCCGACACCCGCGTGCGCTGTCTGCGCCGCATCGGCCGCCGCGGCGCCGCCGGCGCCGGCCTCGAAGGCATGCTGGCGAGCCAGGCGCGCTTTCTCCTCGCTATCGACATCGCCGCGCCACCCGATGCCGCGCGCATCGCCGCCATGATCGAAGCGGCCCGCGCCGGCAGCGATCTTGTCGTCGCCAGCCGCTATGCCGATGGCGCCGGGCATCATTGGTCGCTGGCGCTGGCGCGGCGTCTCACCGGCATCGACCTGCGCGATCCGCTCAGCGGCACGTTCTTGATCCGCCGCGATGCGCTGGACGCGCTGGCGCCGTCGCTGTCGCCGAACCGCGCCAGCCTGCTTCTGGAAATCCTTCTCACCGCGCGCGGCCGGCTGCGCGTCGCCGAGCAGACCGGCCCGGGCGGCGCCGCCGATGATGCGGCGCTCGATGCCGCGATGGCGCTCGGCCTCGCCGAGCATGTGGTGGCGCGGCTGACTTTCGGCACGGTGTCGATCCGGTTTTTGATGTTCTGCCTGGTCGGGCTGTCCGGCGTCGGCATCCATATGGGCATTCTGTGGAGCGGGCTGCGTCTCGCCGCGCTGCCCTTTGTCGCCGCGCAGACCGCCGCCGCCATCGGCGCCATGGCCTGGAACTTCACCCTCAACAACGTCTTCACCTATCGCGACCGCAAGCTCACCGGGCTCGCCTTCGTCGGCGGCCTCGTCCGCTTCCAGTTGATCTGCGCCATCGGCGCCGTCTCCAATGTCGGGGTGGCAAGCTTCATCTATAGCGGCCGGCATAATTGGTGGCTGGCCGGCCTTGCCGGCGTGCTGATGGGCGCGGTGTGGAATTACGCGGTGACGTCGGTCTTCGTCTGGCGCCGCGCCTGATCGGCGTCAAGCACCTCGACGACCGCGGCGAATACTTCATCCACTTCGATCGCCCGCATGCAGACATTGTCGGTGCAGGCGGTCTTGCGGTGATTGTGGGCGCTGACGCATGGCGAGCAGGCAAGCCCGGCATAGAGCGCGCGCGCATTGCCGAGCGGCTTGTAGAGATGCGGCGTCTCCGGCCCGAACAGCACGATGGTCGGCAGGCCGGACGCCGCGGCGAAATGCGCCGGACCGGAATCGTTGGTCACCATCAGCGCGCTCTCGGCATAAAGCGCCGGCAGTTCGGCAAGCTTGGAGTGCCCGGCGAACGACAGGCAGCGCGGCCCGTTGGCGGCGGCGAGCCGCTCGGCCTCGGCGCGCTCCTCCGGCGCGCCGGTGATCAGCACGAACGCGTCGTCATGGGCCGAAAGGATGCGGCGGATCAGTTCCTCGAACCGTTCCGGCATCCAGCGCCGATGCGGCAACAGCTCGCTGGCATTGGGATTGATCAGCACCAGGCGATGCCGCGCCGGGTCGAACGGCGACAGCGCGCGGATGCGCGCCACCACCGCCGCGCGGGCCTGTGCGCTCGCCGGCGCGATGGCAGCCTCGATCTCGCCGTCGCCGATGAATGTCTTGGAGTACGGCACGGTCGGCGCCGGCGCCAGCAGCGCGTCGATGAGCGCGATGAAATTCTTGGCGATGTGCAAATGCGGATTATAGGCGACGCGATGCGTAAGCATCTCGCCGCGATACAATCCCTCCTGATGGAAGCGGTAGAAGCCGATGCGGCGCGCGGCGCCGGACAGCCCGCTCAAAAGCGCGGTGAAGCGCGAAAACAATTCGAGGTCGATGACGGTGTCGATGCGGTTGCGCCGCGTCCAGAAAAGAAAGCGCAGCGAATCGCGCGCGATCGCGAATATCGAGGCGTCGGAAATGGTGAAGATGCGGTCGGGCGCAAACGTGCCGAGAAGCTCGAGCGAGCCGACATTGCGGGCGAAGATGACGAAGTAAAGTTCCGCCGACAGCCGCTCGCGCGCCTTGCGCATGGCGGGCTCCGCCAGGACCGTCGTGCCCATTTCCGACAGCTCGACGAACAGAATGCGGCGGACCGGCTCGCCCCGCCGCCCCCTGAGACGGTCGGCGAGCCTGACCAGGACCGTGGCGGCGGCGCACAGCGGCACGCCGGCCAGCCGGTCGATCCGGCGCATGGTGTCGATCTTCATCGGCCGGTTCTAGCGCGCCCGGCTCCGGTTGGGGAGCCATGAGGGGCGGCTGAGGGGGAGGGCCGGGCGGTGTGGCAGCTTGCCGCTCGCTTCCCTCGATGTTATCTGCCCGCCATGACCGCGACGCCCATCGATCGCATCCGCAATTTTTCGATCATCGCCCATATCGACCACGGCAAATCGACGCTCGCCGACCGGCTGATCCAGCTCACCGGTGGGCTCGAGGCGCGCGAAATGGTCGAGCAGGTGCTCGATTCCATGGATATCGAGCGCGAGCGCGGCATCACCATCAAGGCGCAGACCGTGCGGCTGAAATACCGCGCCCGCGACGGCAAGGATTACGTGCTCAACCTCATCGACACGCCCGGGCATGTCGACTTCGCCTACGAGGTCAACCGTTCGCTCGCCGCCTGCGAGGGCGCGCTCTTGGTGGTCGACGCCAGCCAGGGCGTCGAGGCGCAGACGCTCGCCAATGTCTACCAGGCGATCGACAACAACCTCGAAATCGTCCCGGTGCTCAACAAGGTCGATCTCCCGGCCGCCGAGCCCGACAAGGTCAAGGAGCAGATCGAGGACGTCATCGGGCTCGATGCCTCCGATGCCATTTTGATTTCGGCCAAGACCGGGCTCAACGTGGCCGAGGTGCTCGAAGCCATCGTCACCAAGCTGCCGCCGCCGAAGGGCGACGCCAATGCGCCGTTGAAGGCGCTCCTGGTCGACAGCTGGTACGACGCCTATCTCGGCGTGGTCGTGCTGTTCCGCGTCGTCGACGGCGTGCTCAAGAAGGGCCAGCGCATCCACATGATGGGCACGGATGCGAGCTACGAGGTCGACCGCGTCGGCGTGTTCACGCCCAAGCGCGTCGAGCTCGACGAGCTCGGCCCGGGCGAGATCGGCTTTCTCACCGCCTCGATCAAGGAAGTGGCCGACACCCGCGTCGGCGACACCATCACCGACGAGAAGAAGCCGGTCGCGGCGCCGCTGCCGGGCTTCCGCCCGGCGATCCCGGTGGTGTTCTGCGGCCTGTTTCCGGTCGACGCCGCCGATTTCGAGGCGCTGCGCGCCGCCATGGGGCGGCTCCGCCTCAACGACGCGAGCTTCAGCTACGAGATGGAAACGTCCGCCGCGCTCGGCTTCGGCTTCCGCTGCGGCTTCCTAGGCCTCCTCCACCTCGAGATCATCCAGGAGCGGCTCGAGCGCGAATTCAATCTCAATCTGATCGCGACCGCGCCGTCGGTGATCTACAAGATCAAGCTGCGCAACGGCAAGGAACTGGAGATCCACAATCCGGTCGACATGCCGGACCCGAACCACATCGAGGAAATGCAGGAGCCGTGGATCGAGGCGACCGTCCTGACGCCCGACGAATATCTCGGCGCCGTGCTGAAACTCTGCCAGGACCGCCGCGGCGAGCAGAAGGAACTCACTTACGTCGGCAACCGCGCGCTGGTGAAATACAATCTGCCGCTCAACGAAGTGGTGTTCGATTTCTATGACCGGCTCAAATCGGTGTCGCGCGGCTACGCCTCGTTCGACTATCACCTGACCGACTACCGGCCGTCCGATCTGGTCAAGCTGCAGATGCTGGTCAACGCCGAGCCGGTCGACGCGCTCGCCATGCTGGTGCACCGCACGCGCGCCGAACAGCGCGGCCGCGCCATGGCGGAAAAACTCAAA
>Ga0335074_10008522_pt1 | contig 14254 bp, 11 predicted proteins | sample Lox_Sample_23_FD_206715 | JGI IMG/M metagenome (GOLD analysis project Ga0335074, IMG submission 206715) | Soil microbial communities from Loxahatchee National Wildlife Refuge, Florida, United States - Lox_Sample_2.3 | ecosystem: Environmental > Terrestrial > Soil > Wetlands | place: USA...
CCGATCGCGCCCCAGATCGAGTCGATCAGCGCCTGACCGCACCCCCAGGTCAGATGGAAGCGCGGCACCGAGTTGCCGTCGCCGTAAACCCCGCGCTCGGCCCAGTTCACGACCGGGAAGAAGCGCACGCCGTAGCGCTTCAACCACCCACCCACGTCATCGCGCGCGCGTGACACGTACTCTTCTGCCCACCGTCGCGGCCACTCGTCGCCGTCCTCGAACTCCGCCACGCGCAGCCAGTCCTCCAGGGCCAACTCCACGCTGTCACCAACGCGCGAGAACCGCTGCTCCGAGGTGTCGACCATGAACATCCCACCGAACGCCTCGCGGGCCAGCCCGCCGACCTCGTCGGGTGCGCACCGATCGACCAGCAGCACGCGCAGCTTGCGCTGCTCGAGCAACTCGAGCGTGGTCACGAGGCCCGCGAGTCCGGCTCCGACGACGATCACGTCCACACTGGTTGGTCTGGCCACGGGCGGAACCTTAGTGTTCTCCGCTGTAAGCACCGACGGCACACGAGCCGGCGTCTGAATTCTCCGGCTGCTCGGCCGGCGGAAGACTGAGTCGCGTCTACGATTGGGTTGTGAGCGCCCAGGCCCAGCGTGTCCCCGGTGGGGTGGTGCACAAGCTGCCCGCGGATCTGCGCACGGCATTGATCGCAAACGCGACCGCCCTCGACCGGTGGAAGGACATCACGCCCCTGGCCCGCAACGAGTTCATCTGCTGGGTCGAGGACGCCAAGCAGGCCGAGACCCGGGAGCGCCGCATCCGGCGCACCCAGGAGGAGCTCGAGGACGGTATGCGCCGTCCGTGCTGCTGGCCGGGATGCAAGCACCGCGAGCGCAACGGCCAGGCCTGACGCCCGAGCTAGGTCCCTCGATTACCCGCCACCGCTCGCAGGTGACGGAACGGCTTTCCGTCGCGCAGCTCACGAACGACACCCTCCACGAGCCCGCCGTCGGGGAGCGGGCGCCCGTCGGTCACAGCGCTCACCACCTCCCGCTTGCGCTGGATCAGCCGCGCCATCGTTTCGTCGATCGTCTCGGCGGCGAGCAGATACCAGGCCGTGACCGCGTCCCGCTGTCCGATCCGGTGGCAGCGGTCCTCGGCCTGGTCGTGCATCGCCGGCGTCCATTCCAACTCGAGGAAGACCACATTCGAGGCGCGGGTGAGGGTGATGCCCTGCGCGGCGACGCGGGTGGCGCAGATGATCAGCTGCGGTCCGCCGGTCTGCTGAAAGGCCGCGATCGCCTGGTCGCGAGCGGTGATCGAGTCCTGTCCGAGGAGATGCAATGCGTCCGGGAAACGGTGCAGCACCGCGAGTTGTACCTCGACGTGCCGCGCGAATACGACGAGCGGCTCGCCGGAGTTGAGGAAGTCGTGAATCCACGCGAGGGCGGCCGCGAGCTTGCCGCGTGCCGCGAGGCGCTGCAGCGTCGTCAGCTGCGCGAGTCGCTCGGCCCGCAGCGTCGCGGCGATCTTCGCGTCGAGCGTGCCGAGGTCAAGCGGCTGGCTGCGAAGCCACTCGATCACATCGTCCTCGGCGAGCCGGTATTCGGCCTCGTTCGTGAGTCCGACCGGAACAACGACCTGGCGTTTGGCCGGAAGCTGAGGCAGCACCTCGGATTTCAGCCGGCGGACAAAGCAGTGCCGGCGCAGATGCCAGTGGAGCCGCTCCTCGTTCAGTTCGCCGTCGAACTGGCGGCTGAAGCTGGCGCCCGAGCCGAAGTCCTGCATCCGTCCGATCACCCTAAGCTGCGGGATCAGCTCCTCGGCGTGGTTGAGCACCGGGGTCCCGGTGAGCGCCAGCCGGAGGGCATCAGAGGCGATCACATCTGCGAGCTTGCGGACCGCCTGGGTCCGCTTCGCCTGCGGGTTCTTGACGTAGTGGGACTCGTCCGCGACGAGCGCCTTTACCGCCCGTCGGCCCAGGCTCTGACGGTGGGCCGCGACGATCTCGTAGTTGAGGATCGTCAGGTCCGCGCGTGGCGGCACGGTCGCTCGGCCGGCGACCACCGCCACCGACCGATGTGGCAGCCAGCGAGCTGCCTCACGCGCCCAAGTCAGCTTCATCGACGCCGGACACACGACCACGGCGGGAAAGGCGTCGTCGGCTTCGAGGATGGCCAGCGCCTCGACCGTCTTGCCGAGCCCCTGCTCGTCTGACAGGAAGCAGCGGCGAGCCTCGAGCGCGTACCGGACCGCCGCCCACTGAAACGGCGCCAGACGCCCTCCGAGGCGACCAGCGATCTCGTCGATCGGAGCGGCCTCAGTCGCACGGGACGCGGCGACTGCCTCGCTCGCGGCCCGGCGCTCGGCGACGAGCGCGGACAGCTGCTCGGCGGCGCCTGGCGCAACCTCCACCCGATGGAGGGTGATGAACGCATCGAGCTCGTCGGCGACCCAGGGGTCGAGCCTCAATTCATTGCGGACCGCCCCTGGGAGCTGCGCGAACGCCTCCGCCACGTCGTGATCCCAGAGCACCTGGAGCGAGAAGCGCTCGCCTCCGAACACCGTGCCGAAGACGAGCCGCGACGGCGGTGGCGTCTCGCCGGCCTCGATGCAATCGAGGCAGCGGATCGCGTGCAGGCTGAGACGGCTGGCATCCAGCTCGGCTAGGACCGTGGCTGTCTCCGCCGTCATCGGCACGAGCGCGCGACCTCCGTGCTCGACGATGCTGTCCCGCAAGCCGGCCGGAGGCGAGCCGGCCAGCGTGTCAAGTGTCCACCAGCCGCGACCGTCGTAGCTGGTGGTGCGCACGTGGCCGATCCATCGGTCCGATACGGCCGCGAGCCACGCATCGACCTCCGGGGTGCACGTCAGCTCGGGATAGAGGTCGAGGATCTTCCGAAGCTTGACCGACACCCAGTCGTCCGCCGGCGCCGACCACTCGCGGGTGGCCCAATCGAAGCGCCGGTTCGGCAGCGCGCGGACGGCGTTAACGCGATGCGCGTCGTACGGGAACGCGAGCACCACCGTCATTCCACCCTCGCCGTCGGGGCGCAGTGACACGTTCGGCTGGTCTGGGACCGTCTTCACGTCGCGGCCCACGTTAGCTTCAGCGATCCCGGAAGGGCCCAGCTCCGCGTGAGTCGCCGAACCGACCCAGACCACCCTCGATTGGCATCAGCGGAATCAGGCTTCCCCCGCGGGACGGTCAGCCGCCTCTTTCGACGTCACGTCAGCACCGTTGCCCGCTGCCAGCTCGAGGATGGCGGCGGCGGTGACGCTAGCGTCTCCGCGCGGTCCGCTCAAGCTGAGCGCCTGGCCGCTGAGCCGGGTAGCGGCGGCGATCGAATCGCCCGGCCGGGAGCGGGCAGGGACCGTGTTGTCGATCAGCGCGAGCGCCGCCTCCCCCGCGGTCAGTAGGTCCGGCCGCCAAGTCGCGTCCCGTTCAAACTTGGTCGCGATGATCAGGCGCGCCGGCACCGGCGCCGTGCCGATCTGCTCAGGAGGGACGCTCGCGTCTGGTAGGAGCCGCGAGGTGGTCGGGTCGAGGCGCAGCGAGATCGGCTTCGGGAAGGGATGGATCATCCCGTTTGGATCGACGACGGCGTACTCGTCGGACAGGTAGGTCGCGCCCGCCCGCACAAGGGCGTGGACCAGCGTCGACTTGCCGGTCATGCTGCGGCCCGGGATCACGATCCCAGCCCCGCCGACGGCGACCACGCCGGCGTGGATGAACACGCGGTCGGGGGCATGCTCGGCGAGGTGGTGGCGGATCGTGCCCGACAGGACGAAGAGTCCACCATCACGGCTCCCGGTAGCCGCTACGGTGCCGTTGTTGACCGTCACCTTGCCATCCTCAGTGATCCCGAACGTGACCGACACCGGGCCGTCCCCGTGGGCGCGCCAGCCGGGGGGCAGCCCGTCAGCTGCTTCCAGGAGGAGCTCGGCGTCGCTGGCGATGACTCGGGCGACCAGGCCGAAGGCGATGAACTCGAGGCTGTGGGTGGTCAAGGTCCGGTGATCCTAGGCACCGGCGCCTGATGGAGGCGGGAGCCCGCCAGCTCAGGTCGTCCTCGACGACTCTGCACCGGCAAGCGGAACGGATGGGATGACGCTCGAGGAGCTCGGGCGCGCGCTGCAGCGTCAAGCCATACGCACGGGCAGCGGTCCGTTGCGTCCCGTGTGGGCAGCGACTCACCGCTGCGTGATCTGGGCGGTCGCCATTTGGGTGAGCGGCGGTCTGCGCGATTGCCGTACCTACTTGAAGGGCGGGTTTGGTTTTGGTCAGCCGGTATACGGGCTCTCCGACATCGACATGATCGTCGTGACCGACGGCGATCCGGCGTCTCCGGGCAAAACGCGTGGGCGGATGCTTGAACGCTGGCGTCGCCTGACCGTTCGGTTTCCCACCCTCAAGGACCTGTTTCAGCTGTGGATGTATGAGGAGGCCGACCTGCGCCGGATGGACGGCACGACGTACCTCAGCTTCAAGCAGCCGGCCCCAGACGACGAGCTGCCGTCTGCGCCCGCTTTCCTGGGCCGCGGGGCACCAAGCGACCCGATGGCGCTGCTCGACCGGCCGGGCCTATATGGCCCGCGGCGCGACTGGCGCCGGCTCGGCTGTCCGAGACGGCCGCCGGCTCCGATCTGCGATCTCCCTGCTCAAACGATGTTCGCGTGGCTGGAGCTCCGCTTCCTGTGGACACTCGCGTTCCTGACTGTCGTCGATCCGACGGGCGACAGCGCCGCCTACACGTGTCAAAAGCTCGTTGCCGACTCTGCCCGCATCCTCCTGTGGCTTCGTTTCGGCGAGCGGACGTTCGATCGCGAGGAGACGCTCAGGAGAGCGTTACGCCGGATGCCGGAAGAGGAGCGAGCGCTGCGCAAAGCAATCGACCTCGGGCGCCAGTTGCCGCACCGTCCCAGGCCTCCAATCGACGATGCGCTCCCCTTCCTGGTGCGCACGTCCTCCACCATCGCCGAGCACCTGACCTCCGCGGCCGATCGGGCAAGCGCGACCGAGGTCAGACTCGCCTGGGACGAACCGCACCGGCTCCTGCTGAGCGATGAAGCGATCGTGCGCGCAAGCACGCTGGTCACCGGCGGGCACCGACCTGCGCTTGTCCCGCTCGCCGACTGGCGCGCGCGGGCGGTCCCCCAAATGCTCGATCCGGCGCTGGCGGTCGTCCCGGGAGACCCTGGAGATCCGCAACGGCTGCGCGAGTTGGCCCAGGCGAACAGCATTGAGCTCTTTCCGGCGCTCCGAACGAACGGAATCCTGGTCCTCCCGATTCGCGACGCCTGGGACCACGGCAGGCTGCGGGGCATCGAGTGGGCCGGAAGCGATCCCGTATCGATTGCGCTCGTGGATGGCGCCACGACCGCATCGTTCCCCAATCTTTCCGGCTGGTCGGCACGTGACTGTGCTCGACGCGCGCTCGACGAGCACCGCGGCTGGCTTGGACTGGGCGCGGGCGCCGGCGGCGTCCTCCCGTACTGGATCAAGGGGAACACGTGGCCCGAGGTGATCGAGCTCGCCGGACTGTTCACGGCCGCCCGTGCTGCGATGTTTGCCGACAGCCTCGAGGCTGGAGATCCTGAGCTCCAGCTCACCGCGGCGACAATTGCCGGCCGGCTGGCCGAGTACGGGACGGCGGCGGGAACGGCCGCGAACGCTGCCTATGAAGAGCTGAGCGACTGCAGCGGGCACACGCGGGCGCCCAATCCCCATATCGTCAGCGCACTTCGCGAGGTGGTGCAAGCGTTACCTGGATACGCGTCCCCAGCCTCAGGTGGCGCGCGACAGATCAGCTGAGGCTCGCGTTGGTACGTTTCCGCGCCATGAGCGCAGCTCAAGTCGTCTCCCGGCGCTGGCGCGACGGTGGGTTCGCATGAAGGTCGCGATTGTCACGTGGAGATTTCCGGAGTACAACGAGCCTTACACGATCGACCAGGTGGTCGGCTTGGTCGAGCGAGGGATCGACTGCGAGGTGCTCACCGTTGAGGTGGCCACCGACGCTCCGGTCCCGCCGCAGTTACAGGACCGGATCGTGATCCGCGCCGCCGGGAGCCGCGTTCGCACCTGGGGGCCGCACCGTTGTGCGCTGGTCAACACTTCAGCCGATGTCATCCACTTCCAGCACGTCGGCCTCGCCCTTCAATTCCAGAGCTTGCTCTCACAGGTTCACGCGCCGAAGGTGGTGAGCTGCCGCGGGTCCGACGTCCTGGTCCAGTCGATAGACGAGCCCTGGGTGATCGAGCGGCTGAGATATGTCTTGCCGCGAGTCGACCGGATTCATTGCGTGTCACAGGACTTGGTCGACCGTTGCGCATCCTTTGGCGCGCGCTCCGAGCAGCTGTTTGTCGGCCGCACCGGCGCGAACCTCGAGATATTTTCTCGGCAGGCCGAGAGCATCCGGCCGGACGGTGCGGGGCTTCGCCTCATCAGCGTGGCCCGGTTGCATTGGGTAAAGGGATTCGAGTACGCGGTGAAGGCGGTGCGGCTGCTTCGCGAGGCAGGTCAACGCATCACGTATACGATCGTCGGGCCCGATTACGGCGCCACCGCTGCGATCCGCTTGGCGATCCGTGACTATGGGCTCGAGGATGTCGTGAAGGTTGTGGGTCATCTCCCGCCGAAAGGCGTCCGAGACATGCTCGCGGGGGCGGATGTGTTCGTACAGCCGAGCCTCAGCGAGGGCACTCCGATCGCGGTCATGGAAGCGATGGCGATGGCGCTGCCGGTCGTGGTCACGGACGTGGGGGGCACCCGGGAGATCGTCGAGGACGGGGTCCACGGTCACGTTGTGCCCTCGCGCGACCCGGCTGCGATCGCAGTCGCGGTCGAGAAGCTGCTTCCAGGCGCAGTGCGGCGCCGGATGGGCGACGCCGCGGCCGAGCACGCGCGCCGCAATTTCGATCACGACGCCGAGGTGGACCGTCTCGTCGGAGTTTTCGAGAGCCTTGTCTCGCCAGAGACGGCGAGCCAGGCTCTGCCGATCCGCCCGGGTGACGATCTCCTGAGCGTCGTGGTTGTCGCTCACGACGCCGGCGCGACGATCGACGACCAGCTCAGAGCGCTGTCGTTTCAGCAGTACGAGGGCAGCTGGGAGGTCGTGATCGTCGACATCGCCAGCACCGACGACACCCGCAGCCGGGCCTTGGCGTGGCGGGATCGACTACCCGGGCTGCGCGTTGTCGATGCTTCGATCACTCAGCCAATCGGGTGGGCGCGCAACATCGGTGTGCAGGCCGCCCGGGGCGAACACGTGGTCATGTGCGACGCCGACGACGTGGTGGCTCCCGGCTGGCTGTCGGCTTTCGCCCAAGCGTTGCGGAATGACCCGCTCGTCTTTGGAGCTCTTGAGTGGTCGATGCTCTCGCCGCCGAGCGTCAGTCGCGAGCTGGACGGGGCGCCGCCAGACCCGACCCGCAACTGCGGATTTCAGCGCGGAGCCTTCGACCGAATCGGCGACTTCGACGGCGAGCTTCGCCAGACGGACGATCTCGACTCGAACTGGCGGGCAGTTTCGGCTGGGCACGAGCCCCGCTTCGTGGCCGAAGCCTTAGTCCACTGTCGCCCCCGACGGAAACTCTCCGCCCGTCAGCGGGTGATGATGCTGTGAGGATCCTGTTCGCAGGTAAGCAGCACTTCCATGTTGGCGGGGTCGAGACGAGTACAGACCAGCTCGCGCAACGCCTGCTCGCTCGGGGTCACGCCGTGGCGGCGGTGGCGGCTCCGCGAGTCGACAGCCCCTCGGGTGCAAGTCGGATCGAGGAGGTCTCCGGGTACGGGTACCCGGCCTTTGCCGCCCACCGGATGGCGCCGGGGGAAGCACTGGCCGAGGCTCGGTCACGGTTCGCCCCCGACGTGGTCGTCGTCAACGCCGGAGGAAGGTGGTTCCACGACTGGACCCGGCCGTTGGTGGCTGGTTGTCGTGATCTCCCCTGTGTCCTCTATGTCTGTGACCGGGAGGCGGTCGAGCTGCTGGCGGGTGGCGCCGTGGCGCCAGATGTGGTCTGGAGCGTGGCGGACAGTCATACAGCGGCGGCGCGCGCCGTCTGCGAAACGCATGTGATCACGATTCCCTCGCTCGTCGAGCCCGACCTTTACCGGACCGAGCCCACTGGCGAAGTGGTGCTCTATGTCAACCCGGTGAAGTCCAAGGGCGTCCGGATCGCGATCACCCTGGCGGCGGCGCGGCGCGATATCCCGTTCATCTTCCTGCGCTCGTGGGGAGTGTCCGACCGGGAATCCATCGAGCTGCAGCGCATGGCTAGCGCCCTCGGCAACATCGATGTTGCGCCGCCAACGCCCGACCCGCGCGAGTACTTTGGTCGAGCCCGCTTGCTGCTCGCTCCATACGATGACTTTGGGCGCCCTCGCGTGATCGCCGAGGCCCAGCTGAGCGGCATCCCAGTGCTTGCCCTCGACGAAGCCGGACTCCGCGAGGCTGCCGGGGAAGGTGGACTGTTCGTTGCGCGCGATGCGCCGGTCCCGGAATGGATCGACGCTCTCAGCGCACTGTGGGACAACGCCGCCGAGCACGACCGGTTGGCCGCTGCCGCCCTGACCCATAGCCAGCGGCCCGAGATGAAGCCCGACGCGATCGTTGCAGCCGTCGAAGCGGGGCTCGCGGACGCGGTCGAACGCTTCAAGGGGAGATTGGATCGCCGCCGGCGACAGCCGACGATGGTGAGCGTGGTGCTCCCGGTCCACAACGGTGCGGACACGATCGGCGACCAGCTCGAGGCGTTGGCCGGTCAGACGTATAGCGGGCCCTGGGAGCTGATCGTCAGCGACAATGGGAGCACCGACGGGACCCGCGGCCGCGTCGCCTCTTGGGAAGGCAAGATTCCAGCCAAGCTCCGGATCGTCGATTCATCCGAACGACCGGGCGCCGCTCATGCACGCAATGTCGCCGTTCAGTCCGCGTCTGGCGAGTACATCCTGTTCTGCGACGCTGACGACGTGGCCAACCCGGAATGGATCGAGCGGATGGTCGAAGCGCTCAACAATCACGAGATCGTCGCGGGCCTCGGCGAGATGCGCAGGTTCAATCATCCAGACCAGTACGAGTGGATGGGCGACGTCGAACCGGCCGACCTCGTGGCCCAATACCGCTTTCGCGCGGTCTTCTCGACCTACAACCTCGGGGTTCGACGTCAGGTGGCTCTGGCCCTCGGGGGCTTCGATGAAGCGTTCTTGCGCGCCGAGGACACCGACTGGTCGTGGCGGGCGCAGTACGCCGGGTATGACGTCTGGTTCGAGCCAAGCGCCATCGTCCATATCCGGCTCCGGTCCAACCTCTGGGCCGTCGCCACCAGGTGGTTCAGAGGTGGCGTCTCCGAACCATTGCTTTATGCCCGCCACAGGGAACGAGGGTTGGACGCCGAACGGCTCGGCGACGTAGCTCGTGAGTGGTGGGGGCTGGCGCGCAACGCACGGACGGCCCTGCGCCATCCGGAAGCGCACCATGGATGGACTGCCAAGACCGCGCAACGCGCAGGCCGGTTCGTGGGGTCAGTGCGCCACCGTACGATCTTTCTCTAGGCGCCTGCGGAAGGGCTGGGTCTTGGCCAAAGTCCTGTTCATCTGCCCGGTGCCGCCTCGGCCCTCCGACAACGGCCTGGCGATGCGAGCATCGGTGAGCCTCGAAGGCCTCCACCGATCCCACCATACGAGCGTCGCGGTCGTCGGCGGGGATGGTAGGTCCGCAGGGTGGGCCCGTGGCAATTCCTCGGGTGTCCTCGAGCTGGCGGTTGACGGAAGCCGCGCAGCGGCGCTGAGCTGGCTGAGCACCGCACGCGGCCGGGACGCAGCCGCCGCTGGGCTGCCCGACCTCGTTCGCCAGAGGCCGCCGGTGATCGGAGATCGGATAGCCGAGGCGTTCGGATCATCGTTCGACGCGATGCTCGTGATGCGGGTGGGTCTGGCGGGCGTCGCATTGCCCTTTCTCGAAGCCGGGATCCCGGCCTTGCTCGACGCCGACGACGACGACGCGTCGGCACTGCGCTCCATGGGTGCCTTCGATCCGGCCCGCGCGGCGCGCGCGGCCAGCTACGAGAGCTTCCAGCGCGTGGTCTTGCCGTGGTTCGACCATGTCTTGTTCGCGTCGCCGCGTGACGCCGTACCTCCGAACATCCATCTCCCGAACGCGATCCGCATTCCGCCGACATGGACTACCCGGACCGGCGGTGCGCCGCTGGAGTTGTTGTTCGTCGGTACCTCGGGGTACGGCCCGAATCGAGACGCGATGCGCCGCCTGCGTGACCGAATCATGCCGGCGATCGCCGCGAGAGGCCTCGAAGCCCGCCTTCACCATCCCGGTCTCGGCGTCGACTTGGAGCCGTACTACCGGCGGGCGCACATCGCCGTCGTACCGCTCCGGTCCGGTGGAGGGACGCGAATCAAGATCCTCGAGGCGTTCGCACACGGCTGCCCGGTGGTCACCACGCCGACCGGAGCGCAGGGGCTCGCGGTCAGCGACGACCGGCATCTCGTCGTGACCCCCGCTGATGACGACGACGATGCGTTTGCCGACGCGGTGGTCAGCTTGGCCTCGGACGACGACAGGCGAACTCGCCTAGCGGCGGCTGCCCGTCGCCTTGTGAGCGAACGTCACGAGCGGGCGGCAGTTGGCAATCAGCTGGCGGGCCTGATCGACGAGATCGCGAAACCGCGCCTGCTCTCGCCAGCACCGGCCGCGGACTCAGATCACGACGCGCCGACGAAACGCTGAGCTAAGACAGGGCCTTGGCGTCTGCCGACTCTGGGAGGACGCCCAACGAGAGCGACGCCACGATCGGTACCGCCGCCACGCCGAGGGACATCCGTTTCATGAACTCACGTCGGCTCGGCTCCATGTCCGAGAACTGCGTGTCGATGTCGTCGCCTTTCGCCACTCGAACTCCCTCCTCTCGGTGCGCGGATCCTACCAACGGGCGTGTCGGCCTACAAGGTAGCGCGACGAGAGCCACCCGGCAGAGGTGACGCCGGGCTACACGATTATCCCCGCGTCCCGAAGCTCGCCGATGCACGTGTGGACCTTGGCGGCGGACACGGCGTCCGGCCCGAAGACGGTCGCAATCCCATCGACGATGGCCTTTCGGTCTCGGACCCCGTCGCACAAGGTGAACACCACGGCAGCGGTGCCGTTGAGAAAGTGGACGCCATCGCGGTCGTCGTACACGACCAAGCCATCCTTGACCTCGTTGATCTCGAGCCCCTCGACAGCGCGAGGCTTTTCACTCGCGAGACGGTCACCGCGCAAGGCCATCTCGGCTGAACGCTACCAAGGGGTACGATGCTGCGCTACAGCGGCATGAGAAGGATCATCGCGTTCAGCCTGTATGGCACGTGGGCGAAATACACGGTCAACGCGGTGATCAATTGCATGCTGGCGCCGGCCGTTTATCCCGGCTGGGTGTGTCGGTTCTACCTTGATGACACAGTGCCGCCGGGGATCGTGGCGCTGCTTGGGTCCTTCGAGCACGTCGAGCTGGTGGAGATGCCGCGCCACCAGGATGCCGGCGCGATGTTGTGGCGCTTCCTGCCCGCCGGTGAGACCGGGGTGGATGCGATGATCTCACGGGACGCCGACTCATGGATGGGTTCGCGGGAGGCCGCCTGCGTGCAGGACTGGCTGGCAAGCGGCCGGGAGTTCCACATAATCCGTGACCACTGCTACCACCGGCAGCCGATAATGGGCGGGCTATGGGGAGCGCGTGGCGGCGCGCTGCCGGAGATGGCCAAGTGGGTGGCGGACTTCTCCCGTTACGGGACGCGCGACCAGCGCTTCCTGGCCGAGCGCGTCTATCCGCTCGCGGTCAGCCGCTCCCTGATCCATCAGGGAGAGCAACACGATCGGCCTGGCCAGATCGCCGCTGGATTTCACGACGGGGCTGTGCCGATTCCCGCCTACGAGGAAATCGACGAGGCCATACCCGGGCTTTCGTTCCTCGAAGCCCACCGTCTGAACGGGTTTCTGTGCTCGCGCTGCCTGCGAACTCATCCGAGCTTCGCCGGTGGCAGTCTGGGGCGGTTCCCCGTGCGGGCCGTGGAAGAGGTACGCCGGCTCGCCCGTGAGCGTGGGCTGCCGCCTGAGGGCATCCACGGCCTCGGCGGTCCCGTGGAGCGGATGCCGCCCTGGGCGGTGGAAGCGGTGCGGCAGCTCGCCCATGAGCGAGGGTTCTCGTCCGAGGACGTTCCCGGGCTGCCCCCGCCCCCACGCCCGGAGCGGCTCACCTCACGGATACGGCGACGCGTAGTGCAGAGTCGGCGAAGGCGCCGCGCCCGACGGCTTGCTTCGCCACTCCCAGTCGATCGGTCCTAGCAGCTCCGTCCTCAGGCTGGGGCAGCCTCAGGCTCATGCGTCGCTGCTTCGTCGGTGGGAAGCGCCTCGCGGACGAGGTGCAGGAGGGTGTCGGTGAGGAGGGTGCGGAGCTGGTCGCGGTCGAACCGGTCGCGTTCGAGCCACTCGCGCGTCGAGGCTTCCGCAAAGGCGCCGTACGCACGAAGGGCACCGCGCATCTGGGGCGGAGCGAGGGTGGCGGGACCGATGCCGAGGATCGCGATGATGTTGTCGACGGCGCGTTCGCGCACACGGTCCAGGATCTCGATGATCTCGGGGTCGCGCCCGAGGCCGGCGTCGAGGGCCATGAGCCAGCTGGTGCGGTTGCGCGAGACCATGTCCAGCCAGCTGTCGACACTCTCGGCAAGTCGTTGTTCCGGCGTGGCGTGGTGGACATATTCGGGGATTGGGATGTCGCTGCCGCGGAACATCTCGCGTACCACGGCAACGTAGAGGTCGCGCTTGTTGCGGAAGTAGTGGTGGACGAGCCCGCGGGTGACGCCTGCGGACTCGGCGACGGTCTCGATCGAGACGGTGCCGTAGTGCCCGTCCTGGAACTGGCGGACGGCGACGTCGAGGATCTGGCGGCGGCGTTGGTCGTGCGCGAGCCGGGATCGGGACGTGCGACGGGCGGGGCTCATCGGTCCGAACGGTATCGACTTGACAACACGTTCCGAACTATTATACAAATGCCAATAATAGTTGGCGTGCGATTCTTGGCGAGGGATGAGATGAATAAGGAAACGGCCGAGCTGAGCCGGCGGAACTTCTTGCGTGTGGGCGGCGCCGCTGGCGCGTTGAGCGCAGTGAGGCTGGCCGCACCGGCGCGAGTGTGGGCCTGGAGCTCGACCGGATCGTTGGCCGGCGACGGCCCGAACGCCGATCCCGTGACGGTGTACGACAAGCTCGCGGATCCGGTGGTCGCGCAGCTCTACAAGCAGGACCAATGGGAACAGGTCAACCGGGTGCTGAAAGCATGGACGACGAACAGTCAGTCCCTGCCTGCCGGCCTGCCCTCCTACGCGGCCGATTTCCTTCGGCACGCCAGGCAGCTGCCCTCATGGACCGACTGGGATCTGCTGAGCGAGTTCAACGAGTTCTTCAAGCTGAACGGCGATTACGTCGGGTTGTTGTACGGCATCGGTAGCGGATTCATGAGCACCGCGATCCCCAACGAGGCGCGGGCGGTCTACTACTCGCAGGGCGGCGCCGAGATGAAGGACCGGATCGCGAAGACCGCGCTGCTCGGCTACGACAGCGTCCAGTCCGACGCCTACACGCCGAGCGGGTCGATGATCGTGACCGCGGTCAAGACGCGGATGATCCATTCGGCGGTTCGCCACCTGCTGCCGCAGTCGCCGTACTACCCGGTCGACAAGATCCCGATCAGCCAGGCCGACATCCTGATCACCTGGCACAGCCTGTGTACGTTCACGATGAAGAAGCTGACCGCCTGGAACGTCCCGATCAGCCAGGCGCAGGCCGATGGGTTCCTGCATCTCTGGCAGGTCACGGCGCACATGCTCGGTGTCGAGGACCGGTACATCCCGGCGACCTGGGATGACGCCTACGAGCAAAGCGCGAACTTGTTGGATCCCGTGTTGGGCCCGACTCCGGAAGGCGCCAACCTCGCGCAGATCCTGATCGGCCTAGTCACGAAGGAGCTGGCCGGCGTGCCGGCGCCGTTCATCTGCGCGTTCATCCACTACGTCCTCGGGGACACCGTCGCCGGCTACGCGCAGATCCCGAACTACCCGGACCTCGAAGCCGCGATCAGCGAGGCCTGGCCCTGGTATGTCAAGTACCAGACCGGCGAACAGAGCACCAACCTCATCCCGTCGGACGTCAACGGCTACTTCGACGAAATTCTGGAGGTCGGCCTCCTCGACTACTTCTCAGACGGCACCAAGATCGACATCACGCTCCCCTCTGGCAACCGCACAAACTTCACC
>Ga0335074_10008523_pt1 | contig 14254 bp, 11 predicted proteins | sample Lox_Sample_23_FD_206715 | JGI IMG/M metagenome (GOLD analysis project Ga0335074, IMG submission 206715) | Soil microbial communities from Loxahatchee National Wildlife Refuge, Florida, United States - Lox_Sample_2.3 | ecosystem: Environmental > Terrestrial > Soil > Wetlands | place: USA...
CACGACGAACACCAACTGGCAGTCCTACTCCGGCGAGTCCTCGCTCGGCTACACCGCCCAGATGGCCGGCCTCGCGGTCCAGAACTTCGTCTCGGCAGCGGTCGGCATCGTGGTCGCCATCGCGCTCGTCCGCGGCTTCGCGCGGCAGAAGACCGACCAGCTCGGCAACTTCTGGGTCGACCTGGTCCGCACCTGCGTGCGCATCCTGCTGCCGATGTCGTTCGTGCTCGCGATCCTTTTCATCGCCGGCGGAGCGATCGAGAACTTCCACGCGTTGCACACCTACCGGACGGTGGCCGGCGGCAGCCAGACGCTGACCGGCGGGCCGGTGGCAAGCCAGGAGGCGATCAAACAGCTCGGCACCAACGGCGGTGGCTTCTACAACGCCAACTCGTCCCACCCGTTCGAGAACCCGACGTCGTGGACGAACTGGCTGCAGATCTACGCGCTGCTGGTGATCGGGTTCTCGCTGCCGCGCACGTTCGGGCGGATGGTGAAGGACAACCGCCAGGGCTACGCGATCGTCGCCGTGATGGCGGTGCTGTGGATCGGCAGCGTCTGCGCGATGAACGTCTTCCAGGGCATCCACCACGGCACCGTTCCGACCTCCGTCGGCGCTGCGTCCGAGGGGACAGAGGTTCGCTTCGGCATTCCCGACTCGGCGACGTTTGCATCGTCGACGACGCTGACATCAACCGGTGCGGTCGACTCCTTCCACGACTCCTACACGAGCCTTGGCGGCGCGGTCGCGCTGCTGGACATGCAGCTCGGTGAGATCGCCCCGGGCGGCACCGGATCGGGGCTCTACGGAATCCTGGTGCTGGCCGTCATCACCGTCTTCATCGGCGGGTTGATGGTCGGGCGAACACCGGAGTACATCAAGAAGAAGATCGGCGCGCGCGAGATGAAGTTCGCCTCGCTGTACTTCCTGACGACACCGATGTTCGTGCTGGTCGGCGCCGGGCTGGCGATGGCGTTACCCGGCGAACGCGCCGACATGCTCAACTACGGCGCGCATGGCTTCTCCGAGGTGCTATATGCGTTCACCTCGGCGGCGAACAACAACGGGTCCGCGTTCGCCGGTATCGACGTCAACACCGCCTGGTACAACACCGCGCTCGGCCTCACGATGCTGGGAGCCCGCTTCATCCCGATGATCTTCATCCTCGGCCTGGGTGGCTCGCTGGCCAAACAGCAGGAGGTTCCGATCTCCGAAGGCACCTTGCCGACGCACCGCACGCTGTTCATCGCCATGGTCACCGGCGTCGCGTTGATCGTGGTCGCCCTCACCTACCTGCCGGCCCTTGCGCTCGGGCCGCTCGCGGAAGGCCTGCACTGAGATGACTGCCGCAACGTTTGACGCACCGATGCCGCGTGCTCCGCACGACGACGGCCCGCGGCGGGTCCAGGGCGGCCTGCTCGACCCGAAGATGCTGTGGACCTCGACCCCCGATGCGTTCCGGAAGCTGAACCCGGCAACGCTCTACAAGAACCCGGTCATGTTCATCGTCGAGATCGGCTCGGTCTGGACGACCTGGCTCGCGATCCGCGACCACACCTCGTTCGCGATCATCACCACTGTCTGGCTCTGGCTCACGGTGCTGTTCGCGAACCTCGCCGAGGCAGTGGCCGAAGGTCGGGGGAAGGCTCAGGCCGAGACCCTGCGGCGGGCAAAGACGACGACGGTCGCGCGGGTGCTCGACGACTGGTCTCCCGGCGCCGACCCGGCGACGCTGCACGAGCACGAGGTTTCGGCCACCGAGCTGCAGCAAGGGCAGTACGTCGTGATCGAAGCCGGCCAGTTCATCCCGGGCGACGGAGACGTGGTCGAAGGCATCGCCAGCGTGGACGAGTCGGCGATCACCGGCGAGTCCGCACCGGTCATCCGCGAGTCCGGCGGCGATCGCAGCTCGGTCACCGGCGGCACCCGCGTGCTCTCCGACCGGATCGTGGTGGAGATCACTCAGAAGCCGGGTGAGAGCTTCATCGACCGAATGATCGCGCTGGTCGAAGGCGCCTCGCGGCAGAAGACACCCAACGAGATCGCGCTGAACATCCTGCTCGCGTCGCTGACGATCATCTTCCTGCTCGCGGTGGCGACGTTGCAGCCGTTCGCGATCTTCGCGAAGGCCCAGCAGCCCGGGGTGGCCAACTCGCTGGCGCTGAACAGCCACGGCGTCACCGGGGTGGTGCTCGTCTCGCTGCTGGTGTGCCTGATCCCCACCACGATCGGCGCCCTGCTGTCAGCAATCGGCATCGCCGGCATGGACCGCCTCGTCCAGCGCAACGTCCTTGCGATGTCGGGCCGCGCGGTCGAGGCCGCCGGTGACGTCAACACGTTGCTGCTCGACAAGACCGGAACCATCACGATCGGCAACCGCGAGGCGTCCGAGTTCATCCCTGTCGGCGACGAGACCGAGGCCGCCCTCGCGGACGCCGCCCAGCTCGCCAGCCTGGCGGACGAGACGCCGGAAGGCCGGTCGATCGTCGTACTCGCGAAGCGGGAGTACGGCCTGCGCGAGCGGCAGCCGGGCGAGCTCACCCACGCGACCTTCGTCGAGTTCACGGCGCAGACCCGGATGAGCGGGGTCGACCTGGCCGAGGCGGGCGGCACCCGCGAGATCCGCAAAGGCGCGTCCGCGTCGGTGCAGGAATGGGTTCGGGCCGCGGGCGGCACCGTGCCACCCGAGCTCGGCGAGCTCGTGGACGGCATCTCCGCCGCCGGCGGCACCCCGCTGGTCGTGGCCGAGAACGGGCCGGCCGGCGCACGAACCCTCGGGGTCATCCACCTCAAGGACATCGTCAAGCAAGGGATGCGCGAGCGCTTCGACGAGCTTCGGGCGATGGGCATCCGCACCGTCATGATCACCGGCGACAACCCGCTGACCGCAAAGGCGATCGCGGACGAGGCCGGCGTCGACGACTTCCTGGCCGAGGCGAAGCCCGAGGACAAGATGGCGTTGATCCGGGCCGAGCAGACCGGCGGAAAGCTGGTCGCGATGACCGGTGACGGCACGAACGACGCGCCCGCGCTCGCCCAGGCCGACGTCGGGGTGGCGATGAACACCGGCACGTCGGCTGCGAAAGAGGCCGGCAACATGGTCGATCTCGACTCGAATCCCACGAAGCTCATCGAGATCGTGGAAATCGGCAAGCAGCTGCTGATCACTCGCGGGGCGTTGACAACGTTCTCGATCGCCAACGACGTCGCGAAGTTCTTCGCGATCATTCCTGCGATGTTCGCAGCGGTCTATCCCGGCCTCGACAAGCTCAACGTCATGCGGCTGCACTCGCCGCAGTCCGCAATCCTGTCCGCGGTCATCTTCAACGCCATCATCATCGTGCTGCTGATCCCGCTCGCACTGCGTGGCGTTCGATACCGCCCGAGCAGCGCGTCGCAGATGTTGCGCCGCAACCTCTATGTGTACGGCGTCGGAGGCCTGATCGTCCCGTTCATCGGCATCAAGCTGATCGACCTCGTCGTCCAGTTCATCCCCGGAATCAGGTGAGTGTGATGTCGCGTCTCCCGGGTTGGGTCCGCCAGCATCTGGCGGCGCTCCGCCTTCTGGTCGTGATCACCGCCGTCTTCGGCATCGGCTACCCGTTTGCGGTCGCGGCAGTGGCGCAGATCCCCGGCCTGCAGCATCGCGCGAACGGCTCGCTGATCCATCTCGACGGCAAGGTGGTCGGCTCCGCGGTCATCGGCCAGGCCTTCACCAACGCCAAGGGCGACCCGATCGCGAAGTACTTCCAGAGCCGGCCGTCCGACGCCGGCGACGGCTACGACCCGACCGCGACCTCGGCGTCGAATCTCGGGCCGGAGAACATCATCGACACGCTGCCGAACCCGGCCGTGAAGGGCGACACCGGCAAGCAGAGCCTGCTCACGCAGGTCTGCAGCCGCAGCCTCGAGGTCGGGCGGTTCAACGGCGTGAACGGCCTGCGGCCGTACTGCACGACGACCGGCGTCGGCGCCGTACTGTCGGTGATCCGCAGCCACGGCGCGACCGGCAAGGTCGTGAAGGTGGTCAGCGTCAACCAGGAGTGCCCGGCGACACCGTTCATCGCGACCTATCACGGCGTGCCGGTCACCTGCGACACCTACGGCGAGGACATCGCCGTCGGCACCATCGTCCCGATCCACGGCCCGGGCAAGGCCTGGCCACGGAACCCGGTGCCGCCGGACGCAGTTACTGCGAGCGGGTCTGGCCTGGACCCGGACATCTCACCGGCGTACGCCGACCTCCAGGCACCGCGGGTGGCAAGAGCGCGGAACCTGCCGGTGTCACAGGTGATGGCGTTGATCAAGAAATACACTTCAGGCCGCACACTGGGCTTTATGGGGAACCCGGCGGTCAACGTGCTCCAGCTCAACCTGGCTCTCGACCGGATGAGCGACTAGGGCAGGAGACCGAGGGCGACATGGCACGAGGGACGCTGCGGATCTATCTCGGCGCGGCGCCGGGCGTCGGAAAGACCTTCGCCATGCTCGACGAGGCGCATCGTCGTGTCGCTCGCGGCACCGATGTGGTGGTGGGCTTGGTCGAGTCCCATGGTCGGCTGAAGACGCTCGCAAAGATCGGCGATCTCGAGGTGATACCGCGCAAGCGGATCAGCTACCGCGGCAGCGAGTTCGAGGAGATGGATCTCGACGCGGTACTCGCCCGGAATCCCGAGGTCGTGTGCGTCGACGAGCTGGCGCACACGAACGTGCCTGGCTCGCGCAACGAGAAGCGCTGGCAGGACATCCAGGTGTTGCTCGACGCCGGCATCACCGTGCTCTCCACCGTCAACATCCAGCACCTCGAGTCGGTCAACGACGTCGTCGAGAAGATCACCGGGATCCGCCAGCAGGAGACGGTTCCCGACGCCATGGTCCGCGAGGCGGAGCAGGTCGAGCTGGTCGACATCACCCCGGAGGCACTTCGGCGGCGGATGGCGCACGGCAACATCTATGCGCCGGACAAGATCGACGCGGCGCTCACGAACTACTTCCGGGTCGGCAACCTGACCGCGCTGCGCGAGCTCGCCCTCCTCTGGCTCGCCGACAAGGTCGACGACGCCCTGACGCAGTACCGCCGCGAGCACGACATCGAGGACACCTGGGAGACCCGGGAGCGCGTGGTCGTTGCGCTCACCGGCGGCCCCGAAGGCGACACGCTGATCCGACGAGCCGGGCGGATCGCCGCGCGCGGCGGCGCGGCCCTGCTCGCGGTCCATGTCAGCAAGGTCGACGGCCTCAGCGGGGCGAACCCGGCGGCGCTCGGTCGCCAGCGCCAGCTGGTCGAGTCCCTCGGCGGGACGTACCACGAGGTCGTCGGTGACGACATCTCGGCCGCGTTGATCGAGTTCGCCCGTGGCCAGAACGCGACCCAGCTGGTGCTCGGTGCATCCCGACGCAGTGCGTTCTCTCGCATGCTCACCGGTGCCGGAATCGGTCTGGGGACGGTGCGGATGTCGGGTGACATCGATGTCCATATCGTCACCCACGAGGAGATGGGCCGCGGTCGTGCGCTGCCCGCGATGACCGGCGGGCTCACGTTGCGGCGCCGAGTCCTCGGCGGCGTGCTCACGGCCATCGTCCTTCCGCTGCTCACCTTCGTGCTCACTGCCGTGCGCTCCGAGTTCAACCTCACCACGGACCTGCTCGGCTATCTGCTCGTCGTGGTCGGGGTGTCACTGGTCGGCGGTGCCTACCCGGGAATCGTGGCGGCGGTCGCGGCGAGCGTGTTGCTCAACTACTTCTTCACCCCACCGATCCACAAGTTCACGATCGCCACCCATGACAACGTCATCGCGCTCGCCGCGTTCGTCGTCGTAGCAGCCGCAGTGAGCAGCATTGTGGATCTGGCGGCTCGGCGCACCCGGCAGGCCGCTCGCGCGCAAGCAGAGTCACGAGTGCTCGCGACCGTCGCAGGCAGCGTGCTGCGCGGCGAGAACGCGCTGCACGCGCTGCTCGAGCGCCTACACGAAGCGCTGAGCCTGTCCTCGGTGACCCTGTTCGCGCAGCAGGGTGCCGGCGGCGACCACTGGCAGGTCGTCGACTCGGTCGGGGCCCCGATCTGCGACCGGCCGGCCGACGGCGACACCCAGGTCCCGGCGGGCGCTGATCACATCCTGGTCGTCCGCGGGCACTCACTTCAGGCGTCAGACCAACGGCTGATCGCCGTCTTCGGGATCCAGGCCGGGATCGTGCTCGCTCAGCAGGAGCTCGCCGAGGCCGCGGCCGCAGCGAAGCCGCTCGCCGAAGCCGACCGGTTGCGCACTGCGCTTTTGGCGGCGGTGAGTCACGACCTGCGCTCTCCGCTGGCGTCGGCAACTGCCGCGGTCGACAGCCTGAGCAATCGCGACATCGCCTGGAGCGACGACGAGCGCGAAGAGCTGCTCGCCACGGCGCGCGAGTCCCTGGAGCGGTTGAGCCGGCTGGTCGAGAACCTGCTCGACATGAGCCGGCTGCAGGCGGGTGCGCTGAGCGTTCGCAACACCCCGACCCGGCTCGACGAGGTCGTCCCCCTCGCGCTCGACGCGCTCGGCCGCGAGGCGGCCCGAGTGATCATCGACATCCCGGACACCGTGCCCGAGGTCATGGCCGATCCCGCTCTCCTCGAACGCGTCATCGCCAACGTCACCGCGAACGCTGTGCGCTTCTCGCCCGCCGAGCAACCACCGCTGCTTGCTGCGAGCGCCCACTCCGACTGGGTGCAGCTGCGCATCGTCGACCGTGGCCCCGGCATCGCGGTCGCCGACCGCGACCGGATGTTCACGCCCTTCCAGCGGCTCGGCGACACCGACAACTCAACCGGCACCGGTCTCGGGCTGGCGCTGTCCCGCGGGCTGACGGAGGCGATGGGCGGCGAGCTGATCCCCGACGAGACACCGGGCGGCGGACTGACGATGATCATCCAGCTGCATGCCGCGTATCCGGCCCACCCCGCGCCGGACCTCACCGAGGCGATGCGGTCATGACGACGGTGCTGGTGGTCGACGACGAGCCGCAGATCCTGCGTGCGCTGCGGGTCAATCTCGCTGCGCGCGACTACGACGTCGTGACCGCCAGCAACGGACGGCAGGCCCTTGATGCCGCCGCGCACCACCATCCGGACCTGATCGTGCTCGACCTCGGCCTGCCCGACATCGACGGGGTCGAGGTGGTGCGCGGGGTGCGGGGCTGGACCACGGTGCCGATCATCATCCTGTCGGGGCGCAGCCAGAGCGTGGCCAAGGTGCAGGCGCTGGACGCGGGCGCGGACGACTACGTGACCAAGCCGTTCAACGTCGATGAGCTGCTCGCGCGAATCCGTGCGGTCTCGCGCCGCTCGGCCGTCGGCGAGGACGCGCCGATCGCCACGATCGGTGAATGGACGGTCGACCTGTCCACGCACCGGGTCACGGGCGCCGACGGCGCCGACGGAGCCGACGTACGGCTCACTCCGACCGAATGGCAGCTGCTCGAGATCCTGATCCGGAATCCGGGCCGGCTGGTCTCGCAACGCGAGCTGATCCGCGCGATCCGCGGCCCGAAGTACGACGACGCCGCTCACTACCTCCGGCAGTTCATGGCACAGCTGCGGCGCAAGCTCGAGGCCGACCCGGCTCGCCCGCAGCACCTGCTGACCGAGCCCGGGATGGGATACCGCTTCCAGCCCTGAACCCTGGGGCGATAATCACAGGTGTGAGGCGAATCAACCCGCGCCGGTTGGCGCTGATCGTTGGCGTGATCGCCGTCGGCACGGCGGTCGCCCGGCGACGCGGCTACAACCTGGGCACCAACACCGTTGTGCGATGCAAGGACGGGCACTACTTCACGACGATCTGGATACCTGGCGCATCGCTGAAATCGATCCGGCTGGGGTGGTACCGCTTCCAGCGATGCCCCGTCGGCGACCACTGGACACTGGTCAAGCCGGCCCGTGACATCGATCTCACGGCGGTCGAACGCCAACAGGCCGAGCACAACCGAGACACCCGGATTCCCTGACCGGCGATCGTGATTCCCGAGGACGAGGCTCGCCGGCTCCAGCACCAGTGCGACCGGCACCTGACCGGACACGGCCCGGTCGACGTCGCAGCGATGCTGGCAGCGATCCCCGCGCACACCGTGGTCGACCGGTACGGCGATGGCGGCGTGGTCGCGGACCTCGAAGCCGAGATCGCGTCCCTGCTGGGCAAGCCGGCTGCGGTGTTCCTGCCGACCGGCACGATGGCCCAACAGCTCACCCTTCGGCTCCACGCCGAGCGACGCGGTCGCCGTACCGTTCTCTACCACCCGATGTGTCACCTGGAGCAGCACGAGGGCCGGGCGCTCGAACGCCTGCAAGGGCTGGTCGGCCGGCCGGTCGGTGACGCGAACCGCCTGCTCGATCTCGACGCCCTTCGATCGGTGGCCGAGCCGCCCGCCGCCGTCCTGATCGAGCTGCCACAACGCGACCTCGGCGGCGTCCAGCCCGCGTGGGACGACCTGGCCGCACAGGTCGGGTGGGCACGCGACAAGGGCGCCGCGGTGCATCTCGACGGCGCACGGCTCTGGGAGTCCGCGACCGGCTACGGCCGCCCGCTCGCGGAAGTCGCCGCCGGATTCGACTCGGTGTACGTCTCGTTCTACAAGCTGATCGGCGCGCTACCAGGGTGTTGCGTCGCGGGTGAAGCCCAACTCGTGGCCGAGCTGCGCGAGTGGCGGCAGCGGATGGGTGGCACGCAGTTCGGCCTGTGGCCGAACGCAGCAACCGCTCTGACCCTGCTGCACGAACGACTGCCGAAGCTACCCGCGTACCTCTCGCACGCACGCGCGATCGCCGACGTCCTGCGCGAGATGGATGGCGTCGCCGTCGTACCCGACCCGCCGCAGACCTCGATGATGCACCTGCTGCTCTCCGCGCCTGCCGAGACGCTCGAAGCCGGAATCCGTGCGCTCGCCACCGAGCAGTCACTGTGGACGTGGAGCCGCGCCATGACGACGATCGACCCCGCCGTGCAGCGGGTCGAGCTGTCGGTGGGCGACGCGACGTTGGCCCTCGACCCGCCCGACGTCGCAAAGGCGATCTGCACCCTGATCGGGTCCTGACACCGCTCGGAGGCCGCTCGAATGTCGGTCAGGGCCGGCGGGCCAGGTGGACGGTGATGTCGGCCGTGACATCGACCGGGTCGGGCAGCACCTCCAGAATCCGGGCGTAGACCTGGTCCTGCTGCGCAGCCGGCAGCTGCAGGTACGCCGAGACGGTTGAGAGCTGGCCGACGTAGTCCTGCGCGCTCATCGACAACCGCCGCTCGATGACCGTCTGTACGACGTCGACGAACTCCTCCGCCGCCAGCAGCTCGGTGCCGGGCCATTGCATGATCGGATCGATCGGGGTTCCTTCGGGGAACGGGACATCGTCGGTGTTGAGGAACGCCGCGCGCGCCGCGCGCGCCTCGGCCGCGACCGCCGGGTCGGCAAGCTGGACCGGACCGCCGAAGTTGGCAAAGACACCATCCGGTTCGAGCAACGCCGCCACTCGCGACCACCGCCCGACCGGATCCGTCCAGTGCATCGCGGCGCCCGCGTACACCAGGTCATATGTCCGGCCAGGTGTCAGCTCCTCGAAGGCAGCGGGCGCAACCTCGACGGATTCCGGAACGTGCTTGCGCAGCTCTGCCAACATCTCCGGGTCGGGCTCGGTCGCGGTGACCACCACCCCGCGGGCCGCGAACAAGCGGGTCGCCTTACCGGTCCCCGCACCGATCTCGAGCGCGGTCCGGATCGGCCGGCCCGCATAGGTGACAACCGTGTCGAACAGCTCGTCGGGGTAGCCGAGGCGGAACCGCTCGTAGGCCTGCGCAACCGACCCGAAGCTCAGCGCGCGACCTGACTCCGTCGCCCTCCTCGGCATCGGGCTTGTGGTCCCCGCGTGGTCCGGGTCTGTCACTGCGCCAACGGCGAGCCGACTCGATGCGCCGTACCGTCATTGCTCACGACATCGATCCTCTCGTGAGGGGTCGGGCGAGCCAACCGAGATTGACGACCACGAGCCGCGCCGATCAGACGGCCGGATCGGCCATGATCTCGCGCACCTCCTGCGCACAGCGGCACGCCGCGGCGAACCTTGCCGCCCACTCCAACGCCGCCTCGCGCCCGGGCACATCAACGATGGCGAAGCCACCAACGACTGCCTTCGTCTCCGGATCTGGCCCGTCGGCGACCGTTCCGTCGGGGGCCACGATGCTCGCCCGCTGGGAGTCGATCCCGCCACCAAACACCCAGACGCCGGCGTCCTGAGCAGCCTTGACCACCTCATGCGCAGCGCGATCCACCTCCGGCAGGTCCTCCTCAGGGAACGTCATCGCCCCGTCGTCGAACGAGATCAGGTACCGCGTCACCGGATGGCTCCTCGCGCTCAGAGGTCGTATGCCACCGCGTGGCGGGGTTGGTACAAGCCGACTTCGCCGGCGCCGGGCACTCGAAGACGAGTGAGCAACCCGAAGCCGGCGTTCTGCACCGGCGAGGTGAACTCGACTCCCTTGGCGCTCAGCTCCGCGACGGTCGCCTCGATGTCGTCGCACATGAAGTAGAGCTCGTGCCGGCCGGACGGCGCGCTGTTCCGCGGGCTATCGGGCGTCCCGGACGGATGGATGCCGAGCTCGGCCGGCGGCAGCTGGAAGATCAGCCAGCCGTCGTGCGCGTCGACGTTGGGCAGCTCCAGCACGTCCCGGAAGAACGCACGCGCCGAGTCCGCGTCCTCCGCGTAGATGATGGTGTGGCTCGCGACGATCACGACCACACCATTGCATGCCTGCGGCGGGCGCCGCGAGGCCGGGCGAGCGTCGCTCAGTCGTTGCGCGCCGCTTCGGGCCCGGTCGTTCGCTCGAGCATCGGGAACGTCGTCGCGATCACTCCCAGCGACACGATCAGCCCGACGACGACCAGCAGGTAGTAACTCAGGCCCGGCGAGTGCAACGACTCGCTCAGCTGCGACCGCAAGAACATCCAGGATGCGAGGAAGCCGACGCCGATCGAGAAGACCGAGATCAGCAGCAGCGGCACCGCGGTCTCGAAGGCGATCACCCGGCGCAACAACGAGATCGGCGTGCCGGTCAACCGAAGCAGGCTGAACGGTCGCCGTCGGTCACCGAGGCCGGCGATCACCGAGACCGCCAGGCTGCAGCCGGCGATCGGCAGGCTGGCGAGAATCACGACATCCACCAGCCGCTGGTACGCCGTGGTCCGCGCCGTGTTGGGATCGTCCGCCCGGATCTCCGCGATCGTGCTGACTTGGAACCGCAACGGATAGCTCCGTTCGAGAATCGTCCTCGCCTGCTCGATCGCCGCAGTCGATCCGGTGGTCTCTACCACGACGTACAACGCCGGCAGCCGGTCGATTCGCGATGAGGACAGCCGGCTGGCCGGCCACGTGACGTTGGTGGCCTTCAGCGAGCCGAGGTTACGAAGGTCCGGCTTGATCGAAGCGGTCTGCGCGCCTCCCGTGCAACGGCCGATGGCCGGCGTCGCGGCAAGGGCGGTGCACGAGACGAGACTGCTCGGCTGCCCGGCCTCGGAACCCTTGAGATCCGCCGGATCGAGATGAAGCACGGAGACGCCGGTCACCCCGCGGACGGTCGCCAACGAGGAGGTGAGCGAAGCCGGAACCGACCTCACGTCGCTGCCGACGCCATGGGGCCGGAAGTCGGCGAACGAGTCGACCAGCGTCCGGGCCGCGGCCGGGCTGCTCCGGCCGTCGTCGTTGTATGCCGTGATGGTCGTGATCAGGACCATCGCCACGCTGGTCACGAACAGCGCGATCACGAGACCGCTGATCGCCCGGAAGCCCGCGCGCGGGTTGTCGGACAACCGCCGCGCCGCGAGCAGCGTGGCCGGTTTGCGGGTACGACGGGCCATCAGCCGCGAGCCGGCCATTGTCAGCCACGGTCCGGCGATCACCAGGCCGGCCATGGTGATCAGGATGCCGGTGAGATACGCATCGATCTGCCCTGAGGTCTTCTGTGGCCGGCCGGCATGCACGAAGTAGGCGAGCTCGCCCAGACCGACGACCAGCGGGATCAGCCGGTAGGCCCGGGGCGCGGGTGGCGTCGTACGGCGGCTGACCCCCAATGGAGAGGCTTGCGCCCGGCGCAATGCGATTCGCGCAGCGATCACCGCAGCCAACGGCACCCCCACCGCGACAACCGCGGCCGTACGGAGGTTCAGTGCGAGGTCGCTGGTGAAAAAGCGCGCCCCGGTGAAGGGAATCGGGGCGATGAGCACGCGGAGCCCGAAGAACACCGCGAAGCCGACCGCGACCCCGAGAACTGCGGCCAGCAGCGACTCCACAGCGGAGATCACCGAGATCTGGCTCGGCGTCGCACCGACCAGCCGCATGGCGGCGAAGCGCTGTTCGCGACGGGCGGTCGACAGTCGCGACGCCGTGCCGATGAAGATCAGGATCGGGAACAGCAACGCCGCCGCGCTCACCGCGAGAACGAGGTCGATGCCGCTCGCGTTGATCGCACCGACGTAGAAGCACGCGCCGTTGCAGTCGTGCGGGGTCTGCGTGAGCAGACTCGTCACCCGGGATGCCCCCCGGACGTTGGCGAGCGACGCCGGGGTCCTGCCGACCACGACGACGAGTGAGGTCGGCGACGGCAGCCCCGCCGCGCCGATCGTCCCCACTTGATGACCTGGGTAGCGGTCGGCGAGCTCGGCCGCCGGCACGGAGTGCAGTAGCCGGCTCATCGCCGGCGAAGCGAAGTACTGGCCGGGCCCGGGGAGCCTCGACATTCCCGGCGGCACCGCCGACGTCGGGCCGGTCGTCGCAACGTCGATGCGCGCGATCGACTTGCCGTGGAACTCGTCGGCGGTGAGCAGCCACCACATCGGTGCGTTGCTCGACGAGGACGATGCGGGGATCGCGGGCACCGTTCCGGTCTCGAGCCAGGCGTACTTCCCGTTCTGTGTGTTGACCGCGTTGATCCCGGCCAGCGCGACCAGCAACATGCCGACTCCGAGCGCGACGCCGGCCGCGGTCACGAGCAGCCGGACGAGCGTCTCGCGACCGCCGTTGAGGGTGAGCCGCATCCCGAGGCGGATCACGGCGACGGCTGGAGCTGGTTGACCCGGCCGTCGCGTACGACGACTTCGCGGTCGGCGTACGCCGCAACGCGTGGCTCGTGCGTGACGAGGATCACCGTCGTGCCGCGTTCCCTAGCTGCCGCGACCATGAGCTCCATCACCCGCTCCCCGGTGAGCGAGTCCAGCGACCCGGTGGGCTCGTCGGCGAACAGGACGTCCGGGTGCGCGACCAGCCCGCGCGCCAGTGCGATCCGCTGCGCCTGGCCACCGGAGAGCTCCCCTGACCGCCGCTGCTGGGTGCCGTCGAGGTCCATGCGGTCGAACCACGTCCGCGCCTCGCCGAGCGCCTGCGCGCGGTCGATGCCGTTGAGCAGCAACGGAAGCGCGACGTTCTCCTCCGCGGACAGCTCGGGCACGAGCTGCCCGAACTGGAAGACGAAACCGAACCGGTCGCGGCGCAAGGCGCTGCGACGGCTCTCCCCGAGGGTGTCGATGCGGTTGCCGGCGTAGTAGATCTCGCCCGAGTCAGGCACGAGGATGCCGGCCAGGCAGTGCAGCAGGGTCGACTTGCCCGACCCGCTCGGCCCCATCACGGCGAGGATCTCGCCGGCGTTGACCGCCAGGCTTGCGCCGCGCAGAGCCGGCGTCTGGCCGAAGGACAGGTAGGCATCGCGCGCCTCGATCACCGCGGTCATCGCTGGACCTCCTTCGCGAGTGACTCCAGTCGTGCGGCGGTCAGATCGATCCAGCGCAGGTCCGCCTCGAGGTGGAACAGCGAGTGGTCGGCGAGCAGCGCGTCCACCACACCGCCGGTACGCCGCAGCTCGGTCAGCTCGCGCATGCGCTGCAGATGCGCGGCGCGCTGCGCGTCGAGGTAGTGCTCGGCCGGCCGGTCGAGCATGAGGGCGAGCACGACCTTCACGAACAGCACGGTCTGCAGGTGCGGCTCGGCCTCGACCGGCCCCGAGAGCCAGGCATCGAGCTCGGTGGCACCCTCGTCGGTGATCACGTAGCGCTTGCGGTCGGGACCGGCGCCGGGCTCGGCTTCGGCGGCGATCACGAGGCCGTCGCGGGCGAGCCGGCCGAGGGTGGCATACACCTGGCCGAACGGCAGCGGCTTGCCGCGGCCGAAGTAGGCGTCGTACTCGCGCTTGAGGTCGTAGCCGTGGCTGGGCTCGCGCTCGAGCAGGCCGAGCAGCGTCAGGGGAACCGTCA
>Ga0335074_10008524_pt1 | contig 14253 bp, 13 predicted proteins | sample Lox_Sample_23_FD_206715 | JGI IMG/M metagenome (GOLD analysis project Ga0335074, IMG submission 206715) | Soil microbial communities from Loxahatchee National Wildlife Refuge, Florida, United States - Lox_Sample_2.3 | ecosystem: Environmental > Terrestrial > Soil > Wetlands | place: USA...
GATCGGCCGGCGCCTGCACGAGCGGGGTCGGCTGGACCCGTTCCTGGACCTGTTCAACCACCGCACCACGCCCTCGAAGGTGTTCACGCCGCCGCGCTTGCCGGCCGCGACCGCCCGCTTGCCCGCGCGCGGAGGCTGCGATCGCCGGGCCCTGCTGACCGAGGCGGGCGGCCTCATGGCCCAGGACACAAGGCGCAAGCGCCTGGCCCGGCATCCGAACTACGTCCCCCTCGAGGCGTCCGTCGACGCCGGGCCGACCGAGGTCGAAGACCACACGCGGTCGGCCTGAGGTAAGGACCATCCGCTCATCGCGGCGGGCCCTCGGGGATGAGCGCGTACGCGGGCAGGTCCCGGACCGTTACCCGGTACTGCTCGCCGCGCGGGAGCGAGGCGGCGGCACGGGTGACCACCTGGCGGGCGGCCGGCGCGGTCAGGTAGATCACCTGGGCGTACCGCGTCGAGGACAGCAGCCCGGCCATGATCCGCACCGTCCGGTCGGCCGCCTTGGGGGTGAGCTCGACCTCGATCGCCCACACCTGCCCGGCGTAGGGGCCGTGCTCGGTGCTTGGCCAGTGGATCTCCGCATCGGGGACGTGCCCGCCGCGCGCGGGCGCCGGACGGTCGGCGTGCAGCCGCCGTTCGCAATGCCACCACGGGTGCCCGGCCGCCCAGGCCGGGCTGGCCTGTACCCACAACCGCACGGCCAGGACGGCCCGGATGTGCGCCAGCCGGCCCAGCGCCGGCCGGACCACGGGGAACCCCAGCCCGGTCGCGGTCATCCCGTCCCGGGTCAGCCAGCACCACCGGGGGCCCGGGCCCAGCAGCCCCGTCGCCGCGTACCCCGCCCGCCGCCACCGCGCCGTGATCATCGGCAGCCGGTCCGGGCGGACCCGCAGCGCTTCGGCCAGCAGGTCGGCCGGGGCACCGTAATGCTCCCCGCACAACAAGAGCCCGTCGATGTCGCGCTGGGACAGCCGGACCGCGTCGGTACTTCCGCTGGCGCGGCGCGCCGGCCTGGGCGCCGTAGTGGTCGTGGTGTTGGTCGCCTGTGCCGTCATTGATGTCCCTAACCTCGTCCCGCACCGGCCGTCCCGGATGCCCTGTGTGCCCGGAAGCACACGAGATGTGACCGATTCTGGCCTCGCTGCGGCCTCACCGGCGGGCTCGCACGGACTCCGTAAGCGGTTCGTCATCAGTTGACTACGAACAAGCGCGGGTCGGACATGGTCGGCCCGGTCCGCCCCGATCGCCTAGATTGGCACTGTCCGGGAAAGTCGAGCCAGTGACCAGGGGGCAGGGCGTGCCGGAACTCGACCGCGACAGCGCACGGGACTGGATCGAGCGCTGGGACCGCCAGCAGGAGGAAAGCCTGCCGGACCGGGAGGACAGGTTCACCGCGCTGATCGACGCGGTCGAGGAGGGAGCCGGCCGCCCGGACCCGCTCGTACTAGACCTGGGCTGCGGTCCGGGCTCGCTGTCGGTCCGGCTGCTCGCCCGGCTGCCGCAGGCCGCGGTCATCGGCATCGACGCCGACCCGGTCGCGCTGGCCCTGGCCCGGGCGGCCTACCCCGACCTGCCCGGGCTGCGCCTGGTCGACGCGGACCTTCGCGTGCCCGGCTGGTCCGGGCCGCTGGGCCTGAACCGCCCCGCCGACGCCGCGGTGAGCACGACCGCGCTGCACTGGCTGCCCGAACCGGACCTGCGCTCCCTGTACGCCGAACTCGCGCGGGTCCTCCGCCCCGGCGGCCTCCTCCTGAACGGCGACCATTTCGGGCTCGACAAAGAACGATCTCCGGTCCTGGCTCATCTGGACAAGGCCCTGCGGCAGCGCGAGGAGCTGCGGCGCTTTCCCGGCGGGCACCCCGAGAGCTGGCATGCCTGGTGGGACGCGGCCGCCGCCGACCCCGTGTTGTCGGGGCACGTCGCGGAACGCCAGCACCGCCACGTGGACGCGGATCACCACGCCACCAGCTCGTCGCTGCTCGCGACCCACGTCGACGCACTCGCCTCGGCGGGCTTCGCGGAGATCGGCACGCTGTGGCAGCGCGGGGACAGCCGCCTGCTGTGCGGGGTCCTCCCCGCCCGGCCGCCGACTTCGTTAGCCGCCAACCCCGCCAACCCCGCCGACCCCGCCGACCCCGCCGACCCCGCCGACTCCGGGGGCTGGCGATTCACGCAGCCGCCGCTCGATGGCGCTCAGCCGGGTGGCGATTGAGGCGAGCCGGTCGGCCAGCGTGTCCCCGCCCGGACCCACCCGTATCACCTCCGCTCCGAACTGGGCGTGGCCGTGCAGCACCTCGATGACCCGCTGCCGGGTCCGGTTCAAATCCGCACCGAGCCGCACGAGGACCTGCGCGGCCACCCCGTCGCCCTCGCGGATCAGGCCGAGCAGGATGTGCTCGGTGCCGATGTAGTTGTGACCCAGCTGGATGGCCTCGCGTAGTCCCAGCTCGAGCACCTTCTTGGCCCGCGGCGTGAACGGGATGTGCCCGGACGGCGCGTGCTGGCCCCGGCCGATAATCTCCTCGACCTGCTGCCGTACCGCGTCCAGGCCGATCCCGAGCGACTCAAGCGCCTTGGCCGCGACTCCCTCGCCCTCGTGGATGAGGCCGAGCAGGAGGTGCTCGGTACCGATGTAGTTGTGCTGCAGCATCCTGGCTTCTTCTTGCGCCAGGACGACGGTCCGCCGGGCCCGGTCAGTAAATCGCTCGAACATCGTCCGCTCCGCAGATCACGGTCGTCTGGTGGGTCAGCGTCGCCGGGCGTGGGCGATGTTGATGATGACGATGGCGGTCCAGATCAGCAGGACCATGACCGCCTGAGCGCCGGGACCGGGCATGCGGGACGACACGATGGCCGTGCCCAGGACGCCGAACGCCATCGACCCGAGCGCGGTGATCGTGAACGCCACACTGCGGTGCGCGTTCGATGTAGAGGGAGGCTGCGCCCCCGGAACCGGAACCGGATACCCGGGCGGTACATACCCTTGGTACCCCGGGTAACCGTAGTGGCCCTGATAACCGGGAGGCACCTGATAACCAGGAGGGACCTGGTATCCGGGAGGAACCGGGTAACCCGGAGGCGCCTGGTAGTACCCAGGCGGCACGGGCAAAACGAGCCCGACAGGCCCAACAGGTCCGGGAACCCCCGCAGGCCCCATAGCCCCCGGCGGCAGGGGAACCCCCGGGGGCAGCGTGAGCCCGGGCGGAAGTGAAACCCCCGGCTGCGGGCCAGGCCACACCGGCACGGTCTGTCCCGGTGGCGCCTCAGGCCCGACCGGAGACCCCGGCACCCCCGGCGTCACCTGCTGCCCGGCTGGCGACCCTGGCTGCCCCAGCCGCGCGTCGATCCGCTTGTCGATTTCCGCGCCGATCCGCTCGACCAGGCCTTCCGCGACCGCATCGTCGTAGCGGGATCCCAGCTCGTAATGGGCTCCCACGGAGGCGCGGATCTCAGCCTCGTGGTCGCTGCTCATGTCCGCACGCTACAACGCGGCGGGTGATCGTCACAAATGTTGTTACGGGCGACGGGCGTAGGAAATGTTGATGGCCGCGATGACGATCCAGATCAGCGCGACGATTATGCCCTGGCCAGCGCTCAGCGGACTGGGCCAGTTCGGGTGGATCACGGCCACGGTCGCCCCGATGCCCATCCCCATCGAGCCCAGCGCCAGGAACACCGCCCCCGCTCCGACCCGGCCGGGTTCCCTGACCCGGTGCCGCCGGGGCGCGGGCGCCGGTGTCGGCGGCTGCAGATGCCCGAACAGCCGGGCGTCCACCCGCCTGTCGATCTCCTCGCCGATCCGCTCGACGAGGCCCTCCGCCACGGCCGTGTCGTAGCCCGGCCCGAGATCACGGTGCGCGCCCGCCGACGCTGCGACTTCCTCCCTGATGCCCACGCCGTCACGCTATCGCCGGGCGGCACGGAAGACATGGGGGCTAGCACCCTATTTGAGCCTCCTGCTGACCCCAGGAACGGGACCGCCACCAGTTCAGGATGGGCCCGCTCGGCTGGCAGACTAGGGGCGTGCCGCAGATCCCCGCCGCGGAACCCACGGAACCCACGGAACCCACGGAACCCACGGAACCCACGGAACCCACGCCAAGCCCGCCAGCCGCCCCCGAACCCCCTGGCGAGCCGTGCGTCCTGCTCAAGCTGGGCGAGATCGTCCTGAAGGGGCGGAACCGGCAGCAGTTCGAGCACATCCTGCACGGCAACATCAGGGCCGCCGCGCGGGACACCGGCGTCCCGGTCGAGGTCAGGCAGCGGGAAGGGGTCGTCCTCCTCCGCATCGCGGAGCAGGGACAGGACGCCGGCCAGCGCGGCGGAGCGGGCCTGGTCCAGGCCGCGGGCACGATCGCGGCCCGGATGCGGGACGTCCCCGGCATCGTCACCGTCTGCCAGCCGCTCCGGGTGGCCAAGACTCCCGAGGCGGTCGTGTCCGCGGCGGTGGCGCTGACCAGGGACAAGCCAGGCACGTTCGCGGTCAGGGCCCGCCGCAGGGACAAGCGCTTCCCCGTGACCTCGTCCGAACTCGCCGTCCTCGTCGGCCGCGAGATCCAGGACGCGCACGGGCTGGCGGTCAACCTGTCCCGCCCGGACACCAGGGTCTTCATCGAGGTCGACCAGGACGAGGTGTTCGTCTTCACCGAGGGCCTGGCCGGGACGGGCGGCCTCCCGGTCGGGATGAGCGGCCGCGGCGTGGCGCTCATGTCGGGCGGCATCGATTCACCGGTGGCCGCGTACCGGATGATGCGCCGCGGCCTGCGCTGCTTCTTCCTGCACTTCTCCGGCATGCCACTGACCGGCCCGGAGTCGATCTACAAGGCCTACGCGCTAGTCCGCGGCCTGGACCGGTTCCAGGGCGGCTCGCGCCTGTTCGTGGTCCCGTTCGGCAAGGCCCAGCAGGCGCTCGTGACCTCCGGCGCGGACCGGCTGCTGATCGTGGCGCAGCGCCGGCTGATGCTCAAGACCGGCGAGGCGCTGGCCCGCCGCCTCGGCGGCACCGCGCTGATCACCGGCGATTCCCTCGGCCAGGTCAGCAGCCAGACGCTGCCCAACATCACCGCGCTCGACGACGCCGTGAAGCTGCCGATCCTGCGCCCGCTGATCGGCTGGGACAAGGCCGAGATCATGGCCGAGGCCCGCCGCATCCGCACCCTGGACATCTCCGAACTGCCCGACCAGGACTGCTGCACGCTGCTCACCCCGCGCCGGGTGGAGACCCGCGCCCGCATCCCGGACCTGCGCAAGATCGAGGGCCGCCTGGACGCCGAGGACCTGGCCGAGGAACTAGCCCTGAGCGCCCAGGAGTACCACCAGTAACACGATCTTTATCCCGAACGAGCGTTGGTGACTCTCCCCGGCCGCCCCGGAGCTCGCATGCAGCCCCGCCCGCCAGCCTCTCTTTCCCCGCCTGCCCCACGTCGTCCGCGTCTAACCTCGAGCGCACTGGCAAGCTCGCCCGTTATCCCCACCCGGCCTGGCGCGCGTCGGCCGCGTTTGACTTCGAGCGCACTCTAAGCGCGAGACTTGGGCGCATGACGTCCGCCGAACTGACGCCGCTTCGTCGGTCCGCGTCCCGGACCACATCGTGCCGAGGCTGAGCACGCTGACCTCGCGCGCCCCCGGCGAGTTACCTCCGATGGTCGGGTATCGCAGGCCCCCACGCTCGCAGTTCGCGCGCGACCCGGTCAAGATGAACTACCTGACCCTGGGCAACACCGTCCCCCACCTGCACACCCACGTCGTGCCCCGCTACCGGGACGATCCGGCTCCGGGCGGGCCGATCGCGTGGGAGCAGATCTCCGGCCCCGAACCCGTGCCCGAGGCCGACCTGCACCGCCAGGCCGCCAGCCTGCGCGCCCTGCTCGCCCGCTGAGCTCTCAGGCCACGGCGAACTCGCTCGGCCTGGCCGGGGCCGGGGTAAGCGTCCGGCCGACCAGCGGTGACAGGTGGGCGGCCACGCTGGCCAGCTCGCGCAGGTCGGATTCGACCAGCGCCTGGGGGCCGTCGCACAGGGCGCTCTCCGGGTGCGGGTGGACGTCGACGATGATGCCGTCGGCCCCGACGGCGATCGCGGCCCTGGACAGCGGCAGCACCAGGTCGCGGCGGCCGCCCGAGTGCGACGGGTCCACGATCACCGGCAGGTGGGACAGCCGCTGCGCGACCGGGACCGCGCTGATGTCCAGGGTGTTCCTCGTGGCGTTCTCGAAGGTGCGGATGCCCCGCTCGCACAGCACGATGTCCAGGTTGCCGCGCTGGGCGATGTACTCGGCGGCCATCAGCCATTCCTCGATGGTGGCGTTCATGCCGCGCTTCAGCATCACGGGCTTGCCCACCCCGCCGACGGCCTGGAGCAGCGGGAAGTTCTGCATGTTACGGGTGCCGACCTGCAGCATGTCGGCGTAGCTGGCGACCAGCTCCACGTCCCCCGGGTCGACCACCTCGGTGACGATGGGCAGGCCGGTCTCCGCACGCACGTCGGCAAGGATCTTCAGGCCGGCCTCGCCGAGGCCCTGGAACGCGTACGGCGAGCTGCGCGGCTTGTAGGCGCCGCCGCGCAGCAGCGAAGCGCCCGCGGCCCTGGCCATCAGCGCGGACGTCAGCGTCTGCTCGGCGGTCTCGACGGCGCACGGCCCGGCGATGACGGTCAGCGTGTCGGGGCCGATCGGCACCCCGCCCACCCTGATCACCGAACGCTCCCGGTGGTGCTCCCTGCTCACCAGCTTGTACGGCGCGGTGATCCGTACCACGTCGCTCACCCCGGGCATGCCGCGCAAGTTCAGCGTGTCCAGCCGGTCGATGTCGCCGACCAGGCCGACAATCGTCCGGGATACGCCCCGGCTGACGAACGCGTCGCCGCCTGCCCCGCGGACCAGGTCGACGATCCCCTCGACTTCTGCTTCCCCGGCCTCCGCCGCCATCACCACGACCATGTCACCCTCCTGCAGTCATAAGAAAAGCCCCGGGCCTGTGGCCCGGGGCTCCGTGTAAGTCGCCTGCGTCAGAGCAAGGTCTGGCGGGCGACCGGCCGGGAACCGGGCCGGTAGCCAAACCAAAACCAGAACTGCTGGCGCATGAGTGGGAGCCTACCTCACCAACCCAAGGGACGCGCGCTTTCCGCTGCGAACGTGATCCGGCCCGGGGCCACTCAGAAGCCGAAGGGGCCCGTTTGCCCCAAGCCGCCCGTTTGGCCTTGCCCCACGGCAATGGTGATGGTGCTGCCTGATGGCGCCTGGCCCACCGGGCTGTAGTTGAAGACCCCGAAGCCGGCCACGCCGAACGTTTCCACCTGGACCTGGAATCCGGCGGCTTCGAGCTCCCGCACCGCCTGGATCCTGGTCAGGCCGATTACGTCAGGGACGGGGACCAGGGCAGGAGCGGTGGCAACCTGGACGACCACGGTCTGACCCTGCCGGTACACCGACCCCGCCGCGGGCGTCTGGCCGGTGATCGTGCCCTGCGGCTGCTGGCTGTTCTGGTTATGCTGCTCGTTCAGGGTTACGCCATGCTGCTGTGCCCACTGCTCAGCGGTGTGCACGTTCTCCCCGACGAAATTGGGCAGCGGCGGGCTGGCGACCACCAGGATGGCCACGGGCTTGGTCTGCGGCCAGGACCGGCCGGCGGCCGGGACCGTGCCGAGCACCGTACCGACCGGGGAGTTGGCCCCGACCTGCTCGACTCTGTAGGGCAGGTGCACACGCTGCAAGGCGGCCTCGGCCTGAGCGAGCGTGTCGTGGCTCACACCGGGCACGGTGGAGGTGAACGGCCCAGCTGAGATCAAGATCGTGATCGCCGAACCCCGGGCCGCCCGGCCCGCCGGGCTCGTGCCGACCACCACGCCCGGTGGCACGTCGTTGCTATCGACCTGCCTCGGCGCGGTGACGGTAAAGCCGTCCATGGTCAGCGCGGCGGTCGCCTTGGCCTGTGAGTCGAGCGCCACCACGGGGATCGACGCGTACCGTCCCGTAGTCAGCCACCAGACCCCGATCCCCAGCCCGACGCCGAGCACCACGATCAGCGCGACCACGCCGAGCCGCGCGCTGAACAGCCAGCGCTGCAGAAACGGCTCGCGGCCACCCGGGTACCCGCCACCGTCCTCGCGGTGGACGACGAGCGTGTGCGAGCCGGGCGCTTCGTGCCTGCCGCCGAACTGGCCCTCACCGAACTGGCCAGCACCGAACTGGCCGGCACCGAACTGGCTGTCACCGAACTGCCCGACGCCGAATTGCCCGGCACCGACCTGCCCGGCACCGAACTGGCCGGCACCGAACTGGCCCATGCCGGGCTGCCCACCCGGGCCCGTCACGCCCGGCGTCGCCTGCTCCCGGCTCCACCACTCATCGGGGCCGATCGGCCCGGCGCCCGGCCCGCCCACGGATCCCGCCGCGGCCACGGGCACCGGCCCGGTACCGCGGGCCCACCACCCATTGGTGGCGGCGGGAGTGTCGAGGTCCAGCCACGGCGCCTCCGCCAGGCCCTGGACGCCCGCCCCCATCACGTCGGTGAGCCCGCTCGGCTCACCCGCACCCTGCCTGACCATACGAACCGCGCGCGCGAAGTCGGCGGCGTCGGCGGGGCGCCGCGCCGGGTCCCGGCTGGTCGCGGCCAGCACGAGCTGGTCAACCGCCGCGGGTATGCCCGGCATGAGCGAGGAGGGCGCCGGGACGTCCTGGTTGACGTGCTGGTACGCGATTGAGAGCGGCGTGTCGCCCCGGAACGGCTGGCGGCCGGTGAGCAGCTCGAAGAGCATCACCCCCGCCGAGTACACGTCGCCGCGCGGGCCGGTGATCTCGCCGGACACCTGCTCGGGCGGCACGTACGCCACCGTGCCGATGAGCAGCCCGGCCCTGGTCTGGGCGGCCGACGCCTGCGCCCGGGCCAGGCCGAAGTCCGCTACCTTGACCCGCCCGTCGGCGGTCAGCAGGACATTCTCCGGCTTGACGTCGCGGTGCACGATGCCGGACTTGTGCGCGGCGGCCAGGCCGTCGAGGACACCGGTCATGATGTCCAGGGCCGCCGCCGGGGAGAACCACCCGCGCTCCCTGAGCAACTGCCTCAGCGTTCGGCCGCGTATGTACTCCATGGCCAGGTACAGGAAGAGCCCGTCGGCCCCCTGGTCGAAGACGGCGACCACGTTCTGGTGCGACAGCCTGGCGACCGACTTGGCCTCGCCGATGAACCGGCGGACGAAATCCTCGTCCCTGGCCAGCTCCACGTGCATAACCTTGAGGGCGACCTCGCGGTCCAGCCGGGTGTCCGTGGCCCGGTAGACAGTCGCCATTCCGCCGTGCGCGATGCGCGCCGTCACGGCGTAGCGCCCGTCAAGCAGGCGCCCGGCCAGCGGGTCGGCCAGCGTGTCGTCCATCGTGTCGAGTTTACGGTCGTTTGCCGAGTGTCGGGCCGTGAATGATCGCGTCCCGCTGGCTATATGACGTCCCAGTGGTCGGAAAAGATGCGCGTAGCCTGTCTGCTTGTGGCAAATCACGGGCGGGTCGTGGTGGCGGGCGCGGGCCTGGCCGGTCTTCGGACCGTCACCGAGCTCAGGTCGCGCGGCTTCACCGGGCCGATCACCCTCGTGGGAGCCGAGGTGCGGCCCCCGTACGACCGGCCACCGCTGTCGAAGAAGGTGCTGACCGATCCCGCGCTGGACCCCTCGCTGCGCGCCGACTTCGGCGCACTGGACGTGGACTTCCGCCCATCGGACGCCGCCACGGGTCTCAAGGACGCGGCTCTGGTGACGGAGCGCGGCTCCTACCCGTTCGATCACCTGGTGCTGGCCACCGGTGCGCTCCCGGTCGCGCTGCCCGGCACCGGGCGGCAGCGGTTCCTGCGCACCTACGACGACGCGCTGGCGCTGCGCGACCTGTTCAGGCCGGGGCTGCGGCTCGCCATCGTGGGGGCCGGCTGGATAGGCGCGGAGCTGGCGACCGCGGCGGCCGGTCACGGCTGCCGGGTCACGGTGGTGGAGGCCGGCCCCGCACCGCTCGCCGCCGCCATCGGCGCGCAGGTGGGGGAGTGGACCGCTCCCTGGTACGCGCAGGCGGGCGTCACGCTGCGGACCGGCGTCGCCGTGGAGTCCGTCGAGCCGGGCGGACTGGCCGTGGCGGGCGGCGGCTGGATCGACGCGGACGAGATCGTGACCGCGGTCGGGGTCCGCCCGGCCACCCGCTGGCTGGAGGGTTCCGGCGTCCGGCTGGAGAACGGCGTGGCCGTCGACGCCGGCCTGCGGGCGTCACGGCCCGGCGTGTACGGGGCAGGCGACTGCGCCGCCTTCGAGTCCTTGCGGTTCGGGCGGCGGCTGCGGTTCGAGCACTGGGACGTGGCGCTGCACGCGCCCGAGGTAGTCGCGGCCAACGTGCTCGGCGAGGACGCCGTGTACGATCCCGTGCCGTACTTCTGGTCCGAGCAGTTCGGCCGCATGGTGCAGTACCAGGGCTACCACGGCGACGCCGAGCGGCTCATCTGGCGCGGTGACCCGGCCGAGCCGACCTGGGCCGCGTGCTGGCTCGCGCGCGGTCGGCTGGTCGCGATCCTGACCGTGAACCGGCCCCGCGACCTGCAGCAGGGCCGTCGGGTCATCGCTTCCGCCGACCCCGTGGACGCCGGGCGCCTCGCCGACCCGGCCGTCCCCGTGAAGGACGCGGTCGGCACCTGAGCAGGTCCGGCGGACCGGACCGGGAGGTGTGCGCCACCCCTGGCGCGGGTAAACGTCCCGTTAACCAGGCATGGCCCGAGTGTTTGGAGCATGCCCGGGCGTGGGACATTGGATTCGTGGCACAGATTGACCCCACGACCGATGCCCTGGTCCGCGATTGGCTGTCACTCCCCGATGTAGCCGCCCTGCTGGGCATCCCGGCCGGGCGCGTGAAGCAACTCCTGCGCGACAGGAAGCTGCTCGCCGTAATCCGCCCCGAAGGGACGCTGGCGGTCCCGGCCGCCTTCCTTGACGGCCATCAGGTCGTCAAGGGCCTGTGCGGGACCCTCACCCTGCTCTTCGACTGCGGGTTCGACGATCTGGAAGCGCTCCGCTGGCTGTTTACCGCGGATGACACGCTGCCCGGGACACCGATCGACGCGATCGTCAGGCACCGGGGCACCGAGGTGAACCGGAGAGCTCAGGCCCTGGCGTTCTAGCAGCGGCTACGCTGGTTGCATGCCGCCGAGCCCGCCGCGTCCGCGGCGAACTGCGGACGCGACGCGAGGTCGCGCTGCCAGCCAGTCGCGCCAGCGCCCCGCCGTGCTAATCCGCGACCTGCTCGCGGCCGGGCGTCAGTCGTTTTCGTTCGAGTTCATGCCGCCCAAGACTCAGGCCGAGGAACAGCAGCTGTGGCTGTCGATCAGGCAGCTCGAGCCGCTGCGGCCGACGTTCGTCTCGGTGACCTACGGCGCCGGCGGATCAACCAGGGACCGGACGGTCAGGGTGACGGGCCGGATCGCCGAGGAGACCACGCTCACCCCGGTCGGGCACCTGACCGCGGTCAACCACTCGGTGACCGAGCTCAGGCAGGTGATCGGCTCGTACGCCGCGGTCGGGGTGCACAACCTGCTGGCCCTGCGCGGCGACCCCCCTGGTGACCCGAACGGCGATTGGTTCCCCCATCCGCAAGGCCTCACCTACGCGGCGGATCTGGTCCGCCTGATCAGGACGGTCGGCGATTTCTGCGTCGGCGTGGCCGCGTTCCCGGAGAAGCACCCGCGGTCGCCCGATCCTGAGGAGGACGCGCGGCACTTCGTGGCCAAGTGCCGGGCCGGCGCGGACTTCGCGATCACCAACATGTTCTTCTACCCGGAGGACTACCTGCGCCTGCGAGACCGGGTCTCGGCGCAACGCTGCGACGTGCCGATCGTCCCCGGCATCATGCCCGTGACCAGCCTGCGGATCATCGAGCGAGCGGTCGAGCTGGGCGGCTGCCGGGTGCCCACCGAGCTGTGGAGCAGGTTGCAGGCGGTGGCCGACGACCGGGCGGCGGTACGGGAGGTCGGCGTGGACTACGCGGCCGGGATGTGCGCCCGCCTGCTCGCCGAGGGCGTGCCCGGCCTGCACTTCTACACGCTCAACTGGTCACGCGCAACCAGGGAGATCTATCAGCGGCTCGGCCTGGGCCAGCGGAGCCTCGCCGAGCCGGGCCCGGGCGGCAGAACCCGCAACGGGAGCTCGGCGCCCATCACGGCGTAGGGCGGCTCACCGCCCGGGTAGAACGAGAAGCTGGTCAGCAGGTCGGTGAAGCCCACCCCGCGGTACAGGCGCCGCGCCCGGGTCTCGGCATCCCGGGTGGACAGCACGGCGGTCCGTTCCGGGCGTCCCGAGGTCAGCCTGAGCAGCAGGCCCGAGCCGATCCCCGAGCCCTGGTACCCGGGCGCCACGTGCAGTTCGGCCACCTCGAACGTATTGTCCAGCCACGCCGCGGCGGCCTGCGGGCCACGGGTGACGGCCAGCGCGCGGGCGACCGTGTCGTGCCACCACTGCCCGGGTGTCCCGCGGAAGCCGTAGCCGAATCCGACCGGAGCCCGGTTCTCGCCGGACTCGTCGTCCTCGGCCACGACGAGCGCGCGGAACCCCGGATAGGCGGCGTGCCCGGCCATGATCGACCGCCGGCCGGCTAGCGTATCGGCCGCCGGGCGCATCGCGGCCGCGTACACCGAGATGATCTGGTCCACCCGCGCGGTGAACTCGGCGGGACCTAGCTCGCTGACCACAAGCTCGCGCTGCACCCTTGCCAGCTTAAGAGCAACGTTAAGATCAGCTGGCCAGCCTGGGGCACGGGCTGGGCCTGCACCTGGACCTGGGCCCGGCCGAGGTCCGCATGGGTAGCGGTCACCGTGATCGTGCCAGGCTGCCCGGACAGCGAGCGGACCCAGACCGCGCCGAGCCCGCCGTACTCGCCGAACGCGAACGGGTTATCGCCCACCAAGATGCCGGGGCCCGAGAGGCTCAGTGCCACCTGGCCGACCTCGTACCTGCGCTGGTTGCCGTACGCGTCGACCGCGCGGAACAGGACCCGGGTGGCATCCGTCCCGTCGGCGGAGATCGTGGCATCGTCGGCGGTCACGGCGAGCCGGTCGCCCGACGGATCGGACGACATGCGGAGCTCGGCCACCTGCTGGCCACCCACCCAGCCCTGGATGAGCAGCTCCGGCAGCCCGGTCCGCGTGTCGGCCGGGAGGCGGACGAAGAAGGGCGGATAGGGCAGGTTCCCGTACAGCGGGGACTGGACGGCGGGCGTGGCGGAGGCCACCTGGATGCCGTCGATGAAGACCAGCAGCTCGTCGCAGTTGCTGGCGATCATCGCGGTCGGGGTGGGAACGGGGAGCGCCCCGCCCAGCTCCCAGAAAAATATCGGCACGATGACCGGGCGGACGGCCGGGTCAACCTGGGCCTGATACATGGCGGCGCCGGGCTTGAGCACCCGGAAGCCGTCCACCACGCCGGCCCACTTGACGGCGTCCGGGTCCAGGCTGCGCAATGAGGCGTAGTCGAAACCGGCCCAGGCCAGGAGCCCGGCGTAGCCAGGGCGGGAGCGGGCCAGGTTCTGCACCTGGGCGTGCAGGTCCGCCTGCCTGACGAGCAGTTCAGGCGGATCGGTCCAGGTGAAGTACTCCGGTTTGGTGTCCTCGACGCCGACCGACTCGGTGATCAAGTAGGGGACGCCGGGGAGCGGGGGCCGCAGCCTCGCTTGGCCCGACTTCCAGTTGACGCTGTAGTCGTTGTAGGCGAAGACGTCCTCGTTCCACTCAGCGACGGAATGGAGGGCCATCGCGCCGGAACTCGGCCGCGAGCCATCGAGCTCAGCGGCGATCTGCCTGGTCGTTTCCCACAGACCCGGCACGTCGGGGGTCTCGTTGAGCCGGGTCCCCCAGATAGCCACCGAGGGTCGGCTCCTGTCCCTGATCACCATGTCGCGCACGTTCTGTATCACGAGGTCCTGCCAAGCCGGGTTGCTGCTCGCGTTGTGCCAGCCTGGGGCCTCCTCCCAGACCAGTAGCCCGAGTTCGTCGCACGCGTCGAGGAAGTGCGGGGACTGGGGATAGTGCGAGCAACGCACCATGTTGCAGTTGAGCTCGTTCTTGAGTATTTCGGCGTCCCTGCGCTGGACCCGCGCGGGCATGGCCATGCCCGCGTACGGAAACAACTGGTGCCGGTTCAGCCCGAACAACTGCAGCCGCTCCCCGTTCAGGAAGAAGCCGTCGGGCTGAAAGGAAAGCTCGCGGAACCCAATCCGCCGGGTGAGCGCGTGACTGCCGACCCCG
>Ga0335074_10008525_pt1 | contig 14252 bp, 13 predicted proteins | sample Lox_Sample_23_FD_206715 | JGI IMG/M metagenome (GOLD analysis project Ga0335074, IMG submission 206715) | Soil microbial communities from Loxahatchee National Wildlife Refuge, Florida, United States - Lox_Sample_2.3 | ecosystem: Environmental > Terrestrial > Soil > Wetlands | place: USA...
AGTCGCGTGTCCACGGGCGGCAGTAGCGGCGGGAGGGATCGAGCGACGGCTCGATGCGCAGAGCTTCGCTGGGGACGATCGGCAACAACGAGCCATCAGCCTTCAGCGCCTCGAGTTCAGTGTCATCTTGAATGCGCGGCAGATTAAGTCGATCGATTTCGGCATTCTGGATGATCAGCGATTCGTGGGATGGCCGGAACATCGGGTTCCAGCGCAGCCAGCGGAGATGCCGCCGGTGCGACTGGCGAATCGAATGGCGCACGGCGAATGCAGATCCGGACATGCCCAGGCACACAAAGGCGAGAACAAGAATGAGAGCAAACCGGACTGTAATTGCCTTTTTCACGAAGTGGATCCTGAGGTTTGCGGCTCTTGCAACTTCCTCGTGAAGCTCAGAGCAAGCTTGGCCCGCGTACTTCTTCCGCGCGGTGCGCCCATTTTAAGCTATCGTGTCAAGCGAGCTGAAACGAAATCACCCGCTTTGGTTACTTGCGTACTCCAGGGCTTCGATGCCGCACTGGTTACCTCGGGTTACTCCGCTGTCTCGTTGACAGAGTCCCTAGATATTATCGGCACGCGGCGGGCCATTCGTGAATCGGACCGCCCCGCGGGCAAGCCTTATGCCGGCTGAAGTTGGGGACGTCGGCGCGGGATGGCCCTTACGCGACGGTAGGAAATGACAAAAATCAGCGCCGGAAAAGGTCACTGAATGCCTGCTTCATGACCTGCCCGCCCACTTCGGAAATCGACTTCGTCAGCGGAATATCCTTGGGGCAGACTTCGACGCAGTTCTGGGCGTAGCCGCATTCCTGGATGCCGCCGTCGCCCATCAGCGCGGCCAGTCGGTCATGCTTGAGAGCCTTGCCCGTCGGATGCGTGTTGAACAGCCGCACCTGCGAGATCGTCGCCGCGCCTACGAATCCGGTATGTTCGTCGAATTGCGGACAGGCTTCCATGCAGCAGCAGCAGGAAATGCACCGCGAGAGCGGATACGCGGCTTCCTGTTCTTGTGGCGACAAGCGCGGGCCAGGGCCGAGGTCATAGGTTCCGTCGATCGGAACCCAGGCTTTGACGATTTTTAAATTTTCGAACAGCACGGCGCGGTCGACCGCCAGGTCACGCACAACCGGAAACTTCGAGAATGGCTCGAGGCGAATCGGCTGTTCCAGGTGATCGATCAGCGCCGAGCAAGCCATCCGCGCTTTGCCGTTGATGAGCATGGCGCATGATCCGCAAACTTCTTCGAGACAGTTGGAATCGTAGGTGATGGGCGTGGTCGGCTTGCCGTCGCGCGTGACCGGATCGGCGGCAATATCCATGAGCGCGGAGATCACGTTCATGTTCGGCCGGTAGGGAACAGAGAATTCCTCCCAGTAGGGCTTGGAGGAGGGCGTGAGTTGCCGCTTGATTTTTAAGATGACGGATTTGTCAGCCATGAGTTTTTAGTTAATCCAGCCACAATTAGGTTGATCCTTGATCATGTGCCAGCTGCCCTTGGTCTTAACCAGTTCCCGTACAAGACCACCGCCGCATAGAGCGCCGCAGTGGTGAGCAGCCAGAACCATCGCCTTCGAGCCGTCAGGCGAAAATTCAACAGCGGAAAGAAAAAACAAAACGGCGCTGTCATCCCCTTTAGCCGCCTGCATCTTGTACTTGCCGGGTAAGCGCAGACGTGCCTCGATTCGAAATTTCGCTTTTTCCGCAATCATCTTGTCGAACAGGCTACGCCAGACATCGTCCTTGACGAATTCCTGTTGACAGGATTCATAGCTGGGATGGCCCTGAGGCTCTAAAACTGTGTGGGGAATAATCGCCACAGACCCCTTCCCCTTGAACCAAGATCCGTATTCCTCGCTCAGAACTGTCGAGTAAACAGCATAAGCCTCCCCGCTGACCTCGGCTGTGGTCTTTTCCTGGCCATTGAGCCCGCTCGACGCGAGTGACGCCACCGCCCCAGCGAGAACCGCAGACCTCAGAGCGCGCAAATTCACCTCAATACTTCCTCGCTCGCGGCGGAATCAGCGATACATCCACCGGCTCGATTTACTGTTCCGAAACTGAAAAACTCTGGCCACAAAATTCCACCGGGAAGGGCACGAGTTCCACTCGTGCCGACTTAAGCTTGAGCAAAGCTCGCGGCTTCAGCCGCTGAGGCTCGCTCTTCGGATATCCCACTCAGAAACGGACCCCAGAGGCTGAAGCCATGTTGTTCGAAACAGCCCTATACTCGGCACGACTGTAAGTCGTGCCCTTCCCGGTTTAACCTCTCACGACCTGCAGGCCGACAATGCAACCAGCGCATATAAGATCTACGTCCAAACTTGATCTTCCCAAAAGGGGAGGTCGCGAAACAAAAATCCACCGGGAAGGGCACGAGTTCCGCTCGTGCCGACTTAAGCTTGAGCAAAGGTCGCGGCTTCAGCCGCTGAGGTTTGCTCTTGAAACCAGCACGCTTGATCTCGCCTCCCGGAACTTACTTCATCATCTTCTCGACCTGGCAACGGAGACGACTGTTCGCTGTCGAAAACTTCGTTCGTCTCTTCCTGAAAACGTTATATCGCTATCGCCGCGAGGGGCGTTTTCAACTGCATGCCTTCGTCGTCATGCCGGAACACGTTCATCTGCTCATTACTCCCGCTGCCAACGTCACACTGGAGCATGCCATTCAGCTCATCAAAGGCGGATACTCGCACACCCTGGGCGAAGTTCTTGGCCGCAAGCGAGAAATCTGGCAACGCGGCTTCACGGACCATCGAATTCGCGACGAACAGGATTTTCAGCATCACCGAAATTACATTCATCAGAATCCGGTCGAGCGCGGACTCGTTACGAATGCGGAAGAGTACCGTTATTGCTCTGCATTCCCGGGATTCAAACTCGATCCGTGGATCTCAGCGGCTAAAGCCGAATTTTCAAAGAGCGCTTAATCGGCAAGATTGAAACTCGTGCCCTTCCTGTTCGTCAACTTGTAGGTCGACATCGAACCGTGGATCTCAGCGGCTAAAGCCGAATTTTCAAAGAGCGCTTAATCGGCACGAGTGAAACTCGTGCCCTTCCCGGTTGTCAACTTGTAGGTCGACATCGAACCGTGGATCTCAGCGGCTAAAGCCGAATTTTCAAAGAGCGCTTAATCGGCACGAGTGAAACTCGTGCCCTTCCCGGTTTGCGGCTTAAAGAAAGCTGCCACTGCTCCAGTCGCCGTGCCAAAAAGAAAGCGCATCGTCGCTCTACGCGTGCTATCCATGCTTAATACTTCCTCGCCCGCGGCGGAATCAGCGATATATCCACCGGCTCGAATTCAAATCTCGGCTCGTCCGCGTCGGGAGCGAAATATGCTTTCGTTGTTTTCAGCCAGTTCTTGTCGTCGCGCTCGGGGAAGTCCGGCTTGTAGTGAGCGCCGCGCGATTCATCGCGCATGCATGCGCCCTGCGCAATCACGCGCGCCAACTGCAGCATGTTGTAGAGCTGCCGCGCAAAGACAACCGTCGTATTCGCCCACTGCGTGCGATCGCTCAAGTTGATCTTGCGATAGCGCTCCAGCAATTCGACCAGCTTGGCGTCGGTCTGCTGCAGATTCTTGTTGTAGCGGATGACTGTGCAGTCCTTGGTCATCAATTCGCCCAATTCACGCCAGAGCTTCACCGGGTTTTCGTTGCCTTCGTTCTTCATTAGCAGGGCATTGCTGGCCTCCTGCTTTTTCTTTTCGGCCTCGAAATGTCCATTGCCGTCAGATGAACCCTGCAGCCCGCGCGCGTATTTCACGGCATTTGGACCAGCAATCCCTCCGCCAAAAATGCAGGACACGAGCGAATTCGCGCCCAGCCGGTTCGCCCCGTGATACTGATATTCGCACTCGCCCGCCGCAAAAATTCCCGGGATGTTCGTGGCCTGGTTGAAATCGATCCACATGCCGCCCATGGTGTAGTGCATGCCGGGGAAAATCTTCATGGGCGTGTCGCGCGGGTCGTCGCCGACAAACTTCTCGTAGATTTCGAGAATGCCTTCCAGCTTGCGATCAAGAATCTTGCGATCGATGTGCGTCAGATCGAGATACACCATCGGCTTGCCGTCGATGCCGAGGTTGTACTCGTAGACGACTTTGAAAATCGCGCGCGTCGCCACATCGCGAGGCACAAGATTGCCGTACTTCGGATACCACTCTTCGAGGAAATACCATCGATCTTTTTCCGGGATCGCCTTCGGCTCTCTTTTGTCGCCCGGGGTTTTCGGAACCCAGACGCGTCCACCTTCGCCGCGGGCTGATTCCGACATGAGCCGCAGCTTGTCTTCACCCGGAATGCACGTGGGATGAACTTGAATAAATTCGCCATTCGCGTAATAGCATCCTTGCTGATAGAGCGCCGATTGTGCCGATCCGGTGCAGACCACCGAATTCGTAGATTTGCCGAAGATCGCGCCAATGCCGCCGGTCGCGATGATGAGAGCGTCGGCGGGGAAGGTGCGAACTTCCATGCTCCGTAAATCCATCGCGCAAATGCCGCGACAAACGCGGTTTCCATCGAGCACGGCGGAGAGAAACTCCCAGTGCTCGTACTTCTTTACTTTTCCTTCGGATTCATAGCGGCGGACTTGCTCGTCCAGCGCATAGAGAAGCTGCTGGCCGGTGGTCGCACCGGCGAATGCCGTGCGGTTGTATAAAGTTCCACCGAAACGGCGGAAATCGAGCAGTCCCTCCGGCGTGCGATTGAACGGGACACCCATGCGATCGAGCAGGTCGATAATGCCGGGGGCGGCCTCGCACATCGCCTTTACCGGCGGCTGGTTCGCCAGAAAGTCGCCGCCGTAAACGGTGTCATCGAAGTGCTGCCAGGTGGAATCGCCCTCGCCCTTCAGGTTTTTCGCCGCGTTGATGCCGCCCTGGGCGCAGACCGAGTGGGACCGCTTCACCGGCACGATCGAGAAAAGATCGACCTGGCCGCCCATCTCGGCGATCTTGATGACCGCAGCCAGTCCTGCCAACCCGCCGCCTATAACAATGATTCTTGGAGTTGCTGCCATATTTCCTAAAAGACTGCCTTCCTGGGGCTTCGTTATCTCACCTGGGTCATTTGTCGGTCGCCAAGATCGCCGGGTTCATAAGGGTGCTGCTGGCGCGTGCGGAATGAAGTCAGGCTCGCCAGTCCCACTCCACTCATTAAGATGAAAAATGCCAGACACACTGCCAAGAAGCGCTTGCGCGCGAGTTCGCCAGAGACGATGCCCCACTTCGCACAAAACAGCCAAATGCCATAGGCAAAGTGCCAGGATGCGGCGATGAGCCCAACTACGTAAAAGAGGAACAGCGGCGCTTGAAACAATTCATGCTGGACCTTCCCGAATGACAGTTCGGGATACATGTGCAAATCGGAACCGGCAAAGCGCATGGTGTACACATGCCAGCCGATGTAGACGAAAGCGATGGCGCCGGTCCAGCGCTGCAGCGTGTACATCCAGTTGCCGGTCCAGGGATAGGCAATCGAGTTCGCATCGCCCCGGTACCAGATATAGAAGCCGTAGAGCCCGTGGTACGCGATGGGCAACCAAATTCCGAATAACTCGAGAAAGAAGACGAGCGGCAGATTAGCGAGAAAATTCACTTGTCTTGCATAAGCCGCCGGCCCACTAATTGCCGTAGCGTTGGAGACCAGGATGTGCTCGAATAAAAACGCTCCGACCGGAATGATGCCGGTCAGCGAATGCAGGCGGCGCCAGAAGAATGAAGTCCCCTGGCCAGCGCGCAAGGGAGCAACGCCAGGATATTTTTTATGATCTTTTGCGAGCTCGGGAGCAGGACTGGCTGCAGACGCCACGAAAAAGCTCCTATAAATCTGCGATGAGAGAAGAACCTGCCATTATCTGGCCGCGTGAGAAGCGAAGTCAAGGAAAGCGGCTGTGAAGGCCTTAGAGAACGTGTCACGGTGCCTAAGACAGTACTGGCTGTGAGTTGGCAGTTTCCCATTTGCCGGTCGGATTCCGAATGGTTTCCATTCGCAGTTCAGAAAAATCTTTGCGTGCGGCGTGTGACTAGAAGACCGGGTCGCGGACAGGACCAAGCTGGGCGGACAGGGGCTCCGGCCTAGACGACTGCGAATTCCCGCTGCAGGCAACGGGTCAGATATCGTAATCTATTGACAACCAGATCTATCGAGGAGCGGGAAGCCGAGGAGGAATCGTGCGCTGTCCGCACTGCGGCAATGAGAATCCGGAGACGCACCGCTTTTGCGGCATGTGTGGAGCGTCGCTGCTGCAAGGTCCGGGAGCGGCGATGGCGGCGCCGGGGAGCTTGATCTCTCCATCTGCGGGATCAGCATCCGCACCGCGAACCACCGCGCCAACAGCAAGCGCTCCTCATTCAGCAGCACCGGAATCGGCGCCGAGCGCAGCAACAGCAACAATACCGCGTCCAAATCCCCCGGCCCCTACGCCAGCCACACCTGTAGAGGCGACGCTGCGCCCGGCAGTTCCGCAAACCGAACTGACCTCTCCTCGTCCCCCACAACGGGTGACCCAAGAAGAGCCGGTCATCAGCGGGCCTTCATTTCTTGGGCTGAATCAGCCCGCTTCGCCACCGCCGAAGCGCGGAAGGCTGAGCATCGACCCAAATTCTGCGCCCAGTTCGGGGAACCTCGACTACCTGCTGGAAGATGAGGAGCCGAAAAGCGGCGGAGCCTGGAAAGTTATTCTGATTCTGGTTGCGCTCGCTCTTGCGGTGACCTTCGGATACCTGCGGTGGAAGAATCAAGGGCTGCCTTTTCTGAATCCCGCGCCTAAGCCGGCCGCGCAAGTGCCAGCGAATGCGGAGCCGCTGCCTTCACCGGGTGCGAACACCAACGCATCTGCGCCCACGAATTCGGTGAATACGCCAGCGGGATCTGCAGGGCCGCCGAGCTCAGCTGCGACCGCACCAGCTTCCAATTCCAGTTCGGCGCCAACCGCGAATTCACCAGCGAACACGACAGCAGCGCAGCCCTCGGCCAATACTTCGACACCGTCAGCGGCGGCCGCTACGGCATCTGGCGCTCCTAACGCAGCAAATTCCGTGCCCGCTGCCGGTTCTTCGAATTCTGCGCCTGCGGTCACTCCGTCTACCGCTGCGGGAGCTTCGGCGAGCCCAACTCCTGCGCCGACGCAGCCCGCTGAAACCGCTCCTGCAAACCCCGCTCCGGCAGCACAGCCAAGCGCTCCAACCAAATCGGGCAACTCTTTCGGGGCGTCTGCTGCCAACGAGGCCAAAGATACTGCCGCTCCCGCTTCCGAAGTGAGTAAGCCCCCGGCGGCGATCAAGCGGGTCGATACCGTAACCGAGGCGCAGAAATATCTTTATGGCAAGGGCGTCCCGCAGGACTGCGACCGCGGCCTGCGGTTGCTCAAACCGGCTGCCAATGGCGGCAATCCGAAGGCCATGATCGAGATGGGCGCTCTATATTCGGCGGGACTTTGTACGCCGCGCGACTTGCCGACTTCCTATCGCTGGTTCGCCATGGCGCTGCGCAAAGATCCCGACAATGAGTCGGTGGCCACCGATCTGCAAAAGCTTTGGGGCGAGATGACTCAACCGGAGCGGCAATTGGCCATCCGGCTGAGCCAATAATAGGCAAACCACCTCGCGACCGGACGCTTCTGCAGAACCCGGCATTCGCCTACCCAACCTCACAATGAATGCGACCTTACGCGACCCGAAGTATTGGATTGAGAAGCTGTGCCTGGAGCCGCATCCGGAAGGCGGATATTTCCGCCAGACTTACAAATCCGATTTCACGATCGCACACAGCGCGCTTCCCGGTTTCAGGGGCGCGCGAGCGGCGTCGACCGCCATTTATTTTCTGCTTGCGGGCGAAAACTTCTCTGCGTTCCACCGGCTGCGTTCGGATGAGATGTGGCACTTCTATGCGGGCTCTTCGCTAGAGGTGCATGTGATCGATGAAGCCGGCGATTATTTTTCCATTTTGCTAGGAAGCGACCCGGAACAAAAGCAGGTGTTTCAGGCGCTGGTGAAAGCTGGATGCTGGTTCGCCTCTGAAGTTCAGGATCATAAATCGTGGGCGCTGGTGGGTTGCACGGTCGCTCCAGGATTTGAGTTCGAGGATTTCGAGCTGGCGAGAAGGGAAGAGCTAGCGCAGCAGTTTCCCCATTATCGAGAGCTGGTTGTAAAACTGACGCGAGCTTAGCCGTAGGGCCAACTCGCATCACTTGTTTGGCCCCCAGGACGCCGCCGCTTTTGTTGCTAGTGAATCACGAACCGCATGACGAGCCCAGAGACGAAGTACAGAGCCCCGACGAACATGAACGTGATACCCCACAAGTTGATAACGGCGTGCCCGCTGGCTCTTCCACTCTCTCCTGTCAATGCTTTAAAGACGAGCAGGATCACCACCGAGATCACGAAAATGACCAGGCCAGCAAGGATGGGCTTCACTTGTTTAGCTACCTCCGAAGATTACGTAGAAGGGGCAGTTCACAGGGCCAGTATCTGTCGTTTTTTCAGCCGATGCGTTGATACCATGACAGTACCACGGGTAACTGGAGCTTGGCCTCCCACAAACATAATAAGTGTACCAGCCTGTGGAGGCTGGAGGAGCGTCATCCACGAGCTGCGGTGCCCATTGTGGGGAGTTGGTGCAGCTCGCCGTAACCAAGAAGCTGCAGATGGTGACGCCGTTGTTTGTTTCACAGCTGCCAGGGATGCCGCTCACAGGACTCTGGTTGAGCACGAGAGTGTACCCGGCCCCGAGCTGGGGCGAGAATGTCGCAACATCGTCGAGCAGCGTCCCCATTATGGGACAAGTCGCGAGCGCTCCGGCGTCTATCTCGCAGGCTGTGGAGGTCGGGTCGATGAACGGATCACACCCGCCAGCGGTGTCCGTGTGACTCACGGTGAGCGTGTTCGCGGGGTTTCCGGTTAGCTGTGAGCTTCCGGGTGTGTATCCCCCGGTGAAGCTCGCTGTTGCAGTAAGGGTATGCTGAATACCCGGGGTGCAATTCGGAGCGTTACAGCTTACCTGCCCCGATACCGTGGTCGTGAAGCTGAGCGCAGTAGTGAGCAGGTGGTAAGGAGCGCCACCCGTGTTCAGAAGGAACATGCCGATGTTTGAGCCCCCCCACACGGCCCCCATACCTGAGGTATCCGCGTAGCTGACGGTCGTGCCTGCCTGCGGATTCTACGCCGCGAGTCCGCCCGACGTGAGTACAAATAAGTACCCGTTCACCGAGGCCGCGATGCTCCGGAACACGGATTGCTCCTCGTCCGAGTAGAGGGTTTGAGCCCCGGTTTGCAGGTTAAGAGCGTAGACCTGAAGCGGCCCCAAGGCATTGTAACGCACAGCATAGACAATTGAGCTGTTGTATACCGCCGCCGTTGTCGATTCCCAAGTACCCGCGACGCTCGTCCATGTTGGGGAAGACGCGTTTGGGTTCGCGCTGTACGACATGGCGCTCGCAGAGGTGATGCCTACCAGGATGCCGTCGCCGCCCGTAATGTAATTGAAGCATTTCCCCATCGAGTTCCAGCCGGTCCCCGATGAATTCAGGATGAGCAGCGGCGAGTTCGGGGATGTGCATCCGGTCGTCGAGCTGGATAGAGCGAACACCACCCCCTGCCTCTGGACCGAGACCATGCGGATTCCCGCCAGATTGAGCGACTGCCACCCAGTTGAAGAGAACATCGGCAGGTCCCATAGATTGTGGTCGGTGTCGACGCCCACGGTGTATCCGTCCGCACCGCTAGAGATTGATTGAATGTGGAGTTTCCTTGGTTGGCAATGAACAGGCAATCGTGCGATGCGCAGTTCGCAGTGTTGTCGATGAGGCTGAATTGGTAGGTTGGGGCGTACCCTTGCTGCCCGGGGCTTGCAATGGCGCAGCCCACGGCAAGGGTAATCAGCAGCGTCGTGAAACGTAGGTTCATGGGAGCGGATTCTATGACCGAAAGTGCGCCTGAAGATGCTCTGCATGAATTCCGTTACGAAATCCGAACAGAACGCCCGTCTGGGTGGATCGCGGGTACAGATAACCGTTGCACCCTTTATGAGGAGCAGGTCAGGAGAGGGGATGGTGGAGATCGCGTGCGGCGCTGATCTACTTTCCCATCATTTGTGGGGCCGGGCAGCAGTTCTCTTCGCAAACATCAGCGCGAGCTCCGAGCGATCCCAATGCGCGCCGTTCGGTTCCGGAAGTTCGCTCCAGAATGAGTTCGCGAATCATAGAAATAAATTTCGGATGCACGCCGACCGTCCTTGCCCGAACCATCGGCAGCGCCAGAGAATTGCAAAGCTGCCGCGCTTCGATATCCAGATCGTAAAGCACTTCCATGTGATCGGAGATGAAGCTGATCGGGGCAAGCACAACCGCGCTGGCTAGGTTTTTCACTTTCACCTGGCGCAGGTAATCCAAAATGTCAGGCTCCAGCCAAGGCTGGCCAGGAGCTCCACTCCGGCTCTGATAAACCAACACGTCGTTGCTGATGCCAATGCGCGATGAGACGAGCTTGCGTACTTCTTCCAGTTGCTGCACGTAATCGCACGCGTTGGCCATCGATATCGGAATACTGTGAGCCGTGTAGACGACCTTCACGTTTTGCTGTGTGACGGCCGGGACTTGCGCGAGAGCTTCCCGCAACCGATCTTCGGTGGCTTCGATGAATCCCGGGTGATTGAAAAACACACGCAGTTTTTCGATTTCTGGCGCATCCGATCCAACTTCGGCCTGTGCAGCCGCGATATTATCCTGATATTGTCTGCACCCCGAATAAGAACTGAAAGCCGATGTCACGAAGGCTAATGCGCGCTGTACCCCGTCCCGCCTCATCTCGCGCAGCGTATCGGCGAGCATGGGATGCCAGTTGCGATTTCCCCAATAGACGGGCAGATTCGGGCCGTGCTGGATAAGTTCCGCTTTGATGGCGGAAATGAGATCGCGGGTCTGCTGATTAATGGGACTCTTTCCCTCGAAATGGTAATAGTGTTCGGCCACAGCCAGCATTCGCTCGCGCGGGACATTTCTGCCGCGTAGAACGTTCTCCAGGAACGGGATGACGTCCTCGCGAGACTCCGGACCGCCGAAGGAAACCACCAGAAGCGCGGCGTAATTCATGGTCGGTGTGCTCAGTCCCCAGATCGTAACTTGTATTTGCCGATCCTCCGCTACGCTCTCGATCTGCCTTGGATCGGTTACATCATGATGGACTGAAATTGCATATCCGGGCAACATCCAGCACGATCACTTCACTGTGCGAGAGTACGGCTGACGCGAGTTACAAAAAAAGATGAGAGCGGGCGACAAGAAGGAAAACCGGATCCTGAAGGATGGTGCGCCCGGAGAGATTCGAACTCCCGACCTATTGCTCCGGAGGCAATCGCTCTATCCAGTCTGAGCTACGGGCGCAAACCTTCTATAGTTTAACCGCGATTCCCCCAGCTTTCAAAATTGTTCGAGACGGAATAGCTGGGAGATCGGGTGTATAGAGTCCTAAGAAAGAAGTGTTTGAGGGACCGGCCGGGGGCCGGCGATTCGGAAGGGGGACCGGGATTCCTCAAGGCGAATCTCATCGTTTCTCGTAACAAATTTGAGCGTGGAGGCCCCGGGCAGAGTCGAACTGCCGACCAACGGTTTAGGAAACCGCTGCTCTATCCATCTGAGCTACGGGGCCGGAGAAAACCGTCCATCGATTATCGCATGTGGTTTCGATTCGAGACGGGCTGGTGAGATCGCTCGCTCTGGATGGCGTGAAATTTTCAAAGTTTTGCGGACAGGCTTGTACTGGAGCCAACCAGCCTAACAGCTTACAGCAGCAACGCCGCATCAGAAATCCACATCGGACTCCGGTTGTTAGCGGGGAAAGCTGCATAGCGCACAAACTTCGGCTGCTGGCGCTCCCGTGCGGAGGCGCCGGCCATTTCTGTCAACCACGTCCAAACTTAGCTTTTTTGCAGTGGGATCTGTTCCGCGATGCCGCAGTTCTTCCCACGTACTGCCAATGCGATTTTCAGGCTGTCCTTGCTGGGCAGTGTCTTGTTCGTGGGTTTGGTGTCTTGGCTTGGTTTTCTGATCGTACGTTCTCCCTACGAAATGATGCAAGAAATTCCACGCCCGCAGCCGGTTCCGTTCAGCCACAAGCATCATGTGGGCGGGCTGGGCATCGACTGCCGTTATTGCCACACGACCGTCGAAGACTCCTGGTTCGCCAACATTCCCCCCACAAAGACCTGCATGAACTGCCACTCGCAGATGTGGGCGGTTGCGCCCGTCCTCGAACCGGTGCGCGAAAGCTACCGCACGATCGTTTTCCTGGCCATCTTCTTTTATGGCAGCCGGCTGTATTTCCACATCGAACGTCCGCCCGACAATGCCGAAGACGTTTACGTTGTGGCCAAGCAGTGGATGTGGAAAGCCGAACATGTCGGTGGTCAGCGCGAGATCGACACTCTGCATGTTCCCGTGGGACGGGCCATTCGGCTCAACATGATCTCGGCCGATGTGATTCACAGCTTTTTCGTGCCTGCATTTCGCATTAAGCAGGATGTGCTGCCCGGCCGCTATACAACGATCTGGTTTCGCGCCGATCTGCCGGGAACGTATCACCTGTTCTGCGCTGAATATTGCGGAACCGAGCACTCGCACATGATCGGCTGGATTTACGCCATGGATCCTAAGGACTATCAGCTCTGGCTGGAGCAAGGCGCGGCCGAGGGCTCGCTGGCCTCGACCGGGGAAAAATACTTCCACCAGTTCGGATGTGCGAACTGTCATCACTTCACTGGTCACGGTCCCGGGCCGAGCCTGGTCGGTCTGTTCGGGCGCCCGATTCAAACCGAGGAAGGAAGGATCGTGATCGCCGATGAAAGCTATATTCGCAACAAGATCCTGAATCCTTCAGCCAAAGTTCCGCAAGGTTTCAAGGCGACCGTAATGCCCACGTTTAAAGGCCAGCTGAACGAAGACGAGATTACGGCGCTGATCGCTTACATCAAGGCGATTGGACCGCGGCCCGGAACCGAATTGCCCTCCGGCCCGGGCGAACAGCTCGGAGATTATGGCGGCGTAGAGCCAGACCTCTCCGAGCCGGTTACTCCAGCACACAAAACGGCAAACCCTGGAGGAGTTCAGTGATGGCGACGCAGACCTTAGTGGACGTGCAGACCACGAATTATCTGAACGAGAAGACCGGCCTCGCCTCGTGGTTCTTCACCACGGATCACAAGCGGATCGGTTTGCTTTACGTCTTTTCGATCACTTTCTTCTTTTTCTTCGGCGGACTTTTCGCCTTACTGATGCGCATTCATCTGCTGACGCCGAGAGGATTAATCCTGGGCGACGAAACTTATAACAAGCTCTTTACCATGCACGGGATCATCATGGTCTGGTTTTTCCTGATTCCGTCGATACCCAACACGCTCGGCAACTTCGTGCTTCCCATGATGATTGGGGCGAAGGATCTCGCCTTTCCCAAGCTGAATCTCCTGAGCTGGTACATCTTCATGCTCGGCGGTTCGGTGACGCTGTATGCCATCACCCGCGGCGGAGTCGATACCGGCTGGACTTTCTATACCCCTTTCAGCACCTTGTACTCCACTACTTACGTAATTGAGCGGCGATGGGAATTTTAATCTCTGGATTCTCGTCGATCCTCACCGGCCTCAATTTCATTGCTACGATTCATCGCATGCGTGCTCCGGGCCTGACTTGGTTCAGGCTACCGATCTTTATCTGGTCGATGTATGCCACGAGCGTGATTCTCGTGCTTGCCACGCCGGTGTTGGCCATCACGCTGGCCATGGTGGCAGTTGAACGCGTGTTTCATGTGGGAATCTTCGATCCTTCGCTCGGAGGCGATCCGCTCCTGTTCCAGCACATGTTCTGGTTTTATTCGCATCCCGCGGTTTACATCATGGTTCTGCCCGCTATGGCCGTGGTGAGCGAGATCATTCCCACGTTTTCGCGCAAGCCGCTGTTTGGCTATAAGGCAGTTGCGTTTTCGAGCGTGGCCATCGCGGTCATCGGATTCCTTGTCTGGGGACACCACATGTTCGTGGCCGGAATCTCGGTTTACTCTGCGATGGCATTTTCGCTGCTCAGCTATGCGGTCGCCGTTCCTTCCGCGATCAAGGTCTTCAACTGGACAGCGACGCTATACCAGGGCCCGATCGAGCTCAGAACTCCATTGTTGTATGCGATCGGCTTCATCGCGCTATTCACGATTGGTGGAACCACCGGCCTGGTGCTCGCGGCTCTCGGACTGGACGTTCACCTCACGGATA
>Ga0335074_10008526_pt1 | contig 14251 bp, 11 predicted proteins | sample Lox_Sample_23_FD_206715 | JGI IMG/M metagenome (GOLD analysis project Ga0335074, IMG submission 206715) | Soil microbial communities from Loxahatchee National Wildlife Refuge, Florida, United States - Lox_Sample_2.3 | ecosystem: Environmental > Terrestrial > Soil > Wetlands | place: USA...
CCGTTACCCATGTTCCCGTGATCACCACGGATGTCGGAGATCTCGACTACACCTTGGACGGATCCACGAAAGTCTTCCACCTGGTGGCTGAGGTTTTGAAGCAGAGGATCCACCCCGACAAAACCATTGATGTATGGGGATATAACGGCAGCGCCCCGGGCCCGACCATTCAGGTTAACGAAGGCGATCACGTTCGCGTCATCTTCGATAACCACCTGCCCGAGGCGAGTTCGATTCACTGGCATGGTTTCGAAGATCAGATCGGCAACGACGGTATGCCGGGTATCAGCCAGGAGCCGGTGAAGCCGGGCGGCCGCTTCGTCTACGAATTCCACATTCACCAGTCGGGAACGTACTTCTATCACTCCCACATGGCGATGCAGGAAATGGCGGGGATGCTTGGTGGTTTCATCATGCATCCCCGCATACCCTACCACCCGGACTGCGATAAGGACTTCCTGCTGCACCTGCAGGAGTATGCCGTGTTGCCGAACATCGCGGTGCCTAACACCATGAACATGGAATACAACTGGCTGCTCTTGAACGGAAAGGCAGGGCCGTTGGCGACCCCATTGATCGTCCGCCAGGGGGATCGGGTACGCATTCGCTTCGTGAACCTGGGCATGGATCATCACCCGCTGCACATTCACGGATACACATTCCAGGTCACAGGCACAGAAGGAGGCCGCATAGCACAGAGCGCGTGGTGGCCGGGGACAACCGTGCTCGTGGGTGTGGCCCAGGCGCGGGACATCGAGATCACCGCGGACCGGGTAGGCGACTGGATGCTGCATTGCCACCTGCCGCACCACATGATGAATCAAATGTCTTCCAATGTCGGCAGCATGACCCGCGGACGGGGAATGGGCCAGCCCGCGGGCGTGGACATGGAAACAGGCATGGGAATGCTGCAAGGTACCTCGGGTGCCCCGACGGGCGAAGATTACGGGGCAAGCCTGGGTCGTGGCATGGGTTTCGGCAACACGGCCGATATGGCGACCGCCAATGGTCCGTTATCGCAACACCACGCCATGCAGGGAATGGCTGGAATGACGGGAATGGCCGGTACGGCGAGTGACGTCGCAGCCAACGCAAATTCTGTCCCACTGTTTCCGCAAGATGCATTTATGGAAGGGCCCGCTATGGCCATGGACCAGATGGTGGATAAGCCGGAGAATTTCGGTCTTCGTCCCGGATGGAGCGGTTACATGATGGGCATGATGACTTTCCTGAGGGTCCTGCCGCCGGAGAAATACGAGCAGGTAATCGCGCGTATGAAGCAGGCACGCAGGGCAAACGACCCCTATGCCTCGCTATTGCAGAGAAATTCATAACCACCATGGAGAAGACGATGTACAAGGGACTCGTTCTCGCAATGTGGTTTTGCGTCTCGCCACTCTGGGCGCAGAAGACGCCGGCGCCGGAACTGCTGCAAGGGGTAGCTTCGCGGCCGGCACTCAAATTGGAAGACTTTCTTGCTATGGCCGATCGCGACAATCCAACGCTGCGCCAGGCCGAGGCCATGGTCCGCCGTTCAGAGGCCCAGGCCAGGCAGGCCGCCCTCTATCCCAACCCTTCGGTGGGCTACGAAGGCGATCAAATCCGCGGCGGCTCGTATGGGGGTGGGGAGCAGGGCGGTTTTGTTCAACAGACCATCGTGCTGGGCGGTAAGCTCGGTCTTCGCCGCGATGTTTTTGAGCAGCAAAAGCAGTCTGACCAGATTGCCGCGCAGGCGCAGGTGGTGAGGGTGCACAACGATGTAACGCAGACGTTCTACGACGCGCTGAGCGCGCAGCAGATGGTCCTGGTTCGCGGGCGTCTGCTGGGGTTGGCCAAGGATGCTGTAGAAACCGCGCGGCAGTTGGCCAATGTTGGCCAGGCGGACGCGCCCGACGTGCTACAAACAGAAGTTGAAGCGGAGCAGGCAGCGCTCGATTACACGGACGCTCAGCGGCAGTTTTTGGAAAAGTTCAAGGCGCTGGCTTCGCTCGCAGGCGACCCTACGATGCAGGTAGCTCCTCTCGATGCGGCACTGGACACGTTACCAGACATCGATGCGGCACATATGGTGGATACGATTGTGCAGCAGGCGCCCACGGTAAAGGAGGCTCAGCAGCAGGTAGCGGTTGCGGAAGCCAGGTTGAAAGACGCGCGCAGGGAAGTAGTGCCCGATCTGCAATTGAGGGCAGGTGAGCAGGAAAACCTGGAGGCGCTCCCGGAAGCGCCGGGCAGAAAAACAGGCGCGCAGAGTTTCGCCAGCGTGGGCGTCGAGTTGCCATTGTGGAATCGCAACCAGGGCAATGTTCGGGCGGCGGAAGCCGAGATCGAGCTGGCGCGTCAGGAGATTACCCGCGTCCAACTATCTCTCCGGCAACAGGCCGAAGCATTGGAGCAGAATTACCTTTCCGCCAGGCTGGAAGCGGAGCAATATCGCACGGCGTTGCTGCCCCGCGCTCGGCGTGCTTATCAGCTTTACCTGGATAAGTATCAGAAGATGGCCCAGGCGTATCCTCAGGTTTTGGTTTCGCAGCGTACGTTGTTTGAACTCGAGGCCCGTTACATCGATTCTCTGGATCGCACCTGGCAGAATGCCATTGCACTCCAGAACTTCACCCTCCAAGGCGGGCTGGAAAAGCCAGTCACCGAGACTCCCAGATGAAAGGAAGACAGCTTGGATTTGCAACTGTGGTTGATTCGTCACGGCGAAACGGAGTGGAGCCTTTCCGGCGCGCATACCAGCAGAACCGACATCCCCCTGACCGCGCGAGGTGAGGAGCGGGCCACGAGGATTCGGGATTATCTCGCCCACCGCAAGTTCAGCCTGGTGCTGACCAGTCCGATGCAGCGCGCTCGTGAGACCTGCCGCCTCGCCGGTTACGGCGAAGTGGCGCAGATCGAAGAGAACCTGCGCGAATGGGATTACGGCATTTATGAAGGGCGCACCACGGCGGAAATCCGCAAGGAACAGCCGGACTGGTCTATCTGGGATGCCGTTCCCCCTCAGGGCGAGCCGGTGGAGCATGTCGCCGTTCGAGCGCAGCAGGTGATTGATCGGGCTGCCAAGGCGGGTGGCGACGTGGCACTGTTTGCGCACGCCCACGTGCTCAGAATTCTGGCAGTTACCTGGGTCGGCTTGCCGCCTCGCGCGGGAAGTCTATTTGCTCTGGGAACGGGGTCGGTGAGCACGCTGGGCTATGAGCGGGAAACCCGGGTCATTTCCACCTGGAACCGGTCTCTTGAGGAGTGAGACGCTGGAGTGAGGGAGGTCAGAAGGCGAGCCTGGCCAGCAAGACCCCCAGCCACACCGCCAGCAATCCGAAGAACCAGCTCAGCGAGACATAGAGGACGGCGATCAGGTAGGCACCGGTTTGCAAGGTAACAAAGGTCTCCCATTCGAAGGTGGAGAATGTGCTGTAAGCGCCGACAAAGCCAATCGGAATAAGAAAACGCCATGCGGGATGGATGCCGGTGCGCCGGCTCATCAGGGTAAGAGAGAAGCCGATGATCAGGCAGGCGCTCAGGTTGATCACGAAAGTGCCGTAAGGGAACCGGGTACCCATCCGGTTAGTTACGCTCGCCCCGACGAGATAGCGGGTCAACGAACCTAGAGCTCCCCCAATGGCTATGAAAACGTACTTTTGCAAATCAACCTCCATCCCAGGATTCTTCAGTTCATAAGGTGAGCAGCATCGCCGGACATGACTCCGCGACGGTTCCCCGTCAGGAGTCATCATCTGTCGAGCCGATGAGGCAGAAACAGCGATTAAAGCGGTTCTCACACCAAGGAAGCCGCTCGGGTGAACTCCTTCACCCCAGTGTACTTAGTTAGATAAGACGTGGCCGAGGCCGGTTGTCAATCGGTTTTCTGTTGACGGCAAGAAATGCCGAACCAATGCTACTACCCGGTTCTTGACAAACTCCTATACACTTGTCGGGCGTTGAGAAAACGTATGCCGACTGTAAGCATCGCCACCAAAGTTCAGATCGCCAGCAAGGCACAGCAGGACCCTCGCGTAACCGCCAGATTGATTGCGCGTATCAAGCGCCTGATTGCCGATGGCTCCGTGGCTCCAGGCTCCAAGTTTCCTCCCGAGCGGGAGATGGCGAAGGAGTTCGGCGCCAACCGGGCCTCTGTGCGCCAGGCGCTCAAGGTACTGGAAATGATGGGCGTGCTGTCGCAGCGAGTTGGTGATGGGACGTATCTCTCGGAGAGCGCTGAAACAATCCTTAACGAACCGATCGATTTTTTAGTGCTACTGGACGATTTGTCGCACTACGAGGTTTTCGAGACGCGCTTGATCGTCGAGCCGGAGCTCGCTGCGCGTGCCGCTGAGCGAGCCACAGCAGAGGATATTTCGATCCTCCGGAATGCGGTGCTGGCCTTGGAGCGCAGCAAAAACATGCGCGAGCGGCTGGACGCGGACATGGCCTTCCACAACGCGATCTTCCGCGCCAGCGGAAACCGCATTTGCCAGCTGGTTTTCAAGGGAATTCACCGCACCGTGCTGAGCAGCATGAGCCAGCTTTCGGAGCGGGTTGCCGTGGAACAGCCGATTAAATCTCATCGCAAAATCTATGCCGCGATTCGCGCTCGAGATGCCGAGGGCGCACGTACCGCCATGCGGGAGCACATTCTTGACTCACGCTCTTTACTGACCAAAAAACCCTGATCATCGGTTGTGGTAGATCTCCTGCATTTTGGTCCACGAGCTTTGTCCGGGCAGAGGAAGCTGCATCCCGTCGGTCTTGCTAAGCCAAGCAATGTTGCGTGGCTCCCGGGCGAGCGCTTCCATGTCGGCCTTGTAGTCTTTGCCGGTGTATTCGTAATAGCCGAAGAGATAATAGTGGGTGTCGTCCAGCTTTTGGATGTAAATAGAGAAGTTGTGCATGTGGTACTTATCCAGCAGGTCGCGGACCCCAGGATTCGAGGCTGCATGGAGAGCTTCGTATGCGGAGATCTGGTCGGGCTTGATGCCAATGAGCATTCCGACGCGTCTGGGCGGGTTCTGTTGGCTATAGAGCCCGGCCGACAGCAACAGCAGACCGCTGAGTAGAACGATTCGCTTCATCTCGACTCCTTTTTGAGCGTCCCATCATGGCACTTTTTTCCTGGAGACAGAAGGGGAAAGAGAGGATGAGCCAATCGCCGGCTTCAGACGTAAGGTAATGAACGGGTGCGAGCTGCTTCTCCGGTTACCCCTCTCAATGAAACTGCGAGCCTACCCTTTGTCATTCGCTCGGGGTTGCTACTGTTCATTCCTCCCTCAACTTGCCGAAGGGCAAGTCAGGTGCTGGTGAGGACCAAAGGAAGGCTGGAGCGAAGCCACCCTTGCCATACTCCTTCGAATGCTTGATCATTTCAGACGCCTATGCGAATTGATTCCCATCAACACTTCTGGCATTACAATCCCGCAGAGCTCACCTGGATGACGGAAAAGATGGGGGTCCTGAGGCGTGATTTCCTTCCCCCGGATTTGGAGCCCTTGCTGGCTGCGGTCCAATTCGACGGCTGTATCGCGGTGCAGGCGCGGCAGAATCTGGAGGAGACACGGTGGCTGTTGGAACTTGCCAACCAGTACCCCTTCATCAAGGGTGTGGTTGGCTGGGTGGATTTGCGTTCGGAGAACCTTCGCGAACAGTTGGAAGAATTTGCTCCTCATCCCAAGCTTCTGGGCGTGCGCCATATCGTGCATGATGAGCCGGACGATTCCTTTATGCTGCTTCGGGAGTTTCGGCGGGGCATCGCGCAGCTCCACGAGTTCGATCTGACCTACGACCTGCTGCTTTTTCCAAAACACCTTCCGGTCGCGGTGCAATTGGTAGAGGAATTCCCGGAGCAGCCGTTCGTTCTCGATCACATCGCGAAACCCAGGATTGCAGAGCGCTTAATTGCGCCATGGGACGAGGATCTACGCCGGCTGGCGAAGTTCCCCAATGTTCTCTGCAAGCTTTCCGGCATGGTGACGGAGACCAATTGGACGCAGTGGCAGCCCGGCGATTTTCATCGCTACATGGACGTGGCGTTGGGCGCATTCGGAGTGGAGCGCCTCATGATCGGCTCCGATTGGCCGGTTTGCATTCTTTCCGGTGGCTATCAGCCGGTGATGGAAATTGTGATCCAGTATGTACGCAATCTTCCAGCGCAGGCGCAAGCCGCCATACTCGGCGGGAACTGCGCCCGTTTCTATGGGGTGAAGTCCTGAGCACGAGAGGCGCGGGTCTCCACAGGGCAAGTCTGAAGGTCGGGGTTCGGTCCTAGCTCCCGCATGGCCATTTCTCCGATCGACGCCATCGTCATCGCTGTGTACCTGGTGGGTATCACGGCCTTTGGTATCAAGGCCGGCTATCGGCGGGATGCATCTTCCCAACAGTACTTCCTGGCAAATCGGTCGCTCGGCTGGTTTACTGTCGGAGCGGCGGTGTTCACGTCGAACATTTCTACCCTGCATCTCGTGGGTTATGCCGCCGGCGGGGCCAGGGATGGTCTGGTTATCGGCAATTTCGAGTGGATGGCATGCTTCATCCTCATCCTGCTGGCGTTGATGTTTGCCCCGTTCTACATCCGGTCCGGCGTGGCCACGCTGCCAGAGTTTATGGAGCGGCGCTATTGTCCTTCGGCGCGCACATTTCTTGCTGTGATCGGGATCCTCGGAGCGCTGCTCATTCACATCGGCATCAGTCTGTTTGCAGCGGCCAAGGTGTTTGAGGGCCTGCTTGGCGTGCCTATGTTTGCCACCATCGCTGTGCTCTCTTTGTTTACCGTGACTTATTCGGCTTTGGGCGGCCTGAAGGCCGTGGTGATGACGGAAAGCATCCAGGTGGTGCTGTTGCTTGCAGGCGCAACACTCATCACGATTCTTGGAATGCGCGCGCTGCCGGGCGTTGGAGTGCGCAGCTTATCCGACCTCCAGCGTGCGGTCGCTCCCGGACAATTGCACATGCTGCAGCCAGTGATGAACCGTGAGGGGCATCTCAACGAATTCTCGTGGCTGGCGGTTCTGCTGGGATATCCCATCCTTGGGATCTGGTACTGGTGTGCCGATCAGACGCATGTCCAGCGGGTGCTGGGCGCACACAGCTTGAAAGAGGGGCAGAATGGCGCGCTCTTCGCGGGATTCTTAAAACTGCTCCCCGTATTTCTCATGGTTTTTCCTGGTGTGATCGGATATGTGTTGTGGCAGCGGGGAGTATTACATCTTGGCAATGTGGCTGGGACCAACCGTCCGGATTACAACACGATGTTGCCGCTGTTGATCGCCTACCTGATTCCGGTGGGCGTGCGGGGCCTGATCGCCGCCAGCCTTGCGGCTGCGTTGATGAGTTGCATGGCTGCGGCATTGAATAGTTGCGCCACGCTGATCTCCATCGACGTGGTGAAACGCATGCATCCGCAGGCGACCGATGCGCGCGTGGTCCGGGCCGGACGGATCACTACGGGTGTGATCATGGTGCTGGCCATGTTGTGGTCTACGCAGGGAGACCAGTTCGGCACCATTTTCGAGGCCGTAAACAAGATCCCCATGACCTTTGCCCCCGCGGTGACTACGGTGTTTGTGCTTGGCGTGCTGTGGAAACGGGGCACAAAACAGGCGGCCATGGCCACGCTCTATTTCGGCACGCTGATTGGGGTTATTTATTTCCTGGTGGATTTACCGGTTATGGGGCGGTGGATTTTGCCGCCGTCCCGGCTCACTGATTTTGGTGGATTTGTCACCGATCCTGTTCAGGGGCTGGGAATCCCGTTCATGCTGGCCGGACCGATCATTGCTGTTTTCTGCGTGATCATCTATGTCGCGATCAGCTTGGTGACGCCCGCGATGGATGAGGCGGAGGTAGCGAAGGTTTGTTGGGATCACCCTCTTGCATTTCTGAAGGGACCGATCACAGCCATGAGCGACCCGCGGATCATTTCGTTGTTGCTGCTGGTTACGGTGGGGGTTTGCTATTACGCGCTGAGGTAGCACAGCAGCGAACAAATCACCTTCGGCTAATGGAAGTAACAATTTGTGCAATGTTGTCGATCACAGAGTGTTTGCCTACTAGCCACGGGTTAAAGCCATGATCGCTTCCGTGCTCATATCAACGTCGCCTCGTCCTCGCAAGTGTGCGATAAGGCGAGAACCGGGGCCTTTCCTCTTTCTGGCGTTGGCCCGGAAAATCCAGACTGCTCTCCCATCGAATTCAAATTGGACTTCGGTATGGGGAAGAAGCCCTGCCTGCTCACGAATCCGGGCGGGAATGGTTACCTGGCCTTTTGAGCTGATACGCATATAGGAACCCAAGAGCAAGATTTCCACAAAATAGGGAACCTCCGCATCAATTTGGGCGTTTGTCAGGGATCTAAAGTTCTGTGTTCCATCAAATAACATTTGGACGACGTCTGCCAATGTTGGTGGCCTGCTCGAACGCGTACCCCAGTTGCAGTACGCCCCAGTCGTCATGATGACGTCCGACGATCTGCAGACCAATGGGCAGTCCGGTCGAAGAAAATGCACAGGGGACCGACATAGCCGGATTTCCAGCCGCTGAGATGTAATAAGCAGACTTCATCCAGGCGATATAGTTTTCCATTTTTGTTCCGGCGATCTCCGTCGGATAGGGGGTATTCACGTCGAACGGCAGTACCTGGTTCACAGGCAGGACAAAGAATTCATACTCCCCTTTGAAGTCACATAAACGCTGGTATAGCGCAGTGCGCTTGGCTTCGATGCGCGATAGCTGAGGTCCGGTGAGCTTGCGGCCTTCTTCCACATGCCAGTGAATGTACTGGTTGAGTTGATCGCCATGCGCGGCGATCAGATCGCCAAAGCTGTGTTCCACCGACCAATGCCGCCACGCGAGGAAGGCTTCGTTCGCATCGGTGAAGTCCGGTTCGGCCTCGACAACCACGCATCCCAGAAATTCGAAGACTTTGCGCTGGGCCTGCACGGCGGCTTTCACCTCGGGGTCCCAAGGCAAGCCCATGCCCTGGAAGATGGCGACCCGCACTCCCTGGAAGTTTCGGTGCAGCGGTTGCGCAAATTGGGCGCCGGACATTTCTATGGAGATGGGTGAGTGGCGATCATAACCGGCGAGCACGCTCAGAAAATAGGCGCAGTCGGTCACGTTACGGGCCACCGGGCCGGGAACGGAGAGCGTGAACCATCCCAAGCCGGTAGGAACGTTGGATACGCGGCCAGGCGAGGGACGAATGCCCACCACATTGCAGAAGTTGGGAGGATTGCGCAGCGAACCGCCCATATCGCTGCCGTCGGCCAGAGGCGCCATTCCGCAGGCTACCGCAACGGAACCGCCGCCCGTGCTGCCACCACATGTCTTGGTAGTGTCGTAGGGATTATGCGTGGCGCCGAATACCGGATTGAATGTCTGCGAGCCAAGGCCAAATTCGGGCACATTGGTCTTGCCGAGAACGATCGCTCCTGCCTCCTTCTCCCGCTGCACCACACGGCAGTCGAAGTCCGGCACGGTGTCTTTGTGGAGAGGCGAGCCCCAGGTGGTGCGGATGCCTTTGGTCTCATGCAGGTCTTTGACGGCAACCGGCATGCCGTGAAGTGGGCCCAGCCATTTGCCGTTGGCTAGCGCCTCATCTGCTGCTGCAGCCTGAGCCATCAGGTGATCCTCGTCCACCAGGGTCACCACGGCGTTCACTTTAGCATTCACCCGGTGGATCTGCTTCAGGTGTGCCTGCATGACTTCGCGTGCAGACAGTTTTTTTGCGCGGATGGCTGCAACCATATCGACCGCGCGCATAGAGCAGATTTCGTCAGAGGAAGTGGGCGTAGGAACCAGGCGATCGGTCATGGAAATAGATGAGGGTAGTAAGGGGGTGGCCGCGGCCGAGATCGCGGTGCTGGTGCCTATCTTAAGAGCATCTCTGCGCGTCAGCTTGCCCCACATTGCCTTTCTCCGTTCACGCAAGGTTAAATCTCTGCCCGGCGGCTGTCGATCAATTTTGGATAAGGCAAGATTTACAGGCGAAAGCGCCAGATAGCCTGCAGTATAACTTCTGATCAAGGTTGCCCCGCGCAATCGGAGACGGCCTAAAATGTGACAAGGGAGTTTGCATTGCCCACCAATCGACGCGATTTCCTGTTGGGAACGGCTGCCGCCGCGGCAGCACTCACAGCCAAGGCACAGAGCCCGACCCCGCCTGCGGCGGAGAAGAAGAAGCCGAACATCATTCTCTATCTCGCCGACCAGTTCCGTTGGGACTTTGTGGGCGCCAATCGCCTGAATTGCTCCACCCACACTCCGAACCTGAATGCCATGGCGGAGCGTGGCACCCTGTTTACCCACGCGGTCACAAACCAGCCGGTGTGTTCCCCCTCGCGTTCGGTGATGCTGACGAGCCGTTACGCAACCGAAACAGGCGTTTGGCACAATGCGCTGCCCATCGATCCATCGTTGCCGACTTTGGCCGGGGAACTCCGTAAGGCGGGATACACGGCAAACCTGCTGGGTAAGTGGCACCTGGCTCCTGCTACGGAAGCCGCCGGGGGCGGCCGCGGTTACGTCAAGCCGGAGTATCGTGCCGGCTTTCTCGATATGTGGGAAGGCGCCAACGAATTCGAGTTCACCACACATCCCTACGAAGGCACAATTTACGATCGCGACGGTAAAGAGATCACCTTCAAAGACGAGTACCGGGTCGACTTCATCACCGATCGTGCCGAAAGATTTCTGCGCCGGCCGCAGGAGAAGCCGTTCCTGCTCTTCATCTCCCAGTTGGAACCCCATTTTCAAAACGATGCCAAGCGCTTCATCGCGCCGAAGGGAGCGGCGGAGCGCTTTCAGGACTCCTTTGCGCCGCCGGATCTGCGCCCATTCCCGGGCAACTGGCAGTCGCAGCTACCGGACTACTACGGCTGTTGCGAGTCGATCGATAGTTCCGTCGGCAGAATCCGGAAAATCCTCGAAGAGGAACATCTCGCGGATAACACGATCTTTGTCTTCATCAGTGACCATGGCTGCCATTTCATGACCCGGAATGAGGAATACAAACGCAGCCCGCACAACGCCTCGATTCGGATTCCGCTGATTTTCGAAGGCCCGGGCTTCAATGGCTCGCAACGAATGGATGAAGTGGTCGGCAATCTTCACATTACGCCCACGCTGCTGGAGGCTGCAGGCGTCGAAGTGCCTTCGTCGATGAAAGGCAGGAGCCTGCTTCCTTTGCTTACCGATCGCAAAGCTCGCGATGAATGGCCCAATAAGGAACTGATTCAGATCAGCGAATCGATGGTGGGGCGCGCCATCCGTACCGCAGATTGGGTCTACTGCGTGGCCGATCCCGATGCCAACGTCAGCACAGATAAAGGTAGTTCCAGGTACCACGAATATCTCTTTTACGATGAGGGCGGGGATCCCAACGAAATAATCAACCTCGCGGCCCGCAAGGAGTATCGCAAGCAAGCCGATATGCTCCGCGATGAGCTGAAGAAACTGATCGTGGCCGCAGGCGAGCCGGAACCGGAAATCATCCCGGCTAAACTCTACACGTGACGTTGAGTCGGGCACGCATGAAGATGAAGACATTCGTCCTGGGCGCAGCTGTTGGCTTGGCATTGGCCGCCTGCTGCCCGGTTTTGGCCGCAGCCACGGTGTGCGACGCACGCACCTACGGCGCAAAGGTGGATGGAACCACGATGGATACAAAATCTATCCAGGCGGCTATCGATGCCTGTGCCAGGAGAGGTGGCGGGACTGTCAGGCTCGCCGGCGGCACTTTCCTGAGTGGTCCGATCGTTCTGCGGAGCCATATTGACCTGGAGATTGCCTCCGGATCCAGGCTGCAAGGCTCCAGCGACCATGGCGATTATCCGGCAAAGACGGAGTTCCGCAACCCGGGCCTGCAGTCCCTGGTGAGTGCGACAGACGCGAATGACATCTCCATAACCGGTGGCGGAATCATTGATGGCGCGGGAGAGAGTTGGTGGAAGGAGGTGCGCGCCCAGGGCGATCACGGCGTCATGGGCCAGGGCATGCTGCGGCCGCGTTTGGTGGTCTTTGATCACTGCCACAAAATTCTCATGGAGGGGGTAACCGTCCAGAACTCTCCCTTTTGGCAGATTGTCCCGTACTACTCGGATGACGTAACGTTGCGCAATATCAGGGTGTTGGCGGATCCTGGCTCTCCGAATACGGATGCCATCGACCCCTTTTCCTCCAGCAACGTGAAAATCGAGCATGTTTACGCCGATGTGGGAGATGACGATGTGGCCATAAAATCCGGTCAGGCTAATTCACCGGGACCTGACGCGCCGAGCAGAGACATCACCATTTCAGACTGCACCTTCATGCACGGGCATGGACTCTCGATTGGCAGCGAAGTGTCGGGCGGCGTGCAAAATGTTCACGTATCGCGCGTGCACTTCAGCGGTACGGCCAATGGCGTCCGGGTGAAGTCAAATCGGGATCGCGGCGGCGATATTGGCAATTTCGATTTTCGTGATCTGACGATGGAAAATGTAGCCACGCCAATTCTTATCACCGAATACTATCCACATATTCCGGACCAGGATTCCGCCCAGCCCAAAACGCGACTCACACCACGCTTTCACGACATCCGGATTCAAAATCTGACTGCGACAGGGGCGAAAACGGCCGGCTTTATTGTTGGCCTACCCGAAAGCCCCATTTCCTCGATTCAACTTACGAACGTGCACATCGTTGCCGGGACGGGAATGACGATCAGCAATGCCACCGTCACCGCGCATAACTTTACAGTGAAAGCCGCCAGCGGAAATCCCTTCATGCTGTTGCAGAAGGCCCGGGTGGAGGACAAGTAAGATAGCTGGAAACGGAAGCGTTCTATGTCTGGAAACGGTAAATTGCGTCCCCTTCTCATTCAGGTCGATCCGCGTGACAACGTGGCGATTGTCGCCAATGAAGGCGGTTTGCCCGCTGGGACGCGATTCGAGGACGGCCTTGAGCTTCTGGATGCGATCCCGGAAGCGCACAAGGTGGCGCTGACCCCGATTGCGCACGGTGAGGCTATTCTCCGCTACGGCGTCGTGATCGGATATGCCGAAATCCCCATTGCGAGCGGCAGCTGGGTGCACGAAGGAGTGATGAGCCTACCGCAAGCCCCTCCGCTCGACAAACTTCCCCTGGCGACTGCGGCGCCTGTACCAATGCCGCCTCTTGATGGCTACAGCTTTGAAGGCTTCCTGAACAGCGATGGCTCAGTAGGAACGAAAAATATCCTCGGCATCTCCACCACCGTGCAATGTGTCTCGGCTACGGTAGAGTTTGCAGTGAAGCGAATTCGTGCGGAGATACTGCCGCGGTATCCGAATGTCGATGATGTGATTGCCATCACGCATCCCTATGGTTGCGGTGTGGCGATCAACGCTCCCGGATCGGAGATTCCCATCCGCACGCTGCGCAATCTGAGCCTCAATCCGAATTTGGGCGGAGCTCCCATGGTGGTCAGCCTGGGCTGCGAAAAACTCCAGCCGTCACAGATGTTACCGGCGAGCAGTTTGCCTATTTTGTCCGCGGTGCCTTACGTGATCCGCCTGCAGGACGAGCAGCATCGCAGCTTTGGCGACATGATTACGGCCATTATGGAGATGGCGGAGAAACGGCTGATCCAATTGCAGGCGCGCTCGCGGGTGACGCGTCCGGTGGCGGACTTGGTTGTCGGCCTGCAGTGCGGCGGCAGCGATGCGTTCTCCGGAGTCACGGCCAACCCGGCTGTAGGATATGCGGCAGACCTGCTGGTGCGAGCCGGAGCTACCGTGATGTTTTCTGAAGTAACCGAGGTTCGCGATGTGGTGCACCTGCTGGCCGCGCGGGCCTCCAACGATGAAGTCGGACGTAGCCTGATTCGCGAGATGGCGTGGTACGACGCCTACCTGCAACAGGGTGGGGCGGATCGAAGCGCGAATCCAACGCCGGGAAACAAGAGCGGCGGCCTGACGAACATTGTGGAGAAGGCCCTGGGCTCCGCGGCGAAGGCGGGCACCAGCGCATTGGCGGGGGTTTTTGGCCCGGGCGAGCGGGTTACCTCTAAAGGGCTCATCTTTGCCGCTACGCCTGCTAGCGACTTTGTCTGCGGTACCTTGCAGTTAGCGGCAGGGATGAACATGCATGTCTTCACCACCGGCCGTGGTACTCCTTATGGCTTGGCCATGGCCCCGGTCATCAAGGTGGCCTCGCGCAGTGGACTTGCAGACCGCTGGTCGGATTTGATTGATATCAATGCGGGGCGAATTGCTACAGGGGAAGCCACGATTCAGCAGGTAGG
>Ga0335074_10008527_pt1 | contig 14251 bp, 17 predicted proteins | sample Lox_Sample_23_FD_206715 | JGI IMG/M metagenome (GOLD analysis project Ga0335074, IMG submission 206715) | Soil microbial communities from Loxahatchee National Wildlife Refuge, Florida, United States - Lox_Sample_2.3 | ecosystem: Environmental > Terrestrial > Soil > Wetlands | place: USA...
TCCTCAACCCGATCACGCGCTGCAGGGACCAGCCCCGTAACCGCTATGCAGGGCCAGACGACGGACCGGGCACCGGCCAAAGACTTGACGCAAACCAACTCACGCTGATGACCGGGTACATGGTCCGGCTTACGATGCCGTCGCGCTCCAGGCCGCGCAGGGTCACGGTCAGCATCCGCTGGCTGATCCCGTCGACCGAGCGCTTCAGTTCCGTGAACCGCCTGGGCCCGTCGCCGAGGCACGAGATGACGAACAGGGACCACTTGTCGCCGACCCGCTCCAGGATCTCCCTGACCCGGCACCCGATGAGCGTGACGCCCGGCGCGCCGCCGTCACTGCCGGCCGCGCCGTTGGCCGCGGCCGGGCCCGCCGTCCCTGGCTGCATGGTTACCTCCAGGTGCCTCAGTTAAGTCGAAGTTCCGTCTTGTCCCCTTTGCGGCCCACGGTCAGGATGAGAGACCGGGGGTTCCGCCTGCGTACTACGTGTCCGTAGGTAACCGTCATATCCCTGATAACTAGGAGACATCTTGACAACCGGCACAGTCGAGATCCCCGGCTACATCGCAGGCACCTGGAACATCGACCCGGTCCACTCCCACATCGGCTTCATGGCCAGGCACCTCATGGTCAGCAAGGTGCGGGGCAACTTCACCAAGTTCGAGGGGCAGATCGTCACGGCGACGGACCCGCTGCAGTCGACGGCGACCACGACCGTCGACACGACCTCGTTCGACACCGGCAACGCGCAGCGCAACAGCGATGTCACGGGCGAGAACTTCCTGGACGTGGCCAACCACCCGACGATGACCTACCGGTCCACGGGCATCCGCCTGGAGGGCGGCGAGACCATCGTCGACGGCGACCTGACCATCAAGGGCGTCACCCGCCCGGTGGCACTGACCGTGGAAGTCAACGGGTTCGGCCCGGATCCGTACGGCGGCACCCGGGCCGGGTTCTCCGCGACCGGCGAGATCAACAGGAACGACTACGGCATTACGGCCAACGTCGCGCTGCCCACCGGTGGCGTCATGATCAGCGAGAAGATCCAGCTCACGATCGAGGTCGAGGCCACCCTCGCCACGTAGCAGCCGGCCGGGCTCACCAGTCGTGCGTCAGCGTGGCCAGGCACTCGACGTGGTGAGTCATCGGGAACGCGTCGAAGGCGCGCAGCGCCTCGAGCTCCCAGCCGGAGGCACCGAACGCGGCCAGGTCGCGGGCCAGGGTCGCCGGGTCGCAGGACACATAGGCGACCCGGCCGACCCCGCCGGGTTCCGACAGCAGGCCGACGACTTCGCGGGTGAGCCCGGTCCGCGGCGGGTCGACGACGGCCAGCGTGGCCGCCCACGACCGGTTCCGCTCCAGCAGCGCCGCAGCATCGCCGCGGTACACCCGGGCCCATCGCGTGCCGCGCACGTTGTGCCGCGCGTCGCGCACAGCGTCGGCGTCCGCTTCGATCCCGATGACCGCGCCGGACGGGCCGACGGCGTCGGCCAGGACGCCGGCGAACAGCCCGGCGCCGCAGTACAGGTCCAGCGCCACGTCCCCGGGCCGGGGCCGCAGCGCATCGAGCACCGCGGCCGCGAGCGTGCCCGCCGCCGCCGGGTGGACCTGCCAGAACCCGGTGGCGCTGACCCTCCAGTCCCGGCCGGCGGCCCGCTGGCGCAGGTGAGCCGGGCCGCGCTGCGCCGCCCGGCGTCCCGACACGGCCAGTGCCCGCTCGCCCGAGGCTGGCGCCACGGCGACCTCGACCGAGGCCGCGCCAGGCCAGCGCCGTCCGGTCACGGCCGCTGTCTCGATCAGAGGGTGAGCGATCAGGCAGTCGCCGATCTCCATGAGCTCGTGCGAGCGGTGCCTGCGCAGTCCCGCCACGCCGCCCCGGCCGACCGCGAACTTAACCCGGGTGCGCCAGCCGAGGCCGGTCTCGTCGCCCGGCATCGGCTCGACCGTGACCTCGCGCTCGATCCCGGCGATGCGGCGCAACTGCTGGCCGATGACAGCGGCCTTCAGCGCCCGCTGGGCGGGCAGGGCGGCGTGCTGCCAGTCACAGCCGCCGCAGCCGCCCGGGACCGCGTACGGGCAGGGCGGCTGGACCCGGTCGGCCGAGGCGTCGAGGATCTGCGTGGCATCGGCGCGGGCGAACCTGGACGTGGTCTGGGTGATGACCGCGCGGACCCGCTCTCCGGGCAGCGCATGCCGGACGAAGACCACCGGGCCGGCGTCCGTCCTGGCCACGCACCAGCCGCCGTGCGCGACCTCGCCCATGGTCAGCTCGACCACGTCGCCGGGCTGGGGCAGACGGGGCGCGGAGGCTGTCACGCCCCCATGGTGCCGTGGCGTGGTCGGGCCCGGACACCCGGGGCCGCGGACCGGGTCAACACCTGGCTAGCACCAGTGCAGCGCCGGGTAATACCGTGAGCGGGCACATTTCTCGCGGGAAGGATGGCCGTGCACATCGTGATCATGGGGTGCGGGCGGGTTGGCTCGACGATCGCCCACATTCTCGAGGACCATGGACACTCGGTCGCGGTGATCGACCAGGATCCCGACGCGTTCCGCAAGCTCTCGGCGGGATTCAAGGGCACCAAGATCACAGGAATCGGCTTCGACCGCGATGTCCTCATTGAGGCAGGTATCGAACGCGCTGACGCCTTCGCGGCGGTGAGCAGCGGCGACAACTCCAACGTCATCGCCGCCCGGGTGGTCAGGGAGTCGTTCGGCGTCGGCCGGGTCGTGGCACGGATCTATGATCCGCGCCGGGCCGAGGTGTATCAGCGCCTCGGCATCCCGACGGTGGCCACCGTCCGCTGGACCGCCGACCAGATGCTGCGCAAGCTGCTGCCGGAGGGCGCGCAGCCGCTCTGGCGCGACCCGACCGGGGTCATCGTGCTCGCCGAGGTGGCCTATTCCGACCGCTGGCTCGGGGAGAAGGTCACCGCGCTGGAGGACGCGGCCCGGAGCAGGATCGCGTTCATCTCGCGCCTCGGGGAGGCCATGATGCCCGGTCCCGGCACCGTGCTGCAGGAAGGCGACGTGCTGCACGTGATCGCCAACGACCGCGACCTGGACCGGATCGCCGCCGCGTTCGCCAAACCGGCCGGGCCGGGCAAGGGAGGCCATTGATGCGCGTCGCGATCGCCGGAGCGGGCTCGGTTGGCCGGTCCATTGCCATGGAGCTGCTGGGCAACGGCCACGAGGTACTGCTGATCGACAAGGACCCGAGGAAGATCAAGGTCTACAACGTGCCGAGCGCGGAGTGGCTGCTGGCCGACGCGTGCGAGATCACCTCGCTGGAGGACGCGTCGCTGGAGCGCTGCAACGTCGTGATCGCCGCGACCGGGGATGACAAGGTCAACCTCGTGGTGTCGCTGCTGGCCAAGACCGAGTACGGGGTGCCGCGGGTGGTGGCGCGGATCAATCACCCGAACAACGAGTGGCTGTTCAACGAGTCCTGGGGAGTCGACGTCGCGGTGTCCACGCCCCGGCTGCTCTCGGCCCTGGTCGAGGAGGCGGTCAGCGTCGGCGACCTGGTCCGGCTGATGACGTTCCGGCAGAGCGAGGCCAGCCTGGTCGAGCTGACCATGCCGACCGACGCGCCGCTGGCCGGCCAGCGGATCGGGGCGATCGAGTGGCCCGCCGACACCGCGCTGGTCGCGATCTTGCGCGACGGCCGGGTGATCGTGCCGAACAGCGACGATCCCCTGGAGGCCGGGGACGAGTTGCTGTTCGTAACCAGCGAGGACGTCGAGGAGGAACTGGGCAGGCTGCTCGCGGGCGGCCAGTGACCGGGCCCGGCCCTACCGCGTCTCGGTGATCTCCGGGCCGCGCTCGAACGGGTTGGGCAGCTCCTGGCCCGCCGTCTCCTGAGCGAACTGGTCGGCCAGGGCCTGACGCATGTCTTCGGGCAGCCGGATTTCCAGCAGGTCCCCTGGCGGTGCCGGGTGGTCGCCCCGGACCACGACGACGTCGGCGAACAGGTCCTCGAACGGCCGCGCCAGGTCGGGGCGGCGGGCGGCCGGGCCGCGGATCATGCCCCGCAGGAACCAGCGGGGACCGTCGACGCCCAGGAACCGGATCGGCTCCAGCTGACCGCGAGCATGCTCCTGGCCCACCGGCGTCACCCTGGCGTGCAGCTCGACGCCGAACGGGCCTTCCGCCTCCTGGCTGTCGCCGCCCGCCCTGGCCACTTCGGCGGCGAAGTCCTGGCGCACCTCGTCCCATAGTCCGCTGGTCTTCGGGGCTGCGAACGCCATCAGCTGCAGGACGCTGTCGTCGCGCAGGATCGTGACGGTGACGCCCATGCCCTCGGCCACCTCGACCTCGACCCTGATGCCCTCGTACGCCGGGACCAGCAAGCTGCCGAAATCGATGCGCTCCCGCTCCGGGTAGCTCCCGGCCCCGTCCCACGGGCCGGACCTCGCGGCCTCGCCGCCCGGTACCTCTTCGTCCGGCTCGTCATAGCCGGCCTCGTCGTCGTCGGGGTCGCCGTAGAGATCTTCGTCGTCCTGGCCCGTGCCGGAGTCATATCCGGGCCGGTCCGCTTCCTCGCGGCGGCGCCGTCTGAACATCCCGCACGCTCCTAACTTCCTTTACGGAACTCGTCCTAGCCGACCGGGTGGCTCGCCGCGGCGTGGCCGCCGGTCGACCCGAATCCGTCCGCCCCTCTGGCCGAACCCGGCAGCCTCTCGACCTCGTGGAACACCGGGAGCTCCACCCGCTGCACCACGAGCTGGGCAATCCGGTCCCCGCGGCGGAAGGCCACAGGGTGATCGGCGTCGGTATTCAGCAACGTCACCCTGATCTCGCCACGGTACCCGGCGTCCACGGTGCCCGGCGCATTCACGATCGTGACGCCGTGCCGGGCCGCGAGCCCGGACCTCGGGTGCACGAACGCGGCGTAGCCGTCGGGCAGGGCGACAGCGATCCCGGTGGGCACGACCGCGCGCTGCCCCGGCGCCAGCTCGACGTCCGCCGCGGCGAACAAGTCGGCCCCCGCGTCGCCCGGGTGCGACCGCTGGGGCAGCGGCAGGCCAGGGTCCAGCCGCTGGATAAGCACCTCGACGCCGTCGGAGTCCATGCCGCTCATGGGCTAACCACCCCTCCGCTCGCCGGTGACCTGCCTGCGTTCACGGACGTGACCTTACCGCCGGCCGGACAGATGTTCGCGCATGCCGTCCGCGGGCGCGCGCGGGCGGCTACGGCCCGCCGTCCGGGCGGCCGGGATCACCGTCCGGTGGCGCGCGCTCGCCGCGCAGATGCGGCCAGGCCACAGTGATCGCCGCGGCGGCCGGAACCGCCACGATCGCGCCGGCGATGCCGCCGATCACTCCCCCGACGGCCAGGACCAGGATGATCGCAAGCGGGTGCAGCCGCACGACCCGCCCGATGAGCAGCGGCTGCAGCAGGTGCCCCTCGATCTGCCCCTCGAGGATGAAGACGCCGATCATGATCGCGGCCGCGATCCAGCCCTTCGTGCCGAGCGTGACCAGGATCACGACCGTGCCGGCGATGAAGATGCCGACCAGCGGCAGGTACGCGGCGATGAACACCAGAATGATCAACGGCACCAGCAGCGGGACGCCGAGGATCCCCAGGGCCAAGCCGATGAACAGGGCGTGGATCGCGGCGACCGCCGTGGTGCCCCGCATGTAGTTGACCAGCACCGACCAGGCCGCCGTGCCGGCCTCGTCGGTCCGCCGCTTGGCCTCGGCCGGCAGGCCCTTCGTGATCCAGCCCCAGATCTTCTCGCCGTCCTTGAGCAGGAAGAACATCACGAAGATCGTCAGGATGACGCCGGCGCCCAGCTCCAGGGCGATCCTCCCGCCGGTGACCACGCTGCCCGCGATCACGCTTTTGTGCTGGGAGAAGAAGTTCACGACGTCGTTGGTGTACTGGGCCAGCCGCGCGCTGCTGATGTGGAACGGCGGCCCGGCCAGCGAATGCTGCACGTCGTGGGCCGTGTGCCGCACCTCGCGCCGCAGCCGCGGATAGTCGGAGGTCACCTGGTTGACCGCCAGGATCGTGAGGCCCGCCAGGATCACGATCCCGGCCAGGACCGTGCACCACGTCGCGGTGAGCGAGCCGATGCCCCGGTGCCGCAGCAGCGCGGCCAGCGGATGCAGCAGGGCGGTCAGCAGCAGGGCTGCGATGCAGGGCAGGATGACCAGCTGCAGCGCGGTGGCCACCCGGAACACGACGTAGACGAGGAGGCCGACCAGTAGCAGGCGCCACGACCAGGCAGCCGCGCGCGCCAGCCAGAACGGCACCGTCGGCTCCCGCGGCAGCTGGCCCGGGGGGCTGGGGGCCTGCGTCCGGAGCCTGGCCGAGGCCCCGGCGCCGTCGTCGTCCGCGCCCGCCGCGGCCCGCTCGTCCGGCATGCCGCCGTCGTCGCTTCGCGGCGTGCCAGCGTCCGCCCGGTCCCCCCGGGTGCCGCGCCACGCCCACCGGCCAGTCATGTGTTCCATGTAACCAACTACGGTGGAGCAATGCGCAGCTACACCGAACAGCTCCGCGCGCCGGTCGCGGTGTGGTTCCTCGGCATGTCCACGGCGTTCATCTTCGCCAGCATGGCATGGGCCGGCTTCAGCGTTCTCGTGGCGATCGCGTCCTATGTGGTGATCTGCGGCGGATGCGCCGCCGTGCTGCTGGTCTGGGGCCACGCCACGGTCGAGGTGTCCGACGGCGAACTGCGGGCAGGCTCTGTCACGCTGCCGCTGGCCATGGCCGGCGAGGTGGCGGCGCTCGACGAGACCCGGACGCGGGCCATGCGCGGCCCCAGCGCGGACCCTCAGGCCTATCTGCTGAGCAGGCCTTACCTGAAGGAGGCCGTGTACGTCGAGGTCATCGGGGAACATCAGAACCGGCCGTACTGGTTGATCGGCACCCGCCGGCCGGCGGAACTGGCCGCCGCTATCGAGCGATCGCGGCCACAGGCCCGCGCTGGCGGCACCACGGTGGGATGATCAGCAGACGCTGGGAGGAAGGTCCTTGGATGGCAGATAAGCGGGGCAGTGGCGGCAACAAGCTGATCAGCGGCGTAGTCGGCTTTGCCGCGGCCTTCGGCGCGCGGAAGATGCTCATCTTCGCCTGGAAGCGGGTGACCGGCAAGGAGCCACCCGAGCATCCCGAGGATCCGCAGGTCGCGCTCGGGGAGGCGCTTGGCTGGGCGCTGGTGCTCGGGATCGGCGTCCAGGTTGCGCGGATGCTCGCGCTGCGCGCCGCGAGCAAGCGGATCGCCGGGCCCGCCGAACCGGAGTGACGCCAGGCCCGTGACCGCCAAGGATCGCTCCAGGCTGGTCTTCAAGATCAGGTATGCGGCCCGGAACCCCGGCCGCGTCCTGCCGTACGTCCGACGCCGCGGCCGCGACGCCTGGCTCCGGCTGCGGGCCTCGGATCATCTCAGCTACTACCGGGGCGTGATGGCCGCCGACACCGCGCGAAGCCGGGACGGCGCCGTGGGCAGCCCGACCCGCGAATCGTGGCTGAAGATCGGCCAGATGCAGTTCGACTACCTGATCGGGCACGGCCTGAAGCCCGGCGACCGGATGCTCGAGATCGGCTGCGGCAACCTGCGCGCCGGGCGGCTGTTCATCGAGCACCTCGAGGCCGGCAACTACTACGGCGTCGACATCTCCCCCGACATCCTGCTGGCCGCGGCCGACGTCGTCGCGGAGTTCGGCCTGCAGGCCAAGCTGCCGCGCCTGGCCCTGGTCCGGGACATGGGCCTGGCGTTCCTTCCCGACGGGGAGTTCACCGTGGTGCACGCCCACAGCGTGTTCTCGCACTCGCCGATCGAGGTCGTCGACGAATGCCTGGGGTCCGTCGCGCGGATCATGGCGCCGGACGGATTCTTCGACTTCACCTTCGACCGGACCGAGGGCGCCGAGCATCACGTGCTCCGCGAGGACTTCTACTACCGCACGGAGAGCCTGATCGAACTCGCCGCCCGGCACGGGCTGCAGGCCCGCTTCATGGACGACTGGGAACTCCTTCCGCACGAGCAGTCCAAGATCCGCGTCACGCACCGTCACTAACGCCGTCGCGTTCCGCGCCATACACCCGAACTTTGGCGGGCCGAAGCCCGCTAGCCATGGCCCTTTCGCCCTCCGACGGCAAGAATGGGCCGGCAGGAGGTGGCGCATGAACGGGCATCGGGTTCTCGGCATCGTCCTGGCCGGCGGGGCGGGAAAGCGCCTGGCGCCGCTCACAGCGGACCGGGCCAAGCCCGCGGTCCCGTTCGGCGGCCTGTACCGGCTCGTGGATTTCGCCCTGTCCAACCTGGTCAACTCCGGCATCCGCCGGATCGCCGTGCTGACCCAGTACAAGAGCCACAGCCTGGACCGGCACATCACGACCACCTGGCGGCTGAGCAGCCTGCTCGGAAACTTCGTGACGCCGGTGCCGGCACAGCAGCGGCTCGGACCGCACTGGTACACCGGATCCGCCGACGCGATCTACCAGTCGCTCAACCTGATCTTCGATGACGAGCCGGAGCACATCATCGTGTTCGGCGCCGATCACGTGTTTCGCATGGACCCGATGCAGATGGTCGATCAGCACGTCGCCTCAGGCGCGGGAGTAACCGTCGCCGCGCTGCCGGTGCCGCGAGAGGACGCGAAGGCGTTCGGGGTCATCCAGACCGCCCCCGACGGCCGCACGATCGAGGCTTTCCTCGAGAAGCCGCCCGAGCCGCCCGGCCGCCCCGGGCACGAGGATGAGGCGTTCGCCTCGATGGGCAACTACGTCTTCTCCACCGACGCGCTGGTCCAGGCGCTGCGCCAGGACGCGGTCGACAGCGGCAGCCGTCACGACATCGGCGGCGACATCATCCCGAGGCTGGTCGGCCAGCAACGGGCGGAAGTCTATGACTTCCTGGACAACAAGGTGCCGGGCGCGGAACCCCGCGATGTCGGGTACTGGCGCGACGTCGGGACCCTCGACTCCTACTTCGACGCGCACATGGACCTGTGCGCGGTCCATCCCATTTTCAACCTGTACAACGACGAGTGGCCGATCCTCACGCACGTGCCATCCCAGCCGCCGGCCAAGTTCGTCCACGACAGCGGCGACCGGGTCGGGCACGCCATCAACAGCATCGTCAGCAACGGCGTGGTGGTCTCCGGCGGCCTGGTCCGCAGCTCGGTGCTCTCGCCCGGGGTCCGGGTCAACAGCTGGTCCCGGGTGGAGCGGTCGGTGCTGCTGCACAATACGCGCGTCGGCCGCCACGCGGTGGTCGAGAACGCGATCCTGGACAAGAACGTGGAGGTGCCCGAGGGCGCCCAGGTCGGTGTCGACAAGGAGCACGACCGGGCGCGCGGGTTCACCGTGTCCTCTGGCGGCATCACGGTGGTCGGCAAGGGCCAGCTGGTGCCGAAGTGACGTCGGCCAGCGCCGCGGGGAAGCTCCGCGTGGCGTTGCTGACCCGGGAGTACCCGCCGGAGGTCTACGGCGGGGCCGGGGTGCACGTCGAGTACCTCGCCCGCGAACTGGCCCCGCTCGTGGAGCTCACCGTGCACTGCCAGGGCCCCGACCGCCCCGGAGCGGTCGCGCACCAGGCCTGGGACCGCCTGGCCGGGGCGAACCAGGCCTTGCAGACGATCTCCGCCGACCTCTCGATGACGGCGGCCGCGGCCGACGCCGAACTGGTCCATTCGCATACCTGGTACGCGAACCTGGCCGGGTTCCTGGCGGCGCGGCTCTACAGCATCCCGCACGTGGTCACCACCCACTCGCTGGAACCGCTGCGGCCGTGGAAGGCGGAGCAGCTCGGCGGAGGCTATGCGCTGTCCTCCTGGTGCGAGCGGACCGCCGTGGAGTCCGCGAGCGCCGTCATCGCTGTCTCCGATGGCATGCGGGAGGACGTGCTGGCGGCCTACCCCGCCGTGTCCGCCTCCCGGGTGCGGGTCATCCGCAACGGCATCGACACGGTGGAGTACTCGCCCGACCCCGCTACCGACGTGCTGGAACGCTTCGGCGTCGACCCGCAGCGGCCGTCGGTGGTGTTCGTCGGCCGGGTAACCAGGCAGAAGGGTCTGCCGGTCTTGCTGCGGGCGGCCGCCGGCCTCGACAGGTCGGCGCAGCTGGTGATCTGTGCAGGACAGGCCGACACCCCGGAGCTCGAGGCGGAGGTCGCGGAGCTGGCCCGGGAGCTACTGGCCAACCGGGCCGGCGTGATCTGGATATCCGGCATGCTCGCCAAGCGCGAGGTGATCCAGCTGCTGACGCATGCCACGGTCTTCGCCTGCCCGTCGCTCTACGAGCCGCTCGGCATCGTGAACCTGGAGGCCATGGCATGCGGCACAGCGGTCGTCGGCTCCCAGGTCGGCGGCATACCCGAGGTGGTGGCGGACGGGGAGACCGGCTTGCTGGTCCCGTCCGCTGACCCCGGCGCGCTCGCCGACGCCATGAACGTGCTCGTGGCCGATCAGGACCTGGCGGCCGAGATGGGCCGGCGCGGGCGCGCACGAGCCGAGGCCGAGTTCGGCTGGGCCGCCATCGCCGCGCAGACCGCCGCGCTCTACGCCGAGCTCACCGCTGAGGGCTTCCCCGGCCGGTCTTGAGCAGTTAAGATATATCGCAATCTTGAGGTGGAGATTAGGGGGTCCTCGTTGAGTCCGCAGGAGTCACCGAACACGCAGGACCGCGAGACCGGGCCCGGGAGTCCGCCCGTGATCCGCGCGTCCGACCAAGACCGGGACGCGGTGGCGCAGCGGCTCCAGCAGGCCTTCGCCGAGCGCCGTCTCAACGACGACGAGTTCGACGAGCGGATGCGGGCGGCGCTCACGGCCAGGACCGGAGCCGACCTTGCGCTCCTCACCAGCGACCTGCCCGAGCCGGCGCCCGGAAGCGCCGCGCCCGCTGCCGCCGGTCCCGCCCCGGGCCGGTGGGCGGTCGCGTACAAGAACTCGGTCCGCCGGGGCGGCCGCTGGCGTGTTCCCGAGCGGTTCACGTCCGTCGTCTACAAGGGCGGCGGCTGGCTCGACCTGCGGGCCGCGGAGCTGACCGCACCGGTGACCACGGTCGTCGCGGTCGCCTACAAGTCGCACATCGACATCCTGGTCCCGCCCGGCGTCCGGGTCGAGATGGACGGCTTCGGGGTCAGCAAGGGCTGGTCGGCGGAAGAGGAAATGGAGGCCCGGCTGCCGCACGACGCCCCCACCGTGCACGTACGCGGGATCGCCTACAAGGGCACGATCGAGACGCGCACCAAGCCCGCGGAACACTGAGCTGAGGTCAGCACCGAGCGGCGGTCAGGTCACCGAGCCGGCCGCGGCCCCGGTGACGCGGTCGCCCCAGCGGGCCAGCTCGCCCTCCAGGTCAAGCGGGGCGATCATGTCACCGTTGCTCATCTCCTGCTCCCAGCTCTCCGCCGGGACCCGCCACATCACCTCGAACTCGATGCCGCTCGGGTCCTTGGCGTAGAGGGACTTGGAGACCTTGTGATCGCTCGCGCCCACGAGCGCGCCGCGCTCGGCGAGCCTGTCCCGGATCTCGGCCAGGTCCTTGAGCGTGCCCACCTCCCAGGCCAGGTGGTACAGGCCGACGTAGGGGTTGTGCGGCAGCGGCGCGTTCCCGACCTCGAATAGCCCGAGGTCGTGATCGTTGGCGGACTCCGGTGACCGCAGGAAGGCGGCCCGGCCCGGCATCTCCATGCGCACCTCGAAACCGAGCGCGTAACAGTAGAAGTCGACGGCCCGCGCGAGGTCGCTCACGTACAGGACGGCGTGGTTCAGACGGCGTACGGCCATGGCAGGCCTCCAGATTCTGCGTTCTGCCAGAGAAAAGCCGACGGCACCCGATCTGATTCCCGCGCCGCGCGCGCCGCAGGCCGCCGGGCGCGCGCCGGCACGCGAGCCGGCGTCAGAGCGTCGCGATCCCGGCTTGCAGAAAGCGCACGGCCGCCGCGATGGCCTCGTCCTGGTCGCTGCCGGGGAAACCGTCGTAGACCTCGGCCAGCACGCCAGCGGCCGCGGCGGCCGCGATGCGGGGCCCGATGGCGTCGGGCGGGCTGCCGGTCTCCCGGGCGATCGCGGCGGCGCCGTCCTTGATCGCGGCGGTCATCCGCGCCGTCCGCAGCGCGCGCAGCTCAGGGTTGGCGTCGAGCATCCGCTTGGCCAGCTCCTTGAGGTCCGCCTCCTGCGGTCCGCCCGGCCTGGCCCGCAGCCACTTCCCCGCGACCTCGGCCACCGACTCACCGGGCTCGCGGCGGCGCATGGCGTCGGTCAGCCCGTCCATCGCCTCATCCAGCCGGGACATCGCGATGTCCCGCTTGGTCGGGAAGTACATGGCGACGGTGCGCGGCGCGACCTCCGCAGCGGCCGCGATGTCAGCGATGGTCGTCGCGTCGTACCCCCGCTCGGCGAACAGCTCGTAGGCGGCCCGGAGGATCGCCTCCCTGCGCCGCGCCTTGCTCCGCTCCCGCAGTCCCGTGCTCTCCATGACGCCATGTTACATCATGCTGCAAATTTGCATGAGACTGCAAGTTTGCAGTAGGCTGCAGAAGCCGCTCGACGCCAGCGGATGCGGCGAGAGCCGGAGCGGTGCTTCAGCCAGGGAGGTAGCAGCGAGATGAGCAGCGCGACCCGAGAATTCACCGCCGCGGCGGACACGACAACGCAAAACCCGGCCGGGGCGCCCGACCCGAGGCGATGGCTGATCCTCGCGGTGGTGGCCCTGGCCCAGCTCATGGTGGTCCTCGATGCCACGATCGTGAACATCGCGCTGCCGTCGGCGCAGCGGGCGCTCGGCTTCTCCGATGTGGACCGCCAGTGGGTGGTCACCGCCTACGCGCTGGCCTTCGGCAGCCTGCTGCTGCTCGGCGGCCGGCTGTCCGACCTGCTCGGCCGCAAGGTCACGTTCCTGGCGGGCCTCGGCGGTTTCGCCGCGGCGTCCGCCGCGGGCGGGGCCGCGACCAGCTTCGGAATGCTCGTGGCCGCGCGCGCGTGCCAGGGGGCGTTCGGCGCGCTGCTGGCGCCGTCGGCGCTGTCACTGCTGACCGTGACGTTCAGCGGGTCACGGGACCGCGGCAAGGCCTTCGGCGTGTTCGGCGCGATCGCCGGAGCCGGCGGCGCGGTCGGACTGCTGCTCGGCGGGCTGCTGACGCAGTACCTCACCTGGCGCTGGTGCCTGTACGTGAACCTGGGCTTCGCGGCCGTCGCGGGCGCGGGCGCCGCAACGCTGCTGCGCCGCGAGCCGGCAACGCGGCGGACCAGCCTCGACCTTCGCGGGTTCCTGGCCGAGGCGGCCGGGATGTTCGGCATCGTCTACGGGTTCTCCAACGCGGCGAGCGACGGCTGGCACGCCCCGGCCACCTGGGGGTTCCTGGCCGCTGGCGCGGCGGCGCTGACCGGCTTCGCCTGGTGGGAGACCCGCGCCTCGCAGCCGCTACTGCCGCTGCGCGTCGTGCTCGACCGCAACCGCGCGGCCGCTTACCTGTCGGTCCTCATCGCGGGCGGAGGCATGTTCGGGATCTTCCTGTTCCTCACCTTCTACCTGCAGGAGACCCTCGGCTACTCCCCCGTCCTCACCGGCGTCGCCTTCCTGCCCATGGTGGCGTGCATCATGGTCGCCGCCAATCTGTCCAACATCGTGCTGCTGCCGCGCATCGGGCCGAAGTTCCTGGTCGCCACCGGCATGCTGGCCGCGGCCGGCGGGCTGGCCTGGCTGACCAGGATCGGCCTGCACTCCAGCTACCTCGCCGACGTGCTGCCCCCGCTGCTGGTCGCCGCCGCCGGTATCGGCCTGATCATCTCGCCCTCGATGAACACCGGCACCTCCGGCATCGCCACCTCGGATGCCGGAGTGGCGTCCGCCCTGGTCAACACCGGCCAGCAGGTCGGCGGCTCGATCGGCACGTCGCTGCTCAACACCATGGCCGCGGCCGCGACCGCCGCCTACGTCACCGCCCGCATGACCCCGGGCGGGCCGGTCCGGGCACACCAGGCGGCAGCGCTCGCCGCGCTGGCCCAGGTGCACGGCTACACCACCGCTTTCTGGTGGGCGGCGGCCATCTTCGCCTGCGGCGCTGTCGTGGCCGGGGTGCTATTCCGCCGCGGCGGGCCGGCCCGGCCCGCCCGGCCAGCTCAGCCTGCCCGGCCAGCTCAGCCCGCCCGGCCGGCTATGTGAGCCCGGCCCGGCCCGTGTACACCCCGCGGGGTCGAATCGGCGTGGCCCGCGCGTATTCCTCCAGTGCGTGCGCCAGCCACCCGGCCGTCCTCGCCACCGCGAACACGGCCTCGCCGGCCCCGGGGATCAT
>Ga0335074_10008528_pt1 | contig 14251 bp, 16 predicted proteins | sample Lox_Sample_23_FD_206715 | JGI IMG/M metagenome (GOLD analysis project Ga0335074, IMG submission 206715) | Soil microbial communities from Loxahatchee National Wildlife Refuge, Florida, United States - Lox_Sample_2.3 | ecosystem: Environmental > Terrestrial > Soil > Wetlands | place: USA...
TCGAGCCGCCGGAGCCGGTGGACAAGGACCTGTACGAGCTGCCGCCGGACGAGGCCGCCTCGATCCCGCAGGTCCCTGGCTCGCTGGAGGCCGTGCTCAACACCCTCGAGGCCGACCACGCTTACCTGACCGAGGGCGGCGTGTTCACCGAGGACCTCGTCGAGACCTGGATCGACTACAAGCGGACCAAGGAGCTGGACCCGATCCGGCTCCGCCCGACCCCGCACGAGTTCGAGCTGTACTTCGACGTGTGACGGCTTAACCCGCTCTGACCTGCTGTTTCATGGTTCCGTCGTAGCGCTGTTCCGCCGTTGTTCCGTCAGGTACGCGACGAGCATCGTGTCTACGGCGGCCCGAGTCGACTCATCGCGGTCGGGCCAAATATGGCCGTACGTGTCGAGGGTGGTCTTAGCACTGGCATGACGTAGCCGGGCCTGGACTGTCTTGACATCAGCACCGGAGGCAATGAGCAGGCTGGCGAAATAGTGCCGTAGGTCGTGGTAGCGAAAGCCCGCAGGGAGGCCCTAAACCTCACTGCGGGCTTTTCGCATGGCGCGCTCGATCGCCCACGTGGACAGCTGGCCCGCGTCCTCACCCGTCAGCAGAGTTTCGTACCCGGCCGTAACAGCGACCTGGACGGAGCACTGCTCGATCAGCGACACCGGGACTGGGACCGGCGTCCTCGACGTCCTGGTCTTCAGCGTCCGGGCTGGGTACTGGACCCTGGGATAGACGACCGCCCGCAAGAAGTCGACATCCCCAACTCGGAGGCCACATGCTTCAGCCAGGAGCAGGCCGACGAAGGCGCCGAGCACTACGGCCAGGCGCAGGCGCGCAGGAAACAATTCGTAGAGCTGCCAAACCTGATCCGTCGTCGCCACGTACACCCGTTGCTCACCAACGCTTGGGGCTGTTCGTCGTGAGCACGGAGACTTGACGATCAGGGCGTCATGGATGGCATCGCCCACCGGCTGGGCAACGGCTCAAGCTTGTCTCGGGCCACCATGTGCCGCCAGGTTGTGATCCGACGATTGACCTGCGACACGTTTCGCCAGTTGACGTGCGACAGGCCTAAGTTAGGAGCTGAGATGGAAGGGAGCGGACTGCGGAACTGTCTCATCAAAACACCGGAAGTAAACCATCTGACCTGTGGCCAGGTAGCGGGGTACGGTCAGCGGCGTGACGCATCCTCTGCTGAACCCCTTGGCCGTGGAAGCCGTGGAGAAGGCCGCGACCGAGCATCGCGGGCGCGCCTGGGGCCATAGCGGGTTCACCGACTTGAACCACCGCGCGACACACTCTTGCGGCATCTTCACCGGCACACCGTTCTCCGTTTTCGCCAAGCTCGACACCTCGCCGTCCGGGGAAGAGCAGTTCGCCGCTGAGCTCAGCGGGTTCAGCCTGATCCGCTCGCGCAGCGCCGTGGCCACCCCGGTCCCGATCGGCGACGGGCTCGTACGCACAGGCGCGGGGACGCTGCTGCTGTCTGAGGCGCTCCCAGAACGGGGCGCCGCCTCGGGGCAGGCGGCAGACGCCCGGGTGCCGGGCGACTACGCGGCGATCGGGCACGCCCTGGCGGCCCTGCATCAGGTACGCGGAGAGCCATTCGGGCTGGCGGACTTCGACGGATTCTTCGGGCCGCTGCCGCAATCCAACCAGCCGGTCAGCTCGGGAGCCTGGGCCGACTTCTACGCTGAGCGGCGGGTGCTGCCGATGCTACGGCTCGCGGTGGATTCCCGATACCTCCCGGCCGAGCTTGCCAGGGGCGTGGCACAGGTCGTGCTGCGTCTTCCCGCGCTGTGCGGGCCGGACCCGGTGCCGACCCTTCTGCACGGCGACGCCCAGCAGAACAACTTCGTTAGCACTGCGGACGGCGCGGTGGCAATCGACGTCGCCCCGTACTTCGGGCACCCCGAGGCCGACCTTGCACTCGTCGACAACTACTCCCCGGTCGACCCGGCGCTGTTCCGCGCGTACGCGGAGAGCGCGCCCATCGACCCCGGGTTCGCCGAGCGGCGCGAGCTGTGGCGGCTCCACTCCTACCTCGCGGCGATCGCGTTCCACGGCGCGAACGCAATCGACTCATTCCTCCCCCGCATCGACATCGCGGTACGCCAGTACGCGTAGCCGAGCGGGAACAGCCCACGACCAGGACCCTCTAGAGTGTCGCAGGTCAGTTGGCGGATGAGTGTCGCGCATCACCCGCCGGAGGACATCCGTAGTCCGGCCGCGTCTGACGCTCTTATTTCTGTCAAGTCGTTCAGACGCCTGGATCTGTGGTGCTCGGCGTCCACCCGGAGCGGGCGCTATCGTGCGGCAGGTGACCGATCGCGAACGTTACCCGCTGCTCTTCCTCGATGTCGACGGGCCACTGCTCCCGTTCGGTGGGAGCGGGCCGAGTGAGTGGGGGGCCACGAGTGATGCTCCGCATCTATCGCGACTTCGCGTGGATGTCGGGCCTCGCCTGGCTGCGCTGCCCTGCACCCTGGTATGGGCTACGACCTGGCTCGAAGATGCGAACACCGAGATAGCGCCCCGTCTCGGGCTGCCTGCCCTTCCGGTTGTGACGTGGCCTGAGCCGACCGAGGCGCAAGAACGCGAAGATCAGTGGCTCGGTCTTTGCTGGAAGACCAGGACCGTTGTGGAGTGGGCGGCCGGGCGTCCGTTCGCGTGGGTAGACGACGAGATCACTCGAGCCGACCGAGAGTGGGTCTCGAGCAATCAGCAAGCTCCCGCCATGCTGCGTAGCGTGGACGCTACCTACGGGCTCGCCGACCGCGACTTCGCGGTCCTGGGTGCGTGGCTCGGGCAGCTGACGTAGTTCCCGGGTCCGGACGACTACCCGGTCTGCCCTAGTCGTGACCGGACGGAACCTGTGCCGGGCGTGGCCGTGAGCAGGTGCGGGAAGACTTCGCGGGCGATGTAGCGCTTGAGGCAGCGCATGATCTCGGTCTTGGTCTTGCCCTCAGCGGTGCGGCGGGCGACGTACTCCTTCGTCGGCTGGTGGCAGCCCATGCGGACCAGGGCTATGCGCCACAAAGCGCTGTTGGCCTGCCGGTCACCGCCGCGGTGTAGCCGGTGCCGGTCAGTGCGACCGGAGGACACCGGGATCGGGGCGGCGCCGCAGAGCCGGGCGAAGGACGCCTCAGAGCGGAGCCGGTCGCGGTTGTCTCCTGCGGTGACCAGTAGCTGCCCGGCGGTCTCGACCCCGACGCCGGGCAGGGCAAGGAGTTCTGGCGCGGCGGCGGTGACCAGCGGGGTGAGCTGAATGTCGAGTTCGTCGATCTCGGCCTGCAGCGCCTGCCAGCGACGGGCCAGCGCCCGAAGTGCCGTCATAACGGCCGACGCCGGGTCGGACACCGAGCCAGGACGCGGGGCGGCGCACGCGCGGATCCGCTGCTTGGAGGTGAGCTTGCGCAGCGAGGCCCGGACAGGCTCGGGCGCGGTCAGGACCAGGGCGTCGAGCTGGGCCCCGGCCTGGATGCGGGCCTTCATCGCACCGCGTCGGGCGACCCGCAGCACCCGGATCATCTCGACCTGGGCGTCGCGGGACTTCGGGGTGCCGGTGGCGCGTCCGGACTGAACAGCACGGGCCGCAGACTCAGCATCCAGAGGATCGGACTTGCCGTTGCGGCGGCGGCCAGCCCGGTCCGGGCAGTCGACCTCGACCACCGTCAGCCCGTAGTCGGCCAGAAACCGCAGCAGCCCGGCACCGAAGCTGCCCGTGCCTTCCATCCCGACCTTGTCCACCAGGCCAAACGACTCAGCCCACATCGCCAGCTTCGCATAGCCGCGAGTCGTGGCCGGGAAGCTCGCCGTCTCCAGCAGGCGCCCCGCCGGGTCGAGCACCGCTGCCACATGCACGTCGGTGTGAGTGTCCACGCCGACCGTCACCATCATCTCGCCGTCCACCTGGCTCCTTTGCCGCTCGTAGTGCAAATCGAGGATTGACCGGATGGCGGCAGCGACGGACAGCACAGGGACGAGGGACCAACCCAGGCTCTTATCAGGTCACCACACCGCACCCACCCGGGCACAGCAGCGGTCCCGGACCGGCCGGACGACGGATCAGATTCAAGGCACGTAGCCGGTGAGAACTAGAGTCAGCCCAGTCAACCCGGGACCACCGTCTAACAGAATCCCTGTGAGAACTTCCTGTACAGGTTCAAGGCGGCCCCAGGGGCCGCTCGCGCCGCCGACGCGGCGCCCAGGCCGGCACTCTGCTAACGCGGCGCGCCGGCCGGGCCAACGCCGGTCGGCTGGCGCGAAAGGCGGATTCCGGGGGCCGCTGAAGACCAGGCAGTCACAAGGCCGCGGCGGATTTGACACGGGGCCTCCTCGCGGCGACCCTCATCGGGCAATCGCGGGCAGGCAGAAACCAGCCCGATCCGCGGACAAGCGTACGGGCCGCCGCCCCCGTGTAAAATCCGCCGCTCCGTCCGCGCGGAGCTGCGGCAAGCGTGTTCACTGGCGTTTAAGGTTGTGAATATTAAAAAAATAGGGAATTGCTATGCTGCAAAGCGGTAAGATAAGCACTGATAGCATGCTGATCATTATCGCAACGAATAGTCATATCTGACAGGCTGGAAACAGTGCCGCCGATGGCGAAGAGTGGATCACTTCCTGCGTAAAAAGTATTTGGCATCACCTGAAGTCGGTATATGAATTGCAAACCCATAGTAGACGCGTCACGGTATCGACGAGCCCGTTCTTTATCAACCAACCGCCTCGCAAGCGAAGCAGCGCAGATCATTGCTTCGGTGTAACTAGCGGTAGAAATACCTGGCCGTCGGCCATCTTGCGAATAACCGCCGATCAAATCCGGTTCAGATGCCGATTGTCTAATCTGGAACTGTAGTAGCCAATCCGTCATCTCATATACGAATTCAGTAGGTGCTGCGGAATAAGAGGACGTCGGTACTTGCATTCTAGCTGACCAACTTGCGTATGCCGTCCAAGCCATAATTTGCCATGACGCAAAGGCAGTCGTCGGATTTCGTCTGAATCGAAGTCGATACCAAGGAAGGGCTGCAATCATCGCGCGGTGGCATTCCTCCGAGCCCGACTGTACCTCGATCGCTAGGGCCAGAAGTGCCTCACCTGGATAGTAGTCCTGGCTGCTAGCGTCGTCGGTCACAGAAACACTGTCCGTCCTGCATCGAAACGAGCCGTCGGGACGTTGCCAGGACAAAATTTCATGAATGAGGCGGCTTTTCTCTGCGCTATAGAAAGTTGCTAGCGATTTGCTCTGTAGAGCAGCAAGCATTAGTGCAAGTGTTCCTAGTTTTCCTCGAACTGGCAATCCCTGCTTTGGCAAATCTGCAATGAAAAAATTTCCGGCATCTACGACTGCGCGATCAAGCAAGGCGTCAACCGTCATGCTAGCGCTCTTACAAAGACGGTTTCTTTGTTCCGGGTTCCCTGTCATTTCTGCAGCTCGACCGAGAACGTATGCGCATCCTGCCTGGCGAACCAAGTTTCCCGGGCCAGCCTTTACCAAGCCTTTGATTAGATGATATTTGTATAGAAAGTAACCATCAGATGCCTGAACGGTTAGAAGGCGATTTATAGCGAGGATAACCCTTTTACGAACCGTTGTTACCGCGGGTTCTTCCTGACTCACGAGTAGGTGTTAGTTGTCGTCATCGTCATCGTCATCGTCATCGTCATCGTCATCGTCGTCATCGCCGCCTTGAGGAATCGCCTCGAGGTCTAGAGTTAGCGCACCTACGTTGCCGCCAATAGTGAGATTGCGATCTCCGTCTACAGTGCTATTACCTCCGATAAAATAGCCACTACCGTGCCATCGACCATCAGTGGACGCGCGGACATGATCACCGTCGTTTTCGTCCGCCTGCCATATCCAGAAGACAGTGCCTCCTGCATCTGCTATTTCTATATGATGGCCGGCGAAGTCCCCTTCCGCAGGTGCCCACGGAATCCACATGTCATGCACCCAGGGCTTTCCTGGATCGACTTGGATACTTTTACCGTTACCACCGGTGTCGCCCGGATTCTCTATATTCCGGATGAAGATTGTCGTGCTAGAAGCATTTCGGCACATTTTAATATTTGTCACGCCCATAAGTGAGCTCCTTGCTAGACCGAGCAAAACTCGTCCATGATAGAACAAGGTTGAACCTAATCGTGCTGCCCTACCGCTCCAAACTAATACTTCCTCATAAACATCGAGTCGTCAAGACCAACTTTTACCATTGGCATAGAGAAGGGTAGTTCGTTACCCTAACAAAGAATCATGATGCAGATTGTCCCGTGCTACAGTCCGCAACGAAATCACGGAGAAGCTTCGGGTACGAGTTCACTGATCGGTCGAAGCGCAGTTAGGCGACGGCCCTATTTCCGTGAGTGACCGTGAGGCCCTGCGGTTCGCCGCCTGACCGTGCGCAACGGGTACACCATGAAGGAGCACGTTGCTGGCGAGCACCGAAGTGTAGCAGCCGGGCCGAGGTCCGTCTCTGTTCCGGCAGACGCCGATCAGCAACGGCAAACGACGCGAGCCGACGAGCAGTGAAATCGCAGGTCAGATTACATACCCGCAGGTATAGCGACCGCCGTCGGAAGTTCGAGCTGTACTTCGACTCGCCCGACGCTTAAGTCATGCTGGCCGAGATCCAGTCAAGCTGGAAGCCGCCGCTGTCACCGGCCTGGCCGAGGCCGAGCAGCCGAGGGATCCGCTGAGCCCGACGCACAGTAGACGCGCCAGCTCGTATCGTCGGCGGCCACTAATCGACCTAGGTAAGATAAGGGCATGGCTGGTCCGCCGAGGGTTACGAACCCGCTCCTCGACGTCCTCGAGGTCTTCATCGGCACCCTACACAGCGATGCCGACCTGCACGGCTGGGCGATCATGAAGACGACGAAGCGGTCTGGGCCGACCGTATACGGAGTACTTGACCGGCTTGAGGACATCGGTTGGATCACGGGGGAGTGGGAAATCCGAAACCCAGATCCCAGCAAGCCCCGCCGCCGGTTCTACCGGCTCACCCCAACAGGCCTGGCTGGTGCAACAGAGTTGCTGCGTGAGCGTCGCCCGCAATCGCTAAGGCCCGGCCGTCACGCCCAAGCCGGTCACGGACTTCCGAGCTGGCGCGATGGACTACCGCAGGGCGGTATTGCATGATCGCCGCTCTGATCAGCGTTGTCCTCGGACTGCTCGTGAACGAGTGTTGCGACGTTTCCCCCTGGTGCGCCGACAAGCTGGTCCAATGGTCGGCCTACCGGCGCTATATAGACCCGGTGCGCGCGGCTGAGAGGGCTGAGGAACTGGCCGCGCTCATCAAGGCCAGGCCCGGCAAGCTCCTGAAGCTATTCTCCGCCGTGGGCTTCGCAAGCAGTGCGATCCTCGTCGTATGCAGGCGGGAACTAGACCATCACCGCACACCACAGGAGCGGCAACTCAGAACGGGAGACAATGCCACGCTTCCATCGTGGGCCAGCCTGTTCCCAAGCGGGCGGAAGGTCTACTACGAAGGGAGCGACCCGGACGGCTTCCTAGCGCAGATTCAGGCTGAGTTCGGCTTCAACCCCGCGCGAGACCCCGGCTGGGCAGTTCTGCTGAACGACGACGACGAAGAGGAAGCCCCCTTTTTCTCCTACGGCTTTCACTGCCCAGCCGAGCACCTCGATGCCATCTACGGAAATGACAGGTTCCCGATGGGATCATGACCTCGCCGTGCGAGGCGACCGAACTACGGCGCAGTCAAGCCAAGGGTCAGCCCGCCGGGGCACATCGGGGGCACATCAGCGCGAGAACCGCCCGGAACCGCTGAGAACTGGTGAGATCTAAACAGCAGGTCAGACGGCATACCGAGTGTATCCACCGAGGTCAGACATACCCCGGCACTAGACCCGGCCTACAGGCCGAGTCGCCCCGATCTTGACGCTTAAGTGTCATCCGGCCTTCTCGTACCAGTCCCCGATCCTGGTGGCGTGACGCGCCGGGCACTCAACCCGCGTGAACGCTTGGTTCAGGGTGGGGGCTCACTACGCTGTGAAGATGAGCGACAAGGAGTTGCAGATCAACAAGGATCTGCTGACCAACGAAGACGGGCGCACACTAGCGGCGACCTTCATGCAGCTCGGCGTGGCGGAATGGCAGGTGCGAGCTGCATGGGCAGACCGGACGAGATTCCGGGCCGCCGCGAACCTGCCCTTGGACACACCCGAAGCCTGCGGCTGGTCAGTGCCCAAGGGGTGAGGAGTCGAACGGCAGCAGCCTCCACCTGTTCCGTCTCTGTTCCGGCCTGTCGCCGGTAGTGGCAGGCTCGGACGATGTATTGGTGGTGGCGTCGCCATCGTGACCAGTCCAGCTGGATTCGGGGTGCGGGTGGCTGCTGGTGCAGTCCGGTGATGAGGCGGCGGATCTCGTTGCGGGTCAGCGGGATCAGCTGGTCCTGGCCGGCGGGATCGCCGTCGTGCTGGCTGGCGGCCAGGACGGACAAGAATGCGCAAGCGAGCAAGGCCAAGATGGTCCACCGGTGCCAGGATGTCCAGCTGCGGACCTGGTGTTCGTCCAGCGCGGCGAGTTCCTTGCCGGCAGCGAAACCGTCCTCGATTTTCCACCGGGATCCGGCGACCTTCACCAGCTGGGCCAGCGGTACCGGGCCGGGGGCGCGGGCGCGGTAGAAGGCGTACTCGCCGTCGGCGATGCTACGGCGGATCAGCAGCCAGTGCGGGCCGTCGCCCTCGGTCACCGCCGGGTCGGCGGCGTCAATCAGGGCCCAGTCATACCAGCGGGGACCCTTGGCGCCGGTCCCGGCGGACATCCGCTGCCAGGCCCGGGCCGGCAGCCTCCGGGCCAGCTCGATCGCGGTGCGCGCGCCGATCCCGGTGATAATCAGGTGACGCTTGGGGATGGCCAGCACGTAGCCGAGCCCACGGCGGGCCAGTTCCGCGCGCAGCGCCGGGTCCTGGCCGCAGACCTCATCGGCGGTCACCCATGTCGCAGGGGTCCCGGCGTCCAGCGCCCGGGTGATCATCTGCCTGGCCAGCGCGGGCCTGGTGGCGAACGCGGCGTCTTCCGGGACCCCGGCTGCCCGGCACCGGGCCGGATCAGACGTCCAGGACCGGGGCAAGTACAACGCCCGGTCGAGGAACGCGGACCCGGCCCGGGCGGCATACGCCAGGTACACCGCGACCTGGGCGTTCTCGGTCCGCCCCGCGGTCCCGGTGTACTGCCGCTGCACGCCCACCGTGGCGGTGCCCTTCTTAAGATCGCCGGTTTCATCCACCACCAGGACCGCGCCAGGATCGGCGAAGTGCTCCAGCACGTAGCCGCGCAGGTCATCCCGCATCCCGGCCTCATCCCAGACCGCGGCCGACAGCAGCCGCTGCATCCCGCGCGGGCAGCCTTCCCCGGCATGCTCGGCAATCGTCCAGCAGTTCACCCGCGGCAGCCCCGCCAGCAGGCCGCGGACGAACGCCGCCATCCGCCTGCGCGGCTCCACACGGGCGAACCGTCCGCCCACCCGAAGCATCAGCTCATCAAATTCCCGCCGCCAGCGATCCAGGTCTACGCTGAGGCCAGCGGCCATCGCACGATCTTCTGTTGTCCACACACCTTCGGATCATCGGGCGGTGGCCGTGCCACGTCCACAGCCCCTACCGGCACGATCACAAAGTGTCGCTGGAGGATTAAGCGTCAGAGGGTGCAGCAGCAAAGTGCAGCAACCGCACTGACCAACACCGACGTTCATGACCCTGATTCGGCTCGCTGACCAGCCACAATGACCCGCATAGACCTGCCTGCCACTAGTTCGCATCGAGGTGGTCGCTCAGCTGCGCCTTGATCCGCCTGCTCTGCGGTCAGAGCTGGGAGTCTGCTCGGAGGAGGGCATGCTCGGGGGCGTCCGATCGTCTGTGTCAACGATCTTGGACGCTTCTCCGAGTAGTTTAGCTGGTGCGTTCGATACCAGCCGCGACCAGGGAGTTGTTGGTTTTCGGGACTCTGAGGGTCGGTGTAGGTCGGGATCCTTGCTCAATGATGACCGAGTCCACGATGGCCTTCGTCGACTCATCCTTGTCCGGCCACAGGTGACCGTACATGTCCAGCGTGGTCCTGGCGGACCCGTGCCGCGGCCGCGCCTGGACAGTCTTCACATCGGCCCCGTTGGCGATGAGCAGGCTCGCGAGGTAGTGCCGCAGGTCGTGTGATACCGGAATCCTTCGGGCAGGCCCGGAGTGCTGTCACCGCTGCCGCAGGCAGCGCACCTGAAAGGCCTGCCCGGCTGAACCTGGGTCTTATCGCATTGCGAGCACTTCCGGACCTTTGCCCGCGCGGAGCGTACTGCGCGCTCGAGCGCCCACGGACTCAACTGGCCGCTGTCGAGCCCGGTCAGCACCGTTTCGGCTGGCCACTCCCCCACGTGCGCGGGGCCCGGACGGCCCGCTCCCGCCTGACGCTAACTCACCGGTTCCCGGGCTGGCCAGGTGGTAGACCACGTGCGGCTTGAGAGGGCTGCTGTCGGGAATGCGGGGATGCCCGAAGCGTGTGGCCTCGGTCATGCCAATGCGGCGCATCACCGCCTGGGACGGCGTGTTGAGCACGGAGGTCATCGACCATAGCTCCGCCAGGCCCGCCCCGGTGAAGGCCACATCGCGGGCGGCGAGCGCAGCCTCGGTCGCGTAGCCCCGGTGCCAGGCATGCCTGGCAAGCCGCCAGCCGATCTCGGTGCCGCCAGCGCCCGGCACGTCCTCCGGCATCGGCGCGAGCCCGGTGAAGCCGATGAACTGCCCGGCCTCCCTGACCTCAAGCGCCCACAGCCCGTAGCCGTGTGCCTCGAACCCCGCCTCGATCCGGTCGACGAGCGCGTCGCTCTCAGCTCTCGTCAGCGTCGAGGGGAAGAACACCAGTGTCTGCGGGTCCCCGTTCAGCTCGGCGAACGGCTCCCGGTCCGCCTTCTGCCACCGCCGCAGCACCAGTCGCTTCGTCTCGATGATGTCGAACTTCGTCATGGTCCTCCGCCTACTTGAATGCGCGGTGTGACCGGAGCGCCAGGTCCGGCAAGACGGCGCGTGCCTTGTCTGCGGCCTGAATTCTTTCTCAGCCGGACAGCAATTGCCACTTACTTCCGCGCCGGCGAAGCGCTGCGAACATGCGTCGCCCAGGCCTCCGAGCTGGGGCGCAGCACCTGAGGCCAATAATCATGATGGCTGTCAACGATGCGCGTATTCACCCGCCGCCGGCACACTGCTGTACGACTGTCAGCTTGGCAACTGGATAGTCAAGCTTCGTTGACCAGGGCACCGCAGGTTGGGAGCGTGTGAGGTTGTCCCTGGGTAGCCGTCAGCTACCGCTCTTGTCTCTCCCGTCGGGCACGGAGCACCCGTATCCTGAGGATCGTTCGGGTCTCCAGGGATGGAGGTGCAGAGCCTTTGCCCGACGATACTGCAAGCGTGCTGTACCTCGTCATCAGCGGCGCGCCAGCACCCGAGGGCGTACCCGCTCTGGTAGACCTGCTCCGGGCGGGTGGCTGGCAAGTGGTGGTCTTCTCCACCCCGTTCGGCACGCGGTTCGCTGACGTGGCCGAACTGGAGCGGCTGACCGGGCAGCCGGTGCGGTCGGAGTACCGGATGCCGGGCACTGGCAGCCCGGTGCCGCCCGCGGACGTCGTGCTCGCGTGCCCGCTGACGTTCAACAGCGTGAACAAGTTCGCGCACGGGCACGCCGACAACTTCGCAGTCGGGCTGCTGTGCGAGATGGCGGGGTACGGCGTGCCGGTGGTCGTGGTACCGCACTGCAAGCCGCAGCTTGCCAGCCACCCCGCGTTCGCCGCGAGCCTGGAGACGCTGCGCGGCATGGGCGTGCGGGTGCTGTTCGACCCCCACGCGCCATACGAGAGCAGGCTGCCGCCGTGGAGCGAGGTTGTCGCCGCGCTGCCGGTCGCGGCCGGGCGGGCAGCGACATGACCGAGACGCCGGGTGAGCGGATCGCGCGGGCACGGCGGCGGCGCGGTCTGTCGCAGGCGGTGCTGGCCGGGCTGGTCGGCAGATCGGAGTCCTGGCTGTCGCAGGTGGAGCGGGGCAGGCGCGGCGTGGACAGTCATGCGGTGCTGACGCGCATGGCCGCTGTGCTGCGGGTCGATGTGGCGGAACTGACCGCGCCGGACGGCGACGGGGAGGAAGGGCAGCGGGTGTACGAGCCGACCGCGCAGATCGAGCAGGCGATGATGCGTTACGACGCGGCTGCCGCGTCGATCGGCGGGCGTGACCCGGATGGCACTGGCAGGGCGGCGCACCTGCACGCGATGGCTCGGGCCGCCTATCAGGGCTACCAGGCCACCCGGTACGACGACATCGGGCGCCCTGCCCGCGCTGATCATCCAGGCGGAGGCCGCCAGCCGGAAGGTAGGGCTGGACAACCCGCAGATGTGCACGCTGCGCGCGTTGGTCTACGACACCGCCGCCGCGCTGCTCAACAGGGTCGGGGAGCCAGCGCTGGCGTGGGCTGCGGCCGACCGCGCCCTGGGCGCGGCCGAGCAGTCCGGGCGACCGTCGCTGGCAGCGGCGAGCGCGTGGCGGATGTCCTACGTGATCGGCAGCCGTAACCATCAGGCCGAGGCGCTCGAACTGGCAATGACCGCAGCCGCCGCCCTGGAACGGACGATGCGGACAGCTGACGCGGACGCGCTCAGCGTGTACGGCGCGCTGCACCTGGCCGCCGCGACCGCCGCCGCTGCGATCTACGATCGGGCCATGACCGCCTCTCTGCTGGCGAAGGCGCGCGAGACCGCCGAGGCGACCGGGGAGAGCAATCGGATGGGCACCGCGTTCGGGCGCGTGAACGTCTCGATTCACGCCATCTCAGCAGCGCTCCAACTCGGTGACGCGAAGACCGCGATCGAAACCGGGGAAGCGCTCGACCTAGCCGCTCTGGACCTCGCCCGCGCCTATGCGATACGCAGGCAGGACGCTGCCGCCGTGAACCTGCTACTAGCCGCTGAGCGGCTAAGTCCGCAGCTCGTCCGTTACGACGGGCGGACGCGGAACTTGCTGACCACGCTGCTGCACCGCGAGCACCAGCCCTCCACGCCCGAGCTGCGCCCAATGGCGCGGCGCGCCGGGGTGATCTGACCCGCACGAAAGTACGGGTTTCCCGCCCGCAGTGCGATGCGGGTCTGCTGCCTTCACGCCGTTGCGGGCTGCCCGCTCCCGTGCTGTCTACCGTCTATGCCCACGGAACAGGCAGGGAACGGGACGGAGAAGACCTGATGACACCGGCAGGCCGCACTGCTGTGGAGAAGGCGCTGATTGATTCCGGGCTGGAGGGGCTGACGTACAACTGGGGCTCGGCGTACGAGATCGAGTTCAGCGACGAGCACGGCTGGCGGGCCAGGCGGCGCGACGGCCTAGGCGGCTGGCTGACTGGGACGGACCCCGACGAGCTGTACAAGGCCATCACGGATGACTATGCGCTTAAGCCGGTCCCCCGCAGCTAACTGCCCGCAGAGTGACCTCATGGGACCGCCCAACGTGGAGAGCCGGGCCAAGAGGCTGGCAGCGTTCCGTGAGCAGCACCCGGAGTGGCGGATCTTCTCAGGAGAGTTCGGCACATGGCAGGCGGAGCGGGATGACGAGCACGGCTCCGACACACACGTCCGCTACCAGCTAGATGACCTGCTGGACGTCCTGGAGGAGAGGCCCTCCTGACCGGCGCGGCCGGTCGCTGCCGGGCCGTCGCGGGGCCGTCGCAAGCTCGGATTTGCTCAGAGATACTCGGCGATGCCCGGTCAATGTCTGCGCAGATCAGCAGCGCTTTTCCGATGTTCCGCTGGTTACCTCTGAGCTGCGGTCACTTCTTCGACGTCTGACGCGGAAACGCTTACGCTGCCGGGGGTTTCGTCACCGCGAACCCCCGGCAGTCCGTGCCGATTCAGTGGGATGGCCAGGATCCGACCTGCTCGAACCAGCTGGGCCAGTCCTCCATGTGATGGGTACGCACGACCCGCCCGTCCACGATCTCGTGGAAGTCGTGCGTGCGGACCTCGGTCTGGCGGCCGGTCGGCGCGATGCCGAACAACTCACCGGTGTGGACCCCGTGCAGCCTGGCGCGCACGGCGACCGTTCCGTTGCCGTCGCCGCCGCGCCCGTCGACGATTTCCTCGATGTCGAAGCGGAGGTCGCTGAAGGCCTTGCTGAGCCACTCGATCAAGGACTTCGCCCCGGCGAGGCCGGGCTCCTGGCCAGGCCCCAGCGGGATGTCTTCCCAGTCGTCGGCGAGGACTCCGTCGAG
>Ga0335074_10008529_pt1 | contig 14250 bp, 14 predicted proteins | sample Lox_Sample_23_FD_206715 | JGI IMG/M metagenome (GOLD analysis project Ga0335074, IMG submission 206715) | Soil microbial communities from Loxahatchee National Wildlife Refuge, Florida, United States - Lox_Sample_2.3 | ecosystem: Environmental > Terrestrial > Soil > Wetlands | place: USA...
CAGTTTCCTAACCGTTCCGATTTTGTTTCTCGTGGTTCAAGTACCTGCTCAGCAAGAACCCACCGAGCCAGCGGTTTCGGCCATCCTGCAAAGGATGGGCAACTCAAAGATAGATTGGGGGAACCGAGAAGAAGCGTTTGATGAAGCGTCGAACCTCTTGACCTCTGAGAACACTCCTCCACGCGATGTCGAGCGCCTGCGACTGGGCATAATCGGATTGCTGACCGCAGAGAACGCTAAGGCCAACGTCCCCGACGAGGAAATGGCGAAGCTCGCCGCTGCGGCTGGCGATTGTGGAAACGCCACAGATAGTTATGCGGGCGCCGGAGAAGCCTACGACGAAGACGCAGACTGGGAATCACAAAGGTACATGCAGAGACTCATAGCTACCGTCGCGGGCTTCAACGACGAACAGGCGATACCGGCCTTGGCAGGGGCCGTGTGTTGGGGCGACATCGTCACAAAGCCCTTGCTAGCGCTCGGTGACAAGGCTCTCGTAGCCGTACTCGATCAACTGAAGAGCCGAAATTCTACCTTACGCAGGTGTTCATTATTGATGGTACTGAGTCTGGAAGCTCCCAACGGCGTTGTCTCGCAGACTCGCGTAAAAGAGCTAATTCGTTCGTCGCTCAATGATTCTGATCCTAGTTTCCGAAAACAGGTGGTTAGTGCGATCGATTGCCGCAAGGATCGGCAGGACTTCGTTCCCCTATTGCAAGAAGTGGCCAAAACCGACCCATTCTTACTTCCTGCGGATGATCCAGCGTTTGATGGCGGTGATGGGGGCAAGTTTTACCCAGTCAGGGCAGACGCCAGACGCGTACTGCGCCACATCCAAGGAAATGAACCGTGTACCGGTCCCTGACTGGCGTAACATCCGGATTTCACTCATCATTTAGGGCGGATATGAAGTCGAACCACAAAGTCTGGAGAGCGTAGTCCTAGCTGGCATCGGCTTCGCGGCTCCACAGAGACCAGATTGGTGAGAACCGCTACATGAAATTCGCTGTCCAGAATCACCCACGGTCCTTGTGTTTTCCTCGTACTTTCCAGTATTTGGCAGTCCCACGGCAACCATTGAAGTTGTTGGGAACACTGGATGTGTGAGTTCTGAAAAGGCCGACGTCGGCGGCTCAACTCCGTCCCGGGCCACCATCATTCCAATTGTCCGTTCCGGAGACATAGGTGACAGAACGCTCCGGAGACATAGGTGACACTTTCCTTCACAACAAGGTTTACCAAGCCCGACCAACATGGCTCTCGAACGATTGCGATTACGCCACAGGTGAGGAGGCAAGACAAGACGATGCTATCGACGATACTTTCGTATCGGGCGGTTGCGAAGTTTCCTTCGCTTTGATCGATTTCTATGACTAACTGGATGGAAAAAAGAGGTACGCCTCAGGCATGGAGCCACCGGAGTTGATATGAAAGGATGAGCGATACCTATGGGCGTGTCGCAGCGACAACCCCCCGGTCAACGTCATGGGCCCGGAAATGGTCAAGGAGTTCCAGGAAGTCATCGCTGCTCTCGAAGCCGATAAGGCGTCAGGCACCCGACAAGACATTCACCATCAAGTGGCATGCAGTGCCTTGTTGATCACCGAAAGCAGAGCCCCGTCAGTGAATGGTTTGAGCAGAAACCCTGCTGCACCCTGCTCGAGTACTCGGGCGCGAATCGTCTCATCTCTTTGACCAGTGATGAATACGACAGGAATCCGATATCCGCGGCGCGTTAGCTCTTGGTAAAGCTCCGGTCCACTCATGCCCGGCATAGCGATATCGAGGATCAAACACCTGGTCTGATCGAGGTAATCGGATCGGAGAAGCTCTTCCGCTGACGAAAAAGCTCGAGCTGCAAATCCAAATTCCCGGAGCAAATCAGGCAGCGATTCGCGCACCGACTCATCGTTATCAACCACCGATAAAAGCGGACGGTCATTCCCGCTCTCACGGTCAGGGAGCCCCATGACAGAAACAGTGCGCCATTTGATGAAGGCCGTCCATTGTACTTAGGTATTGCTTCTTTCTACTCTTCGGCTGGCCAGCTTACTCTATGCCGCTTCCGCCGATAGATCAGTCCGGCTCGCGGGAATTTGAGCGCCAGCCAAACACTCAGCTCTACGGGGGATAGCAAACGAAAACGTACATCCCGGCCCGTCGTTGAGCGCCGCCCAGAGATGTCCTTGATGAGCATCAATAATGGAGCGACTGACGGAGAGCCCGATTCCCATACCATCAGTTTTGGTCGTGTAGAACGATTCGAAGAGTCTGTCGGCGGCGTAAGGAGCAAATCCGACTCCCACATCCTTGACCGTCAAACGTACGCGATCGTCTTCGTCTCGTTCAGTTCTGATAAGCAATTCCCTCGGACGATCGTCGACCGCGCTCATCGCCTCTGTTGCATTCCCGATGAGATTCAAGATGACCTGCTGAAGCTGCACACGATCGCCGGTAACCAGAGGAAGATCGTCGGCGAGTTCTTGCCGCAGAATCACCTGGTTTCTCTGAAGTTGACTCAAGGACAGGGCAATCACCTCGCGCGTGGCCTCATTCAGGTCCATCGATTCGGGCAAAGGATCCTTCTTGCTATAGAGCCCGCGCAACCGGGTGATCACGTCAGTTGCGCGGTTGCCATCGCGCATTGTGCGACGCGCGGTTTCCCGCGCACCCTCGACATTTGGAGGATCAGCGGCCAGCATCCGCAGACAAGTGTTAGCGTTGGTGACGATGCCCGAAAGAGGCTGATTGATTTCATGAGCGATCGATGCCGCCAATGCTCCCAAACTCATCACTCTGGCCACGTGTGCGAGCTCCGATCGGGCCTTGTCACGAGCCTCTTCCGTCAGCCTGCGCGCCGTGACATCCTGCACCGTAGCGATGTACTCGAGTTGACCATCCTGGTCCCGGGTCGCATGAGCGACAGCATGCAAGTACTTGATCGAGTCGTCCGGCATTAGCAGCCGATAGTGCCATTCGAAGTCGTGGCCACCCTCTCGGGCCAGGTCCACCATCTTCATTTTCTCGATCAAACTGACGTCTTCCGGATGGACTCGGGTGCGGATCAGTTCCAGCGTCACGGGCACGCCAATCTCAAGCTTGTAAATGCGATAGAGTTCCACTGACCAGGTGATTTCGTCTGTCGGCACGCGCCAGGAAAAGCTGCCGATTTGACCAAGGTGTTGCCCCTCCGCGAGGAACGCCTCGCTGCGCCGCAAAGCCCTTTCCGCTCGCTTTTGTTCGCTCAAATCGAGCGCGAAAGCGACGCTTTTGTTGCCATCTCCTTCGAGCAATGCGCCGCCGAGAAGTACGGGCACTCGGCTGCCATCCTTGCGGAAATACTCCTTCTCGAAGGGCCGAAAGACGCCGGTTGCCTTCAAATCGGCTACCGCCTGTTCGGCACGGCCACGCCATTCGGGGGGTGTCAGGTCCGCCCAGCGTACGCGACCGGAGGCAAGATCTTCACGGTCGTATTGCACCATGCGGAGAAATGCTTCGTTGGCCCCGGTGATTGCACCTTCGAGATTCCACATGACAATTCCCACGACATTGGCCTCCACCAGACGGCGGACCTTCGCCTCCAACCCTCTCGCTAATTCGCGGACTTCTGCCTCCGCCTTTTTGCGCTCTGTCACCTGGATCTTGAGCTCTTCTATGTGCGCCAGCGCTTGATAGGCAGAAGAGGCAAATTTCCCCAGAGAGGCCATGACCCGGTCGTCTTCCGCGTCGAATTTGCGTCGATCGTCATGGGCAAGCGCCCAGATCGTCCCGACAGCTTTGCCCTCGACGTAAAACGGAACCAGCAGACACTCGTTAATTGGAGGTGGGAAATAGGTATAGCGTCGCTCCAGGTGCCGGAACAATAGGGAGCAATTGCGATCCATCACGTCGCCGCAAGGCCCGAAATCGCGCGGTGTGCCACCGCCGATGTAGGGTTTCCACAAGCCCGCGATCGCTGGCCAATAGAACCTTTTGCCGTCAAGGTCCGGCGTTTTGCCATCTCTCGTCAGCAGGCTGATGCCAGCGGAGTCAGAGCGTGTAACCTCCAGGATCGTTTCAACCAGTGTCTGAAATATGGTGCCCGGCGAATCGGCGAGCGCGCTCACCAGCTTGACGAGCGCGCATTTCTCCTTTTCGTAATCCGGCGGGCGCGAGGGTCGACGGTGCAACTCCTCTGTGCAAAGAATCGATTCCAAAGGAGCCCCGGGAAAATGATTCTCCAGTGGAACAACGTGCGATTCGGCAGAGTTGGCCATGTCGTCAGCTCCATGCGTACGGTTGCGATGTTCGAAAGCTCAAACGTTAACCATTCTTTCGTCTTTGGGTCGGGCGACGTCTGCGAATTGGGCCATCTTTACGAACTAACTATGAGCGCGAATACACTGATTAGGCCGCAGCCATGGCTGCCGGTGCGGGACGGAGCTTGGCGTCCATTTTCACCAGCTCGGCCAGAGAATGGGCGTTCATTTTCTGCATTACCTTGCCGCGGTGGGCCTTCACCGTGATTTCGCTGATACCGAGCTCCCCACCAATCTGTTTATTCAACAAACCGGAGACAACCAGGGTCATAACCTGCCGTTCGCGAGGTGAAAGAGCAGCATAACGCTCCTGGAGGACCCGCATCTCGACTTCCCGACCCAGAGCAAGACGGCTGCGTTCCAGGGCGGCCCGGATCGCGTTCAACAGCGCATCTTCACTGAATGGCTTCGTAAAGAATTCGACAGCTCCCGCCTTCATGGCCTGGACCGTGATGGGCACGTCCCCGTAGCCAGTGATGAAGATGACTGGCATGTCCCTACGCTCGGCGGCGACGCGCTTCTGCAGCTCGAGACCATTGAGACCGGGCAGAGAAAAATCCAGCACCAGGCAGTTCGGGACGAGAACTCGTGGACGCTTAAGGAATTCTTGCGCGGAAGCGAAGGTCTCCGGCTGCCAGCCTTCAAAGCGGATCAGTAATTCCAGCGATTCGCGGACGGAGATATCGTCATCGACTACGAAGACGATTGGCCCAACGTCCAACATCGTTCGTGCCGGCGACGCATTGCGAAGTGCGTGCATTGAACTCATATTTCACTCCTCAATTTGCCCCCACCATCGTCCCGGCGGAGGAACCGCAAGGCGGAACGAATGCTTTGGAAAAGCTGCTCGTCGCTGAAAGGTTTGCCCAGGAAAGCGGCAGCGCCCGCTCGCATCGCTCGCTGACAGGAATCGTTACTCTCATAAGCGGTAATGAAGATGATAGGAATGCCGCACTTAGCGGCAGCGAGGTGGCTCTGAAGTTGTAACCCGTTCATACCAGGCATTTGCACGTCAACGATGAGACACGAGGTATCGTGCAAGTGGCCGGAATTCAGGAAAGTTTCGGCGGATTCAAAAGCCTCCGCTCGAAAGCCGAAGGACTCGATGAGGAGCGTAGTGGTCCTGCGGACGGACTCATCATCATCAACGACCGAGATCAGATTCTGTGTCACTCTGAGTCCTCACTGAGCTCAAGGTATTCGAACAGAGAAAAAGAATCTATTGGGCGTTGGTAGGTCGGGGTCCTAAAAAGGATGATGCGGGTAAACTTTCGCTTAAGAGGCTTTTTCCGAGGGGCCTTTGATCTTCTCGATCATTCGGACCAGCTCAACAAGGGATTCCGCGTGCATCTTCTGCATCGCCCGGCTGCGCTGGACCTTGACGGTACTTTCCGCAGTTCCGAGTTGAGCCGCGATCTGTTTATTGAGCATGCCAGAGACAAGCATGGAGATCACTTGCTGCTCGCGAGAAGTCAACGAGTCGAAGCGCTGTTGAAAGTCCGTTACTTCTTTGTCCTGTTCACGTCTGGCACGGTCCTGCTCCAGTGCAATACGAACAGCGTCCAGCAGATCCTGATCGCGGAACGGCTTGGTGAGGAATTCGACCGCCCCAGCCTTCATGGCGCGAACACTCATGGGAATATCGGCGTGACCGGTAAGAAAAATTATGGGGATACGAATGTTTCTCGCTGCCAGTTCGCGCTGAATATCGATGCCACTCAAGCCCGGCAGTCTGACGTCCAGCACTAGACAACTGGGCACGCCTGCGGGTTTCTTTCTCAAGAAAGTATCGGCCGAGTCAAAGCTCTCAACCTGCAGACCGACGGTGCTTAAGAGGAACTTAAGTGAAGAACGTACGGACGGATCATCATCGACGACAAAAACAACGGGCGCATCAGTCATGCCGGACTCCCGCTGGATTCCGGCAGAGTGAAGCAAAAAATGGCGCCATGAGGAACGTTGGGCTCAGCCCAGAGCCTACCGCCATGACTTTCAACCAGGGAGCGGCTGATGGACAAGCCCATTCCCATACCATTCGCTTTCGTTGTAAAGAAGGGAGTGAAAAGGCGATGTGCTTCGGAGCTAAGGCCAGTACCGGAGTCGCGTACCGCAACCAGTACGTCCCCGGAATCGTCGATCCCGGATTGCACGCGCAGTGAACGCGGTCGATTTGTGACCTCAGCCATCGCTTCTATGGCATTCATGATCAAGTTCAGCAGGACCTGCTGCATCTGAACCCGATCCGCCAACACGAGGGGGAGAGCCTTCGTCGATTGGCGTTCGAGCAGAACTTGATTCTCACAAAGCTCGTGGTCAGCCAGAGTCAGTACGTCTTGAATCACCTCGTTCATGTCTAGCTTGCTCTTTTCGGCAGGCGCCTTCTTTATGAATCCGCGGATTTGAGCAACGACGGCGCTAGCACGAGTGCCATCCGCAACGATTTCCTCAAGGGCCCGACGCAGAACCTCAGGTCGGAGGCTATCAGCGGCGAGCAATCTCAGGCACGCGTTGCTGTTATTAGTTACAGCGGTAAGGGGTTGGTTGACTTCGTGGGCGATAGATGCAGCCAGCTCGCCCATGGTCGTCAGCCGGGAAACCCGCGCAAGCTCCGCTTGCGTCGCTTGCAGCGCTTGTTGTGCTTCCTTCCAATCATGCAGATCCACAACGGTTCCGAACCATTTGATGAGGCGACCGTCCTGCCCACGCAACGGCAGAGCGTTGCAAACGCACCAACGATAGGCGTGGTCCGCCGCCCGCCGGGCGCGGAATTCATACTGAAACGGCTCACCCGTCGAAATTGCCGCTGTCCACGCCTGCGACATCTTCTCAATGTCATCCTGATGGACGGACTTCATCCAGCCGGATCCCCGAACCTGCTCTGGAGATAATCCTGTGTAGTCAAGCACGCGCTGATTACAGTAATCAATCGCACCGTCGGTTTCAGCACTCCACAGCATCTGCGGAATAGTCTCAGTCAGCTGGCGCAGGCTGCGCTCACTATCACGCAGCTCGCCCTCCGCACGTTTTCGCTCAATGCCCTGAGCGATCAAGTCCGCACCAGACGCCAGCGTCTCCGTTGTTTCCGGCGTGACCGGTTTTCGCGAGAACATGGCCAGCACGCCTATCGTGCGGTCCCCGACGCTCAGTGGGTAGCCAGCGAAGCTCGCCATCCTTTCTCTCTCTGCCCATGCTCGGTCACTGATTCGAGGATCATTGAGAACATCATTGGTAAGATGCGGTTTTCGTGCTTGTGCAATCATCCCAATTTTGAATTGGCCCATCGGAATGTGGCTGTGAGGTCCATCAAGATGTGTGTACATGCCTGCACTGGCCTGCAACTCCAACATCTTTCCATCGTCACTGAGAGTCCAAATCCTCGCAAATGCCGCGTCAAGATGGTGCACGATGGCTTCACTGCACTCACCCAAAATTGTTTTCAAACTTTCTTCCTTACCGAAAGCCATGCTCACGTCAGCGCGGACAGCGATCTGGCGGGCGTGCGCGGCTCGCATTTCCTCTGCCTGCTTTCTTTCGCTGATATCGCGAATGAAACCCGTGAACAGCCGATGCCCATTGTTAGTCAGTTCGCCGAACGACACTTCGATTGGGAACTCATGCCCATCCTTGTGCAGACCGGTGAGTTCGGTTCCTCGCCAATTGATGTGCCGCTCGCCGGTAGCCAAGTAGCTGTTGAATCCCTTCTCGTGCAACTTCCGCATGTACTTCGGCATTAGTACAGTCAGAGGTTTTCCAATCAAGTCCGTTGGGTTGTACCCAAAGATGCTCTTGGTTGCCGGATTGACAAACTGAATCGTGCCGTTCTCGTCCATGCTGACCACGCCATCACTCGCGGTTTCGACCAGGACGCGATATTTCTCTTCGCTGTAGCGGAGGGCGGATTCTTCGCGTTTACGTTCGGTAATATCTGTAACCACGCCACCGATAGCGTAGATTTTTTGCTCTGCATCGAACAATGGGAACTTCTGAAGGATCCGGGTGTGGAGTCCATCGTCATTGCGAGCTACATCTTCAAATTTCATCGGCTGGCCCGACTGTAGTACCTGTCGATCCCCGGCTTGAAAGGCAGCAGCTTGTTCAGCCGAAAATAGTTCATCATCAGTCTTGCCTTCGACTTGGTCCGCGATGTGAAAGGCTTTCTTGAACTCCTGACTGGCATAGAGGTACCGGCTCTGCGGATCTTTCACAAACGTTAGATTAGGACTGTTTTCAAAGAACGCCCGCAGGAGCGCTTCGCTCTGTTGCAGCCTGGCCTCGGCTTGTTTACGTTCATCAATGTCCTCGCAAGTGAGTAACGTGCGCGAGGATGATTCACCCCAGTGGGTAGGGGCAACGGCTAAAGCCTTCCTGATCAGGAACCAGTGGTACTGACCATCCGCCCGACGGATACGCGCCTCAGTCTGGAAAGGTTTTAGATCGGCCAAAGCAATGATTAATTCGTCAATGAACCTGGCAACATCCTCTGCGTGAATTGTGGTTTGCCAGACCCATCCGCTCACTTGTTGGAATGAACAACCCGTATACTCCTGCCACGGACGGTTCGCGTACTGAACAGAACCGTCAGGCAACGCACACACGGCCAGTTCCGGCATCGCTTCAATCAGATTCTGAAGATCGAACGGATCAAGGGGTTGTTTCGCGTCTTGCGTTTTGCTGGTCATTTTGCGAACCTTACACGAGCTTCTGACAGGAATTGGCGGGAATCCGTGGCGTTTCCACTGGCCAGTTGCCAAAACGACGATCCTGCGATCCGGACCGAAGCGGCCAATCGTAAGGCAGAGCCCATTGGTTTAGGGATGGGAGCAAGACTGGATGCGCTTCGTCGTTGCCTTTGAAGAAAGCACAGACGTGACGGGCCTCATCGAGTTGGGAATCCGCAAAAGGAATCGGAGCAGCGGTCCTCTCCATGGTATCCCTCTGAAATTGAGCGCGCCCCGTTGAGGATTAGGATGCACCACCGTGCGCGTAAATGTCCAATCCAGACTTTGGTATTGATCGATACGTTCGTCGACACGATCCAACGAAACGAGCTGCAGCCTACTCCTTCGCCTTCTGTTGTCGATGAAAGAGAGAAAGCATTCAATGAACGAGGACGAATCGTTTTTCGGATTTGATTTACGGACGGCAAACGCATCCAGCCGAGCGCGAGCTATCGTCATTGGCGCCGTAACGGAGTTGTACGGTCCAGAGCAGGCGAGACTTGCAACGGAAGACTGACATGGAGCAGCGCCATTCCCAGCCGTCTGGATTCTTCCACGGCTCCCTGAGAAAGATCGTGGCTTTGTCGCCCATCGTTTGTAGCAGGCCCAAACATCGGCGACACGCAAATTGGCACACGCAAATTGAGGAAGCCATTTACCCGGTTGAGATCCGTCGGTATTTCGAGAACGACCTCTGGCTTGTCTGGAGTTGGGCCACCGCCCCGCAATTGAGAATGATCCAGGCGTTTGCCAGCCCGATATAGGGACTTTCCGACTTGATCACTTTTCCGCCAAGAATGCGGACATAGAAATCCTTCGATTTTTCCTGATCCTTAACCGTGAAGAAGTGGGTGACAAAAGAGCCCTCGTCTGCAATCGGGGCCTCGGGTAGATTCATGCGGTGCCTTTTGCTGTAGATAAGTCGAACCGCCCGCAGCCGGCTACGGTCCAATGGAACCGTTTCGTCGGCTGGCGAACCCTAATAACGCGCAACTAGTTTAGGAGCGATTCCCAGTCGGCTGGCACCCTTCCTGCGGGTCCAGGTGCGGGCTGATTTTCCGGATGCGCATGCGGCGGAAGCAACCCCACACCTTTGATCATCTTCTGTTTCTCGTAATCGAAAAACCAGTCCTCACCCGGCTCGAAGCTGGTTATGATCGGATGCCCAGTCGCCGCCGCATGCTTCGATGCGTGCTGACTCGGAGAACTGTCACAGCATCCGATGTGCCCACACTCCGCACACCGACGCAGGTGAAACCACCAGCCTTTCGGCGAGGCCAGGCATTCCACACATCCGTCGCCACTTGGTTTCGAAGCGGGGTTGATTCCCCGCAAACGCTTTTTCACCTGCGATTTTCCTTTCGTGTCCTCTGTTCGCAGAATAATCTCAAGCTACCAGCAAGATCTTTCCGACACCACCCTTTTCTGCCGCGGCTTGAGCCTCGGCCGCTTCACTGAGCGGCAGTTTCTGGCTAATCGGGATTACAAGCTTGCCATCTCGTACCGCTTCAGCCATAAATTCGAGCGTTTTCCTGTCGAATTTCGAGAATACGTGCACCACCTTTACAGATGGGTAATATGGTGCACTCTGCGGCGGCGCAAGAACCGTCGCAAACACTCCTCCCGGCTTCACCTTGGCGATCAGCTTCTCGGCGGTTCTTCCTCCGATTGTATCCGCCACCGCATCGAGCGGCGGAAGATTTACAATCGCGGTGTCGTCGTCGGTTGCGACCACCTGATCCGCGCCGACAGTCTTTGCCTCATCCATCTGCTTTTTCAAAACCCCCGCGATCACCGTCGCCCCGCGTTGCTTCCCAGTGAATACTGCCGAACGCCCGACATTTCCAGCGGCGCCCACAACAAGAACCGTCTGGCCCGCTCTGATTCCCGTCGCGGACATCAGTTGGTTGCCGGTCACCGTTACCAGCGGCAGCGCCGCCGCCTGGATCAAATCAAGTCCCTTGGGAACTTTCGCTAAAGCCGCTGCTTTCACGACACAAAGTTCGGCGTAAGTATTGTCCGCCATAGCGAACACCTGGTCGCCGACGGAAAAGCCCTCCACTCCCAGCCCAATCTTGACGACAGTCCCAGCCATATCGACGCCTATGAGCCCCGGGAACTGGAGGGGATAAAAATCTTTCGTTAATCCAGCACGCCGCTTGTAGTCGATAGGATTCACGCTTGTGGCGGCGACGCGCACCAGCACCTCGCCCGAACCGGGCACCGGATCGGGGTATTCCTCGAACTTAAGTACTTCAGGACCGCCATATTGGTGGACAACAACTGCTTTCATATTCATCTCCTTTGGTAGGGCAAGAAACAGTCATCACGAAACTTAGATGAACCAAGATAGCGTTGGTCGCCGCACGCCATGGATCCCAAACATTCCAAACTGGAAGCCCGCCGGAATCGGCACGGCGAAATAACTTAGTGAGAAACGACGCTCCGATTCTGGCGCTGAACATTGCTTGTCTGCGCTGAAGTTCGGTATTTCGCCCAGTTCAGCACATCCCAGATCTCGCACTGCAAGTAAAAGCCTGACGAAATAGAAGGCGCTATCACTCCTTCTCGAACGGCATCGTGCACCAGTTCATGCACTGCTTCGTAACCCGGGATCTGCACTCGCTTGGCGAGTTCGATCAGTTCGCGCATCGGAAGTTCACGTTCAGCAATCATTGAAAGCAGTAACATAAGGCCGTCGGGACCCGCGAACCGGTCAAGAGCCAATCCCTCTACGATGCCACGGTTCTTTCTGAATTCATCTCGCGGATTGTATTGACATCCGTACGGCGCTCCCTTTCTTGGGCCGGTGTCGAGACGGTGCACCAATCGCAAACCGCATACTTTCGGTTTTCCCTTAGTGTCTTCTGCCGCAAGCCACTCCACCCAGCCTGCCTGCAGATCTGACACAAGTTCGCCGCAACTATCACACCGCCAACCGGATCGAATGGATTTATCTCCGGACATCCCTTTCACCAACATTCTGAGGCCAGCTCGCTGGCCAGTGCACGCTCAGCCCTGCGCTCGGCGTTCGCGGGTCTCAGCTCCTTTGGCGGCAGCCTCTCTTCGATTTTTTTGAGGATGAATGCCCAGGTCGTGCCATGACGTTTCGGCGAGATTCACGCCGTAGTGGTTTGCAGCTTTCTCGATGTTCGCGAACGCCAATACACGGTCCGCATCGGAGACGTCGATGACTTGATCGAACCGCGCGATCGCGTTACGCACATGTTGCGCGTCGGTCAGTGGTTCCTTACGCTGCTTGGGAAACGCGTAGACGCTGTCAGGCAAGTCGCTCTGCGTTGTCAGCTGTCCATGTTTCTCGTGAGGTTTCCAGGTTGCTTCCGGCATGTCTTTGCCATCCTTTCTTTTCTTTAGATGTTTGGCTAGAGAGCGCAGTGTCTGTCATTTGTTCCCCTAAAGTCCGTGAGTAAGTCGCTCATCGCCCGGTTGATAACGCCATTTCATCGGGTTTCAGTTGGCCATTAAACAGTTTCAGGCGGGAACTCACGACTTGCTTTACGGACTCTACGACCGGCGGCAGAATCCTGTACGGGACGATTTCGTTCGGCTGACTGGTCAAACTGTCTTCCAGGGACCGGCGCCAGGCGACCCGCAGCTCCGTATTGATGTGAATGATGTTGATTCCAGCAGCAATCGCGCGCACGAAATCTTCATCATCTGTTCCCGATCCGCCATGCAGGGTGAGAAAGACTCCCACCGCCTTCTTGATTTCGGCAATTCTCTCGATATTTAGGTGCTTTTTGGTCTTCCCTTCGACCATGCTTTCCAGCATGCCATGCATGTTCCCAACCGCAGGAGCCAGGACATCGATGGCGGTGGAGTCGACGAATTGCCGAGCCTCCTCAGGTGTGCTGAGGTTCCGGAATTCGCTGGGAACGGTTTCGTGGATTTCGGAGCCAGTTCCGATGTGGCCTATCTCTCCCTCCGCGACGATTGCGGGGTTGATCGCTTTGATGGCTTCAACAGTTTCCTTTGTGCGAGAAACGTTCTGATCAAAGGGGAGCGCGGAAAAATCAATTACGACGGCATCGAACCCCGCCCTCGCCGCCTCCACTGCTTTCGCCAGTGAATGCGTATGATCCGCGTTGAGGAAAATTGGGACCTCATGTTGCGCGCGCATCACTTTCACAAGCGCCGCAAGTTCGTATGTCCCCAAAAAGTCCCGCTCTCCTTCTGAGGCGCCAACGAGTACCGGAACTTTGACCTCGACAGCGGCCGCAACCACTGCCTTGAGCAGCACCAGATCGGCAACATTGAAATGACCCAGCGCCGCGCCTTGTCGCTGCAAACGAAGCAAAACATTGGGTAACGCATCCATAGTGATCCAAAATTATCCAGGCCCATTTTTTGTTGTCGCCCTTCCGATCGAATCGGCGGCGTTGGAGCGATTACACCCGAGTTCCTCTGGCAAATCAATTGGACGATGGTATTGGCGATGTCTTCCGATTCAGGGTTCGTGCAATCGAGTACACAGCGCTCTTTGTTCATATGTCCAATCCCTACTTTGGTATTGATCGATACGTTCGTCTAATAGACTCGTCGTCGCGCTTCTGCCAATCTCGGCTCGGGCGGTTACTCGCTCTGACATCGAAGGAAGTACAAGATGCTCGCGACAAATGGATTAAAAGAGGCCGCGCACGTGACTGCGCCTGTCGCGTCGAACACGCTTAGCGTGAACATTTTTACCGCCCCGGGGAAGGCTATGGTCGGCGAACGGCCCAAGCCCTTCGGCGAGCCGCTCGGCTTTGACCCGATCACGTCGACGTTGATCTTCGGCGAGCACGACGCCGTACTGGTGGACGCAATGGGGACAGTGGCTGAAGCGGAGGCTCTCGCGGATTGGGTTGCACTACACAATCGCAACCTGCAGACGATCTATATAACGCACGCCCATTTCGACCACTTCTACGGTCTGAGCATTCTCCTCGACCGTTTCCCCGGCGCTCGGGCAATCGCAACGCCGAACACGGTGGAGGCCATGCAGTCGTCATTTGTTCCTCCGCTGAGCCAATTCGCCCGCCAATTGTTTCCTAGGCAAGTGCCGACGAAGTTGGTCTCACCTGAGCCCTACGAGGGCGACACCTTCGCGCTTGAGGGCCACGAATTGCGGATCATCGAACAGGGCCGCACCGATAGTCCCGATTCAACGTCTCTACACGTTCCATCGATCGGCCTGGTCGTCGCTGGCGACGTTGTGTACAACCAGTGCCGAA
>Ga0335074_10008530_pt1 | contig 14250 bp, 11 predicted proteins | sample Lox_Sample_23_FD_206715 | JGI IMG/M metagenome (GOLD analysis project Ga0335074, IMG submission 206715) | Soil microbial communities from Loxahatchee National Wildlife Refuge, Florida, United States - Lox_Sample_2.3 | ecosystem: Environmental > Terrestrial > Soil > Wetlands | place: USA...
AGCGGCCGCCGAGCACGGTATCCAACTGGAAGTCGTCAAACTTACCGAGGCCAGACGCGGCTTCGTGCTGCTGCCGCGAAGATGGGTGGTGGAAAGAAGCTTTGCCTGGGCGGCACGCTTTCGGCGTTTGGCTCGCGACTACGAAAGACTCGCTGCTACCCTCGGAGCTTTTCATTTCCTCGCCTTCGCATGCTTGATGATTGCCCAACTCTTCAAGCTACTGGCATGAAGTTAATAACAGGCTCTAGGCGTTTTCCAGTCTGGGGTACCGTTTCGCATACCAGCGGCTGCGCAGTCGCCGGTACGTTGCCGCTAATGGCTCAGGAATCCAATTGGTTGCTTTGTGGTGAAGGCCGAACTGGAGGCTAACCCTCCCCATCCATGTGAGCGGAACGAAATACCGTGGTATGCCAACTTTCTCAAATCCATTGTGCCTTTTGAACTCGGCAAGGCCGTCCTCCTCCTTTTTGCCATAGCTGAAGCTCGCATACCATAGATTCGCAATGCCCCGTTCGGCACAGGATTTTACCGCTTGTGCAATTAGAGCGTTGGTCGGCGCCTTGTCGCGATGCCGAACCATCGAAATGATCTGCATCAGCCCTGCTTGGCTTGCGTCCTCGTTCGTGACTAGTTTGACAAAACCAATTAGTTTCTCCCCGTAGAACGCGCCTATAAATATACTCCGGTCCATGAAGGTTGCGTTCATACTGCGGACCGCCTCGATGTCCTTCTTGTAATGCCAAAATGCTTTTTCTTGGCGGACGGGAGTTTCATTATAAATTTCTGAGATCCCCGTCACGAGGTGATCGTCAAAAGGCAACTCGCAGACGATCACCCCGCTCTTAGCCGCCTTTCGAACCTTGTTCCTGGCTTTGAAATCGATCTGGTTCTTCATCCAATGATCAAATGTCGCGACGCGCAGCGCAGCCATGTTGTCCCATTCCATTGGATAAGAATATTTCGGCGTTGTGTCCGACAATGGCTGAATGAAAGTGAATAGGTCCGCCCGAATGTTATTCTTCCGGACGAAGTCCAGGCCTGCTCGGGGATCATCGACATAGTCGTACCCCTCCGCATCCAAGCGGATCTTTCGAACTAGCCTCCCTTCGGTAAGCGCGTCCTTACCTAGGATCGTTGTCTTCATCGCATCACCTGTCGTTGATCTCGGTTATAGTACTGTTGTCCTCCGGCAGAAGTCGTTGTTTGCGATCCAGCCGGTACCCATACGATTGCCTCGCCAGCATATTTCCCCCCAACTCTATAAATCGGTTCGAGTTGATTCAGAGTTTCTCCGCCAAAGGTCAGGATCACAGAATCCGAACCCGTGCTTTGCGATTCTTGCGGTGTACATCGTAGCCTCTCATCCCAGAAATGTCGCACATCGTCGATTCCGGCCGGCGGGCGATCCTTTCGCGACAAGGCATTGTCGACCGAGTCGATCGGGTCGCCTGCATTGTTTGCAAAAGCGACCTCATCACTGCAATAGCGCGAATTGTGCAACCACGCTAAGGCATCCTCTAATTGGTAGGTACGCTCTCGCTCCATGAGCAACGGGTGCGCCGCCTTCGAAACGACAGGAACGTCAATTCCAGTGCGCATCAACGCAACGAGACCGACCGCAACTGCTGCCAGCGCCACGATGTGTCTAGTTTTCAGGAAAGCGAGCGCCTCCTCAGCGTGAGTCCACCCATAAGCGGTCACGTAGGCTGCGACGATGATCGCAAACAGCCCAAACACGGGAGAACCGATAACGCCGCCGATTGGAATCAGCACGGCCGTGAGTGAGAGAAAGAAAAGGCTCCAACAGCGCAAGCGAGCAAGTTTAATCTGCACCACTAAAAGCCACAATAGCAGCAGAGGAAGGCCCCCCTCTAGAAAACATGCCGACGACGACGCTATGAGAACAACGCAAATCCAAGTTGCGCGTCGAGTCAGGCCCATGCTGAAAATGGTCACTTCGGTCAATAGGAAGGCGCAGAGGCTAGCGAACACGTTGACTTCATTTGTGCGATAGGTAACGAGCCATCCAAACAGCTTTGTGTGAAGCGGAACAGACACGTCAGACCGAGCGAAAACGACGACTGACAGGAGGAGGGCCACCGAGAACACCGACATGATCCCGAGCGCCGCAAGGCGCTGCAATTTCGTCCGTCTCCGGAAAGTATCAATATAGCGACCAAAATAAAAGCCGAGAAACAGTGCACTGGCGAAAGGATGCCAGAATATGAGCAAAAGCGCAGCGCACGCCAACCATATTTCGCGGCTATCAACGCTCTCCACCCGATTGAAGCAAAGCAACGCCCCCAGAATCAGCATCACTGGTGCGTAGAACAGCCCATAAATATGGAATAGATGGACGTAACCGGGAAAGAAGACTCCACCTACAACAAATGCGACAACTGAGAATAGGCGTACCTCGATGGCCGCAGAAACAATGTACCACCAAGCAACGATGAAGCTCGTATACACAGCTCCCTGCAAGGCAGCCTGGCGGAAGATGCTCGTCGGAAAGATCTTCGGATCGAGAATCTCAAATCCCAGCCATGTTGTGAACTGCGCAAACGGTCGATATGTGACGCTTATAAAAGACACGGCATTGGTAAGAGGTACGCGCCCGACGTCTGCGAGCCAAGAGTAGCTCTCACGATGGCTTCTAAATGGAACGGCAAGAAGAAACCAGAATGAAAATCCAAGTATCGCAAGAACGAAAGCGCCGACCCTCGACCCGCTCTCTCGCCTGACCGCCAAATGCTCGGCTGCATGTTCCATTGTCATGACCCGAAAATTCATCGAATTCCGCCCATAGGGTTAACTCCCTCTTCGTAAGCCCTTGCACCTCCATGAACGCGCGAATGTTTCTCTGTGCCGGTCCGACGCTCAACGAGCGGCCGATGAACAATTGCCCCATCAAATGCCACTCCCGCTAAAGCGGCCCCGGTTGCGCGCAAGCTTGGCTTTTTGCGCACGGTCACGGCTCGCGGCACAACTACAGACGTAAGCAGAAGGACCATCCACAGCAAACCGTTCTTGAATGCCGCCTCGGACATACAATAGAACAGCAGAAGCGTCCACATAGCTAATCCAAAGGAGCCAAGTGGAGAGCCCCTTTTAAACGAGCGCCATGCATTCCTATAAGTGACAATCAACAGCAGAAGAAGCAGAGAGAGGCCTACAAAGCCGAGATTCAGATAGACGTCAAGATAGCCGTTGTGCGCCTCGTTGATGTGCCCCCGCTGTTCCCAGATCCATTGAAGTCTCGGTCCTAACCAAAACGTCTCATACCCGGTACCGAAGACAGGATTGATTCGTACACTTAAAAGTGTTGCCCAAATCTCAGTCCTCCCTGTTAGGTTCGGGTTACGGCCAAGCTTCTCTGCCATCTCTCCATTCATACCCAGTCCAAAGTCGAGCACAAGGTAAAACAAAAAGCTCGCCGGCATCAGCAACAGAAACTGCTTTGAGTAACGTCGAACCCAGTCGCTGTAGGCGCCCAGAATCACACAGCAGCCAAGTGCCAGACATACCTCGCTGGTGACAGAATTACATAGGTGAAGCAGATACAAGGACATCACGATGAACGCGACATTGAGTAAAATGAGGGTTTTGACACCTTTTTTGCGGCGTTGAGGCCAACGGAGTACGGTATCCCAGAAGAAGACCAATCCGCTCACAAGACACACTCCGCCCAGGGTGTTCTTGCTCGTCGTCGCGCCTATGTATTCCGGGACGCCGGTCCAAGCATCGTAGTGAATAGAAAGATGTGGGTAATATTTCACGAACAAGACTGACAAAGGAATAACAAGGTAGCAGAGTCGCCGGAGCACAATCTGAGCTGCGGCGACAGGCCGCGGGTCAGATAAGATAACGAGTACTACCAAGTAATCGCCTATATCTCTAAACCAACGTTTCAGAGCGATAAGCGGAAAATCTGACCAGAGTGAACTCACTAAACAATAAGAAAGGAATGTGATTAGGACTGAGTTTTGCCGGAGAAACATCCTCCATCTGATCGACCTCGAAGTCAGGATGCAGATCGATGAAACAATCAGAGTGGTATAAATCAATCTGTCGATCGGATTTCCGTCCTCCTGGTTAGTGGTCGCCAGTGTGAATTGGGTGTTTAGGCTAAACCATTGTGAAGGTAAACGGGTAGCGGCGATAAACATCCACAAGACTGGTATCCATAACGCACGAGATATGGGCCGTTCCTTGACTGGATCAAGCCATAAGAGCGCCGCAAGAGAAACGCACCAAGCAGAAAGAGCAACTGATGAAGACATTGTCAATTCACGATCGGGATGGACTCAGTAAAGTTGATGCGGTTTTGCACTGGCAACCGGCCAGAAAGCGGTCGTTGCCGCGAGATCAGCCGTCTGGAGAAGCTCCGTTTACCTAAGAATCCGTAAGACATCATTTGTAGATACCTGGACTAAGAATTGTCTGGCAGCTTGACTTTCTCACAATTACACGGACGGCTCGGCCGCGCTGTAAGGGTAGCCAGCGCCGCGCAACAGAATGCCTCCATTGCAAACTGCTTCTTCGCGCGCTTCCCTGCACGCGATCCGTAGTTGGCGCGGAATATGATCTATTCCGTCAAAGTAACTTGGCGATATCCGCAACGCCTAAATGTGGAACGGAGACACTGGATAATAGTTTGGAGGCGCATGCAGGTTGCTGATTAAAATTGATGCAGGTGGTCGGCGCGTTACTTGGCCAGTTCCGGGCGATGAATTTGCTCGACCTAGCGGTCATAGCGCCCCAGCAGTGTGTTCCAACGAATGATAATAAAGTCCTGCAACATGCGAATGCCGTCTTTGAGGTAAATCATGCGGCTGCGCTCATGGTGCGCCCAACTCACTGGCACTTCATCGATCCGAAAGCCGCGCTTGAGGCCGACAAAAAGAACCTCGGAATCGAATCCCCAACGCTCGACGATCTGTAACTGAAAAACGGCCTGCGCGGCCTTGCGTTTGAAAGCTTTGAAGCCGCACTGAGTGTCAGCAAAAGGCAGGCCCGTGATCGCGCGTGTCACGGGGTTGAAGCACGGGCCGAGGAATTGCCGATAAAACGGCTGCCGAATGGTTTGTCGCTTGCGCTCAAGCCAACGCGAGCGGATGGCGATGTCGGCGCCGTCGGCAATAGCTGCAAACAGCCCCTCGGCCTCCTCCATCGGTGACGAAAGATCAGCGTCGGTGAACATCACAACCTCGCCCAACGACTGGAGTATACCATTGCGAACGCTATAGCCCTTGCCGCGATTTCTGGGGTTCCGGACCAAGCGCAATTCGGGTGCCTCAGCCGCGATTGCTTTCACTACTTCAACCGTCGAGTTGCGTGAACCGTCGTCGACAACTATGACCTCAGCGTTCCACTTGTGGTTGCGGATGCACTCAAGTACCAACCGGAGGCTAGAGGGAATACGTTCACTCTCGTTATATGCTGGGATGACGATGCTAAAGGTCGGACAATGCACGTTCCCTTTCACTTTCGGTTTTCCCGCGACTCATGGTCGGGCCTGTACAGCGTTGGTCTCCTTACAGCCTACGGACACGCTAGTTGCCTCTGCGACCTTTTATGCTGAAGGCTCCGATGGCCTCGCCGCCTCTACCGCTGCATCGATTGTTTTCGAGTGGAGCGAACCAGTTCCCGGCCGGAAGTCGCAGCCACTGCCGACCAGCGCGCTTAACGGCTCAATTCGGACAGTCTCTACCGGCTCGCAAATGTCGGACTAGAGACTGTGCAGGGAGGGCACGCACTTCTAATCCTAGCACGTCACAATCATCGCTTCGGCAGGTGTCTTGAAGTTGCGGCCTTAATGCCGCAGAATGGCAGTCAAATTGAGCCGAGCGCCGCTTGCGGAACCAGGCGACCGCTTGACCGGCGGTGGCAAACCACGCGCCTCGAGTCTTCAAGTCTTTGAGGAGCCGGAAGTAGCATTCACACCACAATCGCTCGGGGGCCAGACTGCGATCATGCCAGTTAATTGTCAGGCAGCCGCCGAACTCATCCACCTGGTCTGTGATTCTCCGTAATAATTCAGACGCCTCTTTCGGCCGCAGCCCCATGTAGGCAGGGTAAAATAGGGCCGTGTCCATCACGTGCATGGGCAGTTCGAGCAACCGCTCCGCATCGAACGGCTTGTAGACCTGCGTCGTTCCCGCTCGAAATCCCACCACTTCCCGGTAGCCTACGGTCGAGTCGAAGGCGGCGCCGGCGCTCTCAAGCTTTGCGGCAGAATGCTTGTCGAAGTAAAGCCAATGCATCCGCACGCCAACTTCAGGAGAACCAGTCAGATCCCTAATCTCTTTAATCTCCTCACGCCCGCTGGAGCCGTCAACCCATGCATCGATTCCGTGTAAGCCAATCTCCGATCCCGCGATGACCAAGCTCTTGATGGAGTCCGCGATGTCCTGTGCGCCATAGCGGGACGCGCGGTAATCCGGTGCATTCCCGTGCTGACCTTTTCCCGGTCGGTTCTTGAAAGGGAGGACAAAATAGGTTGAACTTGAGTCTTTCTCAACCCTTCGATAGCGCTCGCCAAAATCACTCCAAAAGTCTTCGGCGAGCCCCAGATGCACCAGCGGCAATCGCAGCGCGGCGGCCCAATTTGTCAAGACATCCCGAATAGAGCAGGAACCATTCAAGAAGCCCTTTATTGATCCAAAAGTCGCGCGCGCCAGGAATCCCAAGGCGGTGTGGTCCAACTTGTGCCTTCGAATTGAGGGGTGATCCACATCGTGCGTGAGACACGCGATAAATCGATAGCCTGCCGGCACCGGCGGAATCTCAACCAGCACCACGCCGGCTGAGACAATCAACTCACGAAGCAGGGCGATGTGCACCTCAAGCGTCGGAATCCCGGCATACTGCGCTGGCTGCCCAACCGTTAGCAAAGTGCGGATCTCATCAAGAAGATCGTAACCAATTCGCTCGACCAGCCCCTTCGAAGAAGAGTACGACCAGCTTGCCGCTTCTCGAGTATCTTCGGCCAACAGCCGCTGCCCATCTGTTTCTCCTTGAAAGGTAAGAAAGGACCCGCTGATGGGGATCCGCAATTCATAATGGCAAAGCACAGATCTCTCGCGCCGGCCCGCAATCTTGATTCCATGTACCGCGTCTAATGCGAGTCCATGGCTCGAATACAGTAGAATAAGCTTCGCGTCTGCTGCGTTATAGTCCAGGGCGCCCGCACACAGCAGAACATCATAGCTGCGACCCTTCTGATACAGTTCCCAGGGCGTTTTGAAAAGTTCAAAGAACTCCCGAACGACTGGATAATCCGACGGTTCAGCCACTACAGCAATCATGCGCGCGTGATTCTCTTTTTCTGGCAGTTATCGAATGCGCTTCCCCGATGTCCGAGGCAAGCCCTGGACCGCGAATGGCATCTCAAGTGGATTTTGCAGGTCCTATAAGCCCGGAAACAAGGTGGACGAGTTCCTCTCTCTCATTCGCCCATGTGTGTTTTAGATACACAGCCTGGCCGCGTTCGGCAACCTCCCGCGCTTCCGCCGCGTGGTTCGCCACAAACTCCATGGATGCGGCGAGATCGACGGAATCGCCCGACTCGAAAAAGAAGAGCGACTGTGGGCCGAAGTAGTCGCAGATGCCGGCAGTGCTGGGAGCAATCACCGGCTTACCTAGCGCCAAATATTCAAAAATGCGCGTAGGAGTATTGATATCCGTAAATGTATTGCACTGATTGGGAATGACCCCTACGTCGCACTGCTCGATCTCGTTTGCCAGCAACTCGAGTTTCCTCGGGCCCAGATAGCGAACATGGTTTTCCAGCCCCAGCGCCCCAACCTTTTGCATCACCTGTTCGAGATACGGCGTACTGCGGCCGAAAACGCGCAGTTCCGCGTTTGGAATTTTCGTAATCAGTCGCGCCAAAGCGTCGACAGCCAGATCCAGGCCATTCCTCTCCACCAGCGAGCCGTGATACATAATCACGAACCGCGCGTCCGCTGCCGACAGCGGATAAGAACCCGCCGCACGATAGGGAAAGAGCGCCGCGTCTGGGCAGTTCATGATCACAGCAATCTTTTCCGCCCGGCAGCTGCGTTGAGAAAAGATTCGCCGGCACGCCTCATTGACCGTGATAACCAAATGCGCGCGCCGGAGACTCCATTTCTCGAGAGAGCGGATCACCCGGACAGCCAGACTGTTCTCGTCCTTGCCAAAGATCGTCATCATTAGTTCCGGCATGGGATCGTGCTGATCGAGGATGACCTTTGCTCCCATCAGTTTTGGCAGAAGCGCGCTCGTCACCAGAATATCCGGCATATTGTGCACGTGCACAAGGTCATAACGGCGTCTTAGCATCCGCCACGCCAAGAGCATCGAAGTCCATGCAATAAAGGCGGAATATTGATAAGCGTAATTCAAAGCCCCGCCACGAAAATGTCGGACGGGAATCCGAGTAATGGTCAGATTGCCTCGCCGCTCACGCTTCGGCGACTTCTCTTCCCATTCACAGATCAGATCGACAATTGCTCCCTCCTGAAGAAGAGCTTCGGCAGCTCGGCGTGGCCGAGGATCGGCAGGATAATGGGAGAAAACAATCATGCCCACTCTCTTGCCGGACAGCCGCATTCCCTGCGAGGCGTTGACCGTCGGAGCACTCGGCGAAGGCAACTCCGCAGCGGCGGTGAAACCGGAACCAGCCACGCCATCGATCTGTGTGCTCATAGAGGGCAATCAAACAGCGACAGCTTCCACGGCCAGGCTTGCGGGATTGGCGCGTGACTCGCGCTCGATTTTCATCTGGTTCGAGGTTAGAATCGCTTCCAAAATCTCAGATTTGGTGAATTTGCGCAGGATCTCGATATTCGGCATTACGCAATGTCCGCCGATAACACCAGGAAAGTACTTTACGGGAGGGAAGAACTTGATCTCTTCGTAAAATGAGATGATCTCCTCGTAATTGGCCCCGGTTCGATCGCAATATCTCTCGAGTTCCTGGGCCCACGCAATCATTAGGCCAAAGTAAGTGGTTTCCGTGAGCTTGGCTAGTTCGCTGGCTTCCGGCGAAGTAAGAACCTTCGTGCGCAAGCCGGCTGATTCGAAATGCGCAGCGGCTCGTTGTCCCGCCTCGGGATCGATCGCGCCCACGAATTTTCTATAGTGTCGCATCTCCTCCAGCATGCGCGCGTGTTTGCCGCGCACCGGGCTGTTGACGACCGGAGTCCCTGTGCGCTCGGCAATGGCCCGCGTTGTGCCGACGGCTACGGTGCTGTTGATCACGGTAATCTTCGGATTAAATTGATGAATGTAGCGAGCCGTCTCTCCGATGAAGTCCTTGATTTGGAATGGATAGCAGACGTGAAGCACTTCTGCCTCTACGATCTTTTCGATCGGTGGGGCGATATCCACTCCCACGGTCGGATAATGTTGCGATAACAGCTCGAGGAGCGGTTTCCCTACTTCGCCGAGCCCGGCAATAACCACACAGCCACTGGTTTCCACAGTATATGGTCCTCCTCAGGTGGACTAACTCTCTTCTTGAAATGCGGCGCCGACAGGGGAGGTGCAAAGCCGGTGCAGCAAGCCGCGAAGCGCTTCCGGCTCGCCGGTTGCCCGCTCCATCAATGGCTCAGGCGGTTTGTTCCTCAAGGGCAACGGAGCAATCGTCGTTCGCAATGGGTTTTGCAGATAGCCTTCCCGTGAACAAGGATATTTCCTCGGCGACCCTTGCCTGCTGTTCCGCCGTCAACTGGGGAAACATGGGCAAGGAGACGATCTCGCCAGCCACGAGCGAGGCAACGGGGAAGTCCGCCGCTTCGTAACTGTGCCACGCGTATGCCTTCTGCTCATGCAGAGGAACGGGATAATGTATTCCCGTGCCGATGCCCGCAACTTTCAGGTGCTCCATCATCCCGTCGCGGTCCTGCGTGCGGATTACATAAAGGTGATATACTGCCCGCGACCAGGAGGGCTCAAAAGGGCAAGTCAGAGCCTGGTTCTCTTGGAGCAGCCTGTTGTATTCTGCGGCTCGGGCGCGGCGCTCCTCATTCCACTTCGCCAGATGCGCCAGCTTTACCTGCAACAGTCCCGCCTGAATCGCGTCAAGCCGCCCGTTATAGCCTTCTACATCGTGATAATACTTGCGCGCCTGCCCGTGATCGCGCAGCATCTTCATCTTGCGGGCGACCTCGCCTTCGTTGGTTACCGCAGCCCCTGCTTCGCCGCATGCGCCGAGGTTCTTCCCGGGGTAGAAGCTGAAAGCGGCTGCCCGCCCCATCGAGCCGGCCGTCATCCAGCGGTTTTGTTTCCGAGAGAAATACTCGGCGCCGTGTGCCTGGCATGCGTCTTCAATCACAACAAGGCCATAAGTCTCGGCAAGCTCCAAAATCGGGTCCATATCTGCCATCTGGCCGTATAAGTGGACGGGAACAATAGCCTTCACCGGTCGGCCGCTTCGAATGCTGATGAGCTTTCCTGAGCTGGGGCGCGTGCACCTCTCATCAAGAAAGAGCTGCAGCGCCTCCACTGACATATTGTAGGTCCTCTCGTCGATGTCGATGAACTCCGGCAAAGCGCCGGCTTGCGAAATGGCTTCGGTGGTGGCGATGAACGTATGAGGTACGGTCAGCACTACATCGCCTTCTTGAATTCCGCACGCCGTCAGCGCGAAGCGCAAGGCATCTGTGCCGCTGCTTACGCCCACCGCATGCTTTACGTTGCAGAACGCCGCAAAGCCCTTCTCAAACTCCTCCACCATGGGTCCCCCGATAAAGCCTGCGGTGCGCAGAGCCTGGCGAAACACCTGAGTGAGTTCCTCTTCCAGCTCCACGTGCGGCGTCACAAGATCGAGGAAAGGAATATTGCTAGATAGGTCCATTTCGAGCCTCCACTTTCTGGTCGATATAACGCAGAATTCTAGCCGGGTTTCCGGCCACGATCGCGTTGGGTGGGACATCCTTGGTGACAACGCTTCCGGCGCCGACAATGGCGTTTTCACCCACGCTGATGTTGCACAAGATAGTCGCGCCAGAGCCCACCGAGGCTCCTTTGCGGATGACCGTGCGCTCCACCGTCCAATCAGCCTCTGTCTGCAGGCTTCCGTCCATTCGGGTCGCGCGCGGATAGGTGTCGTTGGTAAAGGTTACTCCATGACCGATGAAGACGTTGTCCTCAATCACCACTCCTTCGCAGATGAAGGTGTGACTGGAAATCTTGCATCTCTTCCCGACACTCGTATTCTTCTGGATTTCGACGAAGGCTCCAATCTTGCTCTCGTCACCGATCTCGCAGCCGTACAAATTAATGAATCTTGATAAGCGCACGTTAGCCCCGAGCTTCACGTCTTCCGCGATTGCGTTGTACGAGTTCATAAGCGGATCAAAGCTCCTCTTTGCTTTAACGATTCGCTCGCAGCTTCAAGCATCCTGACCACTCGCAGTCCAGCGATTCCGTTATTGAACGGCTCCGCGCCGCTGGTCACGCAATCAACAAAGTACGACATCTCCTGGCGCAGCGCCTCGACCTGCTCCAACTGCGGCGCCCACATGTCGCCGGACCGATAGCTCACCAGCATCTGGTACACGCCCTCCCGGCTAGTGATGTCCACGCCTTTGTCATAAATCTTCAGCTTTTCGTCAGCCTCAAGATCGTTCCACACCAGCATCCGCTTTTCCCCGCCGATAAGCGTGGTCCTTACCTTGACCGGCGAAAGCCAGTTCACATTGATGTGCGCGATCACTTTGTCTGGAAAGTAGAGAGTCATGAACGCGACGTCTTCGTGCCCGTTCAAGTGACCCTGTCCCGTCGCAACCACCGCTTCGGGGCTCGCCTTGATGATGTAATCCATAATCGACAGATCGTGCGGCGCAAGGTCCCAAAGCACGTTGATGTCGTGCTGAAAAAGTCCAAGGTTTACACGCGTCGAATCGTAGTAATAGAGGTTGCCCAGCGCCCCCTCGTCCACGAGTTGCGCGATCCTCTTGACCGCTCCGGTGAAAAGAAACGTGTGATCGACCATGATCTTCAGGTTCTTCTGCGCGGCCAGCTCTACCAGCTCTTCGGCCTGCGCGGCCGTGCTTGTGAACGGCTTCTCCACAAAAGCGTGCTTGCCGTTCTCAAGTACCTGCTTGGTCAACTCGTAATGAGTCCAAACCGGCGAGATCACTGCAACTGCATCGATCTCCGTCGACTGGATCAGCTCTGAAGCGCTTGCTGTTACCTTCACGCCAGGATGGGCCTTCTGTGCACGGGTGCGCGCCGCAGGGCTGAGGTCTGCGATCATGCGCACCTGTGATCCTTCCAATGCCATCAGGTTGCGTACGATGTTAGGACCCCAATACCCGTAACCAACCACACCAAAGTTCATATATTCTCTTCTCTTTCTGGCTTGCTTTAAATTCGAAGCGAACGAGGTAAAGATGTTCGCTTTTTCTGCGGTACAGACATCGCGGCTTGCCGCTTGCAAAGTCGCTTCTCCGCCCCGCGCTTTCTCACTTAGAAGGCGCCGGACCCTTTAATCACCGCAACCGGCGTGCGCAATAGGATCCTCAAATCGAGCCAGGGCGTCCACGTAGTGGCATAGCGAAGATCCAATCGAACCATCTCGTCAAACTTTACGCTGCTGCGGCCCGTAACTTGCCACAAACCCGTAATGCCGGGCTTGACATCGAGAAGCCGTCTGCGATGCCAAGTTTGATAGGCCGCCAGCTCGTAAGGGATGGGCGGGCGCGGACCCACGAGGGACATGTCTCCCCAAAGAACGTTCAGAAACTGCGGCAGTTCGTCCAGGCTGGTCCTGCGCAGAAATCTTCCCACGCGAGTTACTCGCTTGTCGTCGCGAATCTTGAACACTTTCTCGCCGCCAGCCTCCGTGCCATACTCACGGCTCGCGATCAGCTTGGTAACATATTCCTTGTGTACGCTTGGATCATTATTCGCATACATGGTCCGGAATTTGAGGAAAGTGAAGTTCCGGCCATATTGACCTACCCGTCTTTGCCGGAAAAACACAGGGCCCTTGGACGACAACTTCACCGCCGATGCAATGACCAAAAACGAAGGCGAGCAAAGAATAAGCATCACCGCGCTGCCGATGACGTCAATTACCCGTTTCGCGATCAGCATCGGCCGCCTGTTCTTATTGTGGTTGTGCAGATCGGGATACAGCGCCGGATTGCTCTGCCGGCCCGGCCGGTCGTGGTCCCAGTCATCGGGAAAGAAGTGCATGGATATGCTGATCTGCTCATATTGCTCCAGCGCCAGCTCTTGCTTAAGCGTCGCACTTACTCTCTCAATGATCATGTTGGCGATTGAGCTTTTGTCGCTTCCTATAAGCCCGGTAAATATCACGCCTACGATGGCGTGCTCCCTGTACCAGCCAACAATGTCCGTTCCGCGGCTGGATAACATGAGAGCGGATACCACTGCATCGAGGGTTGCAGCCTTCCTCTTGGGCTCCTCGCGCCCTGCGATCTCCAGGAGCATGAGTAGAAAGGGCCATTTGGATCGCTCCGTGCGCTTACGCTCAATGGCAATCGTCCGCCGGAATTCCGCTTCGTCCAGGGGAACGCGGTCAGACGACGATATGGGTTCTAACAGAGGATCGGAGACGGATGAAGCATCTTCTTTGCTTCGCGTAGTCAATGTTATCTCCTCCTTTAACGCGGAGAACGTTCTCCAAGGGTTAGTCAAACCAGAGGCGGTACTTGGCGCTGGGGATTGCGAATGTGTCGTGGCTTTGATTGAATGTACGTATCTTTCCTGTCGGGTGGCACGATAAGTGGCAGGTGAAATCTGAATGGATTCTCGACGGAAATCGATCTACGGGAACAGCGGTCTCCTCATCGGAGTGTTCGAATTCTAGGAAGCGGCGGAGGTCCTGTAGTAATAGCTGCTATAAGTTGAAGCATTCGAACAGTTTAGGATGGCTCCAATGATCTTGCCGCCATCGAGGGCGCGCAAACCCCGTTCAAGCTGCTTTCTCTCGGTAGTACCTTGGCGGGTGACGAGCAGGATCCCGTCAACAATACTCGTCCAGATACTTGTATCTGCCAGGGGCAGGATTGGCGGAGAATCAATGATGACCCAATCAAACAACGCGGCTAATTGATCCATCAAAGCCGGCAATCTCTTTGACTGCATGAGCTCGAGTGGAGTGGCTGCGGCCTTTCCCGCCGGAAGGACCCAGGTGCCGGTTCCTTCGACCCGATATATGCATTCAGGCAGGCTCCGTTCTCCCCTGAGCCATTCGCAGATACCGGCCACCTCGCCTAATTTGAAAATTGT
>Ga0335074_10008531_pt1 | contig 14249 bp, 9 predicted proteins | sample Lox_Sample_23_FD_206715 | JGI IMG/M metagenome (GOLD analysis project Ga0335074, IMG submission 206715) | Soil microbial communities from Loxahatchee National Wildlife Refuge, Florida, United States - Lox_Sample_2.3 | ecosystem: Environmental > Terrestrial > Soil > Wetlands | place: USA: Florida...
CTTGCTGCCTTCTGGCAGCAGGAGACGCCGCAGATCCGTCATGGGCGGCCGATGAGCCCGACGGCAACGCGTCCCGATCCGCAACGACCGTCACGAAATATATGTTCCAGAGTCGGGTAAAGCTGCCGGGGAGGCCGGGGAGGCCGGGTAAAGCTGCCGGGGAGGCCGGGGAGGCCGGGTAAAGAGGCCGGGGAGGCCGGGTAAAGAGGCCGGGGAGGCCGGGTAAAGAGGCCGGGTAAAGCGGTGATCGGACCGCGCGGGGGACATCGGCGGCGTATGGTCCGGGGCATGCTCTTGTGGATCAACGGGCCATTCGGCGGCGGGAAGACCCAGACCGCTCATGAGATCCAGCGGCGGCTGCCGGGCAGCGTCGTGTGTGACCCCGAGCACCTCGGCATCGGCCTGCGCCGGATGATGCCACGTGAGCTGCGCGGCAACTTCCAGGACATCCCCGCCTGGCGGCAGGGGACCGGCCAGGTACTCGACCTAGTGCTCGCTCATCACGATGGCGACGTGATCGTGCCGATGACCATCATCGAGCAGGCCTACCTCAAAGAGATCCTCGGGCCGCTGCGCACGAACGGACACCAGGTCCGGCACTACAGCCTGCTGGCCGCCCGCGCAACCGTCCTGCGGCGACTGCGCGGACGCACCTTGCCGCTGCAACATGAGGTCTTCGCCGAAGCCATGCTCGACCGGTGCCTGGATCGCCTCAGCCACGACGACTTCGCCGAGCACATCCGCACCGACAAGCTCACCATCGCTCAGGCCGCAGACCGCATCGCCGCATCAGCCGGGCTCACCCTCACCCCGCCCGACACCGGCTTCCTGCGCACACACGCACGCCGGACCTGGGTAACGGTCAGGCACATCAGGGTCGTCTAACCAGGCTCCGGTCACCGGCGAGGTAACGGTGCCGGCGTGGCCGTCGTGATCAGCTATCAGCCGCCGGTTTCGGCGTCCGGCAATTGATCCTTGATCCATTCCGGCAAGAGGTCCTTGACCCCTTCCGGCAAGTCCTTCGCTCCCCGCAGCAGGTCGGCCGGGAGGTTTTTGAACAGCTCGGCGTAGTCGTAGGCGGACTCGGGCATGCCGCGGACCCGTTCGTCGACGAACGCGACGTCCTTGCCGACCAGGATCCGCCAGGCACCCGATCGCACGCCATCGAGGATGATGGTGGCCGCTTCAGCCGCGCTGAGCAGCGCCTTGTCCTTCCCCTCCCTTTCGAGCCGGACCAGGGTCTCGCGCACCTGCTCGGGTGGCGCGTCCTGGGCTACCAGCTTGGCGGTGACCAGGAATTTCCTGATTTCCTCGGTCTGCTCGTCGGTCATATCTTCGGGGCCCGGCATGCCGTGGGCGCGGCGGGTGTTGGCGATAATGTCGGTGCCCACGGACCCGGGCAGCACAAGGGCGACCCGGACCTGGGGCGCGTTGGTGCGCAGGTCCTCGATGAGCGCCTCGGTGAATCCGCGTATCGCGAACTTCGCCGTGCAGTAGGCGTTGTTCGGCATCCCCGGCCCCAGAGAGGCCCACAAGCCGTTCAGGCTGCTGGTGTTCACCAGCACGCCATCGCCGCTGGCGATCAGCAGCGGCAAGAACGCGCGGGCGCAATAGTAGACGCCCCACCAGTCCACCGCGAAAGTGCGCTCCCACTCGTCGCGGGATGAGCTGACGAAACTGCCGCCCCCGCCGATGCCGGCGTTGCTGAACACCAGGTCCACATGGTCGCTGGCGTGCTGCTCGAGCAGCTCATCGCGGAACCGCAGCACCTGCGCCTCGTCGGAAACATCGCACTGGTGGCCGGTCACCCGGACCCCGGGCGCGGCCACGGTGGCCGCCATCGCCGCGGTCTGCTCGACGGTCTGCGGGTTCACGTCGCATGCCGCGACCGAGCAGCCCGCCGTGGCTAGCTGGAGGACCAGCTCACGGCCCATACCCGAGCCCCCGCCGGTTACCGCCGCCAGCTTTCCGGCGAACGACTCCATGCCCATGATCACCACCTGCTTACCGCCGCGCCGGGCGGAGTCGTTGCCCCATAAATATGATATAGAAATGATAGATACGTAATATCGCATATGTCAAGTGGCTGCCAGCCGGTCACGTGGCACGGAAGCGCGAGCGGTGTCTATGCTTGCTTACGAGCTGTACTTAAGTGAATCGGAATCAGTCACCATACGGCGATGCCGGGGATTGATCGAATCCTAGGGGAGCGTCATGGCCGACTACCGCGAGTTCGTCCCCGGCCAGCGGCTGGGCAAGACGCTGTCCCTGTCCGCTGACGGGACCATCGTGGCGTACGCGAGCGATGCGTCCGGGCAGTTCAACCTCGTGGTGCAGCCGACCGCCTGTGGTCCGGTCCGGCAGCTGACCTGGTTCTCCGATCAGGCGGTCCGCGAGGTTGCCTGGGCGCCGGACGGGTCGCTGCTCGCGTTCACCGCGGACACCCACGGCGACGAGGAAACGCAGGTGTACCTGATCCCCTCCGCCGGCGGCACTCCCGAGCAGGTGTCCAGCGGGACGGGACAGCATTTCCTCGCCGAGAAGTCACCGTTCGACGTGACCGGACGCTACCTGCTGTACAGCGGCAACGACCGGGACGAGGCGGTCGCTGACCTGGTGGTCCACGAGGTCGCGACCGGGAAGCAGACCCGCTTCCCAGGGCTTGCGGGCGGTCCGGGAGCGCCGATCGCGATGTCACCCGATCAGCGGTATGTGCTGGCCTATGTCATGGGAGCCAACACCGACTGCAGGTCGTGCCTGGCCGACCTGAGCCGCCCCGGGTCAGCGCTGGAACCGGTCACCGCGCAACTGCCCGGCGAGTACTGCTATCCGGCACCGTGGACCGCCGGCGGGACCGGTTTCTATGTCCTGGCCATCGGCCCGGACAGTGACAACATCGGCCTGGGCCTTTTCTCGCTGGCCGACTGCACGCTGACCCCGCTGGTCAGCCCGGCCTGGGATGTCGAGGATGCGGTGGTGTCCGCGGACGGACGCACGCTCGTATGGACCGTGAACGAGGACGGCTGCTCGGTCCTGCGCGCGCAGCGCGACGGTCAGCCTCTTGCCATGCCCGACCTCCCCGACGGACTGGTGCACGCGATGAGCCTGTCCCGCGACGGCGGCGTGCTGGCGCTGCTGCTGGAGACGCCGGGTCGGCCCCGGGAGGTCGCCCTGGTGTTCCCCGGACGCGACGAACCCGTGCGGTACCTCACCGATACCCGCCCGCCGGCGATCCGGGACGGACAGCCGGCATTCCCGGCACTGATCCGGTATCCGGCCGCCGACCGGACGCCGATACCGGCGCTGCTGTACCGGCCACCCGGGCCGGGACCGCACCCGGTGCTGCTGTATATCCACGGCGGGCCCGACTCGCAGTCCCGGCCCGAGTATCGCGCGCTGCTGCAGTGCCTGCTCAGCAGCGGGATCGCGGTGCTGGCACCGAACATCCGCGGCTCTTCCGGCTACGGGCTCGCCTGGCGGACCCGCATCTACCGGGACTGGGGCGGCATCGACCTGGACGACCTGGCCGCCGCGCACGCCTGGCTGGCCGCGCAGCCGTGGGTGGCCCGGGACAAGATCGCGGTGTACGGGGTGAGCTACGGCGGGTTCGCGTCGCTGTCGTGCATGACCAGGCTGCCGGACCTGTGGGCGGCCGGCGTGGTCGTGTGCGGCATGTCGAACCTAGAGACCCTCGCCCGCTCGATGCCCGGCACCTGGGCCGGGACCGTGGCCGCGCACTTCGGTGACCTGGACGACCCGCGCAACGCGGACGAGTTGCGGCGGCGTTCGCCGCTGACGTACGCGGGCCAGGTGTCCGCTCCGCTGCTGGTCGTCCAAGGCGCGACCGACCCCCGGGTGCCGCAGGCCGAGGCCGACCAGATCGTCAGCGCCGCCCGCGCCGCAGGAGCCGACGTCGAGTACGAGATCTTCGCCGACGAAGGCCACGGGTTCACCAGCCGCGACAACGACGCCAAGGCCAACACGCTCATCACCGAGTTTCTCACCACCCACCTTCGCTAACCGGCCGGCCATCGCGCTTGCCTGGCGCGGCCCTCCCGCGGCCGGCCCTCCCGCGGCCGGCCCTCCCCTGGCCGTCCCTCCCCTGGCCGTCATGCATCGCTATCCGAAACGGCCATATGTCGTGACAATGGCGGGATTATGGCTCTCCGGCTCCGCAGCGGACTACGATCCGGGTTGGGAGAAGCGATGAGTAGCAGGCGGCGTCGGCTCGATCCGGTGGGGCCGTTTGGCAATCCGGACGGGTCGCGAGCGGATATCGAGGATATGCTCAGCGAGTTCGTCGACTTCGGCGGCGATCCGGCCTACGGTCACCTCGCAACACGCGCGAACGACTCCATGGTGCGGGTCATCGTGGGAAAGCTGGGCGCCGGAAAAACCGTTTACCTTCGGCGCCTGCAGGATTTCCAGGCACATCAGGATTCCGTCTACGCCGACGTGCCGCAGCAGAGCCTGCCGAAGACCGAAGTCGTGGTGAAGGCGTGCCAGTGGTTCTCCGACCGCGTCCTGGTCGAGAAGTGGATGCAGATCTGGGAGCGGGCAATCATGCGGTCGCTGGTATCGCACCTGCTGCACCGTCCCGAATTGCGTTACCAGGTGCGTGACGAGCAGGCCGACGAGATCGAGCGGTCGTATGCGCGGCTGCTCGGTGACTACCGCCGGCCCCGTTCTCCCTACAGCGAGGTACGCGACGTCATCAATCAGAGCCACACCGCGCATCAGCTTTCCGCATTCCTCGACGATCCGCTCTGGGATGACCTTGAGGACCTGCTCGGCGAAATCCTCGGCCAGTGCAAGCCGGTCTATTTTTACCTCGACGCGATAGACGAGGAGTTCAGCCATGCCCCGATGTACTGGCTGAGGTGCCAGGAGGGGTTGTTCTACCAGGTCATGCGCTTGCTCCGTGATCAGAGGATGGGCGGTCGCCTGCACGTCGTCGTGTGCATCCGCGACATCGTCATGTCGTCGGTATACCGGTCAGAACACGCGCCGCGCTATTACAACGAACCGCACATACGCGTGCTGAACTGGGACCGCGGCTCGCTGCTTTACCTGCTCGAGCAGAAGCTGCGGCGGCTGCCGCCGTCGCTGCTGATGCGCCGCGCTTCCAGCGGCGCCCCGACGATCAGCGACTGGCTCGGGGTTGACGGCAACTGGCCGGGGCCCGACGGCGACGGAACGATCGGGGATTACCTGCTCAGCAATACCAGGCTGATCCCGCGCGACATCATCTCGCTCGGCAACGAGCTGAACGAGGAGATCCTGCGGCAGAAACAGGCCGGCCACCGGGCCATTCAGGCGGAAGCTCTGCACGGGGTTGCCGAGCGCTGCGCCAAGCGGTTCGGCGATTCCCAGCTCGCGCAGTGCGCTAACCAGATCTCGTCGGACCTCATGCCGCAGAACGCCGCTCTGCACGACTATTCAGAATTGTTCACCAGCACCCAGGCCTATATCAGCGGCGTGCAGGAAGACGTCCGCTCGTTCGTCCGGATGATCGGCGTCGACAGGTTCCCGCGTTCGGATCTTATGGCGCTGCAGGAAGTGGCGGACCTGCACTTCGAGGAGGCGACAGACCTCGCCTCCGTCCTGTGGCAGAACGGCCTGCTCGGGTATGTCGATGAGGCCGGGCAGCGCCGCTTCTACTCCCTCGGGGACGTCGAGGAGTTTCATTTCCCGCCGGAGGTAGGCACGTACGTGCTGCATCCGTGCCTTGTCCACGCGGTCGGCGGAATCCGGCACGTGCCGCCGGACCGGCACACAAGGACAAAGATATCGGACACGGAGCTCCCCGGACCGGACCCCGCGGAGGTGCGGTCCCCGGCCCGGGCCAGGATCTACGCCGTCGGCGACGTCATCGACGGCCGTTTCGAGATCCTCCAGGTACTCGGGCAGGGCAGCTTCTCGAAGGTCTATCGCGTCAACGATGACGTCGAGGGCCAGGAGCGAGCGCTCAAGCTCTTCGACAACGCCGCCGGGTACGAGGCGGTGCGCCGCGAGATCGGCGCCCTGCGGAAGATCCGTCACCCCAACGTGGTGGAGGTCTTCTGGGCTGGCAAGACGAACGCCGGCGAGTGGTATCTCATCACGGAGTTCATCGACGGCCAGTCACTCGACGAGTACGTCACGGGGAACAAGCGCTTGCCGGACCGGGAGGCAGTCGACGTCGCGCTCGACCTGCTGGAGGCGCTTGTCGCCTTCCATCCCGGGCTGATCCACCGCGACATCAAACCGCTCAATGTGATGCTCACCCGGACCGGAGCGAAGCTGCTCGACTTCAACATCGCGTCCCGGGTCGGCGACCCCGTGCACACGCAGTCGGGCACCCCGCCGTACCAGCCGCCTGACGCCGGGCTTACCCGCTGGGACGTATCCACCGACCTGTTCGCCGTCGGTGTCCTGCTCTACCGGCTCCTGTGCGGCGGCCAGCACCCGTACCCGAACGCGGAGCCCGCCGCCGGCGCCGCGGTGACCGACCCGCGGACGATCCGTGCCGACCTCAACCCTGACCTCGCCGGGTTCCTCGTCAAGGCATGCGCCCCGGCCCGCGCCGATCGCTTTTCCTCGGCCGCCGACATGCGGCTCGCCTTGCGTAACGTCCGCGCGCAGCTGTGACGCTAAATCGCGCGCCATCTGGTCGAGTAGTTCGCGCGTCCGGAAGATGCGGGCGTCCAGGTCGGCGAGGAAATTCTCGATTCCCTGCCGCTTGGCCTGCACGGTGCCGCGCAGCTCTAGCTGCAGGCGCAGGCTTTCCGCGGCTAGTTCCCGCCGCTGTTCGTCGCTGGTCTGCTCGTGCCGGTAGGCGTCCCGTATCTGGGCCATCCGGTCCTCGTTGCGCAGGACGACGGCGATCTCGTCGAGGTTGAGCCCGAGCAGCGTCTGCAACTGCCGGATGCGCGCCACCCTGGCCAGGTCCTGCTCCGAGTAGCGGCGCATGCCGCCTGGCGTGCTCGCGGACGGGGTGAGCAGCCCGAGCTGCTGGTAATAGCGCAGGGCCCGTTCGGTGACCCCGGTCCGGGCCGCCGCGGTGCCGATGCTCATGAGCCCCCGTGACGCGGTCACCAGGCTCAGCTGCCGCTCGGCCTGGGCAGGCTCGATGTCTCGTCCAGGCCCACCAGCCCCGCGGTCTCGGCGGCGGCCTCGGCGAGTTCTTCGGTTACCGGCTCGGCGGCGTGTATATAACGCCGGGGACGGACGGCGGACGCGATGACCGCGATGGCGGTCGCGACGGCTGCGAAGGTGAAGGCGAGATGCATGCCGTGCGCGAAGGGCTGCGAAATCAGCTTCGGGAAGAAGGAACGGCCGGTTATGTACGCGGCCTGGTGAGCCGACAGGTGCTTGAGCGCCCCGGTGGGCCCTAGCAGCTCCTGGATCGGGTTGTAGCCGAGGAACGCCGAGAACAAGCTCCCGATCGGCGGCTCGTTCGCGACCAGGTGGGCGGGACCGGGTGCCACGCCCGCGGCGGTCAGGCCCTTGTACAGCTGGGCGGGCAGGCGTGCCGCCAGCCCCAGCGTGACGATCGTGAAGAACAGCCCCATAGACAGCACGCTGGCCGAGTTCTGGAACGTGTTGAGCATCCCGGCGCCGGCCCCGCGCTGGTCGGGCGGCAGGCTGTTCATGACCCCCGCCTGGTTGGGGGCGAAGAACATCCCCATGCCGACGGCGAAGAGGAAGATCAGCAGCGCGAACCAGATGTAGCTGAAGTTGATCGGCAGCAGTTCGAGCAGCAGGAAGGTAGCGCCCGACACGAGAAGCCCGCCGGTGGCGAGGGTCCTGGACCCCCACCGGTCGGACAGCGTTCCGGCGACGGGACCGAGCAGGAGGAATCCGAGGGTCAGCGGGATCATGTAGATGCCGGCCCACAGCGGAGTCCTGTTGAAGCTGTAGCCGTGCTGGGGCAGCCAGATGCCCTGAAGCCAGATGATCAGCATGAACTGCAGGCCGCCTCGTCCGAGCGCGCCGAGCAGGCCAGCGATGTTCCCGGCGGTAAACGCCCGGATCCGGAACAGGCCGAGCCGGAACATCGGGGCCGGCACCTTGGTCTCCACCCAGCCGAACAGGACCAGCACCGCGATGCCGCCGAAGACGCCGGCCAGCACCCACGGGTTGGTCCATCCCGTGGGATGTCCCCCATAGGGGAGCAGCGAATAGACGATGCCGGTGAGCAGCACGACCAGCCCCACCGCGAACAGCGAGTTGCCGATCCAGTCGATCTTCGCCGGGATGCGCACGCCATTGTCGCGGAGCTTGACGTATGCCCAGACGGTACCGAACAGCCCGAACGGCACCGACACCAGGAAGACCAGCCGCCATTGCACGGGAGCCAGCACGCCACCGAGGATCAGTCCGATAAACGAGCCGGCCACCGCGGCGATGCCGTTGATGCCCATCGCCTTGCCGCGCTCGTCCTGGGGGAACGCGTCGGTCAAGATGGCGCTGGAGTTGGCGAACAGGAACGCTCCGCCCACGCCCTGGAAGACTCGCATGATGATGATCCACAACGCGCCCGCCGACCCCGTCAGCCAGGTCACCGACAGCAGGATCGAGAACAGCGTGAAGATCGCGAAGCCGAGGTTGTACATGCGTACCCGGCCGTAGATGTCGCCCACCCGGCCCAGGCTGACCACCAGCACGGCAGTGACCAGCAAGAACCCCATGAACACCCACAGGAAGTACGACGTGTTAGACGGCAGCAGCGGGTTAAGCCTGATACCGCGGAACAGCGCCGGAAGGGAGATGAGCAGGATCGACTGGTTGATCGTGACCATCAAGATGCCGAGCGTGGTGTTCGACAGGGCGATCCACTTGTAGTTCTTGCCCCTGCCGATCGGGGCAGGACTACCCTGCAGCGTTCGTTCCCCAGCCGCCATGCGCACTCCCGGACCGATTCTGACACTGACGTCAAAGTTACACCTCGCCCGACATGCGCACTAGACGCTCAATTGCGGTAGAGACGCCCGCTGTCTTCAATGGGTCACGGAGCGAGACGGCAAGAGGCCGCGGGCGAGGCGCCAAGATCAAGATGGGGCGGTGCTAAGCACCGAGCATAACGCTTGGGCGCGGCCGCCCTGTAGCATCGCCAGGATGCAGGAGTTCGATACGTCCAGGCCGAATGTCGCGCGCATATACGACTATCTGCTTGGCGGGAAGAATAGTTTCGCCGTGGACCGGCAGGCCGCGCAGCGGCTGCTCGCGCAGCTGCCGAACGCCGCGGTCGTCGCCAGGGCGAACCGCGCGTTCCTGGCCGCTGCCGTGCGGACGGTGGCGCGCGAAGGCGTAACGCAATACCTGGACATCGGCGCGGGCTTGCCGACATCGCCGAGCGTACATGAATGCGCGCGGGCGATCGTCCCCGGCGCGCGGGTGGCATACATCGATGATGACCCGGTCGCCGTGTCACATGCGCAGGCCCTGCTGGCCACCAGTGATGGGGTGATCGCGGCCAAGGGTGACGCGCGTGCGCCGGAGGCGATCCTGGCCGATCCCCGGCTTGCCGCGGTGATTGACCTGACCGAGCCGGTATGCGTGCTGCTGGTCAGCATGCTGCACTTTTTCACCGCCGCTGAGGCGGACATGATCGTCAGTGCGTTCCGCGGGCGCATGGCACCGGGAAGTTACCTGATCATCTCCCAGGGAAACTCCGCTCCTATCCCTGGCGAGGAGATCAAGAACGCCTATGGCGGCATCACGCTCACCGGGCGGCCAGCGGCCGAGATCGCCGCCTACTTCGACGGGTTCGACCTGCTGCCACCTGGACTTGTGCCGGTCGCCGACTGGTCGGCCGCTGACTGGCCGGCCGCTGAACCTGATGCGCGGCTGCCGCACAATCCAGCCGAGCCCGCGTCGCGGCGGGCGGACATGCTGGCCGCCGTCGGCCGCAAGCGGACATGACGATGAATGAAGAACATCTGAGGATCTGCTCCAGCCCGGAGTGGGCGAGCTACGTAGCCGGCGAGTTGATGCCGTGGGTACTGGCCAGCTATGAACTCGGCGACGATGTACTGGAACTCGGCCCGGGCCCGGGAGTGACGACCTACGTGCTGGGGCCCATGGTTCCGCGGCTCATCGCCGTCGAGATCGACCAGTCGCTCGGCGCGTCGCTTGCCCGGCGCCTCGCCGGGACGAACGTGACCGTGCTACGCGGCGACGGTGCCCGGCTGCCGTTTCAGCCCGCGCGGTTCAGCGCCGCCACCCTGTTCACCATGCTGCATCATGTGCCATCGAGCGCCCTGCAGGACAGGCTGCTGGCCGAAGCGCGGCGGGTGCTGCGCCCCGGAGGGCTGATCGTCGGCACCGACGGCCTCGACACTCCACAGCGCCGCGAGGTGCACGCGGGCGACGTCTTCGTTCCCGTCGACCCCGCGTCCCTGCCGGGCCGCCTGACCACTGCTGGTTTCACTGACCCAGTCGTGGAAGTGACCGGAGACCGGATCCGTTTCGCCGCTCACGCCCCGGCATTATGCGCCAACCCGCGAATAACGGGACGACTCGTGCTGGCCCCCCGGCGGCGCGGCATCAAAACAACGTGGAGGATTACCGCTTCGTGCCGGTCTGTCATACGTATACGACGGTTAACCTTCCACGATGCGGTAAAACGGCACGTTAAACGGCTCTGGCACACGTTACGAGGAGACCGGTTGCCAACCGGAATCGCTGACCCTGCGGGTGTTATGTCCCGTTCTGGCCGCTCAGCGGGCCCGCGGTGTCCGGCCCGTAAGCGACACGGGCACTGGGCGGCACGTATATCGCTTCCCGCCGACGTGCCACCAGTTGAATTGGCTAAGTTGGGATACCGGTCGTGGTATATCCTTCTGGATCACGCACATTAAGTGTTGTTCCTTCGAGGGCGGCCAAGGTTCTTCATCTACCGAGTCACGATCTGGCGCTGTGCTGTGCCGGGTGCGGGCACCGCTGCACGCTGGAGGAACTGGCCTGGCGTTGCGCGGCGTGCGGCGGGGTGCTGGACCTGACCGGCTTCACGCCCGTGGTTCCCGCCGTTCCGGTCCTCGCGGGGCGGCCCGCGACGCTGTGGCGGTACGCAGAGGCACTGCCTGTCGCGGTGCCCGCGGACATCACCATGGGCGAGGGCATGACGCCGCTGGTGGCCGCGCCGGACCTTCCCGGCGTGCTGCTCAAGGTGGACTACCTGATGCCGACCGGCTCCTTCAAGGACCGCGGCGCGGTAGTGCTCACGGCCCTGGCCCGGCAGCTCGCCGTGCCCCGGATGATCGCCGACAGCAGCGGGAACGCGGGGACGGCGGTTGCCGCCTACGCCGCTCGTGCCCGGATTCCCTGCGAGGTGTACGTACCCGCCGCCACGTCACCCGGCAAGGTCGCTCAGCTGCGCGCCTACGGCGCCACGGTCCGCCAGGTCCCCGGGTCCCGGGAGGACACCGCCGCGGCCGCGATGCGGGCAGCGGGGGAGCCCGGTACGTTCTACGCGAGCCACGTCTACCACCCCTTCTTCCTGCACGGCACCAAGACCTATGCCCTTGAGCTGTGGGAGCAGCTAGGCGGACGGCTTCCCGCGGTCCTGGTGCTCCCGGTGGGCAACGGAACGCTAGTGCTCGGCGCCTATCTCGCCTGCCGTGAGCTGCTCGCCCAGGGGCTGATCAGCCGGCTGCCTTCGATCGCAGCGGTGCAGGTCGGCGGATGCGCGCCGCTTGCCAGCGCCTTCCGGCGCGGGCTAGCCACCCCGGATACTGTCGTGGCCAGCGAGACGATCGCCGAGGGCATCGCCATCGCCCGCCCGGCCCGCGGTGAGCAGATCCTCGCCGCCGTCCGGGATACCGGCGGCACGGTCGTCACCGTCAGCGACGACCAGATCCGCGCCGCGCACGCCGCGCTGGCCCGCTCCGGGCTGTACGTCGAGCCGACAGCGGCAGTCTGCTGGGCTGCCTTGCGGGCCGGCCTCATCGAAACCGGTCCGGTAACCGGTGGCCTGCCGCGAGCGGTTGCCCCGCTGTGCGGCTCCGGCCTCAAGTCCAGACCTCCGGCTGATTTAGCCGGCTCGCGATCGCAGGGAGCGGGTAAGCCGTTCGGCGATGTCCGCGACGGCACCGCGGAGCTCGGGGCCGCCATCGACATGGAACGGGATCGGTATCGCGGCCAGCCATTCCCCGGCATACATTGCCGGGTTGCTGGTGGTGCCGGCCAGGACGCACCGCTCACCGCCGTCGATGGGTTCCAGACTGCCCATTGGCGGCCCGACATACGGGGCGACCGCGTCGCGGGGAGCGTCGAACATGACCCTGGTCTCGAACCGCCAGCCGGTCGCCAGGTGCCGCTCCAGCAGTTCCACGTAGTCCAGGTCGTCGGGTGCGCGGAACTGGTCGTTGCCCGCGACGATCGATCCGATCCGGTCAATGCGGTAGGCGCGGACCGCGCCGGCGCGATGCGAGTGGCAGAGCAGGTACCAGCGTCCGTGCCGCACGACGACCGCCCACGGGTCAACGTCTTCCTCCCACTGGCTGCCCGACTCGCTGCGGTAGCCGATGCTCACCCGGCGCTGGGCCGCGACGGCGGCTACGAGAGCGCTCGTGGTCGCGATGCCGGGGCGCACGGCCCTGCGGTCGGGCGCGGCGGACGCGATCCGGCGCATGGTCGCGGCCTGCTGGCCGACGTTCTCCGGCAGCGCCCGGATGAGCTTGCCCAGGGCGGCGCCGACCGGGTCGTCGGAGTCCGCGGCCGCGTGGCTGCCGTCAAGCACGGCCATGACCAGGCCGAGCGCCTCGGCGGCGCTGAACACCAGCGGCGGCAGCCGGATGCCCCGCCCGACCCGGTAACCGCCATAGGGTCCGCGGGCCGACTCCACCGGGATTTCGGCTTCACGCAGGATCTCGATGTAGCGGCGCGCGGCCCGTTCGGTCACGCCAAGCTGGGCGGCGAGCTGGCCGCCGGTGATGCCGGGCTGGGCCTGCAGTAGCTCGAGGACCCGGAGCGCTCGCCCGGTAGGACTCAGGTCGGCTTTCACCCAAGCAGACTAATCAGGAACTCGATCGTCCGGAACAGCGGCTATTGTCGGCGGCACCGTATTTCAGGAAGGATCGATATGGACATCGTGCTGATCGCCGGCCTGTGGCTCGACGGATCTGCCTGGGACGACGTCACCGCGCGGCTTGCGGCCCACGGCCATCGCGGCGTGCCGGTTACCCTGCCGGGCCAAGGCGACGGCAATGCATCGGCGACGCTCGCGGATCAGGTGGCCGCGGTGACCGCCGCCGTCGACGCGGCTGCCGGGACGCCTATGGTGGTAGGACATTCCGCCGCCAGCACCCTGGCGTGGCTCGCCGCCGACGCCCGTCCCGGCAAGGTCAGCAAGGTCGTCTTCATCGGCGGCTTCCCCTCAGCGGACGGGGAGCCGTACTTCAGCGGCTTGCCGGTCGTCGACGGCGCGCTGCCCTTCCCGGGCTGGGGGGAGTTCGATGGGCCGGATTCCGCCGATCTGGACGACGCCGCGAAGCAGGCGTTCGAGGCTGCCGCGATCCCGGTCCCGGAAGGGGTCATTCGCGGAGTGGTCAGGCTAGCCCACGAGCGCCGCTATGCGATCCCGGCGGTTCTGGTCTGCCCGGAGTTCTCCCCGGCGCAGGCCAGGGAGTGGATCGACGGCGGTCACATCCCCGAGCTGGCGAAGAGCAAGGACGTTTCGTTTATCGATATCGACTCCGGTCACTGGCCTATGATCACCGCGCCCGCCGAGCTCGCACGCATCCTGGCGCAGGCGGCTGAGGAATCCTGATGATGTACACGACCCGGCCGCTCGACGCATCCACATGGGACGCGTTCGCTGAACTGGTCGAGCGCAACAACGGGGTTTTCGGCGGCTGCTGGTGCATCGGCTACCACCCCGAACGCTGGGTGAAGGGGATCAGCCATCGCGCGGCCAAGGAAGATCGCGTCCGGACAGACCGTGCCCATGCCGCGCTGGCCTTCGACGAGGAGGGCCTGGCACAGGGCTGGTGCCAGTACGGCAGCCCTGAAGAACTACCGGCCATCAAGCACAGGCGCGAGTATGAGAAGGACGCCCCGCCAGCTCCAGACTGGCGGATCACCTGCATCTACGTCGACAAGAAGCATCGCGGGCTGGGCATCGCGCGAGCCGCGCTGGAGGGCGCGCTCGACCAGATCGCAAACCGCGGCGGCGGGCTGGTCGAGGCTATCTCCGAGGTGACCGCGGGCCGCGAGGCTCAGGGCCGCTTCTTGTTCAGCGCGACGGTCGAGCTCTTCGAGGACTG
>Ga0335074_10008532_pt1 | contig 14248 bp, 12 predicted proteins | sample Lox_Sample_23_FD_206715 | JGI IMG/M metagenome (GOLD analysis project Ga0335074, IMG submission 206715) | Soil microbial communities from Loxahatchee National Wildlife Refuge, Florida, United States - Lox_Sample_2.3 | ecosystem: Environmental > Terrestrial > Soil > Wetlands | place: USA...
CCTCTGCTGGGCCGACCTTTGCTGCGCCGGTTTCTGCCCTACCGGTTTTTCCCGGGCAGACGGCTGCGCAGCAGCGCTGTTGGGCGCACGAGTCGCCATGATCTCTACGGTACCCATCAGGCTGCGGACATTGAGGGAATGCGCGTGGCGTGTCGGGCGCAGTGACGCCGGCGAGCCATTCCCTTAGGCAATCGTCCCGGAATGGTAGGAAACGGACGAGCTGGTATTAGGCTGGCACAAGATCGTGCTGCCGGAGGCCCCGCTGGAGGTGGATCGTGTCAGACGGCGTGGGCGAGCCGAGGACCGAGGCTGAAGGTGAGCTGGCTCTGGCCCGCATCGCGATGAGCGAAGGGGAAACCGGGCACGCGGCCACGCATCTCGGTAACGCGCTCGCCGCCGATCCGTCGCTGCCTGCGGTATACGAGGCGCTGAGGCTGCTGGACGCCGGCGGCAACGCGCTGGCCCTGTTCCCTGTGACCAAGGAAGGCGCTTACATCGGAGCAGCGGCAGCCAGGTCGTACCTGCTGGCGCGCGCAGGCGCGGCCGACGAGGCGCTGCAGTTGCTGTGCCAGGTAACCCGGGCCGAGCCGACCAAGCCGTGGGGAACGGCCGACTGGCTGAACGCGCCCGGGCTGGCCGGTGCTCTGGATCCGGACAAGGCTGCGCACGCACTGATCGGCCTGGCCCAGGTCCTGCCCGATCCGGTCGGCGCGGATCAGGCCGTGCCACTGCTGCCGTTCCTCGATGTGGCCCGGGGCGTCGCCGCGAGGTTGCAGGACCCGCTGCTCCTCGCGGCGATGTCGGGCCTGGCCCGGCGGCTCGGCCCAGCCGACGAGGCCATCGCCTGGTGCCAGCGAGCTGAGCCGTTCGATCAGGGCGCAACCGCCGCAATCATGCTGGGCTACGCGCTGCGCAGCGCCGGCCAGCTCGAAGAGATGCACGAGGCGTGGCAGCGAGCGCTCAGCCGCGACCCGGGCAATGTCCCGCTGTATGTCGACATCGCCGAGGACCTCGCCCTTCGCGGTTACCGCGCCGAGGGGCTCGCCTGGCTGGACCGGGCGCTGCTCATCGAGCCAGGACACGAGAAGGCCTTTCCCAGCGCATGTGAGATGCGCTTCGCCCAGGACGGCAATATCAGCCATCTGATTGGCCTCACCGACTGGTGGCGGGCCCACCCAGAGTGTGGATATGCCGACACGATGCTCGCCAAGGCTTGTCACGGCCATGCCTGGCTGAACCTCGTGCCCCCTCCGAGTGAGGCGATCTCGAACGTGCTCGCGCAGGTCGCTGAGCGTCACCCGGAACTGGGCAGTATCAGCGACCTTGAGGTCTCGCTCAGTGTCTCAGCGCTGGAAGCCCCGAGCGCCATGGCGGCCGCGGCGGCCGCGATGCCACGCCTGGTCGTGCAGGTGCAGAGCATCCCGGAACCCGACATCCGCGTCCCGCTCGCCGGGGGCAGCTACCAGGTCTGGACTTACGAGGGATCCCGGGCCGTGCCAGCCGTCGGGCCACCATCGCCGGCCGCTGTCGCCGCACTCCGCGCCGTCGCTGGCAGCGGCAACTGGACACATCCGATCGCTGCCTACGACCGCGCGGTACACCTGTCCGGCATCAGCATCGGCGACTTGCTGGGCCTCATGGCCCACGTCCTGCCGGTTCCGGACCAGCCGGGATGGAATGAGGTGGCTCGGAAAATCCCGGCCTACTGGCCGCGCTGCGCCCAGGTGTGGGCATGCCTCGGCCTGCTGCACCACCGGGCCGAAGAGCCCTGGCCGACCTCCGCCCGGCGTGCGGTCCTCATCGACCTGGTGTACGGAGTTGAGGACTGGGTGACCGATGCGGCCATGTTCGCGCTGGTCGTCGCGGCGTGGATGGATGCGGAGCTGCGCAGCGAGGTGGCACAGGTCGTCGGCCACCGCTTCGTCGATGCCTTCCGCGCCTACCAGCAGCGAGAGGTCACTGTCGTCCAGTCCATGGCCCACCTTGCCCTGGCGACGCCCGGGCTGGAGACCCAGGTAGCGTTGCTAGCCCGGGACCTCCTTACCCGTGCGCAAGGCGGCGGTGAACTGCCCGCCGATCCTGACGGCCGGCCCGCGGCCTCCTAGACCTCGACCAGGACCGGGATGATCATTGGACGGCGCCGGTAGGTGTCGCTGACCCAGCGGCCGACGGTCCTGCGCACGACCTGCTGCAACTGATAGGCGTCGCTGACCCCCTCGGCGGCTGCCCGGGCCAGCGCCTCCTCGATCTGCTGCCGGATCTCGCCGAAGGCTGCTTCGTCGATGCCGGAGCCGCGCGCGTGGATCTCCGGTCCGGCGACGAGTTTCCCGGCTGCGGAGTCGACCACGACGACCACGGACACGAACCCCTCCTCGCCGAGGATCCGCCGGTCCTTCAGCGACGACTCGGTGATCTCGCCGACCGACAGCCCGTCCACGTACACGTAACCGCAGTGGACCTTGCCTGCGACCCGGGCCCGGCCGGACACGAGGTCCACCACTACCCCGTCCTCGGCGATCACGATGTTCTCGTCGGGCACGCCGGTCTGCGCGGCGAGTTCCGCGTGCGCGCGCAGGTGCCGCCACTCCCCGTGCACCGGCACGAAGTTGCTCGGACGGACCAGGTTCAGCACGTACAGCAGCTCGCCTGCTGGCGCGTGTCCCGACACATGCACGAGCGCGTTGCCCCGGTGCACCACCCGGGCGCCCAGCCGGGTCAGGTCGTTGATGATCCGGGACACGGCGGTCTCGTTGCCTGGCACCAGCGACGAAGCCAGGATCACGGTGTCGCCTTCGGCTATGCGGATCGGGTGATCCCGCCCGGCCATGCGGGCCAGAGCCGACATCGGCTCGCCCTGGGAGCCAGTGGAGATCAGGACGATGCGCTCAGGGGGCAGTTCCTCGGCCTCCTTCTGCTCCACGATCAGCCCGCCAGGAACGAACGGAATTCGCAGGTAGCCGAGCTCGCGGGCGACACCCATGTTCCGGACCATGGACCGGCCGACAAGCGCCACCTTGCGCCCGTGCTCGGCTGCGGCATCGAGCACCTGCTGCACTCTGTGCACATGGCTGGCGAAGCAGGAGACGATGATCCGCTGCTTGGCGGAGGAGAAGACCTCGTCGAGCACCGGGGTGATCGCCCGCTCAGTGGTTACGATGCCCGGGATCTCCGCGTTGGTGGAGTCGGCCATCAGCAAGTCCACGCCCTGGGTACCGAGCCGGGCGAACCCGCCCAGGTCGGTCAGCCGCCCGTCGAGCGGCAGCTGGTCCATCTTGAAGTCTCCGGTGTGCAGCACCAGGCCAGCGCGGGTGCGGATCGCTACCGCCAGCGCGTCGGGAATCGAGTGGTTCACCGCGAAGAATTCAAGTTCGAAGGGCCCGAACGTCTGCGTCGCGCCTTCGGCGACCTCGCGAGCGTCCGGGGTGATCCGGTGCTCGGTGAGCTTGCTCGTCGTCAGGGCCAGGGTCAGCTTTGAGCCCACCAGCGGCACGTCCTGCCGCAGCCGCAGCAGGTAAGGGATGGCGCCGATATGGTCCTCGTGTGCGTGCGTCAGCACCACCGCTTCGACCTGGTCCAGCCTGTCCTCGATGTAGGAGAAGTCGGGCAGTATGAGGTCGACTCCGGGCTGGTCGGGCTCGGGGAACAGCACCCCGCAGTCCACGATCAGCAACCGGCCCGCGTGCTCGAACACTGTCATGTTGCGGCCGATCTCGCCCAGCCCGCCGAGTGCGACGATGCGCAGACCGTCAGTCGCGAGCGGTGGCGGCGGACCGAGCTCTGGGTGCGGGTGGCTCACCGGAGCTTCACACCGCCAGCCACCAGGTCGGTGCGCAACTGCTCCGCCTCAGCCAGGGTGGCGTCGGCGAGCGGCGGGCGGACCGGCCCTGCGGGCAGGCCCAGCATGCCCAGAGCGGTCTTGGCCGAGGTCGTTCCGGGCATCCGCGTCATCCCGGCGTAGACCGGCAGCAGCTCGCGGTGAATGGCCAGCGCGGTGACCGGGTCGCTGGCCCGGTAGGCCTCGATCATCTCGGCCAGCCGGTCGCCGACCACATGGCTGTGCACGCTGACAAACCCGGCTGCGCCAACCGACAGCCAGGGCAGGTTAAGCGGGTCGTCGCCGCTGTAGTAGGCCAGGCCGGTGGTGGCCATGATCAGGGACCCGGCGACCAGATCGCCCTTGGCGTCCTTGACCGCGACGATCCGTGGGTGCTGCGCGAGCTGGATCAGTGACTCCGTGGCGATTGGCGTGCCGGTGCGGCCCGGGATGTCGTAGAGCATGACCGGCAGTCCGGTCGAGTCAGCTACCCGGGTGAAGTGCGCCACCAAGCCGCGCTGCGGCGGCTTGTTGTAGTAGGGCGTGACGACGAGCAGCGCGTGCGCGCCCGCCTGCTCAGCCTGCCGGGCCAGTTCGCAGGTATGCACGGTGTCGTTCGTGCCGACACCAGCCACGACCGTCGCCCGGTCCCCGACTGCCTCGACCACCGCGCGCAGCAGCCGCTGTTTCTCGTCGTCGGTCGTGGTGGGCGATTCACCGGTGGTGCCGCTGATCACCAGGCCGTCGTTCCGCATCTCGGCGACCAGATGCTCGGCGAGACGCGCGGCCCCGCTGTAGTCGACGCCCCCGTCACTGGTCATCGGTGTGACCATCGCTGTCAGCAATCTGCCGAACGGGGCCTGCGCCTGGTCACCCGTATCGCGTGGCGTAGTGATACCTGTCATGAACCGAACGCTACCGGGCGACGCCGCTGGGGGGTACTGCCGGCACGTGCTGTCGTCCCGGCCGGAAGCAGACGCGGCGACGTGAGCTCGGGGGTACCCACGTCGCCTGCGTCTGTCTGAGTATCGTCGGCCTGCCCATAGCGTTACTCGATGCGCGTTCCCTGGTGCGGAACGCCGATAAGACGGCACAATATCGACGAGGCCCCTCCATGTATGAGATGGAGGGGCCTCGCCACAGCCCGCAGCGCAGCTCGCCGATTGCTCGGCCGCCGGTGACCCGGCTGCTGTCTGCTGCCGACTGCCCACCAGTCCCAGAGCAGTCCTCGCGCGGAGTTCCGAATACTCGGCTCTCCCCGCGTTCCGGGCTGCTGCCGCATTCCCGAGGTTGCCCCCGGGGTTCCGGCGCCTCCCTGAATCGGTGCCCCGTTCTTTGTGGTGAGTGCTTTTCTACTGCCTCGCCGAGCAGGCACACAAGACCTTTCGGCCAGCAATCTCAAGATTCTTTAGTCATCCACAGGACACCTGGCGTTTATCCCCCCGTACCGCCTCTTATCCACCGGCCATCCACACATCCGTCCACAGCCGGGGGCACGGAGGCTAGAAGACCGGGATGATGTCCTCGGGGTTGATGTCGGCGGAGACGTCGACGCCTTCGATGTCAAGTTCCGGGATCGCCGGGAACTCGATACCCCAGCGGAGCACGATCGCCCGGATCTTGGCGATCGCGATCTTCCAGTTCTCGGCCTGCTGCTCGTAGGAGAGAACGCCGAGCCCGGCCTCCCTGGCCTGGTTCATCAGCACCCGGTGGTTGGCCAGGAAGTAGGGCGGAAGCTCCCAGAATCCGTCCGGGGGCTCCCAGAGGATCATCGACAGGAACACGAAGCCGGCGCGGAGCTGGCGCGTGATCGTGGCCTTGACGTCATCGGTGAGGCCAGGCCACTCGTTCTCCAGGATCGTCATGCAGATCTGCAGGTGACGCGACTCGTCCCGGCCGATCCTGGAGAACATCTCGGAGAAGACCGGATGCCTGGTACCGGTGGCCATGCCCCGGAACAGGGTCGACGCCGCCATCTCGCCCATCATGAAGCTGGTGAACAGCACCGCGAGCGGGTACTTGCCGACCGCGTGGTTGTAGCCGCTCCAGTACCGGCCGCCGTTGTGGTACAGCCAGCCGATGTTGTTGTACGCAGCGCGCTCGAGGTCCGTGGACGGCTTCCAGTCCAGCGGACCGCCAGGCCACAGGGCCGCGATCGTGCGCTGGCAGCACTCCTCGTGGTTCATCTCGTCCCGGGTGATCGAGAAGAAGCACTTGCGGACCGGGTCCTCCTCGTGCTGCTCGAACGCGTGGATGGTCGCGCGAGCGAACACAGCCGGGCCTGAGGCATCGAAGTTCGCGAGCACCGCGAACCAGTACATGATCCCCAGGCGCTGCTCGGGGGTGAAGTCCTCGGCACGCAGCCCGTCCCATGGCAGGTCGGCGGGGTTCCACGCCATCAGCTTGGACTTCTGGTAGATCGCGGCGAGCTTCTCGGTCTCGACCCGCCATTCCATCGGGTAGATGTTCGGCTGCGGGATCTCCGGCGCAGGCCAGAATCCGCCTTCCGGGATCACCAGGCCATCGGCGTCAGCCACGTTGCTACCTCCTACAGCCAGCCCTGATGACAGCGTAAGCCCGCTGGGCCGGGACGCTTGCCCGGCGGCGATGCGGCTCGATGCGTTCGTGACCTGGTCACACTGGTATTACAAGCGCCCGTAGCTGCGCAAACTCCTATAGAGTCGGCGGAATTCTGCTGTGGGGGCACCGGATGCGTACCCTGCTAGCACATCCAGCGGGAGGCCAGGTGACCGATAACTACGGCTCGGGCGCAGCCCAGCCGCCATACGACCCACAGAACCCGTACGCTTCGCCCCAGCCAGGCTTAGCACCAGGCTACGGGCAGCAGCCCTACCAGGAACAGCAGGACGCCGCGCAGGCAGCCTCCGGACAACAGCTTCCGTACGGCCCGCCGCCGGGTTACGGACCCGGGCCAGGATACCGGCAGCAGCCGCCCTATGGACAGCAGCAGCCTTACGGGCCGCAGCCGGGTTACGCGCCGGCGCCGACATACGACCAGTCACAGCTGTACCAGGCGCAACCGGATGCCGGGCAGGTGCCGGCTTACGGACAGCAGCAGCCATACCCGGGCGCGGTGCCACCACCTTACGGACAGCAGCAGCCCTTCGCCGGCCAGGCACCGTACGGGCAGTACGGCCCGGTCCCGCTGCCGGCCTATCTGCCGCCGCAGCGGGGGGGCGGGAGAATCGGCTGGCTGGCCGCCGGGGTCACCCTCGCCGCGATCATCCTCACGGTCGTCGTCATCGTGGCGGTGCAGCCGAGCTCAAGCACGTCAGGGACGCCGAATAATGCCCCCTCGGGGAATGCCGCGCCGACGGCCGGCAGCCACACGGCAACTGAGCCTGCTGGCCTGCTTTCCGGCAAGAGCGGCCTCACCGCTTCCGCGTGCCCCGGGTCGGGCAGCGGCCCGTGGAAACTGGCCCAGCCGAGCACGGTCTGCGGGATACCGATCAGCCAGGACGCCGATTTCAACCAGATAGCGCAGACCGAGCTGCAGGGCGCAGAACTCGCGTTCACTGATCCCGGCGGATTCGGCAACTATACGAACGGGCTGGCGTTCCAGGCTATGTACCCAACCTTCAATAGCCCTGGCCCGTATCTCTCCATCCAGGTATTTGGCTTTAACGGCACGTTCACTAATGTGAACGCGGCCGTCAAAGCCATCGAGAGTGATGACTTCGAGACGTTCTATACAGTGCCCGCAGGCCCGCACGGCGGCGTGATGCAGTGCGCTGAGGATACGACCGACGAAACCCAGGAGTGCGTGTTTGGCACGTCGACCACCCTGGGCGACATCCAGTTCGCTTTCCAGAACCTGAGCATTCCGGCTGGCATCAGCGCGGACGCCAGCGCGATCAGCGTCCGTGACGCCATCGAGGTGCAGTCCTAGCCGGCCGCACCCCGGCCGCGGGGTCACTCGCTGAGCGGCAGCGGCCGGGGCGGGACCGGCGAAGAGTGCACAAACGACGTCGTCGTGCGCCCATGCGGCGTGAACAGGTCGAGGATCGGCTCAAGCTCGTCGATGGATCGCAGGTAGAGCTTCAGGAAGTAACAGTCCTCGCCGGTGATCCGGTAGCACTCGGTGACGTTCGCCACGTCACGCGCGATCCCTGGGATCAGCCGCAGCCCTCCACCTGACGGGCTGATCCGGACGATCGCGCAGAGCGTGTAGCCGAGCGCCCGCGGGTCAACCTCGGCCCGGTAGGTCAGGGTTCCGGTGTCCTGCAGCCGCCGGAGCCGGTCGGCGACAGCCGGGGCGGACAGACCGACCTGCCGGCCCAGCTCCGCGACCCGCATCCGGGGCTCGGCCTGAAGTTCGGCAACCATCCTCCGGTCTATCGCGTCCAGCGGCGAAGAGCCAGAATCGGCTTCGAAGGCAGCAGAGCCAAGATTCCTTTGTTTCAACGGAGACGCCATGTCTGTCCTGTAGGTTTGATCATTCACACATGGGTTACTGCCTTCATATGCTGCGCCGGTGTTCCGGCAGCCGCAACCCCAGCAGTCCGGCCGGCTGCCGCCACAGGCGTTCTTCCTGATCAGCGCGGTCTTTCACTACCTCGGCCCGTCCCTGGCTGTGCTGCTGTTCGCCCGCGTGGGAGTGCTCGGCGTCGCCTGGCTCCGGATCGTCAGCGCCGCGCTCGTCTTCGCGCTCTGGCGCCGGCCGTGGCGCTGGCTGCGGCCGCCCTGGTCAGGCAGGCACCTCCGGCTGCTCCTCGGCCTCGGTGTCGTGCTCGCCGCTATGAACACCTGCTTCTATCTGGCGGTGGCGCGGCTGCCGCTGTCGACGGTCGGCTCGATCGAGTTCCTCGGCACCGTAATCCTGGCCGCCGCCGGGGCGCGGACCAGGGGCAACGCTGCCGCGCTCGGGCTCACCACCGGGGGCGTCGCGATGATCACTGCGCTGCGGTTCGCCGGGCAGCCGCTGGGCTTCGTGTTCGCCTTCGGCAACTGCGTGCTGTTCATGCTGTACGTGATCCTGGGTCACCGGGTGGCCAGGAGCGGACCCGCCGAGCATGGTGACGGCCCGGGCGGCATCGATCTGCTGGCAGCAGCGATGCTTATTGCCGCCGTGGCGGTCACGCCGGTCGGCCTGGCCAGCGCTCTTCCTGCGTTCAAAAATCCTGTTTTGGTGCTGGCCGGCGCCGGCGTCGGCGTGTGCTCTTCGGTCATCCCGTATGTCACCGACCAACTGGCCATGGCGCGGCTGCCGCGGGCGACGTTCGCGCTGATGCTCGCGCTGCTGCCGGTATTCGCCACCATCATCGGCGCGATCGTGCTGCGCCAGTTCCCGACGCCGCTGGATCTCGCCGGGATCGCCCTGGTGACGGCGGGCGTCGCCGTACACAAGGAGCCATACCCAAGGAAAGGACCTGACAATGGATTATCTGCGGCTCGGCACGGCCGGGGTGAAGGTCTCCAGGATCTGCCTGGGCATGATGAGCTACGGCAGCAAGGCTGAGCGCGCCTGGCACCTGAACGAGTCCGAGGCCGAGCCACTGGTGCGGGCGGCCATTGACGGCGGGGTGAATTTCTTCGACACCGCCGACATGTATTCGGACGGCGAGACTGAGGAGATCACGGCAGCCTTCTCGGCAAGCTATTCGGCTGCCGGGACGACTATGTGCTGGCTACCAAGGTGTACTACCCGACCGGGGGCGGACCTAATGACAGCGGGCTGTCCCGCAAGCACATCATGTCGGCGATCGACGCCTCACTGCGCAGGCTCGGCACCGACTACGTGGACCTGTACCAGATCCACCGCTGGGATTACGAGACCCCGATCGACGAAACCATGGCCGCGCTGCACGACGTGGTGCAGTGCGGCAAGGCCAGGTACATCGGTGCCAGCGCGATGTTCGCCTGGCAGTTCGCCAAGGCTCAGCACACTGCCGGGTGCCACGGCTGGGCGCGCTTCGTGTCGATGCAGAACCACTACAACCTCATGTACCGCGAGGAGGAACGGGAGATGATCCCGCAGTGCCTGGACCAAGGCGTTGCCGTGATCCCGTACAGCCCGCTGGCCCGCGGCATGCTAACCGGCAACCGCACGCGCGGCGGTGAGCGCACGACCTCCAGATCCGGGTCGGACCCGCTCTCAGATTCGCAGTACAACTCGCAAGCCGACCGGCTTGCGCTGAGCGAGGAGGAGATCAGCCAGCTTGAGGAGCCGTACGTCCCGCACCGCGTGCTCGGCCACTCATAGCAGTGCCCCAGTCACTCTGATATCAGTGACTTAGGTGTCATAAGCCTTTTATCCGCTATTATCGGCTGATGCCCGCAGGCGACAACTGGCTTGAGGTCCATGAATCAGCGCTTGAGCAATTCGCCAAGACGTCGGACGCCCGGAGCCAGCAACTCGCTCAGTATGTGCAGCAGGCCAGGCAGCTTGCGGTCAGCCCGGACGCGTTCGGGCATATCCCCTTCATCGGGGCGCGCATATACCAGGCCTACTCCGAGCACGTCACCCAGGCCGAGGACGGCCTGTCGGCCGCAGCCGGGGTGATGGCGACGACCAGCCTGGTGATCAGTGCCGCCGTCACCATGTACCAGAAAGCCGAAGATCACATTCGCCACCTGGAGCACGAGATTCACCTGGAGCATCTGCAGCACCTGGCCTACGAGGCGGGCACAGCGAACGAAGGCCAAGCGTCGGGGTGAGTAACGCCGACGAGTACAGCAACACCCTGGAGCAGATGTTCTCGCATCTGCCCGGATGGTTGCAGGCCCCGCTCCGGCCGGCCTACGACGAGATCGACGGACTGCTGCGCGAGGTGGCGGGCAACCCGCAAGAACTGGTGCAAGCTGGCTACCTGTACGCCGCCCTGGCAACGAAGATCGAGAAGATAGCGCAGGAGCAGGCCACCGACCGGGCCAAGCTGGTATCCGGCCACTGGGAGGGCCAGGCTTACCAGGCGTTCAGCACGACAACAGCCTCGGTGGAAACGCAGCTCCAGACCTTCGCCAAGGCCATGGGGAACACCAAGGAGGTGCTGACCAGCGCGGCCCAGGCCTGCACCGAGGGAGCGGACGCGATCTGCCAGATCGTGGGAACCCTGATCACCTGGCTGCTCACCAGCATCGTCGTCAACGTGGCCCTGGCCTTCTTCACCTTCGGCGCCAGCTTGGTCGCCGAGGTCGCGGAGGCGCTGGCGGGCGCGGCGGAGTCCCTGGCCGAGATCAGTGAGACCGTGGACCGGGTTGCCGCGGTCCTCGAGCGGATCGCCTCGGTGCTGCGGAAGATCGCACAGATTATGCGGACCGTGCAGGAAGCACTGCTGGTGATGCTGCGCGGCGTCGACACCGAGACCGGCACGTACAACGACAGCATCAATGTCGTCAAGCTGCTCTACAGCAAGACCAACCCGCTCGATGCCATCTTCCCGGGCGGGGCTGGCGACTTCCCGCAGCTGGCCTACTCCGGCCTGCGCCTTGCCGCCGGGCTCGGTGAGGTGCTGGCAGCAAGGGAGGCCATTGACAAGACCACCCTGGATTCGCTGCACCTGCCCAAGACGTTCTCCGAAGGACACCACACCGTCAGTTCCGTCGTCGAGACGGTGAAGGACGCGCACACGGCTGAACACGAGGCCGCCGCCACCCCCTGAGCGGACCGCTGCGGGGCGCCGTGTACTCCCCGCGTACTCCCTGCCTCAGGAGCCGTCTGAGCCGCCGGTGTCGCCGTGACCAGGCAGCTGGTCCGCGAGCCTGGTCAGGTCGGACACGGTGTTGTCGACCAGGTCGTCCAGGTCACGGTCGATCTGGTCCAGCGTGCCGAGCAGGTCGTTCATCCGTTCGCTGAGCCGGGTCAGGGCGGCTGAACCGGCCGACCGCGGGTCGCCGGGCGCGGGGGCCGGCCCGGCGCCCGCGCTTAGCTGCACCCGGCGCAGCGATCCGGCTTGCCCGAGGGCGGCATTCACGGCCTCGGCAGCGGACGCCCCCAGCCGCGCTGGCCCGTCCCCGCTCGCCCGCACGGCGGCCGGGGACAGCGTGATGGACACGATCACGCCCAGCCCATTGGCTGTGACGGTGACGCTGCCGTCGCCCGACCGGGCGCGCACCGTCTGGGCCCCTGCCTCCTCGGCAGCGGCGGCAGCCAGGCCGGCATTGGCCGCGCCGATCGCGCCGCGAATCAGCGCCTGGCTTTCCGGGGCGACGGCATCGAGCATCGACTCGGTCGCACCCTGCCGCGCGGCCTCCAGTGCCTTGTTCACCGCGACGGTGATACCGGCCGCGAGCCGGTCAGGCCCGGACCTGATCGCATGCTCCCCGATGCGGACACCGGCTACACGACTGCCGCCGTCCACCGTGACCGTCACCCCACCGTCATCGGACCTGGCCTCGTACTGCCGGATCATGACTCCGGCAGCGATGCCCTTCAGGCTGGCGGCAGCGTTCCGGAGCCCGGCGGCAGCCGGGCTGATCTCATCGCCGGCCAGCGGGGGCGCCGCGGGCTCAGGTGCGGGACGCTGTTGTGGCCGTGTGGATGCCGAGCTCGAACCGGTAGCCCAGGGGGGCGGCGGGGTTGCTGACTGGACTGTCGGCTGAGTCGCCGACGTGGTCAAGCCTTGTTCACTGTCATGATCGCTGTCATCAGGACGCCGATGCTTGGCCACTGCGCGATTTTATATATCCGCCTGCTGCGCGAACCCCAGGATCGCTCTGTTACACGCCCAGGCCGCGGCCGATGATCTCCTTCATGATCTCGGTTGTGCCGCCATAGATCGTCTGGACTCTGCTGTCCACGAAGGCCCGCGCAACCGGGTACTCGCGCATGTAGCCGTAGCCCCCGAACAGCTGAACACACCGGTCCACCACCCGGTTGCACAGCTCGGTGTTCCACCACTTGAGCATCGACGCGTCCTCGGTAGACAGGCGCCCGGCGTTGTGCTCGGTGACTGCCCGGTCGGTGAACGCCCGGGCGACCGCGAGCTCGGTCGCCATCTCGGCCAGCACGAACCGGTTGTGCTGGAACCGGCCGATCGGCCGCCCGAACGCCTGCCGCTGCTTGCAGTACTCCAGCGTGTCCTCGAACACCTTCTCCGCCCCGGCCAGCGCGCTGCCGCCGATCGCCAGCCGCTCCCTCGGGAGGTTCTGCATCAGCGCGATGAAGCCGCCGCCCTCGTCGCCGAGCAGGTTCCCGGCCGGAACCCGCACATCGCTGAAGAACAGCTCTGAGGTGTCCTGCGCGTGCAGGCCGAGCTTGTCCAGGTTCCGCCCGCGCTCGAAGCCGGGCATGCCCCGCTCGACCACCAGCAGGCTGATGCCCCGGTAACCCGCCTCCGGGTCGGTCCGCACCACGACGATCACCAGGTCGGCCAGCTGCCCGTTGGAGATGAACGTCTTCTGCCCGTTGAGCACGTAGTGATCACCGTCACGGACGGCCGTGGTGCGGATGCCCTGCAGGTCGCTGCCTGCCCCGGGTTCGCTCATCGCGATCGCGGTGATGATCTCTCCCGAGCAGTAGCCGGGCAGCCACCGCTGGCACTGCTCGGGGGTAGCCAGCCGCATCAGGTACTGGCCGTTGATGTCGTTGTGCACGGCGAACCCCGGGCCGTGCGCGCCCGCCCGGGCCTGCTCCTCGCCCAGGATCAGGTAGTAGCGGTAGTCAGGGTTGCCGCCGCCGCCGTACTTCTCGTCGACGTCGATCCCGAGCAGCCCGGCCCGGCCCGCCGCCAGCCAGACGTCGCGCGAGACCACGCCGTCGCGCTCCCATTGCTCGTGGTAGGGCGTTATCTCCTTGGCGATGAACGAGCGCACCATGTCGCGGAACGCCTCGTGCTCCTCGGTGAAGATGTCCCGCTGCATTCGCCCGGTCTCCCGTCTGGCGCCCGTCCTGCCCCGTCACGGTGACCGTAGCATTCCCGGCCGTTCCGCCCAGCGGTGCAGTTGCGAAGCATTCATTTCACAACTACTCTTTCACAGCATGTCTTTCATGATTATGAACGGGGGCCAGCTATGACCCAGGCGACGCCGGATCCGCCAGCGGCTGCTCCCGTCGGCACGCCCGCCAACCCGATGCAGATCAGGGACCCCCGGGTGATGCGCGCGCTGGCCCACCCGGCACGGATCGCGATCCTGCAGCACCTGCAGATCGAGGGACCCGCGACGGCCACCGAGTGCGCCGAGATAGCCGGGCTCTCCCCCTCAGCCTGCAGCTATCACCTGCGTGCCCTAGCCAGCCACGGTCTCGTGGAGGAAGACCTGTCCAGCGCAGCCGACGGCCGGCACCGGCCGTGGCAGGCCCGCGTCATTATGTTCTCCTTTTCCGACGGACCCGACCAGCCGACGGCGGTTCGCGCCGCCGGCCAGATGCTGAAGCAGAGCATCGAGGCGCACATCGAGGACATCCGCGAGCAGTACCGCGACCGTCATGACGCCTACCCGGCGGAGTGGAGCTCAGCGATCGGGCTGACCCAG
>Ga0335074_10008533_pt1 | contig 14248 bp, 11 predicted proteins | sample Lox_Sample_23_FD_206715 | JGI IMG/M metagenome (GOLD analysis project Ga0335074, IMG submission 206715) | Soil microbial communities from Loxahatchee National Wildlife Refuge, Florida, United States - Lox_Sample_2.3 | ecosystem: Environmental > Terrestrial > Soil > Wetlands | place: USA...
TCCATATATCGCCAACACGCTTGGATGGATGACGACAGAGCTTGGACGGCAACCGTGGCTCGTCTACGGCCTGTTTCACACGCGCGATGGCTACAGTAAAGTCGTCAGCGGGGGAGACACAATTTTCACGCTGATCGGATTTGTAGGCCTCTACTTCGTGCTCGGCGTGCTGTTTCTCCTCCTGACCGGGCGCCAGATTGGCCAAGGTCCGGAGGACACCTTGGTTGCCGACCCTCAGCAGGAGCCGGTTCCCGGCGCCGCGCAACTGCCCGTGAATGGAAAGGAGTCGTTCGTATGATTGCGACATGGTATGCCATCGTCAGCCTCATGCTGGTCCTCTATGTGGTGTTGGATGGGCGGAATTTTGGCGCGGGAATGCTGCAGCGATTTGTAGCCAGAACCCCGGATGAGCGGCGACAGGTGATTGCCGCGATCGGGCCGTTGTGGTCCTGGCATGAAGTATGGCTGGTCGGGTTCGGTGGCACCCTGATTGCCGTATTCCCGGGCCTGATGGCGTCGGCCTTTGCCGGCTATTATCTGGCCCTGATGCTCATCTTGTGGGGCCTGATTCTGCGAGGCATTTCGATCGAAGTTCGAGGACATATCAACGATCCGCTGTGGCAGGGATTTTGGGACTTCATTTTCGCGTTCTCTAACTTTCTTTTGGCCACTCTTTTCGGCGCCGCAGCCGGCAACGTGGTGCGCGGTGTTCCGCTCGACGCCCACGGCAACTTCTCGATGGCCTTTTTCACCAATTTCATGGTGCGCGGCTATGTTGGTTTGCTCGATTGGTACACGGTTTCGGTTGCAATCTTCACCGTTGCGGTGCTGGCGGCCCACGGCGCGACGTACCTCACGCTGAAAACAGAAGGCCCGGTGCACGATCGATGCGCACAGTGGGCCAAGCGTCTTTGGATAGCCGTTGTTCCGCTCTTCATCGCCATCTCGCTTGAATCATGGACCGTTCGTCCCAGCCTGGCCCAGGATGCAATGGAGCGGCCTTTCTGCTGGATCGGATTGCTTTTGATCGTCGCCGCGGCCGGCAGTCTGGCCTCGGGCCTCAGGAAGGGGCGGGAAGGACGAGCTTTCCTGGGATCCAACTTACTCTTGATCGGCCTACTGGTCACTGGAAGTGCAGCTTTGTTTCCCGTGATGCTTTATTCGACGCTTGCGCCGGGAAATTCGCTTAATGCTTACAGCGTGGCCTCGGGTTCCAAGTCGCTGCTGCTCGCGTCTTTCTGGTGGCCCGTGGGCTTTGTGCTGGCGACGATCTATTTCGTCTTCATTGCGCGCCGTTATTCGGGAAAAGTGAGTGTAGTGCGGGACAACCAAGGGTACTACTGAGCGCCTTGCGCGCTGGTTGCCCCCTGATCGGCTGCTCCGATGCGTGTCGACGCCGCTAACCCCACAAAGCGAATTCATCGGTTCGCGACGGCGAAGGCTCAGGCGCCTGGCCGGCGACCTCCAGCATGTGGTTGACTTGGCCAATATACTGATCGACGGCCGCAACTTCATCCGCCGCGCTCCACCCCAACTCCCGGCGAAGCAGCGCCGCGACGGCAGGCGCTGCGCGAATGCCCAGGCGCCAACCCATGAATTGCAGGCCGATGCGCCGGGCGAGAACATCTTCCACGGTCTCTGCCATCTCGTTCCTCGCGGCATAAACCACCTGAGCGCGTATCGGCGCTTGACCTTCCACCAGAGACAGCGCGAGCGAGGGATCGGACTCGGCCAACTTCAGGACGGACGATGCGGCCGTTCCATACTTGTGAGCCAGGTGCTGCGCCGTCGCGGCCGGCAAATGGAACTCGCTACTGAGGGTCTCCCAATAGTCCCAGCGGTAGTCCGCGGAACCGCTCAGCGGGTGCTCCTGCGTTTGCGCCGGACTCGCGGGTTCTCCGAGGTAGTGCTGGACTTGATCGATAGTTTCCTGCCCCATTAGCCGGTGCGTCGTCCACTTCCCGCCGAGAATGCTGATCAGGCCGCTTTCGGCATCGAACTCTACCTCGTCGCCGCGGATGAGCTTCTTGGTGTCCTGCATGTCCGGGGTCGAGACCAGCGGACGAACCCCCGCGAAGCCGCTCAACACCTGGTCGGCGCGAAGGGGTGAAGTCAGGTATGGGTTCAGTTGGCGCAGCAGATACTCGATTTCCTCGCGGGTCACCAGCATCTCTTCGCCAGGGGTGTAACCGGTATCGGTGGTGCCCACCAGGAGACATCCATTCCACGGAATGGCGAAAATTACGCGGCCGTCTTCAGTTCTGGGAACCAGGAGCGCATCGTTCTCCGGAAAACCATCCAGGGGGAACAAGATGTGCGCGCCCTTGCTGGGATTCATCCGCGGCGGGGCCTTGGCCGAGGCAAGCTGCCGCACGACATCGGAAAACGCCCCGGTTGCATTGACAAAGGAGCGAGCCGCGATGCGCCAGGTCTGCTTCGAAATCTGATCTGTGACCGTGGCAGCCGCTATAATGCCATCCGCCCGCTTTTCGAATGCCGTCACTCGCGCGTAGTTTAAAGCGATGCCGCCCAAGCCGTCGAACGTCTCCACGAGAGCAAGGTCATATCGGGCATCATCGAATTGTCCATCCGCATACGCCACGGCGCCGGTCAGGCCTTTCGACCGCATCGCCGGCATGCGGAAGAGGACTTCCTCACGCGTCAACGTCCGGCTGGGAAGCAGGCTGGACTTGCCGGCCATCCAGTCGTACATTTTCATCCCGAGGCCGTAATAGATCTGATCAAAATGGCTGAAGCACGGGACCAGGAACTCCACCGTTCGCGTGAGATAGGGAGCGTTGCGGAGCATTAGTTCGCGCTCCCGCAATGCGCTTTCAACCAGGTGATACTGGCTGACATCCAGATCTGTGATGGCTTCCTGCAGATATCGAACGCCGCCGTGAACCATCTTGGTGGACGCACTGGAACTGCCCGAACCGAAATCCCCGGCATCGATAAGTACGGTTCGGAGGCCCCGCAGTTGCGCGTCGAGCGCGCAGCTCGCCCCCGAGGCGCCCCCTCCAATCACGCACACATCGAATGTGCCGTCTGTAATCCGGTCGAAACCCTGGTGACGAGTTTTCATCGCGTTTTGTCCTTCCATCGCTACAGGCAGGCGCCATGCCACCGGATCTACTGATCACCTAAAACCCGGCAGGCATAGGTGGACAAGGTAGTTATGCTGCAAAACTCTCGCGATCCCCTGTCGTTTTCTCTGACGAAAGGCGGCCCGCTGACTCAGGCGTTCGGTTGACTGCCGTTAGTCGGAAATGGTCGAAAGCAACACCACGACCGAATGAGGAGCAGCCCGATACGACCCGTCGGGAACAGGCCGCGCCTCTTCCCATGTGACGATGTCCTCCGGAGACTCGAGGCTGGTATCGATGCATCGCTTCCACTGCCCGCATTCGGTCGGCAATTCGAAATCGAGGGGCTCCCGCCAGGCATTCAGTATCCAGTGAATGTACACCCGGTTCTTCACCATCTCGGCGGTCAGCGCGATGCTGTGGGAGGAATGGCTCCAGTCAGGTTGATTCAGCTTCACGCCGTGCCACGACTTGCTGGATTCGCGGAGAAGGTGGATCAGCGATTCCGCGCCCGGCGCCGCGGCCATATCGCGCGCAAGCCGTCGCTCGATCAAAAGCCGGACGAACCGCAGCAGGCCCGCATTCTTCGAGACCAGCGACCAGTCAAACCAGCTCGCCTCGTTGTCCTGGCAATAGGCGTTGTTGTTCCCGCCTTGCGTTCGCCGGACCTCATCACCCATGGCGATCATCGGCATGCCCAGCGAAATCATGGTGCAAGCCAGCAAGTTCCGGATTTGCCGCTCACGTAGCGCTTCCACAGCGGCATCGCCGGTTGGCCCCTCCACCCCGCAGTTCCAGCTTCGGTTATCGTCCGTGCCGTCGCGGTTCGATTCCTCATTCGCCTGGTTATGCTTCACGCTGTAGGAGACCAGATCATTCAGCGTAAATCCATCGTGACAGGTGACGAAGTTGACGCTCACCTCCGGCTCGCGCTCCTTGCGTCCGTAGATTTGCGGGCTGCCCAGCACTCGGTCCGCGATGCGCGCCACCGATCCCTCGTCGCCGCGGAAGAAACTGCGTACGTCGTCACGGAACTGCCCGTTCCACTCACGCCAGCTATCCCCCGCGAAGGTCCCCACCTGATAGAGCCCGGCCGCATCCCAGGCCTCGGCGATCAGCTTGGTTCCCGCCAGCGCCGGATCTGACTCGATGTCCCACAAAACCGGCGGATCCAGCATCGGCCGGCCCGACGGGTCGCGATCCAGAATCGATGCCAGATCGAAGCGGAATCCGTCGACATGCATCTCCTGCACCCAGTAACGCAGGCTGTCGACGATCATGCGCCGCACCACCGGGTGATTGGCGTTCACCGTGTTTCCCGTCCCGCTGTAATTGGCGTAGTGCGAACGGTCCGAGTCCAGCATGTAGTATGTGCTGTTGTCGATTCCGCGGAAGCAGAAGGTTGGGCCTGTGTCGTCTCCCTCGGCGGTATGGTTGAAGACCACGTCGAGGATCACCTCGATGCCCGCGCGGTGCAGCGCCTTTACCATGTCCCGAAATTCATGCACCGGGCCGGCGGCATCCTGGCGCGAACTGTAAGCCCGGTGGGGGGCGAAGAACGAAATCGGCGCGTAGCCCCAGTAGTTCTGGAGCCCCGCCGGAGCGTCGTGAGAATCGAACTGGAACACGGGTAGCAACTCGACCGCGCTGATGCCGAGCTCATGAAGGTACGGAATCTTTTCAATCACCCCGCGGTATGTGCCGCGCAGATTCTCCGCGACGCCGGAGTTCGGATGCCGCGTAAAACCTCGTACGTGCATTTCGTAAACCACGGTGCGGGAGGGCGGGTGTTGCAAGGGCCGGTCGCCTTCCCAGTCATAATCGCGGGAATCGATGGTGACGCTCTTCATGGCCGGCGCACTGGCTGTCCGGTTGTAGTCCAAGGGAACCGCCACGGCGCGCGCGTAGGGGTCCAGCAAAACGCGGGTCGCATCGAACCTCTGTCCATTCGCCGGCTCCCACGGCCCGTGGACTCGATATCCGTACAGTTGGCCAGCCTTGATGCCTGGCACAAAGACGTGCCAGTAGTGATACGAGCGATTCGTCGCCGCGTCCAGACCGATGATCCGGGCCGGGACAGCGTCATCCTCGTGGTCGAACAGCAGCAGGTCGACCCTGGTGGCTGCGCGCGAATAAAGGCTGAAATTCGCCCCGTTCCGGCGGATCTTCGATCCAGGTGGGTAGCTTTGGCCGCGCCCGATCACACGCTGTCTCGCGCTGTTTCGCTCCCTCCAGCCGCCGCGGCATCCGCCAGCACACGCGCTTTCTCGGAGTGGATACGGCCCGCCGGAATGCCTGCGTCGCAATGCAGCAGCCGCTGCAGCATCTGCACTTTTTCCGCGCCGGTGACAACCCACAGGATCTGGCGGGCGCGATTGATCGCGGGATATGTCAGCGTCATGCGGCGCCTGCCCTGATAAGGTCCGGTTAGCGCGACGTCCCTGTCAAACACGTTCAGCACCGGATCACCCGGCACCAGTGAAGCAGTGTGGCCGTCGGGACCAAGGCCGAGATGAACTAGGTCGAGCACCGCCGGCGATCCGCATTCGCGCTGGAGCGTTTGCGCGTACTCAGCCGCGGCGCGGTCCAGATCCTCGGCTTCCACCGGCATCGCCAATATCTGCTCGGGAGCGAGTGGCGCGTGTTCGAGCAGGCTTTCTTTGAGATGGGTCAGGTTCCGGTCTGTGTGGCCCGCGGGCGCTACACGCTCGTCAACCTGAAACACCCTCACCGCCGGCCACGGAATTTGCTCCGCGGCGAGCGCACGCAGCATCACCCATGGAGTATGGCCGCCGCTCACGGCGAACAGAAATCTGCCGCGGGCTTCTATGGCTTCTCTTGCGAGGGCGGCAATCGCCTGGGCCGCCCGGTTCGCCACCGCGTCAGCGCTCTCCAGAACTTCCGCGCTCAATTCGGACGTCATGCGGCGCGCACCTCCGGAGCAACCGCCGCCGGTTTCACAACCGGATCGTTCCAGCCGTCCGCCGGCTCGATCTTCTGATGCGCCTCCGCCGGCCCCCACGCACCGGGCTCATACTCATACACCGGAGTACCAGCCCGCAACACTGGATCAACGATGCGCCACGCTTCTTCGACGTAGTCCTCGCGCGCGAAGAGGGTCGCATCCCCGGCCATGGCATCGCCCAGCACGCGCTCGTAGGCGTCCATTTCGTTCGCACTCTGGTGTTCGAGCGCGACCAACTCCACCGGCTCGCCGGACAATTCGCCTTCGGGCGACTTCACCATCATGCCGTGAGCAATGGTGACGTCCGGACTGATCCGGAATCGAAAGTGATTCGGCTGGATGCTGCCGCCGCCGAAGATGTCGGGCGGGCGCCGTAGCCGGATCATCAACTCCGTGCACGTGACAGGCATGCATTTCCCGGCCCGGATGTAAAAAGGAATGCCTTTCCAGCGCCAGGAGTTGATCCCCAGCCGGAGCGCGACGAAAGTCTCCGTTTTGGACTCGGGAGCAACGCCCTTCTCCGATCGGTAGCCTCGGAACTGCCCGCGCACCAGATCGTCCGCGCGGAGAGGTTCAATGGCCTTTAAGACCTTCACCTTCTCATCCCGAATCGACTCGCTGTCGGTCCTGACCGGCGGCTCCATCGCCAGGTTCGTGAGCACCTGAAACAGATGATTCTGCACAACATCGCGGATGGTGCCGGTTTCATCGTAAAAAGCCCCGCGGCCCTGAATTCCAAAATCCTCCGCCATCGTGATCTGGACATCTTCCACGTGGGTCCGGTTCAAGAGCGGGTCGAGAAACGAGTTCGCGAACCGCGAATAGAACATACTGTTCACCGGCCGTTTGCCGAGGTAGTGGTCGATACGAAAGATGGATTTTTCATCGAAAGCCGCCAGCAGGATTTTATTCAGCGCTCGCGCCGAGGCGAGATCGGTTCCGAACGGCTTCTCCACAATCACGCGCGCGCCCTTCGCCGCGCCGGCCTTGCCGAGTTGCTCCACAACCAGTCCGAATAGCACAGGCGGAATCGCCAGATAGTGGGCAGGATGCTCGGACGCGCCGAGTTCCCGCCGGATGGCTTGGAAGGTGGCCGGGTCCTGATAATCGCCGTCGACGTAGCGCAGCAGGCCGGAGAGCTTGTCGAAAGCCGCGCGGTCCACGCCTCCGCCGTGCTTCTCGATGCTGTCGAGCGCCCGGGCGCGGAGTTGATCGAGATTCCAGCCCTGTTTTGCCACACCGATCACAGGCACATTGAGGGTGCCGCGTTTCACCATTGCATCGAGCGAGGGGAAAATTTTCTTATACGCGAGGTCGCCGGTCGCACCGAAGAAAACGAAGGCGTCCGAATGAAGATTATTCATGGCTTTTCCTTTCTTACGCGGCCTGTTTCTCCGGGGCCTTTTCCAGGTGGCCGCCGAACTGGTAGCGCATCGCCGAGAGCAGCTTGTCCGCATAGTCCGCCTCACCGCGCGAGCTGAATCGCTCATAGAGCGCCGACGACAAAACGTGCGCCGGTACGCCCTCGTCAATCGCCGCGGTGATGGTCCAGCGCCCTTCGCCTGAGTCTGAAACTCGTCCCGCGAATTTCGAGAGGGCCGGATCTTCCACCAACGATGCGGCGGTGAGGTCGAGCAGCCAGGACGCCACCACGCTGCCGCGCCGCCACACTTCGGCGATGTCGCGCAAGTTCAGCTCGTATTGGTAATGTTCCGGATTACGCAGCGGCGTAGTCTCGGCATCCACGGCAGCTTGCTTCTTGCCGGCGTCGGCCTGGCGCAGAATGGCCAGTCCTTCCGCATAAGCCGCCATCATCCCATATTCGATTCCGTTGTGGACCATCTTGACGAAATGTCCCGCGCCGTTCGGCCCGCAGTGCAGGTAGCCGGCTTCCGCCGTGCCCTCGATCTTTTCCCGTCCGGGCGTTCGTGCAATGTCCCCCACTCCCGGCGCGAGCTGCCGGAAAATCGGATCGAGGCTTTTGACTACCTCGGCTTCGCCGCCGATCATCATGCAATAACCGCGCTCCAGGCCCCACACTCCGCCGCTGGTCCCGACGTCGACGTAGTGAATGCCTTTCTTTGTAAGTTCTTTCGCCCGCCGGATATCGTCGACGTAGTAGGAATTGCCGCCGTCGATGATGGTGTCGCCGGCTTCGAGTAACGGCTCCAGGCTGGCGATCGACTGATCGACCACGGCCGCCGGCACCATCAGCCACACCGCCCGCGGCTTGTGGAGTTTTTTCACCAGGTCCGCCAGGCTCGCCGCCCCGGTCGCTTTCTCGTGAACCAGTTCCTCCACCACCTTCGCCGACATATCGAAAACCACGCAATCGTGGCCCCCGCGCAAAAGTCTCCGCACCATGTTGGCGCCCATTCTTCCAAGGCCGACCATTCCGATCTGCATAAACAATGTTCCTTTCTATAAAAGTGATTGAATCCGGAGATGAAGTGCTTTGGCGCAGCCCGCGTCCTTCATGCATCCTTCTTGAGTTCGCGGTAGCGCCGGATTAGATTGGCGGTCGAGCTGTCGTGATTCGCCGCGGGGTCACTGGCGCCGGACAACTCCGGGATAATCCGTTTCGCAAGCACCTTGCCCAGCTCGACGCCCCACTGATCGAAAGAATCGATGCCCCAGATCGTGCCCTGTGTGAACACGGAGTGCTCGTAAAGCGCGACCAGTTTCCCCAGCGTCTCAGGCGTCAAGCGCTGCGCAAAGATAGTATTCGACGGACGATTTCCTTCGAATACCCGATGCGGCACCAGCCAGTCCGGAGTACCCTCCGCCTTTACCTGCGCCGCTGTTTTTCCGAATGCCAGAGCCTCGGACTGCGCAAGCACATTCGCGATCAGAATGTCGTGATGCTGCCCCAGCGGTTTCAGCGCGTCCACGAATGCAATAAAGTCGCAGGGGATCAACCGCGTGCCCTGGTGGATAAGCTGGTAGAACGAATGCTGCCCGTTGGTACCCGGCTCGCCCCAATAGATAGGGCCGGTCTGGTAGTTGGTGTTCTCGCCGTCGAGCGTGACGTGCTTGCCGTTGCTCTCCATGGTCAACTGCTGCAGATAGGCCGGAAAGCGCTTCAAATACTGCTCATAAGGCAGGACCGCCACGGTCTCAGCGCCGAGAAAGTTGCTGTTCCAAACCGTGAGCAGGCCGAGCAAAACGGGCAGGTTCCGCTCGAATGGCGCGGTGCGGAAGTGCATGTCCATCTGATGGAACCCATCGAGCATGGCTTTGAAGTTCACGGCGCCCACGGCGAGCATGGTGGAGAGGCCGATCGCGGAATCCATGGAATAACGGCCGCCCACCCAGTCCCAGAATCCGAACATGTTTTGGGTGTCGATGCCGAACTTCGATACCTCCGCCGCGTTGGTTGACACCGCCACGAAGTGCTTCGCTACCGACTTCTCATCTCCGCCAAACGCCTTCACCGCCCAGGCGCGCGCCGTCGCCGCATTGGTCATGGTCTCGAGCGTCGTGAAGGTTTTCGACGAAACGATGAAGAGCGTTTCCGCGGGATCCAAGTCCGCCACGGCCTCCGCGAAGTCCGTGCCATCGATGTTGGAAACAAACCGCAGCGTCAGGGCGGGGTCTTTGTAATCCTTCAGCGCCTCGTACGCCATCACCGGCCCGAGATCCGAACCGCCGATTCCGATATTGACGATATTTCGAATGCGCTTGCCGGTGTGACCTTTCCACTCGCCGCTGCGAATGCGCTCCGAGAAGTGCGTCATCCGATCCAGCACTTCGTGAACGCCCGGCACCACATCCTTGCCGTCGACAAAAATGGACTCGGTGCGCGGCGCCCGCAGCGCAACATGCAGCACCGCCCGGCCTTCGGTGCGGTTGATCTTCTCGCCCGCGAACATGGCGTCCATCCGCCCCCGCAGGCCGGACTCTTCCGCCAGCTGCAGAAGCAGCCGCATGGTCTCACTGGTGATGCGATTCTTCGAGTAATCCAGATAGATCCCCGCCGCTTCGGCGACAAAGCGCAAGCCCCGCTCGTTATCGTTCGCGAACAGATCCCGCAGATGCACCAGGCGCGCTTTTTGACAATGATCTTCGAGCGCCTTCCACGCGGGCCGCTCGGTGAGCCGTTGTTTCGTCACTGGTTCCGTTGTTGTTGCCATGTTTGAGTTCCTTGTGTTTTTGTTCGTTGTCCCACAGCCGGAAGCCGCCGAGAAATGCGTTGGCATTGTCGCCCGCGCGGCAGTTCGGAGGCAGGGTCTTCAGTTGTTTTACGTTGCCCCCACCCAGCACCACCTCCTCGGGTTCCAGCGCGGCGATCAATTGCGCCACGGCTTCCACGACGTAACGTTGCCATTTGTGGAGGCCCAAACGGTCCAGACCGCGCTGCCCGACGTAGTGCTCATAAGTGTGGCGTTTCCACGGCAGATGGCCGAGCTCCATCGGCTCGACAATGCCGTCGGTGATCATCGCCGACCCCAGGCCCGTTCCCAAGCCCAGAAACAGCATCTTCCCGCCCCGGTAGCTGCCCAAAGCCTGCATCGCGGCGTCATTGATCAACTTCACGGGCAGTCCGAAGGCCGCTTCGAAATTAAATCCCGCCCAACCGCGCCCCAGATTGTGGGGTTCCGAGATCGGCAGATTGTGAAGCACGGGTCCCGGGTAACCGATCGATACAGCGTCGTAAGTCCAGTCGCTCGTGATCTTCTTTACGCCGGACACCATGCGACGAGGGACCAGCCCCGGGCCGGAGTCGAATCTGCGCGCCTCGGTCTGACCGCTAACGAGAACTTTCACGTGACTGCCACCTACGTCGACGGCTAATACGTTCATCGAAATCTCCCGCCGTTTAGCTGGCTGCCTTCTTGAGCGCGTCGCTCTTGGTTTCAATTACCGCCATCAGATCTTCCCATGACTTCACGAAGGACTTGGCGCCTTCGTCTTGAAGGAGAGCCGCGAGCGCCGGAATATCGATGCCGGCTTTCGTAAATTGGGCCAGGACGGTCTCGGCATCGCCGCCATCCGGCTGTAGCACGCCGCTCAACTCTCCGTGATCGCCGAAAGCCTTCAGCGTGTTTTCCGGCATCGTGTTCACGGTGAAAGGCGCCGCCAGCGCCCGGATATAAAGAATGTCCGACGCTTTCGGATCCTTGGTGCCCGTGCTGGCGAAAAGAAGCCGTTGCGGCCTTGCCCCGAAATTCATCGCGCGCTGCCAGCGTTCTGAGGCGAGGAAAGAGCGGTAAGCCCTGAAGGTCTGTTTTCCGACAGCGATTCCCAGGTGGTTTTGCAGCGCAGCTGGAACCTTCGCCGCGACGGCTGGATCCCAGCGGCTGACGAACAGAGACGCAACCGAAGCCACATCCGGATTCAGACCCGCATCGATGCGCCGCTCCACGCCACGCAAAAACGCTTCCGCGGAGGCCAGGTATTGGTCGTGCGAGAAGAGCAGCGTCACATTCACCGGAATACCCGCGAAGATCGCCTCTTCGATGGCCGGGAGCCCTTCCTTGGTGCCAGGGATCTTGATGAACACGTTGGGCCGCTTTGCTCGCCCATGCAGGTCTTTGGCGGCGGCAATGGTGCTCGCGGTGTCATGCGCGACCATCGGCGAGACTTCGAGCGAAACCCAGCCGTCGGCGCCGTTGGTACGCTCGTGAGTCGGCCGGAAAAGATCGGCCGCGCGCGTGATGTCGTCCAGGGCCAGGTTGAAGAACACCTGCTCGGCGGCGCTGCCTTTGCGCAGACCGTCGCGGATCGCGGAGTCATAGGCCGCGCTGTTCTTGATCGCATGGTCGAAAATCGTCGGGTTCGAGGTTAGTCCCGTGATCGACAGCTCGTCAATGTATTTGCCGAGCGTTCCCGTGTCGAGCAGGTCTCGCGTAATGTTATCGAGCCACAAGCTCTGGCCTAGATTGTGTAGTTGTTGTGTTGCTTTCATAAATCTCCTCTTCTTGCGCCAACTGGCAGGACAACAGGAACGTGACTCGCCAAGCCGTTCACACCCTGTAAGGCAACGGCAGGGCCATAGCTAAGCCTTTGAAACTTCTGGGCTACTGGGAAACAGCCGGTGAGGATGTCAGCAATCGGAGTCGGCGGCTCGACTCGATGGTTAACGGGAGGACCAGGACATAGCAGGAACACAGTTAACTATATGCAAATAACGGAACGCCGGAGTGAAGGGTTCGAATCCCCCTCACCCCAACGTCCCGAATAACGGCTTGCCCAAGTTGACGAATACCATCCCCGGTTTATTGCAGTTGTCACCGATAGAATCTCCGGGCCGCCAGCGGTCACGTTCCGTAACGTGGATGGAGCCGACGACGATTATCGTTGATAGCCTCTGAGGCGGATTGGATCGTCAATATGAAACTGCAGCAAAGCTTCCGTGGGTACGTCGATGCGGCGACCGCTTGTGAGCACCCGCCCGGCCTCACTACCGCCTCCGATCCACTTGGCTACATAGCGGGTATCCTTGATCCCCACGTCCCTTCGCCACGCATCGCCCACCGATTCCACCGGATAGCGCGCGCCGTTAATGGTTACCGCCCGCAGGCCAAGCACTAATTCCCACATCCCTGCGCCGCCGGGCCCCAGGTACCCCACCGACTGCACCCCCATTTCCACCGGCGACCCTTTGGGGATCAGAACGTTTCCGGATTGGTCGACAACGTCTTCGGCGACGCTTCCATCGTAGATCGTGTCTTCCCATGCCCGACGGGTGTTCACTGTGTCGCTGGTGCGAACCAGGAGCGGCGTGTCCGAAGGCACTACGCCCGATTCAGTAGTGATTGTACGCACCGGCCCTGGTGACAACGAAGTTGCCGGGTTTGCCGGACCGGCTCCTAGACAACTGCTAACGCCCCCTACCGCGAGCAAGGTGAAAGCGAAAATGCTGTGTTTCATGGTTTACCCTCGCGCTGGGGTATAGCAATTGCCCCGCCAAACGAAAGAGCATTGCGACAAAGAGATGTCCGACTCCGACTGTCGGTATTTGAACAGGGTGTCTCCGGCGTGTCAGTCGCGAAACGGCTGATCCAGAACTCTATCCGTCACACGCTGAGGTGCTCGCGAACCAGGTCGTCGGTCAGCTCGCCGATGGAACCGGCGGCGACACGGCGGCCTTTGTCCAGAATGCAGAACTCGCTGGCCACGCGGCGCGCGAACGGCAGCTTCTGCTCCACAAGTAGCACGGTAAGTCCTTGTTCCTGATTCAATTTCAGCACGATATCGCCGATTTCATGCACGATATTGGGCTGAATCCCTTCGGTGGGTTCGTCGAGGATAAGCAGCTTTGGCTCCAGCACCAAAGCGCGGCCGATGGCGAGTTGCTGCTGCTGACCGCCGGAAAGATCGCCGCCGCGCCGGTTCATCATCCTTTTCAGCACGGGGAAGAGGTCGAATATGCGCGCGGGGATGGACCGCGGGCCGCCCTTGCGGACCCCGAGGCCGATGCGCAAATTTTCCTCGACGGTCAGCTGTGAGAAAATCTCGCGGCCTTGCGGTACGTAACCGATGCCCAGCCTGGCGCGCTGTTCGGCCGGGCATTGCAGCAACTCGGCGCCCTCGAATCTAATGCTCCCCGAACTAACCGCTTGCAAACCCATGATGCATTTCAGAAGCGTCGTTTTTCCCATGCCGTTGCGGCCCATCAGGCACATGCGCGAGCCGGCGGGCACATTGAGATCCACGTCCCACAATATGTGGCTGCCGCCATAGAACTGGTTGAGGTCCTTTATTGCCAGCACGCCCGCTCCCTGCTCTCAAACGCCAAGGTAAACCTCGATCACCCGGGGATCTTGCTGCACTTTCTCCATGTTACCTTCGGCGATCACGTGTCCCTCGTGTAACACCACCACGCGGCGGGCGATGGAACGGACGAACGTCATGTCGTGTTCCACCACCACCACCGAATGTTCACCCGCCAGAGATTGCAGCAGTTCGGCGGTGCGCTCGATCTCCTGAGGCGTCATGCCGGCGACCGGCTCATCCACCAGCAGCAATTCCGGGTTCTGCATCAACAGCATGCCGATTTCGAGCCACTGCTTTTGGCCGTGCGCAAGGATGCCTCCCAAGGTGTAGCGATACGCCGAGAGACCGGTAATGCCCAGCACCCTATTCATTCGCTCCGCTTGCGGCCCGGTAATGCGAGCCCGCAGCGTTTTGAAAAAGGATCGAGTCCCGGCTAAAGCGAGCTCCAGGTTCTCGTACACCGTGAGCCGCTCGAAAA
>Ga0335074_10008534_pt1 | contig 14247 bp, 9 predicted proteins | sample Lox_Sample_23_FD_206715 | JGI IMG/M metagenome (GOLD analysis project Ga0335074, IMG submission 206715) | Soil microbial communities from Loxahatchee National Wildlife Refuge, Florida, United States - Lox_Sample_2.3 | ecosystem: Environmental > Terrestrial > Soil > Wetlands | place: USA: Florida...
CGGTACTTTGAGCAAGCAAGCTTTTTCGGCGGCAAGAGTTCCGGTGGCGTTTTGGCCGATCCCGGTCGCCAATAAAAACGCTACACTTGTCGCAATTTCGGCAGGGACGGAAACATTGGCCATTGAATCGCCGGCAACCGAGTCGGACGTCAGGGCATCGCACGGCGGACGCTGGGGGCAGCTCGCTTGCGGCGTCGCCTGCATGGTGATGATCGCCAACTTGCAATATGGCTGGACTCTCTTCGTCAACCCGATCGATCAGAAATATCACTGGGGCACCGCGGCCATCCAGGTCGCGTTCAGTGTCTTCATTGCCACGGAGACCTGGCTGGTGCCGATCGAAGGCTGGTTCGTCGATCGGTTAGGGCCGCGGCTCGTTGTCGCCTTGGGCGGCGTTTTCGTCGCCTTCGCCTGGTCGCTCAATTCCATCGCCGGGTCGCTTTGGCAATTATACGTCGCCGCGGCGTTATCGGGACTTGGCGCCGGCGCGGTCTACGGCACCTGCGTCGGCAACGCGCTCAAATGGTTTCCCGATCTGCGCGGGCTCGCTGCCGGGCTGACGGCCGCCGGCTTCGGCGCCGGCGCGGCCGCGACCGTCATCCCGATCCGCGAAGTCATCCTCGGCTACGGCTACGAGCGCGCATTCCTGTGGTTCGGGCTCGCGCAGGGGCTCATCATACTGCTTCTGTCGCAGCTATTGCGCGCCCCGAAACCCGGCGAGACGCCAACACCGGCGAATCGGCTGACACATTCACTGCGCGATTATGCGCCGGTGGAATTGCTGAGATCTCCGGTTTTCTGGCTGCTTTATCTCATGTTCGTCATGGTCGCGGCGTCGGGCCTGATGGCGACCGCCCAGATCGCGCCGATCGCCAGAGATTTCGGCCTCGCCGATCAAAAGGTGAATATCTTGCTCGTCACCGCCACCACGCTGAGCGCGGCGCTGGTCATCGACAACATCTTGAACGGTTTGGCGCGGCCGCTGTTCGGCTGGATCTCCGACGTGATCGGCCGCGAGATCACCATGGCGATGGTCTTTACGCTCGGGGCCTTGGCGTATTGGGGCCTCGGCGCGCTCGGGCACACGCCGTACATGTTCATACTTTTGGCGGGGCTTATTTTCTTCACCTGGGGCGAAATCTTCAGCCTGTTTCCGGCGATCGCTACCGACACTTTTGGGGTGAAGTACGCCACCGCCAACGCCGGCTTGCTTTACACCGCCAAAGGCACCGCCGTGTGGGTCGTGCCGCTCGCAAGCGTCGTCAAGAATTTCAGCGGCAGCTGGCACTGGGTTTTCGTGATCGCCGCGATCATGAACTTGGCGGTCGCGGTACTGGCGCTGTTCGCGCTCAAGCCGCTGCGGCGGCGCATCACGAGGAAAAGTTGAACCGCCGAAAGAAGTCGCCGCCCGGGGTTTGAACACGGATAAAACTGGAATAATGTATACCAGAGATGGCCTCGAACCTTTCCATAGTGCGCGGCGCGGCCGATTCCGCAGGTTTATCGGCGCTGCAGCCGGCCGTTGACCCGCTCGCCAGCCCGGAAAACTTTAAGCGCCAAGCTTATGCGGCGCTCAAGAACGCCATCGCCGCGATGGACGTCTATCGCAGCCGTGCCGAGATCAGGCTCGACGAGCGCCGCCTGGCGCAGGACTTCGGCATCAGCCGCACGCCCGTGCGCGAGGCCATGGCGCAACTCGAGCGCGAGGGTTTCGTTCGCTCGGTGCCGCGACGCGGCGTCTATGTGGTGCGCAAGACCAGACGCGAAGCGATCGAACTGATCACCGCCTGGGCGGCGCTCGAGGGAATGGCGGCGCGGCTGATCACCCAGAGCGCGACCGACGAGGAGATCGCCGCGCTGCGGCGCATGTTCGCAACGTTCGAGAACGGCGCGTTGCGCGCCCATCTCGACGAATATTCCGAGGTCAATATCGCGTTTCATCAGGCGATCATCCGCATGAGCCGCAATTCGGTGCTGATCAGCCTTGCCGAGAACCTGTTCACTCACATGCGGATGATCCGCAGAAAGACGATCGGCGAACAGGATCGCGCCGACCGCTCGATCCGCGACCACATGCACATTATCGAAGCGCTGGAGGCGCGCGACACGGCGCGCGCCGAAGCGCTGGTGCGCGATCATGCGCTTGGTCTCGCCGAACACGTGGCGAAATATGCCGACTATTTGGATTGAGACGTAGGTGCGGGAGCGCACATCGCTTGGTCAAGCCCGGGCGTGACCAGCGGAGAGGGAGGAGTCCCATGGCCGACGCAGCACTAAAGCCGCCGAAGGCGCAAACCACCACGGCCGACGACACGCTCAAGAGAAAGAGCGCGGACGCCAATATCGTGTCCGGCGGCCATCTGGTCGCCAAAGCCCTCAAGGCCGAGGGCGTCGACACCATTTTCACGCTGTGCGGCGGCCACATTATCGACATTTACGACGGCTGCCTCGACGAGGACATCCGTATCGTCGACGTGCGCCACGAACAGACGGCGGCGCATGCCGCCGACGGTTACGCGCGGCAGACCGGCAAGCTCGGCTGTGTGGTGACGACAGCGGGTCCCGGTTGCACCAACGCCGTCACCGGCATCGCCACGGCGCTGCGCTCGGAAAGCCCGGTGCTGCATATCGGCGGCCAGAGCGCGCTGTCGCAATGGAAGATGGGCGGGCTGCAAGACCTTCCGCATGTCGACATGATGAAGCCGATCACCAAGTTCGCCTCCACCGTGATGTCGACTGAGCGCATCGCCGATATGGTGGCGATGGCGGCGCGCGAATGCTTCGCCGGCGCCTACGGTCCGAGCTATCTGGAAATCCCGCGCGACGTTCTCGACCGCGAGATCGACCTGTCCCGCGCCGTGCTGCCGAAGCCGGGACATTATCGCGCCTCGACCAAATCGGTCGGCGATGTGAAAGATGTCGAGCGGCTGGCCGACATTCTGGTGAATTCCGAGCGTCCGGCGATCCTGTTCGGCCAGCAGGTGTGGGCGGCGCGCGGCCATCAAGAGGCGGTGGCGCTGCTGCGCGGATTGGATATCCCTGGTTATTTCAACGGCGGAAGCCGCGGGCTCTTGCCGCCGGGCGATCCGCACCATTTTGACCGCACACGCTCGCTCGCCTTCGGCAAGGCCGACGTCATCGTCATCGTCGGCACGCCGTTCGATTTCCGCATGGGTTACGGCAAGCGCATCAACGTGCCGACCTTGGTGCAGATCGATCTCGATTACCGCACGGTCGGCAAGAACCGCGACATCAGCTTCGGCATCGTCGGCGATCCGGGGGCGGTGCTCGGCGCAGTGCTCGATGCGGCCAACAGCCGTCTCAAGAACGACAAGCGTCAAGCGCGGCGACAATGGATGCAGGAGCTTGCGGCGGCCGAGGCCGCGGCGCTGCAGAAGCTGATGCCGATGTTCACCTCCAAACAGACGCCGATCCATCCCTATCGCGTCGCCTACGAGATCAACGATTTTTTGACCGAGAACACCATCTATATCGGCGACGGCGGCGATGTCGTGACAATCTCGGCGCAGGCGGTGCGGCCGCGCGCGCCCGGCCAGTGGATGGATCCCGGTGCGCTCGGCTCGCTCGGCGTCGGCACCGGCTTTGCGCTGGCGGCGAAGCTCGCCCATCCGCAAAAGGAGGTGCTCTGTTATTACGGCGACGGCGCCTTCGGCATGACCGCCTTCGACATGGAGACGGCCGACCGCTTTGGCGCGCCCTATATCGCCGTCATCGGCAACAATTCGGCGATGAACCAGATTCGCTACGGCCAACTCGCCAAATATGGCGATCAGCGTGGCAACGTCGGCAACAAGCTCGGCGACATGGAGTTCTCGTACTTCCCCAGGCAATGGGGCGGCTGGGGCACGGAAGTGCGCGAGCCCGCCGACCTCGCCGGCGCGTTACGGCAGGCGCGCGAACAGGTGGCCAAAACCGGCAAATCGGCAGTTGTCAATGTCTGGGTCGACCCGAACGAATATGCGCCGGGCACCAAGGCGCAGACGATGTACAAGTGAAAGGAGAAACTGAATGGCGAGTCCGCCCGGCAAGACATTCAAATCGCGGATCAGAAAGTCGACGAGCAAAAAATCCGCCAAACGCCCGGTAAAGGCCAACGCAAAGACGACCGCTGCGAAGCGTGGCGGCGCGGCGGCAAAGCCCGCGTTGCCGCGTCCGAGCGCTAGAGCGTGGGGACAAGCGGGCAGGGCGCTCGACGGCGTGCGCATTCTCGACTTCACGCACGTGCAATCGGGGCCGACCTGCACGCAGCTTCTCGCCTATATGGGCGCCGACGTGATCAAGGTGGAGCGGCCGGGCGCGGGCGATGTCACGCGCGGCCAACTGCGCGACGTCAAGGGCGCCGACAGTCTCTATTTCACCATGCTCAACGGCTCCAAGCGCTCGATCACCATCGATTCCAAGCATCCCCAAGGCAAAAACCTGCTCGAGCGGCTGGTGCGGCAATGCGACGTGCTGGTCGAGAACTTCGCCCCCGGCGCGCTCGACCGCATGGGGCTCGCCTTTGCGCACGTCCACAAGCTCAATCCGCGCATGATCGTCGCCTCGGTGAAAGGCTTTGGGCCCGGTCCCTACGAAGACTGCAAGGTCTACGAGAACGTCGCCCAATGCGCCGGCGGCGCGGCTTCGACCACCGGTTTCCGCGACGGGCCGCCGCTCGTCACCGGCGCGCAGATCGGCGACTCGGGCACCGGCCTGCATCTGGCGCTCGGCATCGTCGCGGCGCTCTATCAGCGCACACGCACCGGCCGCGGCCAGAAAGTGCTGTGCGCCATGCAGGACGGCGTGCTCAATCTGGCGCGGGTGAAATTGCGCGACCAGCAGCGGCTCAAGGCCGGCCCGCTCACCGAGTACAGCCAGTACGGTGAGGGCGTGCCGTTCGGCGCCGCGACGCCGCGCGCCGGCAACGATTCCGGCGGCGGCCAGCCGGGTTGGATCCTCAAGTGCAAGGGCTGGGAGAGCGATCCCGACGCCTACATCTATTTCATCACGCAAGCGCCGGTCTGGGGCGCGATCTGCGACGTCATCGGCAAGCCGGAATGGAAGACCGATCCCGACTATGCGACGCCGCCGGCGCGGCTGCCGCGGCTGCGGCGGATTTTCGACACCATCGAGCAATGGACCGTGACCAAGAGCAAATTCGAAGTCATGGAAATTTGCAACAAGCATGACATTCCGGTTGGGCCGATTCTGTCGATGAAAGAAATTGCCGAGGAGCCGTCGTTGCGCGCGACCGGCACCGTGGTCGAGGTCGATCATCCCACGCGCGGCCCATATCTGACGGTGGGCAATCCCATCAAGCTGTCCGACTCGCCCGCCGACGTGCGGCGGTCGCCGCTGCTCGGCGAGCACACCGACGAAATCTTGCGCAAAGTGCTCGGGTATTCTGATAAAGAGATCGCCGAGATCAAAGCATCCGGCGCGCTGAGCGCGCCGGAGAAGAAAGCCGAGGCGGCGTAACTGGAAGCCACTCGCCCCGGCGCAAGCAGGGGTAAGCAGGGACCCAGCGTCTTTCGCGAATACCTCCTGGATGCCCGCTTGTGCAGGCGTGGGCGGAAGGAAATGTTGGATGCGTATTGTCGTTCACGGACAGCAGGCGTTCGGCAAAGCGGTGCTGGAAGCGCTGCTCAAGCGCGGCGACAATGTCACAGCCGTCTACGTCGCGCCGGAGAAGGAGGGCGCCAAAGCCGACCCGCTGAAAGAAGCGGCGCTGGCGGCCAAGCTGCCGATCTATCAGCCGGCGTCCTACCGCAAGCCGGACGTATGGGAAGAGTTCCGCGCGCTCAAGCCGGACCTGCAGGTGATGGCGTTCGTGACTTTGTTCGTGCCGGAAGAGTTTCTCAACATCCCGACGCACGGCTCCATCCAGTATCACCCCTCGCTGCTGCCGGCCTATCGCGGGCCGAGCGCCATCAATTGGCCGATCATCAAGGGCGAGCGCGAGACCGGCTTGTCGATCTTCTGGCCCGACAACGGCCTCGATACCGGCGACGTGCTGCTGCAGAGAAAGACGCCGATCTCGGCGATCGATACGCTCGGTTCGGTGTATTTCGACCGGCTGTTCCCGATGGGCGTCGAGGCGATGCTCGAAGCCGTCGACCTCGTCAAAGCCGGCACGGCGCCGCGCATCAAACAAGACGAAGCAAAGGCCACCTATGAAGGCCGTTGCGGGCCCGACAACGCCCACATCGATTGGGGCCGGCCCTGGCAGGACATCGACCGCCTGATCCGCGGCTGCAATCCGGCGCCGGGCGCGTGGGCGAAGCTCGACGACAAGACGGTAAAGATTTTCGATGCCAAGCCGGTGCCGGCGAAGGATCCCAAAGGCATCGCCGGCAAGATGGGCGAGATCGTCGCCCTCGACAACGAGGGCTTTGCCGTGGTTTGCGCCGACGGCCGCTTCAAGGTCACGCGCGTGCAAACCGACGGTCCAAAGATCGCGGCAACTGAATTCGCCGCCAACGCAAAACTCAACCCCGGAATGAGGTTTTCATGAATCCGCCCTCCGCAAGCGCGGCAAAGGCTCCGGCCGTCGCCTCGCAACACGTCAATCCGAAATCCGACATCGAGATCGCGCAAGCCGCCAAGATGCGGCCGATCGTCGATATCGCGCGCGAAAAGCTCGGCATCGGGCCGGAAAGCCTCGAACCTTACGGGCACTACAAGGCCAAACTGTCGATGGACTTCGTCAAGTCGATCCAAGACAGGCCGAACGGCAAGCTCATTTTGGTCAGCGCCATCAACCCGACGCCGGCCGGCGAGGGCAAGACCACGACGACGGTCGGCCTGACCGACGCGCTCAATCATATCGGCAAGAAGGCGATGCTGTGCATCCGCGAGCCGTCGCTCGGTCCCTGCTTCGGCGTCAAGGGTGGCGCCGCCGGCGGTGGTTATGCGCAAGTCGTGCCGATGGAGGACATCAATCTCCACTTCACCGGCGACCTGCATGCGATCGGCACCGCCAACAATCTGCTCGCCGCGCTGATCGACAATCACATCTATTGGGGCAACGCGCTCGGCATCGACCCGCGCCGCATCGCCTGGCGGCGCGCCATCGACATGAACGAGCGTGCGCTGCGCTCGATCGTGTCCTCGCTCGGCGGCGTCGCCAACGGCTTTCCACGCGAAGACGGCTTCGACATCACCGTCGCGTCGGAGGTGATGGCGATCTTCTGCCTGGCACGCGACCTGCAGGATCTGAAAAAGCGCCTTGCCAACATCGTGGTCGCCTATACGCGTGATCGCAAGCCGGTGCGCGCCGGCGAGCTCAAAGCGCATGGGCCGATGACCGCGCTGCTCAAGGACGCGTTGGCGCCCAATCTGGTGCAGACGCTCGAAGGCACGCCGGCTTTTATCCACGGCGGGCCGTTCGCCAACATCGCCCACGGCTGCAATTCCGTGCTGGCGACCACGACCGCGCTCAAGCTCGCCGATTACGTGGTGACTGAAGCCGGCTTCGGCGCCGATCTCGGCGCGGAAAAGTTCCTCGACATCAAATGCCGCAAGACCGGCATTGCCCCCGATTGCGCCGTGCTCGTCGCCACCATTCGCGCGCTCAAGATGCACGGCGGCGTCAAGAAGGAAGACCTCAAGGCCGAAAATCTCAAAGCGCTCGAAGCCGGCATGGCCAATCTCGCGCGTCATATCGAGAACGTGCAGAAATTCGGCATCGTGCCGATCGTCTCGATCAATCGCTTCTCCGCCGACACCGACGCCGAGATCGCGCTGGTGGAGGAAAAATGCAAGGCGCTCGGTGTCGAAGCCTTGATGGCCGATCATTGGGCCGAGGGTGGCGCCGGCGCCGCCAACGTCGCCCGCGCCGTGGTCAAGGTCTGCGACAGCGGCGAGAGCGAGCTGAAGCTGCTTTATCCCGACGACATGCCGCTGTTTGAAAAGATCCGCACCATAGCCAAGGAAATTTACCGCGCCAAAGATATTACCGCGGACAAATCGGTGCGCGATCAGCTCGCCAATTTCGAGGCGATGGGCTACGGCAAATTTCCGATCTGCGTCGCGAAGACGCAGTACAGCTTTTCGACCAACCCCGACGCCAAGGGGGCGCCTGCCGATCACGTCATCAATGTGCGCGACGTGCGGCTTTCTGCGGGCGCCGAATTCGTGGTTGCAGTGTGCGGAGAAATCATGACCATGCCGGGTCTGCCGAAGGTGCCGGCGGCCGACTCCATCGACGTAGGCGTGGACGGCAAAATCGTCGGATTGTTCTAGTCTGAACAAGGGAGGATGAAGGATGTTGAAGTTCTATTTCAGCGGTGCGCCGAACCCGACCAAGGTTGCGCTGTTCCTGGAAGAAGCCGGGCTCGCCTATGAGGCGATCCCAATCGATACCCGCAAGGGCGATCAGCACAAGCCGGAATACCTGGCTATCAACCCGAACGCGAAGCTGCCGGCGATCGTCGACGGCGACGTCACCGTATTCGATTCGAATGCGATCCTGCTTTATCTCGCCGAGAAAACCGGAAAATTCCTGCCGCCGAAGGGCGACAAAGCGCGCGGCGAATTATTGTCGTGGCTGATGTTCGTCGCGACCGGCGTCGGTCCATACTCAGGTCAATCGGTCCACTTCCGCAATTTTGCACCGGATAAGATCGAATACGCCATCAACCGCTATGCCTACGAGGCGCAACGTCACTTCGGTATTCTCGATACACGCTTGGCGAAGCAGAAATACGTGCTCGGCGCCGTCTACACCATCGTCGACATGGACGTGTGGGGCTGGGCGCGAATTATTCCAAACGTCCTTGGCGAAACCGGGTGGACGAAATTTCCCCATCTCAAGCGCTTGGTCGACGAAATCAGCGCGCGACCGGCGGCGCAACGCGCGGTCGCGCTCAAGGACAAGCATAAATTCAAGACCGAGATGGATGACGAGGCGCGCCGCGCGCTGTTCCGGCATATGGCCGAGAAGGTCGCTTAGATTTTAGTGGAGCATGATCTTATCGGAAAACCGGCGTCCATTTTTCCGGATCATGCTCTAGAACATGCCCATGCGTTCGCTCGCCATGTAGCCGGTGAGCAGAAGTCCGCCGAACGCCATCACCAGCACCGCGGCGCCGACCTCGAGACCGCGCAAGGCGAGCGTGCCGTAGCCGGGGCGGCTCGCGGCCACTCGCTTGGCCACTGTCTTGGCGGCGACCGCGAGCGTAGCGACAGCCGCGACCGTGATCGCCGTACCGATCCCCATGACGAAGGTCGAGGCAATACCGGCCAGGAATAGACCCTGCGCCAGCGCGAAGACCAAGACGATGATCGCACCCGAGCAGGGCCGGACGCCGACGGCGACGATCGCCGAAAGGCCGCGATGCCAACCGCCCGGCCCGGCCAATTCTTCGGGTTCGGGTCCGTGCGCATGGCCCCACGGCAAAACGCTCTCATCCTCATCGTGGTCGTGGTCGTGCGAGTGAGTATGCACAAGCGTGCGATCGTGCCCGTGGGCATGATCGGCGTCCTCGTGCTCATGGTGCCGGCAATGCGCGTCATGAACGTGATGAGCGTGGTCGCGCGGCTTGGGCGCATCTGCTCTATTCTCTGACTTGATCGTATGCAGGGTGCGCAGAAAGCCGCGTCCTTTCACCCAAAATAGTCGCGCGCCCAAGAGCACGATGAGCCCATAGCTGACGATTTCGATGACGCGCACCGTGTCGCCCATCATCTTCGCCGTCGCGCCGATCACGGCGGCGGCGATAGCGACGATGACGATAGCCGTGATGGCCTGTAACAACGCCGACGCGAAGGAGAGCGCGATGCCGCGCCGCCAGGTTTCCTCGTTGGCGACAAGGTAGGACGAGATCACCGCCTTGCCGTGGCCTGGTCCAACGGCGTGAAAAATGCCGTAGATGAACGAGATGCCCATCAAGCCCCAATAGGCTGAACCGTCGGTCTTGGCGGCGCGGATCAATCCCGATAGCGCGCGATAGAACAACGCTTGCCTGGCGAGGATCCAGCCGGCCACGCCGGTGGCTTCCGGCGGGTGAAGGCCGAAAGGCCCGACTTGGGCGAAGGCGTCTGTGACCGTTGCCGCCGCCAACACCGGCGCCGCCGCGATCAGCGCCAACGCGACGTTGCGCGCAAGCTCCGCCGTGATGATGCGGCGGTTCATGGGCATGTCACCGTGATTCTGTTGGCGAAATCCGCTCCCATGCCGATGTTGGCTTCCGAGGTCTGAAAGGCCTGATCGAGCCGCATCGAGGCAGGGAAATTGCTGTCACCCGGCTTTTCGGACGAAACCGTGCATTGCGCCGGCGCGCCGACGAGCCGCACCGCCTCCTTCTTGGCAAAACCGAAGTCGATGAAGAATTCCGGATCGTAGATCTCGACCTGGAGGTTCTTGGCCTTCACCGGTGTCTTGAACGGCAGCGTGAAATGCAGCGTGAGCACGGTCTGTTTCGGATCGTATTCGAGATAATAGTCGACCGGATCGGTAAAGGCATCCCTGTGCCGTTTGCCGTCGATCCGGGCGTAAGTGAAATAAGCGTACTCCTTGAGCGACTCGACATTGACCTTGGCGAGCGGCGCGAGCTCCTCGCGGGTGAACTCGCCTTTGGTCTTTTGCGCGATGCCCTCTGTGGCGAAGGCGGAGAACATGTCGTCGAAGGTCCAGGCGTTGCGCACGCCGGTGACCGAGCCGTCGGGGGCGTAGAGGAGTTCCTCCTTCATCGTCACCCAGACGTGGGGGTGCGCATCCGCGCGTTGCGGCGCGGCCGCAAGCAAGCATGCCAGCGCGGCCATGAGGAAGACAAAACGATATAACATCGGCCCCGCGCTCAAAGTGTCGTCGCGACGCGCCGCCCCCGAACGGCGGCTTATACTTTAGTCCGGAGTAGGGCGGAATGAAGACTTATTTTCCCTGTCGCTACATGCCTGCCGCGCCGCCATCTGCGCGCGGGTCGTGCGCGGCTTCGCAGGTGCCGTCGGGATGCAGTACCGCGGCGCCGGCGTGCCCCATGACGTCGGAATACGGCTCGGACAGAATTTCGAGATCGTGCCCGGCGGCTTTAAGCGCACCGATCAGATTGCCGTCGAAGCGCTGCTCCAATCGAAGCTTGGTTTGCGGGCTGCCCCAGGTGCGCCCAAGCACCCAGCGCGGGCGCTCGATGGCGTCGGCAAGCGGCTCATTGAACAGCACGTGGCGGGTGAACAGCGCGGCTTGCGTCTGCGGCTGGCCGTCGCCGCCCATAGTACCGTAAGCCATGATGCGTCCGTCCTTGAGGACGGCCAGCGCCGGATTTAGCGTGTGCGGCGGCAGCCGGCCGGGCGCGAGCAAGTTGAGCGCGCCGCGTTGCAACGAAAAGCTGATGCCGCGATTCTGCATCACGACGCCGGTCGCGGGCAGCACGCAGCCCGAGCCGAACTCCCAGTAGAGCGATTGGATATAGGACACGACGAGACCGCTGGTGTCGGCCGCGCCCATCCAGATCGTGTCGCCCGCGGCGGAGGCAAACGGCCAGGGCGCCGCTTTGCGGCGATCGATCTTCATCGCCTCTTCGGCAATGAATTTCGGTTCAAGGCAACGATCGAGCGGGTGTGCGAGGTGGTTCGGATCGGTGACGACGCGCTCACGCATGCGCAGCGCGCGCTTGGTCGCCTCGACCAGGCCATGGACATGGTCGAAGCCCTCCGCTTGCTTCACCGCAAGACGCTCGAACAAGGCCAGGATCGTCAGCGAGGCGACGCCTTGGGTCGGCGCATCGGTGTTGTAAACCGTGCCCGACGACAGTTCGACGGAAAGCGGTTCGGCCAGACCGGCGCCGTAATGCTGCAAATCCGCGCGCGTAAGCGGGCTACCGATGCGGCCAAGATCGGCGGCGAGCTCGCGCCCGACGTCGCCGCGATAAAAATCATCGAGGCCGGAATGCGTCAGATGCGCCAGCGTTTCGGCGAATGCTTCCTGCCTGACGATGGCGCCGGCCGCCGGCGGCTTGCCGTCGGCCAAAAAGGTTGCCGCGAAGCCGGGCAAGTCTTTGAATTCGGAAAAATACGCTTGCGTCACCTGCGCCTGGCTGCGCGAAACCGCATAGCCGTTGCGGGCAAGCGCAATGGCGGGCGCGAGCAGGATCGGCAGCGGCACCTTTCCGCCGACGGCCTTCGCCGCTTCCAGCGCCACCATCCAGCCGCCGACTGCGCCAGGCACGGTGAGCGTGGCGAGCGGACCGCGCGGCGGTATCGTCTCGTCGTCGCGATAAAGCTCCGGCCGCGCCTGCACACCGGCGGGACCGGCCGCCATGACGGCGCGCACGCGGCCGGACGGCTGGCGGATCAGCCAAAATCCATCGCCACCGAGATGGTTCATGTGCGGGTAGACGACCGCAATGGCCGCCGCCATCGTCAGCGTGGCTTCGAGCGCGTTGCCGCCTTCGGCGAGCGTCGAACGACCGGCCTCAACGGCGGCAAAATGCGGCGCGCAGACGACGCCGCGGCGATGACCGGCGCTGTACAAGTCCATGACTTCACCCTCCCCTTGAAGGGAGAGGTAACGAAGAAAGGAGCGCTTCGCGTGCGAGCGCGCGGCCGCTTTCGCGGCAACGGACGGATGATGGCAGCCGAATGAGCGTCATCGCGCGCGCTGCGTCACAGTTGAAGGTTGCGCCAAGCCGCGCTTGCGCAACAACGCTTCGGGGCTGGGCAGCCGGCCGCGGAAGGCTTTATAGGCGTCGGCCGGATCGCGCGAACCGCCGGCGGCGTAAATCGCATCACGCAAGCGCCGCGCGGTCGCCGGATCGAAAATGTCGCCGGTTTCCTCGAACGCCTCGAATGCATCCGCATCGAGTACTTCCGACCACATGTAGCTGTAATAAGCCGCTGCATAACCGCCGCCGGAGAAGATGTGCCCGAAGTGCGGCGGCCGATGGCGCATGACGATCTCGTCCGGCATGCCGATGCGCGCCAGCTCGGCCTTTTCAAACGCCGACGGGTCGATCGTCACATCGGAGCCGGTCGGCGCGGCGAGCGAATGGAAATCGAGATCGACAATGGCCGCAGCGACGTATTCGACCGTGCCGAATCCGGCATTGGCATTGCGCGCGGCGATCAGCCGCTGCAGCAGTTCCTCCGGCATTCGCGCGCCGGTTCGATAGTGCCGGGCGAAGCGGCGCAGCACGTCCGGCTGTTCGAGCCAATGCTCGTAGAGTTGTGACGGCAGCTCGACGAAATCGGTGGCGACGTTGGTGCCGGAAATCTTCGGATAGGTCACCGCGGACAGAAGGCCGTGCAGGGCGTGGCCGAACTCGTGGAACAATGTGCGGGCGTCGTCGAAGCCAAGCAGCGTCGGCTCGCCGCTGGCCGCCTTGGCGAAGTTGCACACGTTGACGACCTGCGGGGAAATGTCGCCGGCGAGCTTCTCCTGTTCGCGCAGCGCGGTCATCCAGGCGCCGCTGTGCTTCGAGGTCCGGGCGAAGTAGTCGCCGAAGAACAGGCCGATCTGGCCGCCGTCGCTGCCGCGTACGTCCCAGGCGCGCACGTCGGGGTGCCAGACCGGCACGTCCGGGCGCGGCGTGAAGATGAGCCCGAACAAGCGCCCCGCTGTATAGAACGCGGCCTCGATCATCCGATCAAGGCTGAGAAATGGTTTGACGGCGGCTTCCTCGACATCGCAGCGCCGTTGGCGCAGCTTTTCCGCATAATAGCGCCAGTCCCAGGGCGCGAGCGCGAAGTTGCCGCCTTCCTCGGCAATGAGCGCCTGCAAGGCGTCGCGATCGGCGAGCGCCTTCGTTCGCGCCCGCGCCCAGACGGTATCGAGCAGATCGCGCACCGCCTCGGGCGTCTTCGCCATGGCGTCGTCGAGGCGGTAGTGGGCGAAGTCGGAATAGCCGAGGAGCCGCGCCCGCTCGGCGCGAAGCGTCAGCATTTCGGCGATGATCGCCTTGTTGTCGGTTGCGCCGCCCTTGTCGCCGCGCGCGATGAAGGCGCGGAACACCTTTTCGCGCAGGTCGCGGCGCTCGGCGAATTGCAGGAAGGCCTCGACGCTCGATCGCGACAGCGTGACCACGTAGCCGTCAAGGCCGCGCTCTTGCGCATCGGATTTCATGGCGTCGCGCATGAAGGGCGGCAGCCCGGCGAGCTCCGCTTCGTCCGAAAGCGTCAAGGTGAAGGCTTGCTCGTCGGCGAGCACGTTCTGGCTGAATGCCGTGCCAAGCGCCGCCAGCCGCTCGATGATCGCGGTGAGGCGCTTTTTCGCGGCGTCGTCGAGCGCGGCGCCGGCGCGGCGGAAGCTGG